>Ga0302311_10007248_pt1 | contig 11334 bp, 8 predicted proteins | sample III_Palsa_N1_3_FD_200449 | JGI IMG/M metagenome (GOLD analysis project Ga0302311, IMG submission 200449) | Peat permafrost microbial communities from Stordalen Mire near Abisko, Sweden - III_Palsa_N1_3 | ecosystem: Environmental > Terrestrial > Soil > Palsa > Peat permafrost | place: Sweden...
CCGCCCCTCGACCGGTTCGTTGTTGACCAGGATCTGCATCTTGACGAGGTCGGCGGGCTTGTAGTCGGTGAGATGATAGTCGAACGAGGCGTAGCCCTTGGAAACCGACTTCAGGCGGTCGTAGAAATCGAACACCACTTCGTTGAGCGGCAATTCGTATTTCACCATGGCGCGATTGCCGACATAGGTGAGCTCTTTCTGCGAACCGCGGCGGTCCTGGCACAGCTTCAGCACGCTGCCGAGATATTCGTCGGGGGTCAGGATGGTGGCCTCGATCCACGGCTCCTCGATCTCGGCGATCTTGACCACGTCGGGCATGTCGATCGGATTGTGAATCTCGATCACCTCGCCGTCGGTGAGGCGCATCTTGTAGATCACCGAAGGCGCGGTCGCGATCAGATTGAGATCGAATTCGCGCGACAACCGCTCCTGGATGATTTCCAGATGCAGCAGCCCGAGGAAGCCGCAGCGGAAACCGAAACCGAGCGCGGCCGAGGTTTCCATCTCGAACGAGAAGCTGGCGTCGTTGAGGCGCAATTTGCCCATCGCCGCGCGCAGCGTCTCGAAATCGTCGGCATCGACCGGAAACAGGCCGCAGAACACCACCGGGATCGCCGGCTTGAAGCCGGGCAGCATCTCGGTCACCGGCTTGCGATCGTCGGTGATGGTATCGCCGACGCGGGTGTCGGCGACTTCCTTGATCGCGGCGGTGATGAAGCCGATCTCGCCGGGGCCGAGTTCATCGACCTGCGTCATCTTGGGGGTGAAGAAACCGACCCGCTCGACATCATAGGCGGCGTTGGTGCCCATCATCCGGATGCGCTGACCTTTTTTCATCACGCCGTCGACGACCCGGACCAGCACCACGACGCCGAGATAGACGTCGTACCAGCTGTCGACCAGGAGCGCCTTCAGCGAGGCGTCGTGGTCGCCTTTCGGCGGCGGCAGCCGGTGCACGATGGCTTCCAGGACTTCATCGATGCCGAGCCCGGTCTTGGCCGAGATCATCACCGCGTCGGACGCATCGATGCCGATCACGTCCTCGATCTGCTGCTTGACCTGGTCCGGCTCCGCCGCCGGCAGGTCGATCTTGTTGAGCACCGGCACGATTTCATGGCCGGCATCGAGCGCATGGTAGACGTTGGCGAGCGTCTGCGCCTCGACGCCCTGGCTGGCATCGACCACGAGCAGCGAGCCTTCGCAGGCCGCCAGCGAGCGCGAAACCTCATAGGCGAAGTCGACATGGCCGGGCGTGTCGATCAGATTGAGGATGTAGGTCTTGCCGTCCTTGGCCGGGTAGGTCAGCCGCACGGTCTGCGCCTTGATGGTAATGCCGCGCTCGCGCTCGATATCCATGGAATCGAGCACTTGTTCCTTCATCTCGCGCGCCTGCAGGCCCCCGGTGGTCTGGATCAGACGGTCGGCCAGCGTCGATTTGCCATGGTCGATATGCGCAACAATGGCGAAGTTGCGGATGTTGGAAATAGGGATGGATGTCATGGGCGCGGGATAGCATTCGTCCCCCGACGCGGCAACCATATTACGCCATTTTAGCGGCGCTTCTTCACGCCAAGCTGATTCCACTTCCGTGAAAAACGCGCTACGCACAGGGCCATGTCAACTGCATCATTATTGCCCGCGGCGTCCCGCACGCGCCGGCGGCGGCGACCGAGCATCCGGCGACCGGCGGCATGGCTCGCGGCATTGGCTTCGTATCGCAGGACCGCCCCCTGGCTGGTGATCGGGTTTGCCGCCCTCCATGCCTGGTTCTGGACCTTCATCCTGATCAACCTCAAGGCGGCGCAGGACGTCCATATGGACGTCGCCGAAGCGTTCGCCTGGGGCCAGAAGTTCCAGCTCGGTTACGGCAAGCATCCGCCGCTGGCGGGCTGGGTCGCGGGTCTCTGGTTCCAGCTGTTTCCGGTCACCGACTGGGCGACTTACGCGCTGGCGATGACGACGCTCGGCTGCGGGCTCGTGATCTCGTGGCTGATCGCGGTGCGCGTGGTGGACTATCGCCGCGCCTTCTTCGTCGTGGTGATGCTGGCGCTCTATCCGATCTTCAATTTCAAGGGTTTCAAATATAATCCGGATCTGCTGCAGCTGGTGACGCTGCCGCTGGTGGTGCTGGCTTATCTGAATGCGTTCGAAAAGCGCAGCGTGACATCGGGCCTGTGGCTCGGCCTCGCCGGTGCGCTGGCGCTGATGACAAAATACTGGGTGCTGACCATGATCGGCGCGGTCGGGCTCGCCGCGCTGCTGCACCCCGACCGGCTGTTGTTCCTGCGCTCGCCGGCACCGTGGGTCGCCATTGCCACGCTCGTGGTCGCGATGATTCCGCATCTGGTGTGGTTGAAGCAAGTGGACTTCGTGCCGCTGACCTATGCCGGCGACGTCTACGGACTTTCGAGCCGCGCGCAGAGCGCGGCACTCGTGCTCGGCTATGTCGGCCACAATCTGGCGCTGCTGGCGGTGCCGATGGCGCTGGCGGTGCTTGCGCTGGCATTACGGCCGCGATGGTGGGCGACGCTGGTGCGACAGCCGCTGGCGCTATTCACGCAAGCTTGGTCGCGCGGCGCCAATGCGGGCGTCAACGGATCGCAGGCGCTCAATGTCTGGATTATCCAGATCGTGGTTGCGATCGGGCCACCGCTCGGCGGCCTGATCTTCACGATCTACATGAAGACCGACTGGGGCATCTCGCTGTTCTTTCTGACTCCGCTGGCGCTGGTCGCGATACCGGCGCTGCGCCTTCAGAAGGTGGCGCTGTTCCATATCGCCGCGATCTGGTTCGTTGCCACGCTGGCGGTGCTGGTCGCTTCGCCTCGTATCGCGGCGATCGAGATGGCCGCAAACCCCAATGGCGCATCAGGCTACGGGGCACGCTCCCAGCTCGCCCGCGAACTGACACAGGAATGGCATACGCGATTTAATTCGCGATGGGCGGTCGTGGCCGGCACCACGGAGGTCGGCGAGCCCATGACGTTCTACAGTCCGGACCATCCGGCCCCGTTTACGCCGGGCGAAGTCTGGTCGTCGGGGCTGACCTCGCTCGAGGAAGCCAAGCGGCTCGGCTTTATCGGTGTCTGCGATACGTCGGATGGACGGCTTCCGGTCTGCGAGGCCTGGATGGCGGCCAATGGCAGGGATGCCGAGCAAGTGGCGATCACCACGCAGCGCTTCTTTCAGGGTCATCCCGGTCCCGCGATCACCTGGAAGGTTTATATCGTCCCGCCGGCGAAGTAGCATGCAGCGCGCATCGCGGAGCCAGCCAGTGTGCGCTGTTACGTGCCTTCTTCGTTGAACTTGCTGGCGACCAGGTCGGTGATCGCCGCGATCGCGGCTTCGGCCTCGGGGCCGATCGCAGAGACGGTGATCGATGTGCCGGGTCCGGCGGACAGCATCATCAGTCCCATGATCGAGGTGCCGCCGACAGTTTCGCCGCCTTTTGTCACCCAGACTTCGGCGTTGAACCGCTCGACCATCTGAACGAATTTGGCCGAGGCGCGCGCGTGCAGGCCGCGCTTGTTGATGATGGGAAGTTCACGGGACACGGCGCCTGTCGGGACACGAGGTCCGGCGATCTCTTCGGGCGACGCGTCGTCGTCGCTCATTTGCCGGCGAGGACCCGGCTCGCGATGGTCACGTATTTGCGCCCGGCTTCCTGCGCCATCGCAATGGCGTCGGGGAGCGATCGCTCTTCGCGAACCTTGGCGAGCTTGACCAGCATGGGAAGATTGATTCCCGCGAGCACTTCCACTTTCGGGCGGCTCATGCAGGAGATCGCGAGGTTGGAGGGCGTGCCGCCGAACATGTCGGTGAGGATCGCGACGCCATCGCCACTGTCGACGCGATTGACCGCTTCGATAATGTCACTTCGACACAAATCGGAGTCGTCTTCGGCGCCGATCGTGACGGCTTCAATTTGCTTTTGCGGGCCCATGACATGTTCGAGCGCCGCCTTGAACTCGTCGGCAAGGCGCCCATGGGTCACAAGTACTAGACCAATCATCGGAAACTCCTCGCGGGTGCTTTTTGGTGCACCGCACGAACGCGCCACTTTGACCATCCAGAGCCCCCGCGCAAGAGGGGATTTTCGCGATTCTCCCGGAATCTGACGCTCGGGGAGAGGGGCCGCACCGGTCTATTCGGTCGCGATTGTGGGACTGATATGGTTACCAATCCCCTTCAAACAACTAGCCGAAGGTTGAGTGGATCCATAACCGGCGGTTGTCGTCAATTCAGCTACAATCAAGGGGAGTGCCGAAAAGCCTGTTCCCACCGGGATTCGCGGTAAATTGACACCGTGAATGCGCGTCAGCCGGGCTTCCGGTGGAGGCAGCCGCTCCGCATCCGCGGCACCGAGATCGACGACCAGGCCGACAATGGCCTCATCGGCGAAGTCGCAGCGGCGAATACCTAACCCGCGAATTTCGATCAGGCCGGCCAATTCGCGGGCCGGGCGGACGACCAACTGGTCCTGCCGCTGTTCTTGCCGCTGGTCTTGCAGTTGTTCTTGGCGCGCCTCGAGGTGAACGCGGTCATCGCCGACCAGCACGGCCGGTGCGATGTGCCCGGCCCGTCCGGCCAAAATGAGATCGAACGCCAGCCGCGATTTGCCGGCGCCTGACGGCCCGCGGATCAGCACGGCGCGATTTCCGACCAGTACGGCCGAGGCGTGAACGCTCGCACCGGCCGTGTCGCTCATGGCGCGGGCAGCCTGACCACGAAGCGCGCGCCGGCGATCGTCGCCTCGCCTTCGGCGCTGGGCGGACCCGCGCGGTTTTCCGCCCAGATGCGTCCGCCATGGGCTTCCACGATCTGCTTTGAGATCGACAGTCCGAGCCCGGAATTCTGTCCAAAACCCTGATGCGGCCGGTCGGTGTAGAAGCGCTCGAAGATCCGCTGCAGCGCATCGTCGCGAATTCCCGGCCCGTCATCGTCGACCACGATTTCAATTTCCGATTTGACGCGCCGGCAGGTGATGCGGACCTTGCCGCCCGCCTCGGAAAACGACTGGGCGTTGACCAGAAGATTCGAGATCACCTGTCCCAGCCGCGAATCGTGGCCCGGCACCGAGAAAGCGTCGGCGGGGTTTCGGCCCTCAAAGCGGACTTCGACCGCGATATTGTTGCCGAGCCGGGTTTCGTTGGCGACCGTGGTCAGGGTGGTGAGCAGGCGGCGAAGATCGACCGAGGTCATGTCCTGCCGCTGCAATTCGGCGTCGAGCCGGCTGGCATCGGAAATGTCCGAGATCAGCCGATCGAGCCGCTTGACGTCATGTTCGATCACCGCCAGCAGCCGCGCGCGGCTGTTCTCGTTGCGCGCCAGCGGCAGCGTCTCGACCGCGGAGCGCAGCGACGTCAGTGGATTCTTCAACTCGTGGGCCACGTCGGCGGCGAACATCTCGATCGCCTCGATGCGGTTATAGAGCGCGTCCGTCATGTCGCGCAGCGCGCCGGAAAGATGCCCGATCTCGTCGCGGCGGCGGGTGAAATCGGGAATCTCGACGCGGGTGCGGATCCGGCGCCGGACGCGCTCGGCGCTGTCGGCAAGCCGGCGCACCGGGCCGGCGATGGTGCTGGCCAGCAGCAATGACAGCACGATCATCACCGCCGACGCGACGCCGCCGACTTTCAGGATCGCGAGCCGCTCGGCGGTCACCATCTGATCGATGTCGTCGCCCTGGGTCGAGAGCATCAGCGCGCCATGCACCGCGCGGAAACGCTGCACCGGCACCGCGACCGAGACGATCACCTCGCCGCGCTGATTGACGCGCACCATGCTGTTCTTCTGGCCGTTGAGGGCGCCGGCGACTTCTTCATAGCCGTTGCCGCCTTCCGGTCCGAGTTCGCGGTACAGCGGCAGATCGCCGCGATTGAGCCAGGTGCGGATGGCGATCGTGGTCCGCTCGAGCAGGCCCGGCTTGGCGTTGGAAAGCGGCGGCAGATTGTCCCGCAACACGGCGTCGAGGCTGCGGCTGTCCAGGATCAATCCGCCATTGGGATCGAAAATGCGGGCCCGCGTCTTGGTCGGTGAAATCAGCCGTCGCAACACCGGCGCGACCCGCTCCGGGTTGATCGGAAAATCCAGCCCGGAATATTCGTCGGGCGCGTTGTAGGTTTCTCCCGGCTTCAGATCCTGCAGCCGGTCGGGGTCGATGGTGATGGTGTTGGTCTCGACCGTCGCCGACGCCGCTATCGCGCCGGCGATGATCTCGGCCTGCACCAGAAGGCTTTGCGCCCGCGCATCGATCAGGCCGGCACGGAACTGCGAAAGATAAAGGATGCTCGCCACCAGCGCGAGCAGGCCGGCGAGGTTGAGCGAAACGATGCGGCGGGTCAGGCTGGAGAAGCTGAGCGCGAAAAAAAACTGACCGATCCGGCGCAGCCAGCCGAGCACCCGCTGCCAGCCCGGCACCGGCGGATTGTCGGCGGCAACGGTATCCAGCACCACGGACGGCGGGGCGTCCTCGGCATTCAGGCCCGGATCAGGCTGCGTTCGATCAAGCAATGGCCAAAACCGCCGGTTGTTTCCAAAGGTTCCGCGACGCGTCTTTGCATGTTACCCCAGACGCGCGGCGGCGTCAGTTCACAAGCCGCGCGCGGAGTGCTGGTAAATCAGGTTTCCTTGAAACGGTAGCCGACGCCGTACAGGGTTTCGATCATCTCGAAATCGTCGTCCACCACCTTGAACTTCTTGCGCAGCCGCTTGATGTGGCTGTCGATGGTGCGATCGTCGACATAGACCTGATCGTCATAGGCGGCGTCCATCAGGGCGTTGCGGCTTTTCACCACGCCGGGGCGCGTGGCCAGCGCCTGCAGGATCAGGAATTCCGTCACCGTCAGGGTCACCGGTTCGTTCTTCCAGGTACAGGTGTGACGTTCCGGGTCCATGCGCAGCAGCCCGCGGTCCAATGCCTTGGCGTCGGTTTCCTTGGGCACGGCGGTGGGATCTTTCGGTGCCGCGCGGCGCAGCACCGCCTTGACGCGTTCGACCAGCAGCCGTTGCGAGAACGGCTTGCGGATGAAATCGTCGGCGCCCATTTTGAGACCGAACAATTCGTCGATTTCCTCGTCCTTGGAGGTGAGGAAAATCACCGGCAGGTCGGACTTCTGCCGCAGCCGCCGCAACGTCTCCATGCCGTCCATGCGCGGCATCTTGATGTCGAGGATGGCGAGGTCCGGCGGACTGGTACGGAAGCCGTCGAGCGCGGAAGCGCCATCCGTGTAGGTCATGATGCGATAGCCTTCGGCTTCGAGCGCGATCGAGACCGATGTGAGAATGTTGCGGTCGTCGTCGACCAAGGCGATTGTGGGCATGAGCCTGCTTTCCGAAGCGGTGAAATGTCGAGCAATTCGGCGATGCGCCGTATAAGTGGGCTGCTAACGCGGTCAACGAGCAATGCAAGCTGGGCTGAAGTGTGACCGAGTTCCCGAAATGCCCTTAGCGAACCATGGCGACCGAGCCTATATGGATGGTGGTTTAGCCGGAAAAAGGCTCTTAATGCAATGAGATATGCGGAAATGATCGATGCAGCCCACGGCTGATTTCAACCCCTCGAAGCAGGCCAGATGGCTGCTGCGGCGGAGCCGGCAGGGGGCTTTGGCGACCCTGATGGCCGGCAGCGGCGATCCCTATTGCTCGCTGGTGAACGTCGCGAGCCAGCCCGACGGCGCGCCAATCCTGCTGATTTCGCGCCTGGCGCTGCACACGAAAAATATTCTCGGCGATGCCAGGGTCTCCCTGATGCTGGACGAACGCGCCGAAGGCGACCCCCTGGAGGGGTCGCGGATCATGCTGGCGGGCCGGGCCGAGGAAGCCACAGGCGATCAGGCGGCGATCGCGCGCCGGCGCTATTTGAATACCCATCCGTCTGCGGAAGCCTTTGTAGACTTTAAGGATTTTTCATTTTTCAGGATTGAGCCATTGGCAGCGCATCTGGTCGCCGGGTTCGGCCGGATTGTCGACCTCAAGCCGGCGCAGTTCCTGACCGATATCTCCGATGCCGCGGCCCTGTTGGAGGCCGAACAGGGCGCCATCGAGCACATGAATGCCGATCATCTCGAGGCGATCAACCTCTACGCGACGAGGCTGCTCGGGGCCCCTTCGGCGGACTGGCGCTGCACCGGCTGCGACCCCGATGGCATCGACATGGCGGCCGGGACCAGGGTGCTGCGGCTGGATTTTCCGGAGCGGGTGACCGGGCCGGGAGGGCTGCGGCAGATGCTGGTGAGGCTCGCGACCGACGCGCGTGCCGGGGATGGCGGATAATCGCGGACGATTTTGAACGGATGCGGAATTTGTCGCGACCTATGGCACGCCTCGCCACCGGGGCGGTGAGGCCTGCTGGTCATGAAATCGGGTAATCGGCTGGTCCTGACGCTGGGGTTGGCGCTGCTCGCGGGTGCTTGTCTCAGCGCGTCCTCGTGGGCGCAAAAGATTGACATCGCCGCACGCAGTTCCGCGATCGCGGAACTGAGCCGGGCCGGAAAATATACCGAGGCCATACCGCTGGCGCAGCGCCTGCTCGCGGACCTCGAGAGGGCCTACGGTCCATTCAACGGCGACGTCGCGGCTTCGCTGAACAATCTGGCGATGCTGTATGGCAACCAGGGGCAGGATGCGGATGCCGAACCGTTGTATCGGCGAGCGATCGCGATCCAGGAAAAGCTGCATGGCCTCGACTCCTCCGAGGTCGCCCCCGAACTGAACAATCTGGCGGCGCTTTACCAGCGGCAGCAGCGTTACGCCGACGCCGAGCCGCTGTTCAAGCGGTCGCTGGCGATCCGCGAGAAGGCGCTCGGGCGCGAGCATCCCGACGTCGGGCAGTCCCTGAACAACCTGGCGACCAATTACGAGAAACAGGATCGCCATGCCGACTCCGGGCCGCTGTTCCAGCGCGCGCTCGCGATCTATGAGAAGGCACTCGGCCCGCAGCATCCCGCGGTCGCGACCCTGCTGAACAATCTCGGCCAGGTCGACAAGATCGAGGGCCGCGTCAGTGAGGCCGAACCGCTGATCAAGCGGTCGCTGGCGATCCGCGAGAAGGTGCTCGGGCGCGATCATCCCGATGTCGCGAGATCCCTCAACAATCTGGCGGACCTCTATGAACGGCAGGACCGCCTCGCCGAGGCCGAGCCGCTCTATCAGCGCGCGCTGGCGATCCGCGACCGCGCGCTCGGCGCCGCACATCCCGACGCGGCGACATCGGCGAATAATCTGGCCCTGCTTTACCAGAAGGAGGGACGCATCGCCGACGCCGTTCCGATTGTGGAAAGAATGATTGCCGGCGGCAGCGCGCAGCCGCGCGTCGCGCTGGCGGTATTGTTGGGCGCACAGCGGCAGCAGCTGATGCCGCCGGAGAAGGCGCTGGATGACGCGCTCAATGCCATTCAGCGCGGCGCCCAGTCGGCGGCGGCCGTTGCCGTGAACAAGCTCGCGGTCCGGCTGGCGGCCGGAAATGATCGCCTCGCCGAACTGGTTCGCCGCGATCAGGACCTGTCCAGTGAAGCCGAAACCCTGGACAAGGCGATCGTGGCCGCGGTTTCAAAGGAGCCATCGAAGCGCGACGTCGCAGCCGAGCAACGCAGCCGGGACCGGCTGGCCGCGATTTCCGTCGAGCGCGCCACGTTGCAAAAGACCTTCACGGCCGAATTCCCCGATTACGCCGCTCTGTCGAACCCGCTGCCGATGACCGTTCGCGAGATTCAAGCGCTGCTCTCCGCCGACGAGGCCATGGTGTTGTTCGCTGTCGCCGACACAGAGAGCTACGTCATGGCGATCACGCGCGAGAGCTTCGACTGGAAGCCGCTGCCGCTTGGCGCCGAAGCGCTTTCGCGGAAGGTCGCCGCCTTTCGCCGCGGGTTGAACGTCGCCAATGCGAGCGATGCCTCCGGCAAGTCCGGGCTGTTCGATCTTGCGCTCGCCCATGAGCTGTATGAGACGCTGCTGGGTCCGGTCGAGCCAAAGGTGCCAAGCGCAGCCTTCTGGTGGTGCCCGCGGGCGCGCTGACCGCGCTGCCGTTCCATCTGCTGGTGACGGAAAAGCCGGCCGCCGCGATCCCGGAAAAAATCGATGGCTATCGCGATGCGGCCTGGCTGATCAAACGTCAGGCGGTGTCGGTGCTGCCGTCGGTCGCGAGCCTGAAATCGCTGCGTGCCTTTGCGCGCAAGGATCAGGGGATCAAGCCGATGACCGGCTTCGGGGATCCCGTGTTCAACCCGGCGCCGCAGGGCGGCGGAGACCAGCGTGCCGCGGCCACATCGGCGTCCCGCAGCGTGACGACGGCAGCCTATACCGACTTCTGGCAGGGCGCGGGGGTCGATCGCGCGAAACTGGCGCAGGCCTTGCCGCCATTGCCGGATACGGCCGACGAACTGAACGAGGTGGCGAAAGACCTGGGCGTTGGCGCATCCGACATTCATCTCGGCGCGGACGCCAGCGAGGCGACGGTCAAGCGTGCCCCGCTGGCCGATTACGGCATCATTTATTTTGCCACCCATGGCCTGGTCGCGGGCGACGTCAAAGGCCTGGCCGAACCGTCACTGGCGCTGAGCATTCCCAAGCAGCCTTCCGAACTCGATGACGGCCTGCTCACGTCAAGCGAAGTCGCGCAGCTGAAGCTCAACGCCGATTGGGTGGTGCTGTCAGCCTGCAATACCATCGCCGGCGACAAACCGGGCGCCGAAGCCTTGTCCGGCCTGGCGCGGGCGTTCTTCTATGCCGGCGCAAGAGCGCTTCTGGTCTCGCATTGGGCGGTGGATTCGGAAGCCGCGACCAGGCTTGCCACCGCGACCTTCCGGCGACTGAAATCCGACCCCAGGATCGGCCGTGCCGAGGCGCTTCGTCAGGCCATGCTCGCCTATCTCCACGATACCTCGTCGCCCAGGAATGCCTATCCGGCGGTGTGGGGGCCGTTCGCCCTGATCGGCGAGGGTGCCAGCCGCTGAGGCTATTGTGCATTGCAGCAAGCCGGAATTTGCGCCCATTCGCCGCCCGGTCGGCGTATCGCGGCGGCAGCCGGATCACCTTGCACCGCAACAGGTTTTTGATCTGGATCAAGGATCCGCGCCGGAATAAACCAAATACGAAGGGATCGACTTGGCAAGCCCGGTGTTCATCAATATTAGGTCGCCGGGCTGGGGTCATATGGCTATATTGAATTAATGGTGACCGCGACCGGGGCGCGTTTAGCGGCATTCGCGCCATCGAGATACGCGGGTTCAGGAGGGTTATTTCGTGCAAGAGACGGGCGTGCATAACGGTGCCTTCGGCGCCGACAAATTCGGCTTAAAAAAACTCCAAAGCGTGAACTGGAATTTTGGCGCGCCG
>Ga0302311_10007251_pt1 | contig 11332 bp, 8 predicted proteins | sample III_Palsa_N1_3_FD_200449 | JGI IMG/M metagenome (GOLD analysis project Ga0302311, IMG submission 200449) | Peat permafrost microbial communities from Stordalen Mire near Abisko, Sweden - III_Palsa_N1_3 | ecosystem: Environmental > Terrestrial > Soil > Palsa > Peat permafrost | place: Sweden...
GCTCGTTGACGAAGATGCCCTTGATCAGCGATTCCGGCGGATACCAGGGCAGCGTGACGAAGCCCTCGTGCATATTGATGGCGGCGGCGCCGACGCTCTGGCCCAGCAGGATGCCGGAGCCGTCGTCGACGGTGCCGATCGGATGCTGCGAGCGCAGCAGGTGCGGCGCATGGCGCCGCACCATGTCGCGGTTCATGACAAAGCCGCCGGCACAGAGGATCACGCCCCGCCGCGCCCGCATGAAGCAGTCCTTGCCGTCAATGCGCACCACCACGCCGTGCACGCGGTTGCCCTCGTCGGCGATCAGCGCCAGTACCCGCGCGTTATAGCGCACGTCGACACCCGCTTCGACCACCCGCTGCGCCAGCACGTCCATCAGATAGCGGCCGCCGCCCATGCCCAGCCATTGCGGCGTGTGCCCGCGCGGGCAGGGCTTGGCCTGCTCGACGAAGGGCCAGGCCTCCTCGCTGCCGCTCCAGATCAGGCAGTCATCGGTACTGGGCTCGACGATGCGCTGCGGGATGAAGGAGTTCTTGTACTTCACGCCCTGCGCCTGCAGCCACTCGAAATGCGCCAGGCTGTTTTCGGCATAGAGGCGCACCTTGGCCGCGTCGGAATTGGGGCCGCCGGCCATCAGCAGGTACTGGTACAGATCCTCGGTGCGGTCCTCGAAGCCGGCGCTGCGCTGGATGGTCGTGCCGCCGCTGCCGCCGACATACATCTCGCCGCCGGACATGGCCGAGGTGCCGCCGCTGCCGGCGGTCACTTCGAACAAGGTCACCCCGGCGCCGGCCCGCACCGCCTCCAGGCCGGCGCAGGCGCCGGCGGCGCCGAAGCCCACCACCACCACATCGGTTTCCAGGTCCCAGCCCGTAACCTGGGAAAGACGGCAGGGCTGGCTGCGTGAATACGATGTGGTCATGAGTGGGCTCAGAAGTGGACGATGCCGGTGATGCCGAAGGTGCGCGGGTCGTTGAAATAAGCCTCGGTGAGGCTGCCGAAGCCGGGGCCGAAATCGATCAAGTTGTTGGCCACGGCCGTGTTGGCGACATTGCGGGCCCATAAGGCCAGCTCCCCGGAAGCATGATTGCCCAGTGGAACCTGCGTCAGCGCCAGGCGCAGATTGAGCAGGCCGTAACTCCTCACGTGCGTGTTGCTGGCGAACTGCTTGGTATTGTCGTAGCCCGGCGCACTGGGATTGTTGCTGAGCTGGTAGGGATACAGGAAATACGAACTGGTCCAGGCGTAGTCGCTGACCGCCTCGAAGGTGCCCCAGGAGGTATGCAGGAACTTGCTGTCCGCCACAATATTGAGGGTATTGCGTGGCGCATGGACGAAAGCGCGGTTGTCCTTGACCTGCACGCCGGTATCGACATACGAGTTGTAATGCGCGTCGAGGTAGGCATAGTTCGCGGAAAGGCGCGTGCCGTGCACCGGTGTCACCGCGCCTTCCAGCTCGACGCCGCGCACGATGGCCTGGCCGGCATTGCGAATGATCGACGCGGCGGCGCCCTGGCCGGTAAAGATCGACTCCTGCAGGTTCCTGACGTTGTTCTGGAACAGCGCCGCATTCAGCTCGGCCCTGCCGCCGTAATAGGAGGATTTCTCCCCCAGCTCGAAGGTGATCTGCTTTTCCGGCTGGAATGGCGTCTGGGTTTCCGCGACATTGGCCGCGCTGCTTTGGGTCGGATCGCTGAACTCGCCGTTGAAGCCGCCGCTCTTGAAGCCCTCGGCGAAGCGGAAATAGGTATTGAGGCTTTCGTCGACCTTGTAGGCCGCGGTGAACGAGGGAGTGAACGCCTCGAAGCGGCCGACGGCGTGCGTGCCCTGCGGGATCAGGTATTGATAGGTCTGCCCCGTCGGCGGCGTGCAGCCGGCGCCGGCATTGCAGCCGAAAATGCGATCCAGGGCCTTGAGCTCTTCGGTATAGCGCAGGCCGGCGGTCAAGGTCAGATTGTCCAGCACCTTGTAGTCCACCTGCCCGTACGGCGCCCAGGCATCGCTGCGGGTTCCGTACTGCGAGTCATAGTTGACGCTGCCAAAGAAGAAGGTCTGCGGATTGTCGGTGTAGCCGTCGTCGTGGAAATAATAGAGGCCGCCAACGTAGTTGAAGCGGTCGGTGTGGCCAACCCACTGCAATTCCTGCGAAACCTGGTGGTACTTGGTCAGGCGCTGCGTCGCCGCGATCGCATACGGCGTGCCGTCGTAGTCAGACGCATCGCGGTTGTCCAGATGGCGATAGGCGCTGATCGACTTGAGCGTATCGCTGCGGCTCGCATCCCAGGTCAAGGTCAGCGAATGCCCCTCGGTATGTACGTTCTCGAACGATGGAGCGTCCACGCTGGCCACCGTCTGCCGATGCCGGGAGAGATACGGCGCCATCATCGGGTAGAGGGAAAAGCTGGGATTCAGGTTATACAGCTGGCCAAATTCGCCGTTCTCGTCGATATTGTTCTTGTCGAAACGGTAGTCGGCCTGCAGGTTGCGGGCCAGGGCGAAATTCGCCGCCAGGCGCAGGCCGGTGTTGCCGCGGTTGTCGAGATTGTCGGTGGCGCTGCCCGAGGTGGTGGTGACCCAGCCGTCGCGGCGGTCGGAGATCGCGCCAAGCGAGATGCTGGCGATGCCGAGCTTGGGCAGATCGAGCGACAGCTTCTCCACCTTGGAGCCGTAGTTGCCGAACTCCACCGAAGCGTCGCCGTCGAGCACGCCGGTGGGCTTGCGCGTCACCAGGTTGATGGCGCCGCCGATGGTGTTACGTCCATACAAGGTGCCCTGCGGACCGCGCAGCACTTCGACGCGGTTGAGATCCACCACATCGAACACCGAGCCCTGGGATTTGCCCAGGTAGACGCCGTCCATGTAGACGCCGACGGCGGTATCCCAGTAGATCGCCGGATTGATCTGCGTATTGCCGCGGATGGACACCTGGGAGATGGAGCCGTTGGCCGGGGACTTCTCCACCTGCAGGCCGGGAGACAGGGCGCTCAGGTCGGCGATGTCCTCGATGCCGCGCGACTCCAGCTCCTTGGCGCCGATGGCGGTGACGGCGATGGGCACGTCCCGCAGCTTCTGCTCGCGCTTCTGCGCCGTGACCACCACGGCTCCCAGCGACTCCGCTCCAGACTGGTCTTTTGACTTGGCCGGGGCTGGCGCTGGCGCCGCAGCGGCGGACGGCGCATCAGCCGACGATGCATCAGCGGCCGGCACAGCGGCAGAGGCGTCCGACGACGCCACCGCCTGCGACGCCGCTGCCTGGGCGGCGGGCTGCGTCTGATCGTCCGCCTGGACCGGAACCGCCGCGACGACCGAAATCATCCCCGCCAGCGACAGGATCGCAGGCGCATTCTTGATTTGCATTGTTCTCTCCTCCCACGGTGATCAAACGCCGCGACGGCGCTGCCCAGCCGGACGCGGACTCCTCTTCGGAAACGAGGTTTTTTATGAGCGTTATTGATACTTACGCAGCAGCGGCATGCATCGTCCGTGCGGACTAGGGTTGCGGCGTCGGCGGCGTCTGCATGGCGTAGTAGGCGGATACGGCGGCGATGTCCGCCGCGCTGAGCTTCTTCGCCAGCGCCGCCATCTGCTCGCCGCTGTCGTTATGGCGGGTACCCTGCTGCCAGGCGCCGAGCTGGGCCGCGAGGTAACCCGCGTGCTGGCCCGCCAGGTAGGGCAGCAGCGGCGCTTCGCCGCGGCCGCCCGGTCCGTGGCAATTGCCGCAGCCCTGCACGCCGGCCCTGGCGTCGCCGAGATTGGCCAGCATGCGGCCGCCGGTGGTGGCCCTGGCATCCTCCCTGGCCGGCTTGGCCTGCGGCGCGCTCAAAGTCGAGTAGTAAGCCGCCAGATCGGCGATGTCCTGCGCCGACAGGGCCTTGGCGAAGCTGGCCATCACCGCGTTTTCCCGCGTGCCGCCGGCGTAGTCGCGCAGCTGCTTGGCCAGGTACGGCGCGGCCTGGCCGGCAAGGCGCGGAAAACCGCTCGCCGCCAGGCCCTCGCCATGCTGGCCGTGGCATCCGGAACAGGTACTCACCAGTTGCGCGCCGTGCGCCGCGCTGCCCGTCGCGTCGTCCGCGCGCAGCACGTGCTGCGACAGCGCCGCCACGGCGACACAGGCCGCGCCGATCAGCTTGATGCGGCGCGTGACGGCGCTCATGCCTGCACCAGGGCGCCGGGCGATTTGAGGTATTTGCTCTTCAGCGCGTCGATGGCCCAGTAAACCAGCGCGCCGATGGTGCCGGTGGGATTCCAGCTGGCGTTGTGGGCGAAGTTGGAGGCGCCGATGACGAACACATTGGGCACATCCCAGCATTGCAGGTAGGGATTGACCACGCTGGTCTGCGGATCGGCGCCCATCACGGTGCCGCCGGTATTGTGCGTGGTCTGGTACTGGGTCACGGTATACGGCCCCTTGCGCGGGCTGCCGGCCACGACCCTGGCGCCCATGGCGTTGCCGATCTCCACCGCCCGGTCGGTGACGAATTGCGCCATCTTCAGATCGTTCTGCGGAAAGTCGAAGGTCATGCGCAGCAGCGGCTGGCCCCAGGCATCCTTGTAAGTGGGATCGAGGTCGAGGTAGTTGGCGCGGCGCGGCATCGAGCTGCCGTGGATGGTCATGCTGACGGTATGGTTGTAGTGCCGCGCCACCGCTTCCTTCCAGCCCTTGCCCCATTTCGGCGTGCCGGGCGGTACCGGATGGTATTCGATGGGCCGGCCATTGGTGTTGATGGCGCCGATGTAGGAGCCGCCGATGAAACCGTGCGGCGCATGGTCGAAGCTGTCGCCGGCGAAATCGTTGATCATCGTTCCGGAAGCGCCGGAGGCCATGAACGGGTTGATGTTGATGCTCTCGTCGAGGAAAGCCTGCGCGCTGCTCATGGTCTGGTAGGCGTAGTTGCGCCCCACCACACCCTTGTTCGTGGCCGGATCGTAGGGCGCGCCGATGCCGGACAGCAGCAGCATGCGCACATTGTTGAAGGAGAACAGGGCGGAAATGACCAGGCCGGCCGGCTGCTCGAACTCGCGCCCGGCGGCATCGATGTAGGTCACGCCGGTGGCCTTTTTGCCGCTGGAGTCCAGGTTGATGCGCTGCACCTGGCAGCCGGTACGCAACTCGAAGTTCGGGTTCTTCAGCAGCACCGGCAGGATCACCGTCTGCGGACTGGACTTGGCGTAATGCTCGCAGGCAAAGCGCTCGCAGAAGCCGCAGAACACGCAGGTGTTGAGCTGCAAACCTTCCGGATTGGTATAAGGCTGGCTCAGGTTGGAGGAAGGCTGCGGATAAGGGTGATAGCCCAGCCCGTTCGCGGCCTTGCGGAAGATCGCGCCGGCATAGTGTTCCTTCATCGGCGGCGTGGGATAGTCGCGCGCCCGCGGCGCCTCGAAGGGATCCCCGCCTTCGACCCGCTTGCCGTTGATGTTGCCGGCCTTGCCGCTGGTGCCGAGCAGGTATTCGAAGCGGTCGTAGTGCGGCTCCAGGTCGGCGTAGCTCACGCCCCAGTCCTGGATGGTCAACTCGGGATCGGCGAAACCCTTGCCGTAGCGCTCCTCGACATGCGAGCGCAGGATGAAATCCGCCGCCTGGAAGCGATAGGTCTGGCCGTTCCAGTGCACCCCGGCGCCGCCGAGCCCGGTGCCGGGCAGGAACGATTCCCAGCGCCGCACCGGCAGGGCGGTCTGGCCGGCATTGTTGCGGAAGGTCACCGCCTCGCGGGTGTTGTCCTGCATCAGCGCCTTGCGGACGGCGAAGCGCAGTTCGTCGTGCACATAAGGGCCCTGGAAATCCGGCACCGTATCGCGCGGATCGCCGCGCTCCAGGCCCACCACCTTGAGCCCGCTGGCGGCCAGTTCCTTGGCAACGATGGAGCCGACGAAGCCGACGCCGAGCACCACCACATCCACTTCCTTGAGCCGCTGTGCCATGAAGCGCTCCCCCGTACCGAACACATCGACTGAAAGCTTTGCAGCCTCCTTTACGGCCCCCCTTACAGCTTCGCTGGAATATCCGGCCCCTGATGCATGTGCTCCATCGGCGGCGCGTCGGCAATGCTCATCGGCGCGCGCGCAAGCTTGACGCCATGCTGGTCCACCAGATCGTAGTAACTGGCATAGGCGCCAGGGAAGCCGATCATCTTCCACGCCGCCATGTCCTTGTTGCCGCCGTAGGCCGGATCGCTGAAATAGCCTTCGACCGTCATGCCCAGCAGGGTCTGGAAGAACAGTTCGGAAGGCACGCCGTTGAGATCCTTGCCGCCCGCTTCCAGCGATTTCAGGTAGGCATCCTGATCGTCGCCCGACAGGGCCGTGAACCCTTTGCCCTGGGCCTTGCCCTGTGCCTTGAGATCGGCCTCGACTCCGCGCAGGGCATTGCGGAACAGCTCCGCCGGGGTAAACGGCAGCTGGTAGCCCTGGCTGGGCGTGCCGGCCTGCCAGGGGCCATTGCGATACAGGCGCTCGCCCGCGCCCCAGGCGCCGCCGAGTTGCTTGTCGAGATAGTTAGGCACGCCGGCTTCCACCGCGCCGGGACCGACTTCGTCGAACGGAATCAGGCGCGCGCAGGCCGCCTCGATGAAAGCCGCTTCATGGGGGGTGAAGAACAGATAGCCGGAAGTCGCCGGCCGGGCCTTCGCGGTCGTTTCCGAAGCCTCAGCCTCGGCAGCCGCGCCAAGGCCGCCCGCACCGATCACTCCCGGCAAGACCGAGGCCGAACCCGCCGCCTTGAGAAACGATCTGCGCGAAATCTTCGCCACGAATGCGCTCCTGGTGGTCTCGCGGGTTCAGTCTGCTCCAATCGCGTGAAAGGCCGCAAGCCTTGAATTTCCTCACTGGAATCCGGCACACAAGCCCGTCCAATACTTGAAACCGTCATCTCGCCCGGCTAGTATCGGAGCACTTGCATCACCTTTGACCCGTTGAACATCGTGCTCACACAGACCCACAACATCGCTGCACAGGCCATGCGCTCCGGCGCCGCCCATGCCTGCGTGCGTGCGCACGGGCTTTGGTGCATGTCCAGCCAGGCCGTGTCGGTGTCGCAGCCGTTTGCCAGCAAACAGCCGCAGAACGTCGTCATTAACGGCAAAGCGCGAGCTCATCGCGTCCAGTAATACCTGACCGGTCCCCTCCCGTCAGGTTCGCCAGACGGGAAGCGAAGACCCAGGTTTGCACAGCAGCACCAAACCTCTCTCCAACCCGCCAGGCACCAGCAGCAGGGGCGCATGCGTGCGCGCAGCACGCCAGGAAGAGAAGTCGTGAAGAAGATCGTGTTGACGCGGGGAACCGCGGAAGAGTTGAGACGGATCGTGACCGGGGCGGACAAGCCCATGTCGCTGCTCGCCGATTTCGAGCAGGCCCTGATCGAACTGGTGCCGAATGGCGCGCCATTCTGCGTGCGGCTCGGCCGCGCCCAGCGCCGGGATACCGGCGTGCGCCTGTCGGCCTGGCTGGTCGAGCGGCCGGCGGCGGACGATGAGCACCAGTTCACTTCGGTGCCGGACGCCGTGGCGTTCCTGCGCAATCAGTGCGCTTGAAGAGAATGATGGACATCCTGTCCAGGCCACCCGGCGTCCTGTCGGGACTGTTCAAACAAGCAAAAGCCCCCGCCGGCGATTGCGCCGGCGGGGGCCTGGTCATGCAGCTCAGTTCGCGGGCTGCGCCTGGGCGTGCTGTGCCTGCCATGCGGCCACCTTGGCCTGGTGCTGCGCCTGCAGCGTCGCCAGTTGCGACTGCTGCGCGCTGGTGAGCAGGTTGTAGATCTGCGTGCGGACGGAAGCTTCCTCCTGCACGCGGGCGCTCGCCGCGGTGGACTCCGCCTGCGCCAGGCTGGTGGCGGCAGTCTGGAACGCGGCCGAGCCCGGCGTGGCAGCATCAAGCGCCTGACGCTGCGTCCGGACCGCTTCGAATTGCGGCTTGAGCTGTTCGTGGGCGGACTTGAACACGGCCTTGACGCTGGTTTGCTGGGCGCTGGTCAGGTTCAGCTCCTTCAGCTCGTGCATCAGGGCGCCGCCGCGATGATGGTGGTGCCAGCCGCCATCGGGACCGCCGGGGCCATCGGGTCCCTGGGCATTGACGGCGGTGGACAACATGGCGGCGGCGAGAATCGCCGCCGGGAGAAAGATCAGTTTGCGCATGGGTTTTCCTTGGTGGTATGAGGCGTGGTAGTACGCCAACATTGGACGCCGGAGCCGGGTTTAAAAGCGTTGCCGGGGCGTAAAGATCGGTAAACCTGCGAAAATGCGGCGATTTCACAGTGAATCCCCAGGGAGCAAGCCATGGCCAGCGGCCGCGCCAAAGCGGAATTTCAATGGGCCGACCCGCTGCTGCTGGAGCAGCAGCTGGAAACGGAAGAACGCATGGTGCGGGACAGCGCCGCCGCCTATGCGCGCGAACGCCTGATGCCGCGGGTGCTGGAAGCCTTCCGCCACGAACGCACCGATACGGCGATCTTCCGAGAAATGGGCGAGCTGGGGCTGCTCGGCGCAACCATTCCGCAGGAATACGGCGGCGCCGGCCTCAACTACGTCAGCTACGGCCTGATCGCGCGCGAAATCGAGCGGGTCGACTCGGGCTTCCGCTCGATGATGAGCGTGCAGTCCTCGCTGGTGATGGTGCCGATCCACCAGTTCGGCAGCGAAGCGCAGCGGCGCCGGTATCTGCCTGGCCTCGCGCGCGGCGAATTGATCGGCTGCTTCGGCCTGACCGAGCCGGATCACGGCTCCGACCCCGGCTCCATGGCGACACGCGCCAGGTCGACCGATGGCGGCTACCTGCTTTCCGGCGCCAAAACCTGGATCACCAACAGTCCCATCGCCGACGTATTCGTGGTGTGGGCCAAGACCGATGACGGCGTGATCCGCGGCTTCGTGCTGGAGAAGGGCATGAAAGGCCTGGGCACCCCGGTGATCCACGGCAAGGTCGGCCTGCGCACCTCGATCACCGGCGGCATCGTCATGGACGAGGTGTTCGTACCGGAGGACCAGCTGCTGCCGGGCGTCAGCGGCCTCAAGGGCCCCTTCACCTGCCTCGACGCCGCCCGTTACGGCATCTCCTGGGGCGCACTGGGCGCGGCGGAATTCTGCTGGCACAGCGCGCGGCAATACACCCTGGACCGCAAGCAGTTCGGCCGGCCGCTTGCCGCCAATCAATTGATCCAGAAAAAACTGGCCGACATGCAGACCGACATCACCATGGCGCTACAGGGCTGCCTGCGGCTGGGCCGGATGAAGGATGCCGGCACCGCCGCGGTGGAAATCACCTCGATGATGAAGCGCAATTCCTGCGGCAAGGCGCTGGACATCGCACGGACCGCGCGCGACATGCTCGGCGGCAACGGCATCTCCGACGAGTACGGCGTGATCCGTCACGTCGTCAATCTGGAAGTGGTGAACACCTACGAGGGCACTCATGATGTCCATGCCCTGATCCTCGGCCGCGCCCAAACAGGAATTCAAGCTTTCAGTTAGTGATACTGGGGGCCAGCGGATACCGGGCATTGCTGTACCTTGTCCGGCGTGGATTTGCTGGAGTCGAGCAGCCAGCAATCCTCCAGCACCGAGCAGTAGCAGACCCGCGCCACCAGGCCATAGCGCTCCTGATTGAGCTTGTCCCAGAACGCGGTGTTCTGGTCGTTTTTGTCGACGGCAAAGAATCTGATTTCGTCGTGCGCCGGGATCACCGCCGGATTGATGTCCGCAATTCGGGAGCGCCAGTTCTTGAGAGGCGCGGTCTCCGTCTTGCAGCAAGCCGCTACGAACTCATTGTAGTCGGCGAGCATCTGCCCCTTGTAACTTAGTTGCAGCGATTCGATCCTGGCCGGGCCGACGCCGACGTTCCTGAATCCCAGAGAAACCTGATCCGCATTCTTCTGCTGGTCGATATTGCTGTTATCCCAATACAAGTAGGGCCAGATGCTCGCTTCGAGCATGCGGTCCTGCAGCTGGTTCGAGCGGTAGGCCATGAACAGCGACACCGCCGAAATCAGCAGCGCGCAAGCGCCGACAACAATATCCAGGGTGTGCATCCCGCTTTTGCGCGGCAGCGGATCCGGCGTCGACATCGAATTCCCTCCCTAAACAAAGAGGGCGGCTCCAGGCCGCCCTCATGATTCCACCTAAAGCATCATTGCGGCGGCTGTGCCGGCGCCGGGGTGGCGTCCGCAGGCGCAGGAGCAGGCGCGGCATCCGCCGGGGCCGGCGCAGCATCGGCCGGCGCGGCGGACTGATCCGCCGCCGCTGCCTTCTTGTGATGCTTCTTTGCCGGCTTGGGACCAGCGCCCTGCTCGGCGGCCGCGGTGGATGCCGCCGAGGCGCCTTCCTTCACGACCTTCACATCGAAAGGCGCGTTCTGCACGTCGAACTCGACGCGGCGGTTCTGCGCGCGGCCTTCGTCGGTGTCGTTGCTGGCGATCGGGTGGCTCTTGCCATAGCCCTGCGCCACCAGATGGCCGCCGTCGACGCTCTTGCCGACCAGATAGGCCTTGACCGCATCGGCGCGGCGCTGCGACAGCTTCATGTTGTAGGCGACCGAGCCGATGCCGTCGGTATGCCCCTCGATCTGCACGTTCAGTTCCGGCTGCGCCGCCAGCGCCGCGGCGACCTGGTCCAGCGTCTGCTGCGCCGGGGCGGTCAGCTTGTCCGAATTGAACTCGAAATCGACCGAGTTGAGGACCACTTTCTGCTCGATGATGTGGCAGTTTTCATCGACCTTGAAGCCGGCCGGCGGCGTGCACACGGGCGCCGGCGGAGGCGGCGGCGCTTCCGGAGCCGGGGCTTCGGGCGCCGGCTCGGGCGGCGGAGCCGCGGCCACTTCGACGGCCGGATGGCCGAAGCCGAAATCGTAGCGCAGGCCGAAGTGGTAGCCGTACTCACGCGCATCGCTGCGCTGGTAATAGACCATGCCGCCGCCGGTCAGGCGGAAATCGGGCAGTGCGTGCCAGAACACGCGCACCGGGATTTCCAGGTTGGCGCCGTAGGCGATGCTGTTGAGGTGCTTCTCCACCGTGGTCTGGGCGCCGGCACTGGTATCGCCGTTCACGGTGATGCTGGAATTGGTGTAGCCGATCGGGAAGCCGAGTTCGAACAGGTCGAACACGTTCGCCGTGGGCACGGCGAAGATGCCGTAGTAATTGCGCTTCTTGTAGCGGTTGAGTGTCTCGTCGTTCTGGTCGGGGATGCCGTAGTGGGCCTCGATGCCGATCACCTTGAACAGCTTGTAGCCGGCGCGCAGGTCCCAGAACTTGCTGTCGTAACTGGTGTTGTTCAGCCCGCCGAAGCTGCCCGAGTCGGACACCGACAGCTTGGTGTTCTGCAGGTCGGCGCCGACATAGAAGTTATACAGC
>Ga0302311_10007252_pt1 | contig 11332 bp, 14 predicted proteins | sample III_Palsa_N1_3_FD_200449 | JGI IMG/M metagenome (GOLD analysis project Ga0302311, IMG submission 200449) | Peat permafrost microbial communities from Stordalen Mire near Abisko, Sweden - III_Palsa_N1_3 | ecosystem: Environmental > Terrestrial > Soil > Palsa > Peat permafrost | place: Sweden...
CCGCCAAACGGCTCCTCTTGGCTCGGCATGAGCCATCCGAAACGAGCCGACTACATGGACGAGCGCTCTCTCAAGCGCCCGATCCACTCGCTTCCGGCATTGCCAAGGACGTCCACCAATGGCCAGCCAGGCGCAGTCTCGATAGCGTGGAGCAGGCTCCAGGCCAAGCCGAAGCAGTCGTCCGTACCGAAGCATCCCGTCAAGGCGCGAGCCTCGTCGTTGGTCAGCGGAGTCCGGATGCGTCGAAGAATTTCCTCAAGCAGTTCGAGCGCTTCGACGGACGCGCCCGCGCTGTCAGGAAGCCTTCCAAGCGCGACAAATTCTTGCACTGCTGGTTGCATGCTCATAGGGTACCACCGGGGTTCAGCAACCGCGGTTCCGACGCCTGGGAGCGGACGGCCGCGACCGACCGGTAGTGGCCGCCATGTGCCCTCCGCGTAAATGGCCTGGCGCCGGATAGGTGGCTGAGTCGGGTGCGACCACTTGCTTTGCCTGCAGCGGCAGCGTCTCCGGGACCAGCTTGGTCTTGGTCGTTCCAGAGGCGGCGAACCTCACCCTGATGGCGATAGGATTGACTGGCCTGGGCCTGACGCGCAGGACGCGGCAGCGCTGATCACCGGACGCGCGACGTTCAGTGCACTAGCGGCACGTTGTCGACATCCGGATCGCCCGTCTTCCTGACGAACGTGGAGACGTGCTTCGCATGGATAACCATGGGCAGAATCGTGACCATACCGAGCGCGTTGGCCTCGGTGACCAACACGAGTTCACGCTGCGCGTTTACGAAGAGCGTGATCGCTCGTCGCGAGCAGTCGGTCTGGAGATCGCCGCCGGCGCAGGTAGTGGCGGGCGGGAGCACGAACGCGCCGGTGGCGTCCATCTGTAGGCCGTCCGCGACGGCGTACGTTCGGGTGAGCAGCGTGTCGCCGTGTACCTTGAACGTAAACGACAATCCTTCATCGGGCGTGCGGGCGATCTCCACCACGTCGGCGCTGCGCGCTGGCACTTGCAGCGCCTCGGCGATGCTGGCGGGCCCGAGAAGCTCGCCCGTCGTTCGGTAGAACGCGTACGCCTGCCACGACCCGGCGATCGCGGTCGTCGCGGTGCGATCTGGCGCTTCGCGCCAGGCGCGCGCGTCGATGGAGATGCAGCCTGTCAGCATCGCGAGGGCGCCGATGCCGGAGGCGGAGCGCCACCAGGAGCGCCACCAGGAGCGACGGCGGGTCAAGGCCGGCTCCGCCGTGGCGGCGGATCGATGGAATCGGGGGCGTACATGGGCGCAGCTAGTCGACCGTCGATGTCTCGACGCCAGCCAACAGGCTCAAGCGTACAGCCACAAAGCGGCCTGTCGCGACTGCCTGCTTCTGGCCGCCCGTCATCATTTCTACGCGGCGACTGGAACTGGAGACTATGAGGTGCACGACTGCAAATCGCCGCGTATCAGCTTCACAGGCTCGACGCCGCTGAATACATCGCGGTTCGGCCATTCGCGCACTCTCTTCGTGCAGTAGCCGACCGCATCGATCGTCATCTCAGCAGGGCCGAGAACGCGATCCATCGATAGGAATGTCCTAGCTTTTCCTCTCAATCCTGGCAAATCGACAACTCCTTGTGCATCTGAAACTCCATTCTCATGCGCCGCCGGATCTTCAGGCGACTTGACTGTGATGTTCGCGCCCTCAATCGGCAAAGCCGACGAGGCGTCAATGACATGGACGTGCAATGGCGGGGACAGAAAGATCTCGCCTGTTTCACAACCCGCCAGGGCGGCGGCCAAGCTAACGCAGAGAGGGCCCAAGGAATGACGAAGATGCACCAAATACCTCGCGGACAAACAACTCATGAATCAAGCAGGCACACGCCCTAACCTACCTGAAAGCAACCATCGCCCACCGACAGCTCCCGGCTCAGCCTACGGGGCCCGCGCCTTGATTGCAGGGGGCGCGCGAGACGCACCATGACGGCATAGGCTTCAGCGGACGTTAACCCCCGCAGTGCGGGCATCGAGCAAGGCCTGGTCGACCGCAATCGCGCGATGTGGGTCCTTGAGGGACTGGGGATTGTCGATGCAACGGATCGCGCCTAGCCTGGAGGGGCCGGTGAGCACTGGCGCTGGGGCTGCGGGCGTATAAATCGGGATGGCGATGAAACCAGCCGCATCTCGCTTGGTCCAGCCGTCCCACGTGCCGCGGCGCGCATCAGCAACGTCGTCCTGTGGGGTCAGCGCCTCCATCGTGTAGCGCAGCGCAACAAAATACTTGAGTGCAGCGGCCTGGCAGATCTGGGCCGCCCGCGCACTCCAAGCGGCCTCGATCCAGTCTGGCGGAGTATTCCGGTTGCCCTGGTAGGCCACGTACCACGTCAATGGAGCGATTCGCAGGTCCTGGTAACCCTCGTACGACATCACGCCAGCGTCGTCCATCGACTGATACTCGGGGAACTTGTGGTCGTCTGCTCGAGCCAGGGAGCCGACAAGACAGGCCGCCGCGGCGATCAGCCCGCGGAAGTTGTGGGTGGTCTTCATGGATGTTCCCTTCACGCCGGCTGCTGAGTTGCCTTGCGGTGCCACTTGCGAAGTTCGTTCAGAACTGGGTAGATCGCCTCCTTGTCGAAGCTGACCCACACCGTTCGTGGATGGCTAACGACCAGCAGCGATTCGAGAGTCCTGCCGTCGACCACGCGAAGCATTGTGAATGTCCGCTCGCCACCGCCAGCGTGCCGCATGTCGACGATCAGCAGTGGTTTCACTCGTACCGAGAAGTCTTTCAGCGTGTCGCCTTTGATCTCTTCAGGTACCACGAAGCCTCTGTCTGAGGCCCAAGCCTTCCACTCTGCGACATTGATGACGTTTTTATAGCCGAGGTCGTTCAGCGACCCGCGAACCATGAACTCAAGATGCGACGGATAGATGTTGGAGTTCGTCAGCAGCAGAACCGCGCCGAAATCCGTAGGATTTACGCGGCTCTTTGACATCAGGACACCACCGGGATCCACCTCGGTGGAGGCATCGTAGAGCCCGGTGCTCGCATCAATGGTCGGAGCCTGGTATCGCGATGCGCAGCCTCCCAAGAACGCGGCGAGCAGCATCGCACCTGCGCGTAGCACTATGGATCTCATCTTCTCTCCCTTATTGCCTCTGCACGACGCTAGCATGTCTGCACAAAGAGTCGCATCCGCGTTTGCACCTGTCCGAGTTGCTGCCAGCTTGGTGGACAGCCTGAAACCGGTCATCGACGAAAGCCCGCAATTTGCCGACATGAGACGGCGGCTCGGCTCCGTCTCAGTTGATCGTGAGCGGCACGCCTCGGTGGGTGAACACAGTCCACAGCATCGGCATTGGTGCGCCGGCGGCCTCGGGAGTGCTTTCGTAGATGTAGTAGCAGATGTGACCCCAATCGTGCGACTGGAAGTCGATGCAGACCATATCCTCCTTGACGGCATAGGGCCCTGAGCTCCCGCTTTTTGCATTGGTGGCGGTGGCAGTGCCGTTCGCGAACCTTATCTGGACGTCCTGATAGCGCACCGGGTCACGGGGATGGGGGAAGGTCCAGGATCGTCCCTCCAGCGCCGCTGCGTCGAGATGACGCGTGTGGGCAGGGCGGCCGGTCGCATCCACCCGCGGATTCGCCGCGGGGGCGGTCGCCGTAGCTGCGATCGTCGGGGACGCGTTTGCCGAGTTCGCCGCTGTGCCGCCGGTCAGGCTGAGGGTTTCGATCTCGGCCTTGGCCTTCTGTGGGTCCTCGATCTCGACGACGATGTGGCCCACCAGCAAGCCAAAGCTGGGCGAGGTCCGCAGGTACTTGGTCTCGCCGACGTCGAGCGTGAAGGTGACCGTCTTCTCCGTCTCGGTCGAGGTGGCGGCGGTGTAGCTGCCGGCCAGCCTATCCACATAGAAGAAGCCGCCTGGCTTCGACGTACCCACCACTTGGCCGTTGAGGCGGATGTCGGGCTGGATGGCTGCACCCATCATGGAGCTCGAGCGGAAGAAATAGATTCTTCCTTCGGCGGTGGGAATCGGCCCGATCGAGTTCGAGATCTCGGAAAACTTGGGACCGCTGGCGCAACCAGCCAGGAAGGCGCCGGCCACCACAACGGCGAACAGCGCGATGCGTCGATTCATTTCGTGTCTCCAACTGCCGACTTAGCGTGGACTTGCCGGCCCGGGCCAACGTGCAAGGGAAGATTCACTCTGGCCACTTCTTGATTGAAAACTGCCAATGCTATCGGGGGCATGGCAGACGGCCTCAACGCCGACACCGGCGAAGGACTGCAATTGGCGGCTACGTACCTTCCCATGCTCGCCAGCCATCGTCAAATATCCAACACATAGACTCGCGCCTCCGCCCGTTCGGCGGCACTGTGACCGGCCAGAGCGCGATCCCATTGCGGGTCGCTGGCGCTGCTGTCGGCCCGAAGGTGCATGATCATCTGCGCAACTTCTTCCGTGCTGGCGTCGAACTCGGCGACCTGCTCGCGCGACTCGAGAAACAGGCGTGCCACCATGAATCCGCCCGAGTCGATGACGACCAGGTAGTGCGTGCGCGGGCGCGGTGAGGCGTTGCCGTGCGCGTGAGGGAGCTCGTTGCCGAAACTGTAGCTCATGTCCGTCTCCCCCGCCGATCGAGGCACGGCAGTTGCCGCCAATCGTACGCCAGGCCGCCATGAAATCAGCCGTGAGGTACCAGGACGATCTTGCCCTCGCAGCCGCCGCGCTCCAGGCGCTGATGCGCCTGGGCGACGCGGTCGAAGGCGATGCGCTCGGCGACGCGCGGCCGAATCGCGCCGCGCTGCGCGAGCGTCAGCAATTCGGCCAGGTCGTCGCGAAACCACTCAGGGTGCTTTCGGCGCATCGTGGTGATGGAATAGAAGCTCGTCGAACGATCGCCTGCAAAATGGTTCCACACCCACAGCTTCGCAAACCAGAGGCCGACGCGTGCGAACGGAATATTGCCCTGGATGGCAGACGAGATTCCAAATGTCGACAGGTGCCCGCGCGGGCCGACCGCGCGCCAGGCTCGCGAGAATCCTTGTTCGCCGATACCGTCGAATACGGCGTCGAACCCTCCGGCGACCAGCGTTGCGTAGTCAGCCTGATCGCTGTCGACGTAAGTCGCCCCGAGTTCGCGCAAAGGTCAGCATGCCGCGCCCGTGCCGTGCCCCAGACACTGCAGCCGGCCAGTTGACCTAGCACGACCAGGGCTTGCCCCACAGCGCCGGCAGCCCCGATGACGAGCAAACGGTTGCCCGACTTCACCTTCGCGTCGCGATGCAGAAGCTGGTACGCGGTCGTCCAGCTCAGCACGAGTGTGGTCGCCTCGCCCGGATCCAGGGAGGGATCGACTGGTGTGACGCGATTCGCCTTCAAGATGCGGAACTGCGCGTAGCAGCCCGTGGTCGTCAAATCGGCTACGCGCTGGCCAATGTGCAGCGATTCGACGTCAGCGCCGAGCCGAACAACTTCTCCAACGAGGTCATAGCCGAGTACAAGCGGGGGCTTTTCCTTCAGGTCGGGATAGCGGCCCTTTCTCAGCATGACGTCCGTAAACTGGACACTTGCAGCCAGGACCTTCACCAGCACCTCGCCAGGTCCGGGCTCGGGAATCAGGGCCTCGGACACGACGAACCCCTCCGTGCCGCCGAACTTCTCCAGCAGCAGGACGGTCTGGCGCAACGCTGCGGACATGGTGCGAGCCTCTCCGGGCGCACGGCACCCGTGGTGTGAATCGGACGTGTGTTTCGTGGCCGCGGATGAGCAATCAGTCTCGCACAGGCAACTGCCAGCTCGGAGGACGGCCGGAAACCGGTCATGGGCAGAGGACGGGTACGGGCCGGCGTTGACCGTCGATCAAACCAGTGCCTTGCCCGAAGCCAGCAATGCGAAGCAAGCCAAGCCATCTGCATTTCCCAAGGCCCTGTCGCCAGTCAGCCCCGGCGCCCGAAACTGCGCGTCGTCGTTGACGTATCCGGCATCCGCATCGTCAGTCGTACCCGCGTAGAGATGAGACGTCTCGTGGATCAAGTATCGGACGCACTTCGGAGCGCTGGCATAACAGGCCCGCGTGATCGAAATGGTGTCGACCGCGGGCTTCTTGTGGGCGTAGTTCATCAACGGGTCGATATAAATCGTGATTCCGTGCTCCTCGATGCCCTTGAGGGTGGCCAGCAAATAGTTCGCCACTCTTGCCCGATTGTCGTCAGTGATCGCTGGCTGGACGAAGAAGTGCTTGAACCACCGCTGCTGGCCCTCGCTCATGGTGTTGTTGCACACCATCTGGAACGCGGCGCCGAGCAACTCCACTGCAAGGGTGTAGGCATTGGTCGCAGCGGCATCCACGGCGATCCGTTTTTTTGACAGATTGTAGAGAGCCTCGATGGGCATGACGACTCCGAACTTCGATGAAGTGTCAGCGATTCAGCCCGATGCCGCTGGCGACTCTAGGTACGGATGCACCACGGGCCGGATGTGAGAAGTCTGCGCTGAACGCGAACCTGGCCCCATCCCTAGCGAGGCATGTCGGGATCACCGCGCGCTTTGCGTTTCTGGGCGGCCCGGAACCGGACGTCTGCCAACAGCCGCTTCTGGCTGACTACTGTCGGTTATGAAGACCCGCAGCGCGGCAATCTCACTTGCTCGGCGGCAGTCCGTTGAACGGCGCGATCGGCTCGCCCCGGCCCATGTGGCGCAGATACTCTACAGCCAACGGATCGTCGGAAAGCGGCAGCGATGGGTCAGAGCTGTCGCCACACTGCAGCTTGGCAAACCAGAACGCGGTCGCCCGGTCAATCGATACGCCAGGAGCTCTTGCTACCACCGACAAAGCGCCGGCCAGCGTACGGTCGCAGTGTTGTAACCCCTGCGCGATGTATGCGTCTCGCTGCGCGTACCAAGCCTCGGGCGCGGGCAGCGAGGAATATCCGCTGCCAAGTGCACCTTGACCGTCCGGCCCCTCGAAATCGAAGGCGAGGGCAGCGCCCGGCGTTCCAGCAGCGGCGGCGTGTGAAAGCCAGGCGAGCCGCGATTCGATCTGGTCCGAACGCAGATCCTGGCACCACTGTGCCGCGTGGTGACGCTTTGCCTGAAGTGCTTGCACGCGTTCAGTGCCGACGACCGATTCCAATGCGCCGTCACCGGCTTCGATCTGGTCCTGAGGTGTCCTGTCTTGTGATCGCGCCCGTAGGCAGTCTGCGACGGCCTCGTAGGCCCGCATGGCATCCTGGGGCGCCGTCGAATGTGACCAGCCATCAACGCGGGCCGCCAAGCCAGCCGCAGGGAATGCGGAAGACGCCGATGGTGCTGGAGCTGGAACGGCTGATGGAATCACCGGCAGCGGCGTACCGACAGGCGATGACGAGGCGGCCTGGATCTCTGGAATTGACCGATTGGTCGGTTCGTACGATCGCTCTCCGCTTTGCAGCGGGGGGGACGGAGTGCAAGCTTACCCAAGCCAACAACGAAGCCGTGGCAATTCCGGCAAAGACGAGCATTGATCGGGGAAGGCGCGGCATCGGGCGCGATGTTATCGATCCCTGGCCATCTGGCGATCGCTCTTTTGGGGGTAGCCGTGAAGCCGATCCGGCAGGCTGCCCGCGAGCCGACGTCGGTGGGCGCCTGCTCTTGGCCGAGAACAGGCACGCGATCAGCTGACAACGCTTTGCCGTGACCTGGGCGCCTTCCGCCAAGATAGGTGGTCATGAGCGGATCGTGAGCTGCCCCTCAAAACGCCGAAAGCAAACTTGCAACGTCGGGTGACCCCAGGCCTGCGACATCGTTGTAGCCGGGCCCGACACTGCAGGTCGCGCAAGTCAACCCTTGGGAGAAGCTGGTTCCGGCAGCGAGCGGCTGCAAAGCAGGATCGGAACCGGCGAACAGGTTGCTACGGTAGAGCAGCCTGTTGAAGCCGCCTGGCGTCGCGGCAACGCGGGCCGCCAACGTCGTGCCGCTATCGGCCAGCTGCTGCCCAAGCAACGCAGCGATACCAGCCCACACAGGCGAGCCCACGCTGGTTCCGCCTTCCAGCGTCCAATGTTGCTCGAAATACAGCGCCACGGGGCTGTGCAATGGATCAGCAACTGCAACCACATCGGGGACAGCACGCTCGCCCATGTTGACGGAGGTCTGAGCTGCCCCGACGAATGCGGATTGCCAGCTCGGCATCGCCGCCCAAGGCGACGGACCGCCACCCGAAAAGATCCACGAGGTGTCGGCAAGGCTGCCGGTGTTCGCTGATATGGAGTGGATCTGAGTGCCGCCAACGGACGTGAAATAGGCGGACATCGCAGGGTACGACGGACCATACCCAGGAAACTGCCCAGCGTCTCCGCTGCTTGCAAAAAACACCTTGCCTTGCGCCACGAACTGGGCCAATTGTGTTTCTTCATTCATGATCGTGCTCGCGTTCGCCGGATAGTTGTAGCTCCAACTGGCCGAGACGGCCGAGACCTGCGGCATCGAGGCTGCGTAGTTGACAGCAGCCAGCATGTCCGCAAGATTCGAGGAAGCCGCGGTGACAAGCACGATGCTGGCGCCTGGCGCGATGGCGTGCACCATCTCGATGTCCAGAGTCGCCTCGGTGGCTCCTCCGTTGCCAGTTCCAACGAAGGTGCCGTTCGACAAGTCAATGTGCCTGAAGCAGGAACCCACCAGATTTGCGCACACGGGCAATCCGAAGGCTTGGCTGTATGCCTTCAAGTCGTCGAAGTAGTTGAAGTTGGAGGGGCCGGGAGCGTCAACCAAGGCGATCGTTTGCCCCGTCCCATCCAAAGCCGGAGGAACGTCGTAGTGGGTGCGCAGATCTTGCGGCGATAGGGAACCGTTCACGCCGGTACCTCCGATGCCAATGAGATCGGGCGTCGTCAGATTTCGCAGGATGCCAGTGGTGAGACCAACCGTACTCGGGGAGGTTATGACGCCTTGCCCAACTGTTCCGATCGCTGCCGAGTTGAGGGCGAACGTCTCGCCGACGACAGATCCATCGGTCATCCTCGTTGCGACCGCTGCCCCTTGGTGTTGCACTACTCCGGTATAGACCGAGCCGCCTTGCTGGACGAAAACACGATAGGAGGTCGTGGGGTACACACCGCGGGGTTCAGGCTGGTTGGCAGTCCAGACTTGCAGGCCTTGCACAGTCGTAACGCTGCCGTCGGTGGCGGCAAAGGTCTCACGCGGGTGAGAGTTGCCCCCGGGGTAAATCGTCAGGGGGAACAGGGTCGCCAGCGTTCCGGTCGAGCCGCACGGCTGGACCTTCGCCACAGGCGATGCGGGACTCATATCGGGTGACGGATAGCACGCTTCGAGCACAGTACGGTCATTGACCAGCGTCTCTTTGCGCGCCACATAAAACGCACCTGGCTGCCAGGCGGTACCGGCAGAGAAATTGCCGGCTGCCACCCATTGATCCAGCGGCAGAACCGCAAGAAGTTCAGTCGGAGCGCTGGACGCGAGACCGGTGAGTGACACCTCTCGGAAGCTATCCTCGTTGAAGGCATCGACGACCGATTGATTGTCGTCGGCATATTGCGCAACTTGCACCGAAGTGCCACTGTAAGTCACCTGCACGTTCGCAGTTGCCGAGCGGCTCACGATCTGGCCGCCAGCGACGTACCAAGTCTTTTGCAGCACCGGCACAGCAAGCTCGGAATCAAGGGTAGCCAGCGTCGGCGTCACAGTCTGGGGGCCAGATGACAGCGGCGAGTTCGGCAGTGTATTGACCACCGAGTACACGTAGCTTGTTCCGGTTGCCAAGACGCCGCCGCCGTATGGCATGTCGTAGCCAACGCTGCCGATGCCACCTTGCAGCGCTGCGTCTTCATAGATCTTCTGATCCACGCTCAACGCAGGCTTGGGCGTGGGCGCGCCGCTACCGCCCCCACCGCCGCAGGCGCTCAAGGCTCCTGCTATCAGCACGGTCACTACAGCTCGCACACACGAGCGTGCTGAAACCTCCGGCATGGCCGGAATGGAATTTTTCTTCATTTCTCTCCCTCTCCCCAATGCCTCGACGGGCAGAGCGAAATCTACCCGAAACCTGAACTTCAGAAGCATCGTTCAGTGGCCGCCTGTCGTCTGAAGCCGACATGCCGGCGCGCTCGAAGCGAGTGCCATCTGCAGCCCGGCCCACCCCCAGTCTTCGGGGTAACCCTGGCCGGCAGTCAGACGCCTGGCGACTTCGACGGTCCCGCGCGAATGCGACGTTCCATTCACCGATGGAACTGCGGCCGATATGCGACATCCGGGCTAAGGAGCAGCTGAGATCGCATGAAAGCCAGACCCGCAAGCGTCAACGCGCCCGTCAGGCGTCATGGCAATCAACACGAGTTGCTGCCGCCAGCCAAAGCCCATGGCTTCAGATGACGGGAAAAGTGTCGATATCCAGGCGTGCCGTAGCCGCTCGCCCCTTATCCACTCACAGGCCCAACATGCTCGAGTCCTTCAGCTTCAAGAAGAAGATCACCGCGCTCATTGCAGTTTCCGTAGCGGGTCTTTGCATCTTCACGGTTGCCGCGTTCGTCGAGCTGCGGTCCAGCATCATCGACGGGCGCACGGCCCAGCTGGCGACGGCCGTGAAATCCGCCCGCAGCATCGCGGCTTCCTTCCAGGCGCTCGCCGCGGCTGGCAAGGTTCCGGAGGCCGAAGCGAAGAAAGCGGCCATGGACGCGTTGCGCGCCATCCGCTACGGTGCCGAGTCCAAGGACTACGTCTACATCTTCTCGAACAAGTTCGAAGGCGTGATGCATCCGTTCAAGACCGAGTGGGACGGCAATAACCTGCTCGGCAAGGTCAGGAATTCCAAGGGCGTCGACACCATCGAGGAGCTCATCACGGCGGCGAACACGAGCGCCGACGGCACCGCCTTCGTGCCCGGAGAGTTTCCGCGCCCCGGCACCCAGACCGCGGTGCCGAAGCTGCAGTACGTCACGAGCATCAAGGAGTGGGGCTGGGTGGTCGGCTCCGGGGTCTACATGGACGACGTCGACGCGGCAGTTCGCGCGGCCCTGTTCAAGCTCCTTGCCATCGCCGGCACGGTCTTCCTGGTCATCGGAGGTCTCGGCGTCGCCGTCGCGCGCAGTGTCCTGCGCCAGATCGGTGGAGACCCGGGGGAGGCCGTCGACGCGATGAACCAGGTCGCCCGCGGCAACCTGACCGCGATGGTGCGCGAGCCGGTGCCTGGCAGCCTGATGGACGCGCTCGCGGCGATGATCGTCTCTCTGCGTGGAACGGTTTCGCAAGTACGCCAGACGACCGAGTCGATCGCCACCGCGTCGGGCCAGATTGCCGCCGGCAACCACGACCTGTCCGCGCGCACGGAGCAGACGGCCTCGAACCTGCAGCAGA
>Ga0302311_10007254_pt1 | contig 11330 bp, 8 predicted proteins | sample III_Palsa_N1_3_FD_200449 | JGI IMG/M metagenome (GOLD analysis project Ga0302311, IMG submission 200449) | Peat permafrost microbial communities from Stordalen Mire near Abisko, Sweden - III_Palsa_N1_3 | ecosystem: Environmental > Terrestrial > Soil > Palsa > Peat permafrost | place: Sweden...
CGATCAGCGACAGGCCCAGATAGACGTGCGCCGAGGTCCAGGCGCGAAGCGACCAGCGGCCGTTGGTGATCGCCCGCTTGCGGATGCCCAGCAAAGTCAGCCAGACGATCAGCAGCGCGCCGATAGTGCCCAGGAGATAGCCGTACCAGCTGCCGCCGCGCGGCCGCGGATGGACGTCGATCAGGAAATAGGCCGCGATCAAGACAAGACAGATCGCCGTGGCGACCTTCAGCCACGCGAAATTGGCGTACTGCAGAAAGCCCTCGTGCTTGATCTGCACCAGACGCCGATTTTGTCGCCCCATCCCCGCCAAGGTTCAGCTAGGCCCCCCGCCCCATCAGGGCCACCGACAGGAATTTCTCCGGCGAGACCCGTATCGCCGCTCCCGTCGGACAGGCCCGCACACAGGCGGGGCCCCCACTCTTGCCCGAACACATGTCGCATTTGATCGCCTTCTTGGCCTTTTCGACCCCCGGGGCGTGATGCGAATCTTTCCACTTCTTGCTCGGCTCGCCCGGTCCGGGCCCCGCGCCGAAGAACAGCCAGGACATCAGGCCCGGCTTCTTGTCGGGCACCTTGTCCATCCGGATCACATCGTACGGACAGTTGCGCTGGCAGTTGCCGCAGCCGATGCAGGTGTCGTCGATGAACACCTCGCCGTCCGGCCCGCGATGGATCGCGTTGGGCGGGCAATCGGTCATGCAGTAGGGGTGTTCGCAATGCCGGCACGAGGTGGGCACGTGCAGATGGTCGTAGGTGCGCCCCGCCTCGCGATCCAACCGAGACAACCCGTCATGGCTGTCGGCGCAGGCCTTTTCGCAATTGTCGCAGCCGACGCAGAGGTTCTCGTCGATCAACAGAACGTCGGTGGCCTCGCCGATGCCCTGCTTGATCAGGAACTCGGCGATGGAGCTGTACATGTCGACGACGCCTTCGAAGGTGTCGCGCTGCTGCTCGATGAACTCGTTGAGGCTACGCCGGCTGGCCATGTCGTTGCGCAGCTTCTGGACCAAGGCGGGATAGCTGCGCATGAGCCGGCGGAACAGGTCCCCGTCGAGCTTGATCACGTCCGAGCGGATCGCCGCGCGCACCGACGCCGTCCGGCGGCCGCCCTCGATCAGCGACATCTCGCCTACGAACGAACCCGCGGGGATATAGGACAAGAACACCGGTTTTCCCGCGATCGTGCGCTCGACCACCATGCTGCCACGCCGGATGACGAAGACGTCGTAGCTGTCGTCGCCCTCCTCGATGATGGCCTGGCCCGGCTTGACTTCCATCGGCTCGGCCGCGGCCAGGACGGCCTTGATCCCGTCCGCCGACAGCCCCGAGCCGAAGATCTGCAGCAGCTGGCGCTCGGTGGTGATGCGGTTCACCGTCTCGCGGGCTTCTTGCACCTGCGACATCAGTTTCAGCGCGGCGTTGCGCGGGATCTAGACCAGGATGCAGTCTTCGGCCGCCCGCACCGTGGCGCCGCGCCGCCGGCCGGAAATCAGGCCGACCTCGCCGAAAATCGAACTGGTTCCGATCGGCACGGTGACCGACGGGTCCTTCGGGTTGATCTCGACCACGACTGAGCCCGAGGCGATGCCGAACAGCGATGAGCCGATCGCCGCGCGCTCGAACACCACCTCGCCCTTGCGAAAGAGCCGCACGTCGAAATCCAGCAGGAATTCGCGCATCTGCAAAGGCGAGACGCTGTTGAAGATCTCTACCTCGCGACGCAGGAACTCGATCCAGTCGGCGACCGAACGCCCGCCCGGCAGCCCCTTGAGCCGCGCTTCGAGCATGGGTTCGTCGGCCGGCTTCAGGTCCGTGTTGCCGGAGATATATTCGACGACGTCATAGCCCTGGTTCATGCAGTGCTTGATCAGCGGATAGCCGGCCAGGGCGCCGATGACGAAGATGCCCGGCGCGGTGGATTCGAACGCCGGCGACAGCTCCGGAAAGGCCAGGGGCGAATCGCTGCTGAAACGGATGCCCGCCGACTCGACGAACTTGCGCGGCGGCGATGATCCCATCCGCGCGATCAGCCGATCGCACCGCAGCCGCTGCTCGCCGTCGCTGGTCTCCACCACCAGCCAGCCGGGCTCGATCGCCTTGGGCGAGACCTGGGTCATCACGGAAACGCGGCCGGCGTCGCGCGCCTGCATCAGGTTCTTGACGTTGGCGTCCTTGGCCTTGGCGAAGTCCGCCGAGCGGTTGAGGATCGTAACCACATTGGCCTGGGCTGGGTCCGCCGCCAGGCCGAGGGCGTTTTCGATGCCCGCATCGCCGCTGCCGCTGACGACGATGTGCTCGTCTACGTACTCGGCCGGGTCATCCAAAGTATATTGCACGTGCGGCAGGCTCGCGCCCTCGCAGCGCAGCGTATTGGGATTGCCCTGAGTGCCGATGGCGAAGATGACCGTTTCGGCCTGGACCGAGTCGCCGTTGGTCAGGTTGAGGGTGAAATCACCCTTCTCGCCAGAGATGGATTTCACTTCGGCGTTGTAACGGACATTGACCGCCAGATTGGCGGCCGCCTCGTTCCAGGTGGTCAGGGTTTTTTCGCGTTTGCCGGCCTCGAACTCGAAATCGGCGCGCAACACCAGCTGGCTGGGCGTCGCCATGATGTGTTTGCCCTTCTGATACTTGTAGATCGTATCGGAAAGGTGATCGGTCTTTTCGAGCAGGATATGGCTTATGCCGCGCTTGGCGGCATGGGCGGCAGCGCTCAGTCCGGCAGGTCCGGAGCCCAGAATCGCTATCCGAAACTTTTCCGCCACGCGTCGCCCCCCTGCCAAAGCGATCCGGCCTCAAGCGATCCAGCCTGACCCCGGACCTGCCATACTGATCTCAATTCTTGCTGCGACCCCCTGGGGACTTTATTCTTAGACGTCCGCGCCAAGACCGCTAGACTGAATTTCTTGAGTATGAGGGAAAACGCATCCCATGACAGCGGAAATCGGGCAGCTCGCGCTAATTCTTGCGCTGCTGCTGGCGTTGGTGCAGGGCGCGGCGACGCTTTGGGGCGCGTGGCGAGTGGATCCGGTTATGATGGCGGTGGGCCGATCGGCGTCGCTGCTGCAGCTGCTGTTCGTCGCCTTGGCGTTCTGCAGCCTCGCCGCGGCCTATGCGGTCAACGACTTTTCGGTCGCGCTGGTGGCGCAGCACAGCAACAGCACCCAGCCTCTGGTCTACCGCCTGGGCGCGACCTGGGGCAGCCACGAGGGCTCGATGCTGCTTTGGGTGCTGATCCTGGCGCTCTACGGCGCGGCCGTGGCGATTTTCGGCGGAACCCTGCGCCGGACGCTGCAGGCGCGGGTGCTGGGCGTGCAAGGGATCGTCGCCGCGGCCTTCCTCGGGTTCCTGTTCTTCACCTCCAACCCCTTCACCCGGCTGTTCCCGGTCCCGTTGGACGGCGCCGAGTTGAACCCGATCCTGCAAGACCCCGGCCTCGTCTTCCATCCGCCGGTGCTCTACACCGGCTATGTCGGGCTCTCGATGGCGTTTTCCTTCGCCATCGCCGCCCTGATCGAGGGACGGGTGGACGCCGGCTGGGCCCGGTGGGTGCGCCCCTGGGTGCTGGTGGCCTGGATCTTCCTGACCGTGGGCATCGCCATGGGCAGCCTATGGGCCTACTACACCCTCGGCTGGGGCGGCTGGTGGTATTGGGACCCGGTGGAGAACGCCTCGTTCATGCCGTGGCTGCTGGCGACCGCCCTGCTGCATTCCTCGCTCGTGCTCGAGCGCCGCGGCGCGCTGATCAGCTGGACCATTCTTCTGGCTATCCTGGCCTTTTCGCTGAGCATGGTCGGCACCTTCCTGGTCCGTTCCGGCGTCCTGACCAGCGTCCACGCCTTCGCCGTCGATTCCCGGCGCGGCGTCTACATCCTGGGCGTCATCGCGGTGATGACCGGATCGGCGCTGTCCCTGTTCGCCTGGCGAGCCTCGACCCTGCGGACCGGCGCGCTTTTCATGATCCTGTCGCGCGAGAGCGGGGTGGTGCTCAACAACCTGTTCCTACTGGTGGCCACCGGCGTGGTGTTCACGGGCACCTTTTATCCGGTGTTCCTCGACGCGATGAACCTGGAGAAGGTCTCGATCGGGCCGCCCTGGTTCAAGATCGTGTTCACCCCGTTTGCCGTCCCGCTGCTCATGCTGGTGGTGATCGGGCCGATGCTCAATTGGCGGCGCGACGAGCTGGGCGCCCTTTGGCGGCGGGTGCGCTGGCCGGCGGGGCTGGCGGGCGCGGCGCTGGTGATCGCGACCCTGTTCGTCGGCCTGGGCCATGTCTTCACCGCCTGCGGCGTGGGCTTGGGCGTCTGGCTGATCGCCGGCGCGCTGATGCTGCTGGTCCGGCGCTGGCGCCTGGGCGAGGCCGGCCTGGCCGATATCCGCCGACTGGTCCGCTCCACGCCGCTCGCCGTCTGGGGCCTGGTCCTGGCCCATGCGGGGCTGGGCGTGCTGACCCTGGGGGTGACCGGCATGACCTCGTGGCAGACCAACAAGGTCTTGACCATGGTCCCCGGCCAGAGCGTCACGCTGGCGGGCAAGACCATCACCTTGGACACGGTCCAGACCGCGCCGGGCCCGAACTATGAGGCCACGGCCGCCCGGTTCAATGTCAGCTCCAGGTTCGGCAACCGCGCCCTGATCTCCGAGCGGCGGGTGTTTCCGGTGAGCCAGACCCACACCACGGTGGCCGGGATCGGCCTTGGCCTGTTCGGCAACACCTACATCTCGATCGGCGACCCCAATCCGGACGGCAGCCTGGTGGTGCGGATGTGGGACCACCCGCTGGTCGACTGGATCTGGGGCGGCGCGCTGATCATGGCGCTGGGCGGGGCGGTTTCGCTGACCGATCGCGGCCTGCGCGTCGGCGCCGCCAACCGGGTCGCCCAGCCTCTGCCGGCGGCGCAGGCGGCTTCAGCATGAGGCGGTTCCTGTTCCTTATGCCCGTGCTCGCCTTCATGCTCGTGGCGGCCGCTTTCCTGGCCGGCCTGGGCCGCGATCCGTCGAGGCTGCCCTCGACCCTGATCGGCAAGCCCGTGCCCGCCTTCAACCTGCCGCCGGTGCGAGCGGGCGACGTCGGGCTGAAGAGCCAAGACCTGTCTGGACGCCCAATGCTGCTGAACGTCTTCGCCTCGTGGTGCGCGACCTGCCACATCGAGCATCCGCTGCTGCTGCAGCTGAAGGCCATGGGGATCACGGTCGAGGGGCTGGACTGGAAGGACGAGGCCGCCGACGGCGCCCGGTATCTGAGCGAGAGTGGCGATCCCTACACACTGGCGGGCAATGATCGCACCGGGCGCGCGGGCATCGACCTGGGCGTGGCCGCTGTGCCCGAAACCTTCGTCGTCGATCGCCATGGCCGAGTTCGCTACAAGCAGGTTGGCGCGATCGAACCGGATGACTGGGAAAAGAAAATCAAGCCGCTGATGGATCGTTTGGCGGCCGAGTCGTGAAACGCGTCGTCGGCCTCGTCCTGGCGCTCGCCCTCCTGGCGGGACCAGCCCGCGCTGTGCTGCCCCAAGAACAGCTCTCCGACCCCAAGCTCGAGGCGCGCGCGCGCCATATCGGCTCGGAGCTGCGCTGCGTGGTCTGCCAGAACCAGTCGATCGACGATTCGGAAGCGCTGCTGGCCGGCGACCTGCGCGTGCTGCTGCGCGAGCGGCTGATGGCCGGCGACACCGACCAGCAGGTCATCGACTATATGGTGGCCCGCTATGGAACCTTCGTTCTGCTCAAGCCGCCCTTCGACGCCCAGACCGCGGCGCTCTGGCTCGGACCCTTCTTGGCCCTGGCCCTCGGCGGAATCGGCGTCGGCGTCTATCTGAGACAGCGCAAGTCGGCCTTCACCCAGACCCCCGACCCGCTGACCACCGCCGAACAGGAACGGCTCAACCAATTGTTCGAGGCCAACGACCTTCCATGATGCTTTGGTTCATCCTGACCGCGATGCTGGTCGTCGCGGCGGTCGGCCTGACCGTTCCGCTGGTTCGCCGCTATGACACCCGCCGCGCCGAGGCCGGGCCGGTCACGGTCCTGCGCGAGCAACTGAGTGAACTGGACGCCCGGGCGACGGCCGAGTCCATGCCAGCGGCCGAGGCCGAGGGGCTGCGCACCGAAATCAAGCGGCGGATCCTGGCCGAGGGCGGAACGGCCGAGCCGCCGCCGCGCCCGCTGGGCGAGCGGTCCCTGATCGTGCTGGCGCTGGGCATGATCGCGATTGTGGTGCTGGGAGGAACCGGCCTTTATCTGAAGTTCGGCCGGCCCGATCTGCCCAGCGCGCCAGGCGTATCGGTGGCGCCGGCGAACGCAGGCGTCGATCCGGCGCACCCCGGCGGCGGCGATACGACCGCCTTGATCGGTCAGCTGGAAGCCAAGTTGAAACAGTCGCCGAACGATCCGGAAGGCTGGCGGATGCTGGGCTGGTCCTACATCCAGACCGCTCGCTATGCCGACGCCGCGGCGGCCTACGGCCGCGCCGCCGCCCTGGATCCCAAAGCCGAATATCTCTCCGCCGAGGGCGAGGCCTTGGTCCAGGCGGCGAACGGCCAGGTCACGGCCGATGCGCGGACAGCGTTCAAGAAGGCGGTCGCGGCGGACCCGACCGACCCGCGCGCACGCTATTTCCTGGCGGTCGACAAGGACCAACAGGGCGACCACAAAGGCGCCATGGCGGACTGGATCGCCCTGCTGAAAAGCGCGCCGCCAGGTGCGCCTTGGGCCGGCGAGGTGCGCGCCTTCCTGCTCAGGATCGCCAGCGAGCGCCACCTGGACATTTCCGGCCAGCTGCCGCCAGCCCCCGGCGCTAGCGTCGCGGCCGCGGAGGTCCCTCCGCCCGCCGACACAGCCGCCGCGCCCGGGCCTACCCCCGATCAGGTCGCCCAGGCCAGCCAGATGCCGGCGGGCGACCAGCAGGCGATGATCCAGAACATGGTCGAAGGCTTGGCCTCGCGCCTGAAAACCAGCCCCCGCGACCCGAATGGCTGGGTGCGGTTGATGCGCGCCCGCATGGTGCTGAATCAGCCCGACGCCGCTTCGGTCGCCTATCACGAGGCGCTTAAGACCTATAGCGACAACACCGCTCAACAGGCGGCGTTCAAGGACGCGGCGCATCAACTGGGCATTCCCGGCGCCTGACCCAACCGACGCGAGCCGAGGGCGTGACAGGTTTGGGTGGAAGCTGGTTAAACCGGCCGCCACGCTTTAAAATCAAAGTGTTAGAGCCTTTTTGACGCTTCAAATGATTCCATTTGGAGCTAAGGGGCTCCGGCTGATCCAGGTCGAGGCCGCGTACGTATCGCTTGTTGGGGCCCTGCGTCGAAAACCCCTTATTCGCCTCTCATTTTACCCTTATTAGCAAAACGGGACTATCGGGGTGGGATCGTTACAGTTCGCACGGCATGACAGCCTCGCTCCATCTCGCAGCCCAGCCGAGGCTATCTTGCTGCCACTGAACGCCGCCAATCCATGGATTGCATCCGCCCGCGACGCGCTTCGCGCGCCATCGGCCTGGTTGGTGCTGGCGTCAGCCGCCGCGGTCACCGCGACCACCGTCTTCGTGCTGCCGCCGCCGGTGTCGGACTGGCTGCCGATCATGGACGGCGACAGTCTCACCGCCGTTACGCTCAACCGCACGGCGCTCTATCTTCTGTTGTTCATCAGCTTTTTCGCCACCGCCCTGATCGGCGTGTTCTGGGAGCGGCGCCCCGCGCGCGTCGGCGCCTGGCCCCTCGCGCCCTCCACGCTGCTCGGCTTCTGGATCGGCTTCGGCTGCCTGGCGGCGGCCCTCGGCGTGACCTATGCGGCCGGCGCGGCGCACCTGGTCTCCGACTCGCCGCCAGCGTCGTGGACCGCCGCGACAGGCATCTTCCTGGCTGGCCTTCTGGTGCTGTTGCAGTGCTGGGCGGAGGAGGCGCTGTTCCGCGGCTGGCTCCAGCCCATCCTGTGCGATCGCTGGGGCGTGTGGACCGGGCTGGCCGTCACGACGATCCTGTTCGGCGTCGCCCACAGCGCGCGCACGCCCAGCCCCGTCGCCGTCTTGAACGCCGCCCTAGCCGGGCTGATGTTCGGCCTGCTGGCCCTGCGAACCGGCGGCCTGGCCGCGCCGATCGCCGCGCACTTCGGCTATAACTGGGCCGAGCAGTCGTTCTTCGGTCTGACCCCCAATCCAGGCGTCGACGCCATGGGATCGGTCTTCAACTTCGACCTGAGTGGGCCAATGATCTTCAGTGGAGGGCCGGACGAGTTGAACGGCTCAATCAGCGTCACCCTCGCACTGGGGGTGGTGGTCGCTCTTTTGGGCTTTGCGCGAGCGGGCTCGCGGCCGGCTCCGGCGGCGCAGCGCGCATGAGCGGGAGCGTCCAGCCAAAGGTCCGCGGCGCATCGGCGTGGCGTGATCGCCCGCCAACGAACGGAATCGCCGATTTGACCCGTTCGCCAATAAGGATAGGCTGCGCCAGAGTCTTGGGCGAGATGAGAATTTCTGCCTACAATCGATCCGCGGTCTTTGAGGCGTCATGGGCTCCCGCCAGACGGCTCGGTTGCTGCATTGTTGGGGAAGCCCCGCACCTTTGGTTACGGATCGACGGATCGGACCAGGGATCGGGGTGGCGAAGGGACAGATCGGACCAATTGTGACGCGCGAAGACACGCCTTACTGGCTGAACGCCGCCGCCAGGGCCGTCACGCCGGCATGGAGCCCGCCTGCCCGCGTGGGGGGCGCGGCATGAAGTCGCTTCCGTTCAGCGTGCATGGCGTCACCCACAATGGCTGCGTGCGCGACCACAATGAGGACGCCTTGTACATCGCCGACGGCCGGCCGTTGTTCGCCGTCGCCGACGGCATGGGCGGGCATGAGCACGGCGAGTGGGCCTCTGCTCGCGTGGTGGAGGCGCTCAGCGCTGTCGCTCCGACCGGATCGTTCAAGCGCGATACGACCGCTGTCTCCGAGGCGATCCACACGGCGAATCAGGTCATCTTCTCCGCGGACGGGGTGGGCAGCGCTCATCCCGGTTCGACGGTGGTCGCGCTGCTCTTCGCTGAATCGCGTTTCGCGGCGTTCTGGGCGGGCGACAGCCGCATCTATCTCAAGCGGGGTGAACATCTGGTGCAGCTGACCCGCGACCACACCCATGTCCAGGACCTGCTGGCTCGAGGCGCGGTGACGCCGGCGGAGGCGATCAATCATCCCATGGGGCACGTTCTGGTTCGGGTCGTCGGCGTAGAGGCCAATCTCAAGCTGGACGCGGTGACCGGTTCGGCGCAGCGTCGCGATCGGTTCATGCTCTGCAGCGACGGACTGACGGGCGTCGTCAAGGACGCCGAGATCGCCGAGGCCATGGAGGGTTCAGACGCCGAACGCACCGCCCAATCTCTTCTGGACCTGGCGCTCTCGCGTGGCGCGCCGGACAACACAACCGTGGTCGCGGTGGTTTGCGAGGAGGCCAAGCCCGCCTCCCAGCGAACCTCCGCGGCCATTTGATCGGATCCGACGATGACCGCCGAGTCCGACGCCCCCAACCCAGACCAAACCGTCTTCCAGCCCGCGATCCAGCGCCAGGGCGGGGTCCAGACCGGGACTCTGCTCAACGGCATCTTCGAGGTCCGCAGCTTGCTCGCGCGGGGCGGCATGGGCGAGGTCTATGAAGGCATCAACGTCAATACCGACGAGCGCGTCGCGATCAAGATCATCCTCTCGCACCTGGCCAGCGATCCTCAGGTCCAGGCCCTGTTTAAGAACGAGGCGCAGGCCCTGGTCCGCCTGTCCCACCAGGCGCTGGTGCAGTACCGGGTGTTGGGCCGCGAACCGCAGCTCAACGTCTACTACATCGTCACCGAGTTCATCGACGGGCCGGTCCTGTCGTCGGTCTATGCGAAGCTGAAGCCCTCGGTCGATGAATTGAAGGGGCTGATCCGGCGGCTTGCCGAGGGCCTGAACGCCGCCCACCAGACCGGCAAGATCCACCGGGACATGTCGCTGGACAATGTGATGCTGCCGGGCGGCAAGCTCGGCCAGGCCAAGATCATCGACTTCGGCATCGTCAAGGATCTGGACCCTGAAAAGGGCACCATCGTCGGCGACGGGTTCGCGGGCCGGCTGGGGTTCGCTTCGCCGGAGCAATTCGGCGCCTTCAAGCGTGATATCGGCGCCTGGACGGACATCTACAGCCTGGGCCTGGTGGCGTTGACCGTGGCGGCGGGACACCCGATCGACATGGGCGCCAACTTGTCCGACGCCCTGGACCGCCGCCGCGAGATCCCGGACCTTAGCGAGGCGCCGGCTTCCTTGCGCCCGCTGCTGAGCCGGATGCTCGAGCCTGATCCAGCCAATCGGCTGCGCACGATGACGGATGTCATCCTAATGCTGGACGGCATCGGCGTGGCGGCGCCCAGCGGAGGCGGATCCCGGCAACGCACGTCGGCGGGCCCCAAACCGGCCGGACAGAAGATTATCAAGCCGCCCCAGCCGCTGCTGCCGCGGGTCCTGATCGGCGCCGCGGTGGTCGCGGTGGTCGGCATCATCGCGGTGGTGGCTGGGCGGCCGGCGCTGGATTCCTACAAGTCGACCCAGGCGGCGGGCCGATCGACGCCGGAGGCGCTGCGCGCGGCGGTGAGCCAGTCCCTCGCCACGGCCGATTGCGCCTGGCTCGACGTCGCGGAGCCCAAGACCGGCGACAACGGCATGGTGGTCAAGGTTTCGGGTCTGGCGGGCGATCCCACCGCGGTGGCCAAGCAGGCCTCGGCCGCCGTGACCGCGGCCGGCCTGAAGGCCACGATTGATTCCGACGACGTCAACAAGCTCGACGCCAAGGCGTGCGGTCCGCTCAACGTCTTCCGCAAATTCCGTGAACCGCCCTCGGCGACGGGCGCCTCTTTGGTGACTCAGAACAGCGTCTATCAGCTGCAGGACCATCCCGCCGGCTGCGACCCGGCCGCGGGACGGCAGGCGCGGCCGCTGACCACCTTGAATGTGCCGCCCCCCGCCGATTTCACCCTGCTCGGGATGGAGCCGAGCGGACGGCTGCAGCAGATCATCGCCGATCGCGCCAATTTCAACGCCGACATGACCGCCAATCCGGCGCTGTTCCAGGAAGGCGCCAACGGCTCTTTGGTGTCATACATCTGCGTTGACGAAAAGACCGCCGAGCGGACGCCGATCGTAATCGAAGTGCTGGTCAAGGGTCAAAAGCCGTTCAATCTGGCGCCGCTCAACGTCAACCAGAGCGACGCGACGGAGGTCGACTCCGACTGGCAGGACCGGTTCGCCGCCGCCGCGCGGGTGGAAGGCTGGACCACCCAGATCGCCTGGTTCCGCGTCGTAAAATAACCCGTCGGGC
>Ga0302311_10007255_pt1 | contig 11329 bp, 11 predicted proteins | sample III_Palsa_N1_3_FD_200449 | JGI IMG/M metagenome (GOLD analysis project Ga0302311, IMG submission 200449) | Peat permafrost microbial communities from Stordalen Mire near Abisko, Sweden - III_Palsa_N1_3 | ecosystem: Environmental > Terrestrial > Soil > Palsa > Peat permafrost | place: Sweden...
ACAGCGCCTTCGGCAGCAAGGACGAGCTGATCCGGGCCTATCTCTCGGGCCGCCAGGAGGCCCGCCGCAGCCAGGTCACCGCCGCCGTCGCCGCCGGGATCACGCCCCGCGAGCAGATCCTCGGCATCTTCGACTCGCTCGGCACCTCCATCGCCCAGCCGGGCTATCACGGCTGCGCCTTCGTCAACGCCAGCGCCGAGGCCCGCCCCGGCAGCCCGATCACCGAGGTCACCGACGAGCAGCGGACGTGGATGCGGTCGCTGTTCGCGGAGCTCGCCGCGGCTGCGGGCGCGGCCGGGCCGGAGGAGCTGAGCCGACGGCTGATGCTGCTCTACGACGGCGCGGGCATCGCCGCCCGGCTGGACCGCGACCTCGGCGCGGCGGCCGCGGCCCGCGACTGCGCCGCCGTGCTGATCGACGCGGCGCTGGCCGGGCACTGAACCCACCCGGGACCCGAACCCGCGTGGACACCGATCCCGCGTGGGCCCCGATCCCGCGTGGGCCCCGAACCCGCGTGGGCCCCGAATCCGCCCGGACCACGGCCCCGCGGGCGGCCCCGCGCTAGCGGCGGACCCGGGGCATGCCCAGGCCGAGCCAGGAGATGATCTCCCGCTGGATCTCGTTGTTGCCGCCGCCGAAGGTGAAGATCACCGCGCTGCGGTAGCCGCGTTCCAGGTTGCCGCGCAGCGCGGCGCCCGAGGAGTCCTCCTTGAGCGGGCCGGCCGCGCCCACGATCTCCAGCAGCCAGGCATAGGCGTCGCGGCGGGCCTCGCTGCCGTAGACCTTGACGGCCGAGGCGTCCTGCGGGGTCAGCGCCCCGCGCTGGACGGCGTCCACCATCCGCCAGTTGAGCAGCCTCATGGCGTCCAGCCGGGTGTGCGTGCGGGCCAGCCGCTGGCGTACCCAGGGCAGGTCCAGGACCCGGCGCCCGTCGGACAGTTCGGTGCCGCGCGCCCACTCCTGGACCTCGGCCAGGGCGCGGTTCGCCATGGTGGTGTGCGCGGCCAGGGTGACCCGCTCATGGTTGAGCTGGTTGGTGATCAGCCGCCAGCCCTGGTTCTCGGCACCGACCCGGCGGGCGACCGGGACCCGGATGTCCTGGTAGTAGCTGGCGGTGGTGTCGTGTCCGGCGAGGGTGCGGATCACGGTGGTGGAGTAGCCCGGATCGGTGGTGTCCACCAGCAGGATGCTGATCCCCTGGTGCGGCGGGGCGTCCGGGTCGGTACGCACCGCGAGCCAGATCCAGTCGGCGGTGTCCCCGTTGGTGGTCCAGATCTTCTGGCCGTTGACCAGGTAGGCGTCGCCGTCCAGGACCGCGCGGGTCTTCAGCGCCGCCAGGTCGGTGCCCGCGTCCGGCTCGGAGTAGCCGATGGCGATGTCGAGTTCCCCGGCCAGGATCCGGGGCAGGAAGTACGCCTTCTGCTCCTCGGTGCCGAACTTCATGATCGAGGGGCCGACCGTGTTCAGCGCCATGATCGGCAGCGGTACACCGGCCTGCGCGGCCTCGTCGAAGAAGACGAACTGCTCGGCGGCACTGAGCCCGCGCCCGCCGTACTCCACCGGCCAGCCGACGCCCAGCCACCCGTCGGCCCCCAGGCGGCGGTTGACCTCGCGGTAGAACTGCTTCTGCCGGCGCGGGTCGTTCAGCCGGCCATGGGCCTCGGGCGGCATCAACTCGGAGAAGTAGGTCCGCAGTTCGGCGCGGAGCCGTTGCTGCTCCGGCGTGTGGTCCAGGTACATGACGGCCTCCCGAGACTTCTGACGGTCAGTCAGGAGGCCACGCTAGAACACGTTCTATAATTGCGGAAGCACCGCGGGAGCTCAGACCGGCAGGCCGTCCAGCAGCTCCATGTCCGCACTGGTGAGCCGGAGCGCACCGGCCGCGACATTGGCTTCCAGGTGCTCCGGATTGCCGGTCCCCGGGATCGCCAGCACATGCGGGCCCTGCCCCAGCGTCCACGCCAGCCGGACCTGGGTCGCCGACACGCCATGGGCGTCCGCGACGGCCAGTACCCGCTCGCTCTCCCCCGGCCTGGCGGTCGCGCCCTGCTCGCGCCCCTCCCCGGCGATGGTGAAGTAGGGCACGAAGGCGATGCCCTGCTCGCCGCAGCGCCGCAGCACCTCGTCGTGCACCCGGGCATCGACGTTGAACTGGTTCTGCACGCACACCACCGGTGCGATCACCTGGGCCTCGGCCAGCTGGTCGACCGTCACATTGGAGACGCCCAGGTGCCGGATCAGCCCGGCGTCGCGGAGGTCGGCCAGGGCGCCGAAGTGCTCGGCGATCGACGGCTGCGACATCCGGCGCAGGTTCACCACGTCGAGGTGGTCGCGTCCGAGCTGGCGCAGGTTCTCCTCCACCTGGCCGCGCAGCTGCTCGGGGGTGGCCGCGTACCACTCGCCCGACGGGTCCCGGCCGGGGCCGACCTTGGTCACGATCACCAGGTCCTCGGGGTAGGGGGACAGCGCGGTGGTGATCAGTTCGTTGGCCGAGCGCAGCTGGGAGAAGTAGAACGCGGCGGTGTCGATGTGGTTGACGCCGAGTTCGACCGCGCGGCGCAGCACCCTGACCGACACCGCGCGGTCGCTCGGAGTACCGAGGTCGAAGGCGGCGCTGCCGGTGAGGCGCATCGCGCCGAGACCGATCCGGTTCACGCTCAGGTCACCGAGCCTCCAGGTGCCCGCGGCCGATGCGTCGGTGGTCGTGGTGGTGCTGTTCACGTCTGTTCTCTCCCCGGTCGGGACGGTGCGGAGAACGCATCATGAAGCCCGGGGCAGGGCGCTGAGAAGGGCCGGCCGGAGCGGAGAATGTCACATCCCGAGCGGGAACGGGGCGGTGACGTGCATCGTTCAAACTGGTGTGGCTCCGGGGGGACGCCACTCCCCCGAACCCGCCGTGGAACTCCCGGCAGCGGCCGGTCGGCAGGGCCTGTTCCGTCGGCCCGCGCGGCGCGGCCGGTCGCGGCCCCGGGCGTCCTACCCTGGGCCGTGCCCGGCGGATCAGGTCCCGAGGTGAGGAGCGGCAGGGATGGGCAGTCAGACGCGGACGGCGGCATTGCGCCCGGTGCGGGACCCCTCGGACGAGACGGACGACAACGACGAGGCGGTACCGGACGGGCGGGACGACCGGCACGCGAGCGCCCCGCAGACGCTGCGGGCGGTACCGCTGCCCGCACTGGACCGGGTCGGGGTGGTCCTGGTGTCGCACACCCCGGCCGTGGCGGAGGCGGTGGCCCGGATGGCGGTCGCGCTGCTGGCGAGCGGCGACCCGGGACCGGTGGCGACGGCGGGCGGGACCCTGGACGGCGGCCTGGGCACCAGCGCGGCCAGGATCGTGACCGCCATGCGCGGGGTGGACCAGGGCCTGGGCGTGGCGGTCCTGGCCGACCTGGGCGGCGCGGTCCGGGCGGTCCTGGACCTGCTCGCGGACGCCGAGGCGCACGGGCTGCCGTTCCCGGTGCGCTTCGGTGACGCCCCGTTCCTGGAGGGGGCGGTGGCCGCCGTGGCGACGGCCTCGGCGGGCGGCGACCTGGCGGCGGTGGTGGAGGCCGCCGAGGACTGCTACCGGGTGCACAAGCGCTGACCCCGCGCCCGGACCGGCCGCAGCCGGGACCGCGCGGTCAGGCCGCGGCGGCGAGACCCAGGTGGTCGGCCAGGTCCTCGACGGTGTAGCCGAACAGGCCCTCGGCCGGGTCGGCCGAGCCCGCGAACTGGCCGAACAGCTCGAAGCTGATCATCCCGAAGAGCTGGGCCCAGGCGGCGATGCCCCGAGCCGCCAGCACCGGGTTGAGGTCGGGTGCGAAACCGGCGACCAGATCCGCCATCTGCTGGGCGAAGGCGCCGCGCGGCGGCCGGGGCGCGGCCTCCAGCTCGAAGCGGCCGACGGTGTCCCGGAGCAGCGCGAGCAGCACCATCGGCACCCGGGCGGCGGGCTCGATGGTCTCCTGCGGCGCGACATAGCCGGGGACCGGGGTGCCGTAGATCAGGGCGTACTCGTGCGGGCTGGCCAGCGCCCAGGCGCGGGCGGCGTGGCACAGGGTGACCCAGCGGGCGCGGGTGTCGGCGGCGGGCTGGGCGGCGACGGCCGCTTCCACCTGCTCGCCGAGCGAGTTGTAGGCGTCGATGATCAGCGCGGTGAGCAGGTCGTCACGACTGGGGAAGTAGCGGTAGAGGGCCGACGAGACCATGCCGAGCTCCCTGGCCACGGCGCGCAGCGACAGCCGCTGGGCGCCCTCGACGGCCAGCTGCCTGCGGGCCTCCGCCTTGATCTCACGGGTGAGCTCTTCACGTGCCCGTTCCCGGGCCGTCCTGATTGCTGCCATGGCGCCAGTCTGCCACAAACGAGAGCAGCGCATCAGAACGAGAGCACTGCTCTTGACTCTGTCCGGCTATCGCGTCATAGTCGGTATCAGGAAAGCGAGAGCACTGCTCTCGAATAAGACCACCGCTCACACAGGAGCCAGCCATGCCGAAGTCCGGCACCACCCAGCCCACCGCGGACGACCAGACCACAGCCCGGACCACAGCCCAGACCACAGGCCGGACCGCCGCCGCCCCGTCGGCCACCCCCCGGCTGCTGGTCCCGACCGGGACTCTGATGCGTTTCGGCGATGTCGTCAGCAACCGCCTGATGCAGCTGCTGGGCCGGCTCGGCATCAGCTTCCTCGGCTCACGCACCCTCGCCGTTCGCGGCCGCAAGTCCGGTGAGTGGCGGACCACCCCGGTCAACCTGCTCACCTTCAAGGGCGAGCGCTACCTGGTCGCACCCCGGGGCCACACCCAGTGGGTCCGCAACATGCGCGCCGCCGGCGGCGGCGAGCTGCGCCTCGGCCGCCGGGCCGAGACCTTCCGGGCCGTCGAGCTCACCGACGCCGACAAGCCCCCGGTGCTGCGCGAGTACCTGCGGCGCTGGGCCTGGGAGGTGGGCTTCTTCTTCGGCGACGTCGACGCCGACTCCCCGGAGGCCACCCTGATGGAGATCGCCCCCGGCTTCCCGGTCTTCCGCATCGCCGCCGGGTAGCCGCCCGGCCCGTGCCCCCGGCTCAGCCCGGATTCAGCCCAGGTTCTGCCGGGCCCACTCGGCGAGGGCCAGGGCGCAGCCGTCCACCGACTCCCGCCAGGTCTTCGCGGCGCCCTCCCCCGCCTCGTCGCTGACGTGCTTGATCAGCCGCACCGGCAGCCCCGCCGCGCGGGCGGCCGTGGCCACCGCGTAGCCCTCCATGTCGACCAGGTCGGCCCGTTCGGCCAGCCGCCGCCGCGCGCCCTCGTCCGAGACGAACAGGTCGCCGGTGGCCAGCACCGGGCCCGGGACGTCCGCGGCGGCCGCCGGGTGCAGCTCCAGCGGCCCGTCGAAGCTCTCGCCGGTGAGCGTGTGCAGCAGCGCCGTGTCCAGGTCGTGCTGGAGCACGCTGCGCACCTCGTGGGTGCCGGACCAGCCGGACTTCAGCGCCCCCGCCGTGCCCAGGTTGACCACCGACGCCGGGCGTACCGCCCCGGCCAGCGCCGCCGCGACCGCCGCCGCCGCGTTGACCTTTCCCATCCCGGTGAGCAGCAGCGGGAGTCCGGTGCCCAGGTGGGCGGCCTCCTCGGTGACGGCGACGACGAGCAGCGGGCGGGCGGGGTCGATCTCTCCGATGAGGCGCATGCCGACCATGGTAGACAGCGCCCGCGGGCGGCCAGTCGCCCGCGATAGGTTGCGTGGGAACCGAACAGCATGTCAGGAACGAGAAGGAGCACGGTCCCCATGAGTTCGAACAGCACCTGGAACGACGTCGACGACTACCTCAGCCGCACCCTGGCGCTGACCGACCCGGCCCTGGACGCCGCACTCGCGTCGAGCGCCGCCGCCGGGCTGCCGCCGATCGCGGTGTCCGCGCCGCAGGGGCGGCTGCTCCAGCTTCTGGCCGAGATCCGGGGCGCCCGGAACATCCTGGAGATCGGCACCCTGGGCGGCTTCTCCACGATCGGGCTGGCCCGGGCGCTGCCCAAGGACGGCCTGCTGGTCTCGCTGGAGTACGACCCCAGGCACGCCGAGGTGGCCCGGGCCAACATCGCCGCCGCCGGTCTGGCCGACAAGGTGGAGGTCCGGGTGGGCGCGGCGCTGGACAGCCTGCCGCAGCTCAAGGCGGAGCGGCTGGGCCCGTTCGACCTGGTCTTCATCGACGCCGACAAGGCGAACAACGCCAATTACGCGCGCTGGGCGCTCGACCTGGGCCGCCCCGGCACGCTGATCGTGGTGGACAACGTGGTCCGCGGCGGCAAGGTGCTGGACGCCTCGGGCGAGGACCCGGCGGTCGTCGGCAGCCGCGCCGCGCTGGAGTTCATCGCGGCCGAGCCGAGGCTGACCGCGACCGCGATCCAGACCGTCGGCAGCAAGGGCTACGACGGCTTCGTGCTGGCCCTGGTCACCGACTGACCCGGACCGGCCAGGACCCCGGCCGGTCCTGGCCACGACCGGGCACAGCACCGGCGGTGCCCGGGCCGGCCGCTCACAGGCTGAACGCCCCCTCCGGCGGCGGCGGGGAGGGTACGGCGGTGGCGTCGGTGACCGGCCGGGCATCGCCGATCAGCAGGTCCAGCCGGTCCCCGTGGACCACCCGGGCCGGGAAGGCGTCGGCGGCGGCGCGGCGGGCGAGCTCGGCGACCGGCAGCGGCCGGTCGGCCGCGATGATCACCAGGTTGCCGTAGCGCCGCCCGCGCAGCACCGAGGGCTCGGCCAGCAGGCAGACGTCGGTGAAGACCGAGCGCACGGTGGCCAGCTGCGCCCGGCCGAAGTCCAGCGGTGCCCCGTCGGCCAGGTTGGCGGTGTAGGTCCCGCCGGGGCGCAGCACCCGGGCCGCCGCCCGGACGAACTCCACCGAGGTCAGGTGCGCCGGGATGCGCGAGCCGCCGAAGACGTCGGCGACCACCAGGTCGGCGCTGTGCTCGGGGCGCTGTGCCAGGTACTGCCGGGCGTCCGCCGCGTCCACCCGCAGCGCCGCTTCCGGCCACGGCAGGTGCTCGCGGACCAGGGCGGTGAGCGCGCCGTCGAGCTCGACCACCCGCTGCGGCGAGCCGGGCCTGGTGGCGGCCAGGTAGCGCGGCAGGGTCAGCCCGCCGCCGCCGAGGTGCAGTGCCTCCAGCGGTTCGCCGGAGGGCGCCGCCAGGTCGGCGACGTGGGCCAGCCGCTGGACGTACTCGAACTCCAGGTAGAGCGGGTCGTCCAGGTCGACGTAGGACTGCGGCGCGTCGTCCATGGTCAGCAGCCAGCCCCGGGGCCGGTCCAGGTCGGGCAGCAGCCGGGCGGTGCCGAGGTCGACCCGGCGTTCGACGGGCACCGGGTCACTGATCGGGTCGGCCATACGTCCCATTGTGGCGGCGCCGCCACCACCTGGAAAGTTCGTCCTTCCAGCCGTACAACCTTCCCCCGGTGACGCGGGTCTTCCATACATTGAGCGACACGGCGGCGTCCACCGCCCTCAGGGGCGTCGCCCGGCGCGACGGAAGGGAAGTCCGTGCGACAGCCGATCATCACCACCCTGCCCCACCACCCGGTACCCCACTCCGAGCGGAAGCCCGACCGGCCCGAGCGGAAGCCGGACCGGGCTCCTGACCGGCCCCGGGGCGAGCCGCTCGTCCGGCATGCCCCGCTGCCCGCGGCGCGCGGGCGCGCCGCCCGCCGGCTCGCGGTGCTGACCTTCCGCGACGTGGCCGACCCGGCGGTGTTCCGGGCCCAGCTGGACCGGCTGCGGCGGACCGCGAGCCCGGTCTCGCTGGCGGCGGTGGAAGCGGCGCTCCGCGGGGGCGCGCCGCTTCCACCCCATGCCGTCCTGGTGAGCTTCGAGCTGGGGCACCGCACCGCCGCCACGGTGGCCCTGCCGGAGCTGGCGGCCGGGCGGGTCCCGGCGGTGGCCTTTGTCGTGGCGGGCCTGGTGGACACCGAGCAGCCGTACTGGTGGCAGGAGGCCGAGTACCTGGTCGGGCGCGGCGGCCGGGCGCGCGGCCTGTCCGCGCGGACACCGGGCGGGGTGGTGGCGGCGCTGTCCGCGCTGCCCGACCCGGACCGGCGGCGCAGCCTGCAGGAGCTGCGGGTGACCGCCGACCGCCGGGCCCCCGGGACGCCGCAGCTGACCTCGGCGGACCTGCTGGCGCTGCGCGGCGCGGGGGTCGAGCTGGGGAACCACTCGCTGGGCCACGCCCGGCTGGACTCCTGCGACGACTACGCGCTGCGCGAGGAGGTCCAGGGCGGCCACCACCGGCTGACCGGGCTGACCGGCGAGGAGCCGCGCGCGTTCGCCTACCCGGACGGGGTGTTCGACGCCCGGGCCGAGCCGCTGCTGCGCGGTCTCGGCTACGGCAGCGCGTTCCTGAGCGACGGCGCGCTGTTCGACCTGCGCGGGGCCGGTGGCGGGCATCCCGATCCGCTGCGGATCAGCAGGCTGCATGTGAACGAGGGCACCTCGCGGGGGCTGTTCGACGGGGTGCTGGCGGGCTGGAACCCGGCCGCGCGGCGGCTGCGGGGGGCCGTCGCGGTCTGAACCCGGGGATCACGGCAGCCGTCCCGGCGGGACCCGGGGCGGCCGGCGTGCTCATGACCGGCGGGTCGGACAGGGTCCCAGGGCACGGCATCCGGCGGGGCGAGGGCCCCGGCAGGAAGGTGATCGCGGTCATGCGGCAGCAGTTCGGGGACTACCAGAGCGAGATCTACTTCAACGGCCTGTTCGGGGTGGTGCCCAAGTACCCGATGGCCTTCGACGGCTGGGAGAAGGCCGCGCAGGCCGCGCTGCCGCCGTCGGTGTGGTCGTACGTCGCCGGGGGCGCGGGCGACGAGCACACCCAGCGCGCCAACGTCCGGGCCTTCGAGCGCTGGGCGCTGGTGCCCAGGATGCTGGTGGGCGCCGCCGACCGGGATCTCTCGGTCGGGCTGTTCGGCCTGACGCTGCCCTCCCCGCTGCTGATGTCCCCGGTCGGGGTGCTCGGGCTGTGCGCCCAGGACGGCCACGGCGACCTGGCCGCCGCCCGGGCGGCGGCGCTGACCGGCGTCCCGATGATCGCCTCCACGCTCTCCAACGACCCGCTGGAGGACGTCGCCAAGGAGCTCGGCGACACCCCCGGCTTCTTCCAGCTGTACACCCCGACCGACCGTGAGCTGGCCGCCAGCCTGGTCCGCCGGGCCGAGGCGGCGGGCTTCAAGGGCATCGTGGTCACCCTGGACACCTGGGTCACCGGCTGGCGTCCGCGTGACCTCAGCACCAGCAACTTCCCGCAGCTGCGCGGCCACTGCCTGGCCAACTACACCTCCGACCCGGTCTTCCTGGCGGCCCTGGAGAAGGCCCCGCAGGAGGATCCCGGCGCCGTGGTCAGCCTCTTCAGCCGGATCTTCGGCAACCCGCTGACCTGGGACGACCTGTCCTGGCTGCGGTCGCTGACGACGCTGCCGCTGCTGCTCAAGGGGATCTGCCACCCGGAGGACGCCCGCCGGGCCAGGGACGCCGGGGTGGACGGGATCTACTGCTCCAACCACGGCGGACGCCAGGCCAACGGCGGGCTGGCGGCGCTGGACGCCCTGCCGGGCGTGGTGGAGGCGGCGGACGGCCTGCCGGTGCTCTTCGACTCCGGGGTGCGCGGCGGCGCCGACATCGTCAAGGCCGTGGCCCTGGGCGCGACCGCGGTCGGCGTCGGCCGCCCGTACGCCTACGGGCTGGCCCTGAGCGGTACCGAGGGCGCGGTGCACGTGCTCCGCTCACTGCTGGCCGAGGCCGACCTGACCATGGCCGTCGACGGCTACCCGGCCCTGGCCGACCTGCCCGCCAACATCCGCCCGGTCCACTGAGCCGGTGAGCCGATGCGGCCGGGCTACGGCTGGGGCAGCAGTACCGGGGCCAGCAGCCGACCCTCGCGGTAGGCGAGGGAGGCGGGCAGCAGCTCGCCGGCCCGGCCGCTGCGCAGCACCACCAGCGTCCCGCCGCCCTGGCTCGCGGCGGCCTCCGGCACCACCCGGCGCAGCGCCTGGACGGCGACGGGCCGGGCGGAGCCGCACAGCTCCAGGCCCTGCGGGTGGCCCAGCGCCGCCCGGATCCGGTCGGCGACCAGCTCGTAGTGGGTGCAGCCGAGGACCAGCGCCCGCAGCCCGCCCGGGGTGCGGGCGGCGGCGGCCGCGATGCTCTCGTCGATGGCCCGCTCGTCGGCGTGCTCGACCGCCTCGGCCATCCCCCAGCAGGGGACCTCGACCACCTCCGCGCCGCCCGCGAAGTCGCGGATCAGGCCGCGCTGGTAGTCGCTGCCGGTGGTCGCCGGGGTGGCCCAGACCGCGACCGGGCCGCCGGTCGCGGCGGCGGGCTTGATCGCGGGGACGGTGCCGATCACCGGGATGCCCGGCTCCAGCTCGGCCCGGATCGCCTCCAGCGCGTGCACCGAGGCGGTGTTGCAGGCGACCACCAGCGCGTCCGGCCGGTACTCGGCGGCGGCCCGGGCGCAGGCCAGGGCGTGCGCGGTGACGTCGGCGGGGGTGCGCGGACCCCAGGGCATGCCGTCCGGGTCGCAGGTGAGCACCAGGTCGGCGTCGGGCCGCAGCTCGCGCAGCGCGGCGGCGGCGGCGAGCAGTCCGATGCCCGAGTCCAGGAATGCGATCTTCACAGCCACTCACTTTAGTCGATGCCCGATCCGCGGCCAGCGGGCGGCGGGGGTCGGTGACGGGAGCGGCGGGGTGCGCCAGACTGGCGCGGTGCCCGTACTAGCGATCACCGCCTCCCTGTCCCTGCTCGCCTGGCTGTGGCTGACCTGCTGTCAGGGCTGGTTCTGGCGTACCGACGTACGCCTGCCGGCCCGCTCGGTTCCGGACCGCTGGCCGGTGGTGGCGGTGGTGGTACCGGCCAGGGACGAGGCCGAGGTGCTGCCGCTGAGCCTGCCGTCGCTGCTGGCGCAGCGCTATCCGGGCCGGGCCCGGGTGATCCTGGTGGACGACGGCAGCAGCGACGGTACCGGCGCGCTCGCCCAGGACCTCGCCGGTACCGGTCGGCTGCCGCTCACGGTGACCTCGCCGGGCGAGCCGCCGCAGGGCTGGACCGGCAAGCTCTGGGCGCTGCGGCACGGCGTCGCGCTGGCCGGTGAGGCGGAGTACCTGCTGCTCACCGACGCGGACATCGCCCACGGCCCGGACTCGCTGGAGCAGCTGGTGGCCGCCGCCGAGTCGAACCGGCTTGACCTGGTCTCGCAGATGGCGCGGCTGCGCACGGAGACCCGCTGGGAGCAACTGATCGTCCCGGCGTTCGTCTACTTCTTCGCCCAGCTGTACCCGTTCCGGCGCAGCAACCGGCCGGGCTCGCGGACGGCGGCGGCGGCCGGGGGCTGC
>Ga0302311_10007258_pt1 | contig 11324 bp, 6 predicted proteins | sample III_Palsa_N1_3_FD_200449 | JGI IMG/M metagenome (GOLD analysis project Ga0302311, IMG submission 200449) | Peat permafrost microbial communities from Stordalen Mire near Abisko, Sweden - III_Palsa_N1_3 | ecosystem: Environmental > Terrestrial > Soil > Palsa > Peat permafrost | place: Sweden...
TAGTACGCGTAATGCCCCGGCGTCAGCAGCAGGAACAGGATCCGGCAGCGCCCATCGGCGCTCAGGTGGACCTTGGTGGTGAAGCCGCCGCGCGAGCGGCCGAGAGCCTCACCTCGCGCACCACCTCCGCCAGGCGGGCGCACAGCCTCTCGCTCTGGTGTGCACCCGCGCGTGCCCCCTTTGACACGGCGGGCGGAGGAGCCTTCCGGGCGCCGGCCGCGTGCTGGTGGGCACGGAACGAGGTGGTCGACCGCCACGTCCAGTCGATCTGCCCGGCAGCATCCGCGCGTGCCTGCACTCTCTGGAGCAACCGTTCCCACGTCCTGCCCGCCGACCGGCGGCGATGCCGCTCGTAGACCGTCTTCCAGGGGCCGTAGCGCTCCGGCGGGTCGCGCCACTGCACCCCCGTCCGCATTCGGTGCAGGATCCCGTTGATCACCTGCCGGTGATCACGCCACCGCCCGTGCCGCCCGTTCTCCACCGGCAGAAGCGGCTCCAGGACACGCCACTCAGCCTCCGACCGATCACCCCGACCAGTCATACAAGTGCCAACGACCCACCACCCCAACCGGATACGGCCACCACATCAACCAGCCCCGACCTGATCAACCGGACAGGACTCAGAGCGGCTTATCAGTGTCCGCCTGACGCGAGCCCTGAGCGTGGCCCCAGTGCCATCCAAGCCCTCACATATGGCCGAAAACCAACACTGGCGACAATAGGTTCACCGACACCCGCGATCCAGCTCTGTGGCAGCCACGGGTGGCTGCCACTCCGTGAGCTCGACCAGTAGCCGACTGGCGTGAATTCGATTCAGTTGGCGCCACCAGTGAAAATTTTACCAAAATGAATCCCGTACCTTACCTTCGATGGCAAGCGGGTCGCATTTGCCCGCAAGTCAGTTATTCGTGGACGCCCGACCTCTCTCATTGATATGGTCTTGATGCTGCCGCCGACTTCAAGGCCAAGGTATATTTCCAAATGTCCACTTTGCCAGAATCCATGCACGCGTGCGGGGCCGTCGTGGGGGCCAGGCCGCTGCCCGCCGATGGCTGCGCCTTCCCACCCCGGTCGCGGTGGTGCCCGGACCGAAGGTCTCGGTGACCTGGGCGGTGGCGGGGACCGCGGTGCTGACCACTGACCCGCTGTGGACCCTCCGAACTGCCCAACTACGCCCATACCGACTGCGGTTACGGCATCGGCCAGGTCACCGACGGCATGTCGACCATCAAGGGCACCCCCTTCACCGCCGCCCAGGCGAGCGCTGTGGCCACCGACTACACCGCGAACATCGCCGCCGCCGTGCAGATCCTCGGCACGACCTGGAACCAGTTGCAGATGCTTACCCCGCAGATGACCGTCAACAACGGCAGCTCCCAGTACATCGAGAACTGGTACTACGCCATCTGGGGCTACAACAGCGGCGTCTACACCAACCCGGCGCTCAACAACGGCCACACCGGCCTCGATTGGTCCAACAACCCGGCCAACCCGGCCTACAACCCGACCCGGCTGCCGTTCATGCGCGACAGCAGCGCCGACGCCGCCGACCCTGGGAACTGGCCCTACCAGGAGAAGGTCCTCGGCTGGGCCGAGAACCCCCAGGTGACGTACGGTTCGTCCGAGTCCTACAGCAACGCGAACTACGCACCCGGCCAGTGCAGTGACGTCACCGCGATCTGCGACCTGACCCTTCCCACCACCTACCTGATGTTCTGCTCGCCCACGGTCAACACCGGCTGCAACCCCAACACCACCGGAACCGATCCAGACGGTCAGCAGAGCCACTGCCCGGCAACGGACACCACCTGCTGGTGGAACCAACCGATCAGCTGGATCTCCGGAAACGAGGCAACCCAAGCGGCAACCGAGCACCTCTCCTACGCCCTGGGATCCCCAGAGCCCGCGATGAACAGCGAGTACGGCGCACCGGACTGCGCCTATCCCAACTTCGCCACCACGGAGAACGGCAGCCCGACGTTCGTGATCGGAACCCTCCCGGACTCCGGCCAGAACATCTTCGGCTGTCCGACCAAGGTGGTCGACGGCAAGTTCTCACTGCGCCTGGGCGACAACTTCGCCGGGACAGAGGAGGGGGAGAACGGCCTGGTCCTGCGAAACCCGCTCACCGCGCAGATCGACCTGCACCAACTCGGAGCCGGGTGGATGGGGCACATCTTCTTCACCCACTCCTACCCAGACGGCACCGCGGCGGCCACCGCGCCCGCCTATGCAAACAAGGTGACAGCCGCGTGGACCCCCGACCCGGACATCTTCCCCACCGCAGGACAGTTGTACGACATCCGCGTCCACCTGCCCTCGCACGGCGGCAACGTCAGCGACGCCAACTACTACGTCCAGCAGGGCACCGGCACAGCCGGAGACGAGGCAACCGTGGGCTGCATCGTCAACCAGAGCACCGGCGGCACCGACAAATGGCTCGACCTGGGCGTCACGAAACTCTACCCCGGGGCCCGAGTCCTGCTCAGCAACCTGACCCCGGACGGGACCGGAACCTCCGACGTGGCCTTCGACGCGGTCGCCTTCACAGCGGCCGGCTCCGGCAACTGGTGCCCCAACGGGACCAACGGCTGACCTGAAGCACCATCATCACTACTGCTAAAAAGAACATGTGTGGGAGCCACCGGGACTGGTGGCTCCCACACCCAGGCCATACCAACCCGACAACCAACCCATCAGCTGCCGGAGACCTCCATGCGCCACAGGACCAGCAGGACCATCGCCCTGACGCTCGCCGCCGCAACCGTCGTCATGACCAGCGCCTGCTCCTCCTCGTCCTCGCCCCGGGCGGACCAGTACCCGGGCCCCACCAGCGTCCCCACCGCGCAGCAGCCGAGCCCGAGCACCGCCACGGCAGAGGCATCGGCGTCCCCATTCGTCAAACCGACCTTCTCCGCCAGCCCGCTCCCCGGCGGCATCCTTCCCGCCGCCGTCGCCGAGGCCCCCACACCCCCGCTCCGAGCGCTGGCACCGGGATTCTCCCTCGACGCCTTCCTCCAGCACGAGCGGACCACCTGGGGCATCAATGCCACAGTGCAAACGGAGAGCGGTACCCCATCGCCGGACGAGAGCACCTGGCTCAGCGGATACGTGAACAAGGCAGGCGACCGGCTGAGCGTGTGGGTCATGCTCAACGAGCAGCACCAGGTGACCTTGATCAAGTGCTTCTTCGGGATGGCCCACAACGCAGTCGCGGACCAGTTCATCGACGACTGTGCCCGAACCGCGCTACCCGGCGTCAACACAACGGCCGTGGTCGCCTTCGTCGACCACGCACGCAGCGAGATAGCCGACGCCAACCAGCATGCGAAGATCCAGTACCAGTACATGACCCCAAACACGCAGTTCGGGAACGACAGCTACATCTTCGCCTCCGAGCCGACGACCGACACCTTGTCCATCCTCGGCGCAGACGCCACATAAATCAGGCAGGCAGAACGACTTGCCCGCAGGCGGACTGCGCACCGGCACCGGCGTTACCGTCGTGGGACCTGCCGACCTGCTGGTGGTGATCAGGCGGGTCGCCCCCTCCTCGCCCGAGTCCCGCTTGGCACGCGATGCCGCGCGCCGATTCCCTGTGTACCCGCATTCGTAGGCCGGGACCGTGTCCGCCCCTGGATCTCAGTCCCCAGTCGGCCCTTCGGCTCCGCTGGAGTCCACCATGTACGACGGGGCGGTGCCGTCGCAGGGGCGGCGTATCCGTGGATACGGCCCGTGTCCGTCGGCATCGTGGGGGCGCTGAAGGACGACATCGGTCCTGGAGTTCCGTGGGGCGAGCCAGCCCCGGCGGGGACCGGTGGGATCACGCAGGTGACGCGGTTCTTGTGCGGGGCGGCGTACAACCTGCCTGAATTTCGCGACGCCGTGATCGAGCACCTGGTGGAGGGCCGTGATCGGGTGATGGCACCGTCCTTCGGTGTGGACGCCGTCGCGGTGACCTGGCACTGCCTGCGGGCCCGGAGAGCCGAAGCACTCCGAGAGCTGATCGCGCTGGTGGAACTGGCAATCTTCGCAACGTCGACGCTGGTACCGACGATATTCGCCGGCTACCTCGTCGCGTCGGTGTGGATGCCGCGCCGTTGGGCGCGGCGCCGCAAGGAACTGCGCGAGCGGGGTCAGGCCCAGAGCGCTCTGGCTAGAGTGGGCATCACGTCCGTGCTGGCGGCCAATGCGGTCCTGGTGCCTGCCCTGTACCTGCTGCTGGTGGCCACGCTGTTCGCGCCGGGAGTGACGGGCTCCGCGCTCGCAGGTCATACGAGCGGTTCAGTCCATACCGCAGCCCAGGGATTGATCCGACACGTCGCGCGTCCTACCCTGCTCGAACTGCCGCTTCTCCTGGCACTGATAGCTTTTGGAGAGCGGGTCTGGCGAGGGCGGATGGGACGGCGGATCCTGGCAGCCGACACCTTGACGCCGCAGTTGAATGGTCTCGGCGCCCGCCTGCTGGAGAGCCGTGAACTGCGCTCGCTGCGACGTATCAGCCGCCAGCAGGTCAAGACACACCTGATGTACGGGGCGGATGTCTTTCTGGGGGCCGGTGTGGAGTACTCCTCATGGTCCTTCGCCACCCATCTGCGCCCCAAGACGGCGTCGTTGCTCGGGGACGCGGAAGCAGGCAACCGCTCGGACGCGCGCCGCTCGTGGCCGCTGCTGAGCGACTCCGAGGTGATCGAGGCAGTGCGTGCAGGTATGCTCCGCTTCCGGTCCGCGGGCTCGGCTTCCGGTGACCGACTGACTCAGACGACTGTGACCGACTACGTGTTCTCCCCTCCCGGCCACGAGGCCTACGGGCAGGAGCCAGCGGCACTGCAGGTCATCAATCTGGCCGACGAGGAGGTTCGCCACTTTTTGGGGATCCGGGTCGGCGGCTGGGACGAGGATCTAGTCACCTCAACCTTCGTTCGTCCCAGCACCCACGGCGACATCCTCTACCTGGAGGTCGTCGTCCGTGTCCTGGCTCCAGTGCGCCGCCGCTACCGAATCCCGGTGGAACCGACTGCGGCAGGCGTCCATCCCAACGCGCTGCTGGCAATCCCCCGGCGATTTGCGCCGGGCAATGCCGCGGCAGGCGCTGCGGACTCTGCGGTCCTGGCGGCCCGTTATGGGACCGGACCGCGATGAGCCCGACGGGCGGGACCATCCAGCGTTCAGGCAACTTCGCCACCGGCGACCACGCCACCCTGGTCTCGGGCGCCGGGGTCGGTGGCACGGACGCCCTGCGCGCTGTGACCGCCGCCATCGCCCAGATCCGCGCCAGCCTGTCCGAGGAACCCGACCGGGAGCTGCGCGAGGAGGTCGGCGACCACCTGACCACCCTCGACGAAGCGCTGGGAGCGCGCAGCTCGCTGGATGAGCATGCCTGGCGCGAGCGCGTCCAGCGCGCCGGGCGTACCACTGAGCGGTTGGCACTGCGAGCGGTCCGGTTCGCTGCCCCACTCGCTCAGCTGGTCGCGGCGATAACTGCCTTGACCGGTGGACACACCCCGCCCAGCGCCTAGTCCGGCCCCCTGTCTGCCGGGTGCTCGGCGCCTGGGCTGGGCACCGCCTGGAGAGGTCGTATACGATCCCTGCCACCAGGTCCGGATCATCGCGTCTCGACCACGCAACGGGGGCAGCCATGGCGGAGAGTTCCGCAGAGCGGGATCGACGGGCGCGTATCGTGCGTTACTGGCGGTCGGTGGAAATCCTGAGTCCGCAGAAGGTCGAGGCGGTCGACTCCGCCAAGAATGTCTTCGCCGTGGGGGAGGGCATTGCTCTGCCCTGGGAGCCGCGGCATGCCATCCAGCGCCGGGCCATTGACCCCGGGCGGGTGTGGCGGCACACCGTGTACGCGGGGGTGTTCGATCTTGAGCGGCTGCGCGAGACCTTGCTGGAGGTATTCGGGAGCCAAGGGGAAGACGAGGACTACGGCGGCAGCAGTTCCGGGGACAGCGCGGTGCTGTGCTTCACCGTCGACGCCGAGGGACGAATGGTGAAGGGCAGCACCGTGCTGTCCGCCTGTGCCTGGGCCGTAGGTCGGGCCGTGTCTCCGGGCCCCGGGGACCCCGAGTGGCTGGACGGGTTCGAGGAGGCCTCCGAGCAGTACCTGGCCACACTGCTGGAGCTGGCCGACGGGCGGCTTCCGGCAGCGGACCTGCCGGTGGCAGGGGCCGCGGGTCTGGTGGGTGCCGTGGGGCATGCCGTACTCGGGGCGGTGACCGGAGTCGCAGCGAATGCCGTGCTGGGAGCGGTGACCGGGGGCATCGGCGCGGTGGCAACGAGCGCTGCGGGCGCGCTGGGGCCGGTGGTCGGCCAGACCGCAGGGTCTGCGGTGGCCCGGGCGGTTCGATCGGTAGGCGACGCGGCGGCCACCGCCGCCGTGGACACCCTGCGCGACTCGCTCACCGGCTCCGCCCCGGACGAACCTGCCCCGGACGCCACGACCGCACCCGATGCCGGACAGGACTCCGAACCGGACCCGGAGCAGCCTCCCGGCGCCTTGGCGACGAAGGTGCTGACCCTCGGCGACCTGGCCGCGCTGACCCGGTGGATCGCCGGACAACTCGGCGTGGCCCAAGCGCTGAAGCCCGACGTTGTGCGCGTCAAGAGCTACACGGTGCAGGCCCGGCAAACTGAGGACGCCGAAGAAGCACCGGACTTCTTGAACAGCTTCATCGTCCGCGACCTGGACACCGTGGCCTCCGCCCTGAGTAAGGGGGATGCCGGCCCCGCTCTGTGCGAGTACCTGCGCGCGGAGTGCTCGCTGTCGCCCGGTGCGCGCACCGATGTGCGCCAACACCCCCAGGTCCTGCTGGACGGAGTGAGCCCGGACCGGGCACCGCTGGGGCGCTGGCCCGCTGCGGCGAAGTACCCCCTGGCGCTGAGCCAGCAGTTCGCGGTCAACACCGCGCTGGCCCAGTTGGGCGGACCTACCGGAAACGGCCTGTACGCGGTGAACGGGCCACCGGGCACCGGCAAAACGACCATGCTCCGCGACCTGGTCGCGGCCCTGGTCGTGCAGCGGGCCGAGCAACTCGCCGCTCTGCCCTCCGCGCGCGACGCGTTCGGACCGGAAACCACCTGGAAGATGGGCGACTTCACCCGAAGACTGCGGCCCCCCGTAGCGCGCCTGACCGGTTTCGAGATCGTGATCGCCTCCAGCAACAACGGCGCCGTGGAGAACGTAACCGCCGAGATCCCCGCCGCACCCGCCATCGCCGACCCCTGGCACGCCGAGGCCGACTACCTCTCCCAGTCCGCGTCCCTGCTGCTGGGAGCACCGGCCTGGGGCGCGGTGGCGGCCAAACTCGGCAAGCGTGCCAATCGCTCCGACTTCTATGACCTGTTCTGGTGGGGCAAGGAGAAAGTCGAGCACCCGAACGGCAAGTCCACCGTCGAGCGCCTGGGCAAGGGCGTGTACGACATCCTCTCCCTTCAGAAAGACCCCCGGTACGTGCCCAAGGGCCAACCCTCGCGGCCCGCCGACTGGGAGCCCACGGACCCGCCACTGGGCACCAAGGCCTGGTCGCAAGCTGTCGCGGACTTCAACCGCGCCAAGGAGACGGTCCAGGCGATGGCCGCCGAACGCCGGCAGGTGGCCGCCACCCTCGCCGGCCAACCGCAGGCCGTCGAGGCCCTCCGCGTCGCCCGGCTCAGGACCGAAACGGCCTACCTCACAGCCGACCAAGCCCACCAGAACCTGCAAGCGGCCGAGGACGAGCACGCCATCGCCCAAGAACGGTACGACCAGGCCGCTGAGGCGACCTGGGGCGCAACCGGGGCCGTACAACGGGCGGAGCGCAACGTCGATGTCTACCTGGGGCGGTGCGAGAGTGCCCTGGCTGATGTGCGCGCCCATGATCAGCAGCACCCTGGACTGCTGCGCCGCATATTCAATCGCGACGCCGTGGAACGTTGGAGCCAGGCACGGCAGCCGCTCGACAACACGCTGAGCTCACGGCAGGCCGCCTGGGAACAGGCGGAAGGACTGCGCCTGGAGGCGGTCCGGCAGCGTGAAGCGCTCACTGGGCAGCAGGGAGCGGCTGCGGAGGTTCTCGCGCAGATCCGCGGCCGGCTCACGCGGCTTCAGGAGCAGCTGGGCCGGGCCGAGGACGCCGCCGAGATGGCGGCCCAAGCGGAGTCGCTCCAGCAGGCCGCGGTCCAGAACGGGCAACAGGTCCTGGCTGCCGCCCGGCAGCGCTGGGCGGGCAACGTCCCCGGCTCGGAGTGGCGGGCTCCGACCGACGACACCGAAGCTGCGGCTTCAGCCGCAGCGTTGAGGGAGTTGTCGGCCCCGTGGATGGACCAGGCATTCGCCGCTGCCCGCAGCGATCTGTTCCTGGCTGCCGTCGACCTGCACAAGGCTCTCATGGTCGCCGAACCCATCCTGGTCAGAACCAGTCTGATGGCCGCTATGGACGTGGTGAGTGGCAATGCTCCCAGGAATCTAAAAGCGGAACAGGTCTTGGGGGCATGGCAGACGCTGTTCCTGGTGGTGCCGGTCGTCTCCACAACCTTCGCCTCCCTGGACCGTCTGTTCGCGGGCCTGGGATCGCAGGCGCTGGGCTGGCTGTTCGTGGACGAGGCCGGCCAGGCCGCGCCGCAGCAGGTCGTGGGTGCGCTGTGGCGGACCCGGCGGGCCATCGTCGTGGGTGACCCGCTCCAGTTGGAGCCGGTGGTGACCGTTCCCAGAAGCGCCCAGGACCGGCTTCGCCAGCATTTCGACGTTGCCCCCGAATGGACGCCGGGGCTCGGATCGGTACAGCGGCTCGCCGACCGGCTCAACACCTACGGCACCTGGATCCCCACTCGGAGCGACCAGTCCGAGGCGCCCTCGCGCGTATGGGTGGGTTCGCCGCTGCGCGTGCACCGCCGCTGCGACCAGATGATGTTCGAGGTCAGCAACGCTATCGCCTACGACGGAATGATGGTGTTCGGCACCGGCGCACGGGAGCCGCACCCTCTGGCGCGCAAGGACATCTGGATGCATGTCGCGAGTACCGCAGCTGATGACAAGTGGGTCCCCCAGCAGGGCGTCGCCCTGCGCCGGACTCTGGACCTGATCGAGGAACGCCTGCGCGAAGAACTGCGGTGCGACCAGCCCGGCACGGGGGCCATTGACGAGGACCTCGTCCGTCGCAAGCTCAATGAGGCGGTGTTCGTCGTGAGCCCGTTCCGCGACGTCGTCACCGGAGCCCGCAAGATCACCAAGGGTCGGCTGGCCAACGCCCGCGTCGGCACCGTCCATACCACCCAGGGCAAGGAAGCCGACATCGTCATCCTGGTCTTGGGCACCGCACCTGCACAACGCAAGGCCCGCAAATGGGCCGCCAAGACCCCGAACCTCCTCAACGTCGCCGTCAGCCGTGCCCGACGCCATCTCCTGGTCATCGGCGACCAGGACATCTGGTCCCGCGAGGAATACTTCAACACTCTGGCCAACCACGACGACCTCGAACGAGTCGACGCCAGCCAGTGGGGGCCGGAGCAGACCTGGTCAAGCAGCCCCTGAACCCTCCCAATCCTGCGCCGTTCATGGCTCGGTGGTCGTCGGTGTGAGGTGTTCTCTATGCCCCAGTGCCCGCGCATCGCGGCGGCCAGGTAGGAGGGGCCGGCCTGGTGGGTGTCGAGGTTGGTGACGGCGTAGACGCGCTCGCGGGACTCGGGTTGGCCGGTGGGTCTGCGGCGGCGGTGGACGCGGATGGCCAGGCGGGCGTGGGGGAAGGCGCCTTGATCGAGTGCAGGGCGTCGAAGGTGACCACTGTGCCGGTCAGGTCCAGTGGCGCCAGCAGCGGTTGGACGTGCGTGGTCTCGTCCGTCTTCGAGCCGACTTCGGCCTGGGCGAGGGGTCACGACGGTGCCGTGAGTGACCGCTGAGAGCAGGTGCCGTCGCGGCGCTGCGAGACGGGCCGACCCCCTGAGTGCCTTGCCGTCGACGGCTATCACGGACGGTCGCCCGCAGACGGCGGCGGACGACGTCCCCGTGGGCCCGATGGCGGTCCGGTGCCGGTCGGCCAGGTAGGCGCCCACCGCCCGGTCCAGGGCATCACCGTCAACAGCCCCCAGCACGCGCCCGATCGTGGCCGCCGAGGGAGTGCGCCGCCACCCCGGCAGATGGCGGCGGATGCCGATGGTCTTCGGCAGCGCGTCCGCGGCACGCTGACCCCACTTGGCGAGCTCGTCGATGCTCCTCACTCCCGGGACGACTGCACAGGCAGGTTGCGTCCGGGCCGGCAGGAGTGGCCGGACAGCAGCGGTGCGACCGTCAGGCCCGATGATTGCCTCCGCTCACGACTCCAGGCTGGCGCGGACGATTCGCAGTGCGGCCACCGGGTCGGCGGCGCCGGTGATCGTCCGGCCCACGACGACATGCGACGCGCCAGCGGCAACAGCGGCGTGGGGTGTTCCCGGCCGGGCATGCTCGGTTGGGGATTCACCGGGAAGCGTGATTCCCGGAGTGACGATCAGCGCGCCGGGTCCCAGCGCACCACGAAGCAGTGCAGTCTCCTGCGGCGATGCGATGACGCCGTGGCATCCGGCGCCCTGCGCCAGTCGGGCCAGGCGCAGGACCTGCTCCTGGGGCGAGGCATGGACTCCGATGTCGGCGAGATCGGTGCCGGTCATGCTGGTGACGACGGTCAGGGCCAGGACGCGCAGGCGGGGGAAGTCGCGGGCTGCGGTGACAGCGGCGGCCATAATGCCGGTGCCACCCATGCTGTGGACGGTCACCATAGAGGCGCCCAGCGCCCCAGCGGCGCGGACCGCGCCGGCGACGGAGTTGGGGATCTCGAACAGTTTCAGGTCCAAGAACACGTCCTTGTTTTTGGACACGAGGTGTTCTGCGAGGTCGGGGCCAGCGGCAGTGAGCAGTTCCAGCCCAACCTTGTAGAAGCGGCACTCCTCACCCAGGCGGTCGACAATCTCGTCGGCAGCCCGGCGGTTGTCGAAGTCGAGGGCGACGATGATCTGGCTGGTCGGGTCCACAGCGTCATTCTCACCCAGCCGGTCACTACCTGACCAACCGCACAATCCCGGACCTTGCAGCCGCCCTGAGTTTCGATGCGTTCGTGACGGCCCGGCCCGCACTCCTCGCACTGCCGCGACCTGGAACACCCCTGGGCGTCAGCTGATGCGGCGGCAGTGAGACGCACGACCCATGTCATCTACCGCGGCGAAACCCAAGGCTTCGGCTTCGTCGGGAGAAGATGGCGCGGAATCCTCCGTTGAGGCCGCCAAGAGTCCAGGCTGGAATAGTAACTGAGGGTCACGGTCACGGCCAGCACGTGCTCGTGACTTTCCAGAGCGGATTCTGGAAGATTCCAGTA
>Ga0302311_10007260_pt1 | contig 11323 bp, 10 predicted proteins | sample III_Palsa_N1_3_FD_200449 | JGI IMG/M metagenome (GOLD analysis project Ga0302311, IMG submission 200449) | Peat permafrost microbial communities from Stordalen Mire near Abisko, Sweden - III_Palsa_N1_3 | ecosystem: Environmental > Terrestrial > Soil > Palsa > Peat permafrost | place: Sweden...
TACACCAATCTGCCGGTCGAGCAGGTGGTCGGTAATTGCGCCTATGTCGATCCCGACGGCAAGCTCGACGTCAAGAATGTCGCCAATCAGATCAATTGGCTGCAGGGACAGGGTTTTGTCGACAAGGGGTTTGACGCCGATGCGATCATCGCCAAGGATTATGTGAAGCCGGATTGATGCTACTACAGCGTCATCCAGAGGAGGCGCGAAGCGCCGTCTCGAAGGATGGCAACAGGCAGTGCGTGCGACCATCCTTCGAGACGCGCGCAAGGGCGCGCTCCTCAGGATGACGGCAGCGCGGAATTACGAGGGGAATAGAACGCGTAATGGACCTGATCGCCGACCATATCAGCCACCGCTTCGGGACACTCGAGGTGCTGGACGACGTCTCGTTCACGGTTTCGTCCGGCGAGGTGGTCGCGATCGTAGGTCCGTCCGGCTGCGGCAAGAGCACGCTGCTGTCGATCCTCGGCGGACTGTTGCGGCCAAGTGCGGGGCAGGCCGAATTGCGCGGCGCGCCGCCGCCGGCGAGTTTCAATCCGCTGACCTTCGTGTTCCAGGATTTCGCGTTGCTGCCGTGGTGCACGGTCGCGGAGAATGTCGAATTTCCGCTGCTGCACACCGGCCTCGGCGCGGCCGAGCGGCAGGCCATCGTCGGCGATGCCCTGCGCCGCACCGGACTTTCGGATTTTCGCGCCACCTATCCGAAGCAATTGTCGGGTGGCATGCGGCAGCGCGTCGGCATCGCCCGCGCTCTGGCGGTGCGGCCCGCGATCCTGCTGATGGACGAGCCGCTGTCGGCGCTGGATTCGCAAACCCGCGAATTGCTGATGGAGGATTTTATCAATCTGCTCGCCGATGGCGCGATGGGCGCGGTCTATGTCACGCATAATCTGGAGGAAGCGGTTCGGCTCGCCGACCGCATCGTGGTGCTGTCACGGCGGCCGGGCCGGGTTCGCGAGGTCGTCAGTATTCCGATGACGCGCGCCGAGCGTGGCGACATCGGCGCGCGGGGAAAATTGCTCAACCTGCAAAACCAATTGTGGTCGCTGATCCGCGAGGAGGCGATCGATGCCGAGCGGGAGGTGCAGCATGCTTGACCGCGCCGACCAGCCCGGCACCGCAAAGCCGGCCGATCCCGCCGGCGAGCTGCGGCCGGTCGCGTTTCGTGGCGCCGGCTTTGCGCCGAAGGCAAGCCGCCGCGCGGGCTGGATCGCATTGGCGCTGGTGATCGCGCTGTGGCAAGTCGCCGGCAGCGCCGGCTGGGTCAATCCGCTGTTCCTGCCCGCGCCGCTTTCGATCGCGCGCGCGATCTATCAGCTCGCGCTCAGCGGCGCGCTTTGGCAGCACCTGTCGTATTCGATCATGCGGATCGGCGCCGGCTGGATCCTCGGCACTATTGCCGGCGTCATCATCGGCTTCTCGATCGGGCTTTCGAGCTTGGCGCGCGGCGTCGGCATCACCTTCATCTCGGCGCTGTTTCCGATTCCGAAGATCGCGCTGCTGCCGCTTCTGATCCTGTGGCTCGGGATCGGCGAAGAGCCGAAGATCGCCACCATCGCGCTCGGCGTGTTCTTCTCGACCGCGATCTCGGTCTATAGCGGTGTCGATGCGGTACCGCGCAACCTGATCCGGATGGCGCAGAGTTTTAATGTGCCGTTCCACGCCATCGTGCGCCGCGTAATCTGGCCGGGCGCGCTGCCGTCGATCCTCGCGGGCTTTCGTATCACCGCGTCGATCGCGCTGTTGCTGGTGGTGAGCGCCGAGATGATCGGCGCCGAATTCGGCATCGGCGCCTTTGTGCTGCAGGCCGGCAATCTGATGCAGACCGATCAACTGCTCGCCGGTGTCGTCATCCTGTCGCTATTCGGCCTCGCGGTCGGCAAGCTGATCAACATGCTGGAAGTGCGGTTGCTGCACTGGCGGTGAATTGGTGGTGACCGTCATTGCGAGGAGCGTAGCGACGAAGCAATCCAGCTTTCCTTTGCGGTTCTGGATTGCTTCGCTCCGCTCGCAATGACGACTTGATGACGCGAGTGCTTAACCTACGCGTTGCCGCGGTCCTCGCGGAACAGGTCGAGCTTCTGCTGCACCGGCCGATCCGAGAAGCTGAACACCACCGAATCCTCGTCGGCTTCGTGGGTGACCCATTGCCAGCTCGGCACCACGAATAGATCGCGCGGGCCCCACTCGAAGGTCTGCTCACCGACCCGGGTGCGGCCACGGCCTTCGATCGCCGCGAACACGGTTGCATCGGTCGAACGGTAGCGCGCGGTTTTGAAACCCTTCGGCAACAGCTGGATGAAGGTGCCGATGGTCGGCATCGCGAAATCGCCGGTTTCGGGGTTGGAAAATTTCAGTTTCAGGCCATGGCAGGCGTCCCACTCGCCCTTGGTCTTGGCCTGCTCCAGCGCCTCGCGGGTGTAGTGATAGGGATAGTTGAAGATCGGCGAGGTCTTCGAGGCGCGCTTGCCGTCGACCGGCAGCAGATTGCGACCGTAGCGCGCGAAGCTGTCGCCGGCGGGTTTTGTGATCTTCTGCTGATCCTCGTTGGCGCCTTCGGCAAACGACGCATCGAAAAACTGCACCATCGGGATATCGAGCCCGTCGAGCCAGAACATCGGCTCCGAGGTCTGATTGCTATGGTCATGCCAGGTCATCGACGGTGTGATGACGAAATCGCCGGGCGCCATCGCGGTGCGCTCACCGTCGACCGCGGTGAACGCGCCCTTGCCCTCGAGCACGAAACGCAACGCCGACTGGCTGTGCCGGTGTGCCGGCGCAACGTCGCCGGGGATCACCATCTGCACGCCGGCAAACAACGAGGTGGTGATTTTCGACTGGCCGCGAAGTCCGGGATTTTCCAGCACCAGCACCCGCCGCTCGGCTTCCTTGGCGGTGATCAGTTTGCCGGCCTCGGTCATGTAGTCGCGGATGGCGTCGAATTTCCACAGATGCGGCCGGCAGGCGCTCTTCGGCTCCGGCGTGATCAGGTCGCCCATCACGTTCCACAGCGCCGATAGATTTTCGCCGTCGATCTTCTTGTAGAACGCTTCACGTTCCGGGGTCTTCGCTACGGCTTCCATGCAGAGCCTCCCGAATGTCTCGTTGTTTTGGAATTATTGACAGCATACTGACAAAGTAGGTAGCGTCAATGCCGCAACGAACACAATCAGAAGACGTCAGGGAGGTTCCCATGAAGCTGCACGGCTATTTCCGCAGCAGCGCGTCCTACCGGGTCCGCATCGCGCTGAACCTGAAAGGCCTCAGCGCGGAGCATTTGGCCCACCACCTTCGCAAGGGCGAACAATGCGCGCCGGCCTATCTGGCGATCAATCCGCAAGGGCTGGTGCCGACGCTGGAAGACGAGGACACGGTCATCACCCAGTCGCTGGCCATCATCGAATGGCTGGACGAAACCCATCCCGCGCCGCCGCTATTGCCAAAGGATCCGCTGCGCCGCGCAAAAGTTCGCGCCTTTGCGATGGCGCTCGCGTGCGACACCCACCCGGTACAGAATTTGAAAGTGTTGGCCCGGCTGCGCCAGCTCGGTCTGGCCGAGGCGCAGGTGACGGAGTGGGCGGCATGGGCCAACCGCGAGGGCCTCACCGCGTGCGAAAAGCTGATCGCAGGCGAGGCGGGCCCATTTTGCTTCGGGGCTTTGCCTACGATCGCCGATCTCTGCCTGGTGCCGCAACTCGCCAATGCGCGGCGCTTCGGCGTCGATCTCGCGGCGTTTCCGCGCCTGCTGAAGGCGGAAGCCGCGGCACGGAACATCAAGGCGTTCGCCGACGCCGCGCCCGATCGGCAGCCCGATGCCGAATAAGCCCGCCACCGTGGCGAAGACGCCCCATGCCAAGGATTCGCCGATCACGATGGATGCGGTCTATACCGCGCCGGGCTATCTGTTTCGCCGGATGCAGCAGATCGCGGTGGCGATCTTCGTCGAGGAATGCAAAACCTGCGACCTGACGCCGGTGCAATATGCCGCCCTGGTCGCGATCCGCAACCATCCCGGCATCGACGCCACGCGGCTGTCCGCCGTGATCGCGTTCGATCGTTCGACCCTCGGAAGCGTGATCGAACGGCTGGAAACCAAGGCCTATATCGAACGCAGGCCGGCGGCCGACGACAAGCGGGTCAAGCTGCTGCATCTGACCAAAGCCGGCGCCGCGCTGCTGCGGGACATCATGCCGTCGGTCGACCGTGCCCAGGCCAGGATGCTGCAACCGCTCAAGCCGGCCGAGCGCAAGACGCTGCTCGCGCTGATGACGCAACTGGTCGATCTCAACAACGAAGCCTCCCGGGTGCCGCTGCGCGCCGAAGACGCGCTGGAGCATTTCAGGAAATCGGGGTGATGGGTCGATAGCGCTCGCGGGATAGCAAAAAAAACCTCTCGTCGTCCTGGCCTTGCGCTGGGACACACCGGAACCGTCATCCTGAGGAGCGGCCACTTGGCCGCGTCTCGAAGGATGGTGTTTGCGGCCATCCTTCGAGGCTCGCAAGAGCTCGCACCTCAGGATGACGTCGGTGATTGCTTCATAGCCTCCTTCGCCGGGACGACCTGGATGATGTTGCTGCGCATTCCGGAGTGACGAAGATTCGCTACGCCCTCAAATCCGCATCACCGCCTGGCGGTCGATCTTGCCGGTGCCGGTTTTCGGCAATTCGTCGAGAAAGGCGATCTCGCGCGGATATTTGTAAGGAAGCAATTTTGCCTTGACGTAATCCTGCAGCCGCCTGGTGGTCTCGGCTGCTTCGAAGGTCCGGCCGTTCATCACCACCACCGCCTTCAAGGTCATGCGCCGGTCCGGAAGTTGTGCGGCGAACACCGCGCATTCCCTGATATCGGGGTGTTCGGCGAGGCACAGCTCGACCTCGAGCGGATAGACCCATTGGCCGGAAATTTTGACCAGATCGTCGGCGCGGCCGCGGAAGAAGAAAAAGCCGTCGCGGTCGCGCACGAAGCGGTCGCCGGTGTAGATCCAGCCGCCGTCGCGGATGGTCTCGGCTGATTTATCGGGCCGGTTCCAGTACAGCGGCGTGTTGGAATCGCCGCGTACCCACAAGATGCCTTCCTCGTCGTCGCCGACGTCGCGACCGTCCTTGTCCCTTAGCAAAATTTCGTAGCCGGGCACGCGCAGTCCGGCGGCGCCGAGCTTCTTGTTGTCGGGCCGGTTGGACAGATAGATGTGCAGCGCCTCGGTCGATCCCAGCCCTTCGACGATATCGAGACCGGTCAGCGCCTTCCAGCCGTTGAAGACATCGGCCGACAACACTTCGGCGGCAGAAAGCGCCAGCCGCAGCGACGAGAAATCCGTATCCGTCGCGCCGTCCGCCTTGGTCAGCGAGGTATAGAGCGTCGGCAATCCGAAGAACGCCGTGGGTCGAAAGCGCTCGATCGCCTCGAAGATCGCCGATGGCTTCGGCTGGCCGGGCAGCAGCAAGGTCGCAGCGCCGACCGAGAACGGGAAGGTGATCGAATTGCCAAAGCCATAGGCGAAGAAGATCTTCGGCACCGAAAAGCAGATGTCGTCGGGCCTGAGCTGGAGCACGTGGCGCGCGAAAGCCCGTTCGCTATAGGCCATGTCGTGCTGGAGATGGACGATGCCCTTAGGCCGCCCGGTCGAGCCGGACGAGTACATCCAGAACGCCATCTCGTCGCGTTCGGTGTCGGCCTCGGCGAGGTCGGCGGCAAAATCGGCGAGCCAGCTTTCGGCGGCAATGGCGTTGGGCGCGGCGTGATCAGCGACCGGGCCGTTGACGACGACCAGCGTGCGCAGCTTGGTATCCTTGCAGGCGATTGTGTCGAAGCGTGCGCAGAAGCCGGAATCGACAACGGCGACGGACGCATCGGAGTCCGACAGATAGAATTGCAAGAGGTCCGGCGGCGTCAGGGTGTTGATCAACAAGGGAACAAAACCGGCGCGCACCGCGCCGAAGAAGGCCGCCGGATAGGCCGGCGTGTCGTCGAGGAACATCAGGATGCGATCGCCCCGCGCAAGACCCAGCGATCGAAAGCCGTGCCCCCATCGGCAGGCGTCGGCGCAGAGCTCGGCATAGCTGCGCGTGCCGCCGGGACCCATCAGCGCAAGCCGCTCGCCGCGGCCCTGGCTCAGGTTGTCGAACAGGATCCGGCTGGCATTGTAGGTTTGCGGAATGACAAAGCCGATCTCGCGTGCGCCCGGGCAGTCCGACGGTACCTGATCGATGATCTCGTTTGTCATGGTTGGCCAGCATCCTTTTTCGACGCCTCATAGCGCGCCATGAAGCCGGGCGACATCGCGCGCAGCCGCGAATCGTCGATCCGTCCGGAGCGGGTGATGTAGCTGTAGGCAAAATCCATCGGATCGAGCTTCATGTGGTCGGGGAATTTGGCGTACCAGTCGGCGCTGGTGCGCGCCGCGGTCACCAATTTCTTCACGATCGGTTTGCGCTCGGCCTCATAGCGGGCGAGCGCGGTCGTCACATGGGCTTCGGTCTCCAGCGCCTTGACCAGGGCGATGGCATCCTCGATCGCAAGCCGCGTGCCGGAGCCGATCGAAAAATGCGCCGAATGCAGCGCGTCGCCGATCAGCACCATATTCCTGAACGACCAATGTTCGTTCCATATCCAGGGGAAATTGCGCCACACCGATTTGTTCGAGAGCAGCGGGCGCCCGCCGAGCGTGTCCGCGAACACCTCTTCGCAAACGGCTTTGGATTGATCGACGTCCTTGTAGGCGAAGCCGTAGGCCTCCCAGGTGGCGCGGTCGCACTCGACCAGAAAGGTGCTCATCGCGGATGAATAGCGGTAGTGATGGGCGTTGAACGCGCCGCGCTCCGTTTTAACGAAGGTTTGCGACAGCGTCTCGAAGCGTTTCGATACGCCGTACCAGGCGAATTTGTTGGAGGAATAGGACAGCGACGTGCCGAAATCACCCTCGAAGCCGCGGCGTACCAGCGAATTCAAGCCGTCGGCCGCGACGATCAGATCATAGCCTTTCAGGTCGTCCACGGATTGGATCAGCGTGTCGTAGCGCGGGGTGACGCCGACGGCGGATGCCCGCTGTTGCAGGATGGTCAATAATTCGAGCCGGCCGATCGAGGAGAAGCCGACGCCATCGAGCGCGACCGCTTCGCCACGGAGATAGAGCGTGATGTTCTCCCAGCTCTCCATCCGTGGCGTGATCGCATCGACCGTCTCGGGATCGTCGGCGCGCAGGAATTCCAGCGCCTGGTCCGAAAATACCACGCCAAAGCCCCAGGTGGCGCCGGCGGGGTTCTGTTCGAACAGGTCGAGGACGGCGTCGGGATGCCGCTTTTTCCAAAGATAAGCGAAATAGAGGCCTCCCGGTCCTCCGCCGATGACGGCGATACGCACGGCTGCTGTCCTCCCAGATCGACAGTATACTGTTTATTTAGAGGCACCCTAACCGCCGCCGGCCGGCGGCGCCAGAGGAAATATCTTCCGGACCCGGCAGGGTTCACGCGCTGCGGCGCAGCACCGGTGTTCGCAGCAGCGCCGAGATTTATTACGCGAACGAGCCCAGTATGTTGTGGCACTCCGTCGAAAGCTGTGCCGCCTGCGCCGCCAGGCATTGCACGATGCGACCGCCGCCGGGCGGCACGTCGCCGCACAGCGCGCGCACGTCTCCGCCGCAGGCCGAGCGCAACACGAACAGAATCTCGCGTGGCCGCATCGGCCGCAACAGCAACGGCGCCGCCACGGGCGCGGCGTCCGGAGCCGCGGTTGCCGTATCGGCGGCAGCACCACCTTGCACGGGAGCGCCGCCTTCCGCGGGCGCGGCCGCTGCACCGGATGCAGCACCGCCGCCGGCCGCATTGACGGCTTGCTGGCAGTTCGCCGAGAGTTTTGATTTGTTCTGCTTCAGGCAGTTCAGTGCCGCGGCGCCTCCGGTCGGCACACTGGCACAATGCGCCATGTAGTCGGAACGGCAGGCGCTGCGGATCGCGGCCGCCTGCGCACTGCTCGGCTTTTTGGCCGCGGTGCTCGCCGCCGCCTTCGGTGCCGGTCCCGGCGCGGTTGCAGCAGCCGGCTTCTCCGCCGGCGCGGCTTCCGGTTTGGCTTCGGGCTTCGATTCGGACTTCGTCTCGGGTTTGGCCTCAGGCTTGGCTTCAGGAGGCTTGGCGTCAGCTTTGGGTTCGGCCGGCGCTTCGATCGCGTTGACCGCGGCCTTGCAGCTCGAAGAAAGGCTCGACATGTTCTTCTGCAGGCATTGCAGCGACGCCATGCCGCCCGGCGGGACGCTGGAGCAATGCGCGATATAATCCGAACGACATGCGGAGCGGATCGCGCTGCGCTGCGCATCGGTCGGCGCTTGCGAAAACGCCGGAAAAGCCGTTGCCAATGCCGTAGCCGCTACGATGGCCCAAAGCGCTGTGGCGTGTGCAGACACCCTCACCATCTGAACAAATCCTTGTCCCGGCAGCGCAGTTGCGCTGTCCGGTGCTGTGAGCGGCTTGGCTGCGAGCCGCCGCTTCAACCAAAATGATATTTAAAATAGCCGGGCGAGCTAAAATTCGCTCGCCCGATATCTTTTTCCGTTTCCGTTTCCGCCGCAAGCAATTTGTTGTCGTCGGCGGACCGCCAGTGTCACATCTTGATCATCCGCTTGCCGCGGTTCTCGCCCGCCAGCAATCCGATCAGCGCCTTCGGCGTGTTCTCGAGGCCGTTGATGACGTCCTCCTGGACTTTCAGTTTGCCGGAGGCGACCCATGATTGCAGATCGGAGAGGGCTTCGTCGCGCTGCTCCATGTAGTCCATCACGATGAAGCCCTGCATGATCAGGCGTTTCACCACGATCAGGCCAGGGACGCCGCGCGGGCCGGTGGCCGACGGCACACCATCATATTGCGAGATCGCACCGCAACAGGCGATACGGCCGCGATTGTTCATCAGCGCCAGACAGGCTTCGAGAATGTCGCCGCCGACATTGTCGAAATAAACGTCGATGCCTTTCGGTGCGGCGGCCCTCAGCGCCTTGAACACCGCGCCATCCTTGTAGTCGACCGCGGCGTCGAAGCCGAGCTTCGACGTCAGCCAGTCGCATTTATCCTTACCGCCGGCGATACCGATCACATGGCAGCCCTTGATCTTGGCGATCTGGCCGACGATCGACCCGACGGATCCCGCCGCCGCCGAGACCACGACGGTCTCGCCTGCTTTGGGCTTGCCGACGTCGAGCAGCCCGAAATAAGCGGTGAGGCCCGCGATGCCATAGACGCTGAGCAGATGTGTCAACGGCTCGACCTTCGGCATCTTGGTCAGGTGCTTGGCGGGAACGGCCGCGTAGTCCTGCCAGCCGGTGTCGCCGAACACGAGGTCGCCCGGCGCGAGACCGGGCGCTTTCGATGCGACGACTTCGGCGATGCCGCCGCCGGCCATCACGGTGTTGGGCTCGACCGCAGCGCGGTAGGTCGCGCCATGCATCCAGGCCCGGTTGGCGGCGTCGAGCGAAATATAGCGCACCCGCAGCAACGCCTCGCCGTCTTTGGGTTCAGGCATCGCTCCGTTGGCCAGCTTGAAATGCTCGGGCCCGAGCTTTCCTGTGGGCTTTTCGACCAGCAAAACCTGACGATTGACGGTGGCGTTCATGGCGTTCCCCTCCCAGAGATGTCGTTCTTTGATGCAGAAGGCGCACACAAGACGCCCAACCTGCCCACATTGTGCGCTGCGCATGACGCTAATCCGTGGCGGCTCGATCCACAACGGGAACATTTCGGTTGTGCTGGCATGCCAGCACGCCCCGCCGCGGCCTGACGCTTTGACGAAGCCGGTTGCGTCGAAAGTAAAATCTGCCAAACTCATCGCTGCTTGGAACTTACGGGGGTAAGAGAATGTCCAACAGGTTTACGCAATATATTCTGATCGCGATGGTGCTGGGCATCGTGATGGGCGCGCTGATCTTCAATTATCTTCCCGATACCAGGGGAGACATCGCCGCCGACGTAAACCTGATCGCGATGCTGTTCTTGCGTCTGATCAAGATGATCATCGCGCCGCTGGTGTTCGCGACCTTGGTCGGCGGCATCGCCCATATGGGTGGCGGCGCGGCGCTTGGCCGCATCTTCGCCAAGACCATGGGCTGGTTTATCAGCGCCTCGTTCGTCTCGCTGCTGCTCGGCCTCTTGATGGTCAATCTGTTGCAGCCCGGCGCCAATTTCCCCGGCACCTTGCCGGACAAAGCGGCCTCGACCGGTCTGCCGACATCGGCCTTCTCGATCGAAAAATTCCTGACCCATCTGATTCCGACCTCGATCGCGGACGCGATGGCGCAGAACGAAATCCTGCAGATCGTGGTGTTCGCGGTGTTCTTCTCGGTGGCGCTCGGCGCGCTGCCGGAACGTTCGAAGCAGTTGCTTTCGCTGATCGATGACCTCGGCCATGTCATGCTGAAGGTCACCAGCTACGTGATGCTGTTCGCGCCGATCGCGGTGTGGGCGGCGATCACGGCGACGGTTGCAAAGAACGGCTTGCTGGTGCTGTGGAAGCTGGTCGTGTTCATGGGCGGCTTCTATCTGTCGCTGATGATCCTCTGGGGCATCCTGGTCATCGTTGGCTTCGTCGTGATCGGACCGCGATACAGCTATCTGCTGCGGCTGATCCGCGAACCGCTGATGATCGCGTTCTCGACCGCGAGTTCGGAAGCCGCTTACCCGAAGACGCTGGAGGGCCTCAACAAGTTCGGCGCCTCGCCACGAATATCGGCCTTCGTGCTGCCGCTCGGTTATTCGTTCAACCTCGACGGCACGATGATGTACTGCACCTTTGCCAGTATCTTCATCGCGCAGACCTACAAAATCGAAATGTCGCTCGGCACCCAGTTCGCGATGCTGGCGACCTTGATGATCACCTCAAAGGGCGTCGCCGGCGTTCCCCGTGCGTCGCTGGTCGTGATCGCCTCGACGCTTGGCCAGTTCGGCATTCCCGAGGCCGGCCTGTTGATGATCATGGGTATCGATACGTTCCTCGACATGGGACGCAGCGCCACCAACGTGATCGGCAACTCGCTGGCGACCTCGGTGGTGGCGAAGTGGGAGGGCGAACTTGCCCCCGTGCATGCGCTCGGCCCCGACGATGCCGTACCGTCGGACTTGATCCCCGGCGAAGTTCCCGCGATGGCCGGCCATTGAGGGGAACGATGCATGCGCCAGAAAAGGGGGAGACCGATCCGGGCCGCCGGCTTGTTGTTGGCAGGGTGCCTGCTGACGACCACTGCGGCGGCGGCCCAGACCGGCGGCGGTGAGGGGCTGAGCCCGACGCTTGCCACTATCAAGAGCACGCATGTCGTGCATCTCGGCTACCGCGAGAGTTCGCCGC
>Ga0302311_10007262_pt1 | contig 11322 bp, 9 predicted proteins | sample III_Palsa_N1_3_FD_200449 | JGI IMG/M metagenome (GOLD analysis project Ga0302311, IMG submission 200449) | Peat permafrost microbial communities from Stordalen Mire near Abisko, Sweden - III_Palsa_N1_3 | ecosystem: Environmental > Terrestrial > Soil > Palsa > Peat permafrost | place: Sweden...
GGCAATCAAATGCCCATAGAGATAGATCAGCCGGTTCTTCCCCGGAGCGATCTCATGCTCCAGAGCCTGCTCATCCAATCTGCCAAACAACTTCGTAGCGCGACCCACACCCTGCTCCCACGTTCTTAGAGCAGCATCAACCAATACCTTCGCAGCCATAGCAATCTCCTCCAAGTAGCAGATGACAGCGACCAACAAACGGCTCACATCTTTTCTCGGCTCAATGCGAGATCGCAAAGCTTGAAAATGCTGTCTGCGTATGGTCCCCCGCCGGATTCCCGACATTCGGGGCTGCGTGATAAGCGCCCAGCTTGAAGTACATCGGCGTTCCAGCCCAACTCGGATCGACCGCGAAGTTCTGCGTCACCCCATTCACCGTCACGGCAATACTGTTGCCCTTGTACACCAGCGTATAGCTGATCGCCGTGCCAAGGCTGATGTTCTTCACCATCGAAGTCCGCACATGCGAACTGCTTCCCAGGCTCGAATACAAGTCAAACGCAATATCGTTATCCGCCGGCCTGTACATCAGCAGCGCAAACACATAGCTCTGGTTATGTATCTGCGCAATCGTAGCCTCATCTGAGTCTGCACTCACCGACTGCACAACGCAGCTTGCCGTCAACGTTCCGCCGATCGTGCTCGTCCAGTCGTTGTTGCTGTCCGCACCCGTACCTGCATAAAGCTCGCGCAACTCACTCCGCGTATGGTCTGACCCCGAGCCCGGCGTGGACACAGCCCCGTTCGACGGATCGACAAACACCATCCTATTCGTCGAGTCCGCATAGAAATACGCATCCGCAAAACCCGCCGTCAACTGCGCCGACGTGACCTCCTGCTCAGCATATTGGATGTTGCCTACTCCCCCGGTCCCGCCATACTGGTCGATCGGCAGCTGCAACTTAACACCACTCAGATTGAAAAAGTTCGAAGGAGGAATCAAGCTCCCCGTGATCGTAACTGTCCCTGTAGCGGCTCCCAGGGCTGCTCCGGCGGTTGCTCCAGAAAGCGTCACGTTGAACGCCTTCGTCCCGGCAAACGCCGGGCTCGTTGTTACCGGAACGGTAAAGCTCTTGGCCGTCGTATCGCTTGCCGCCCACAGCAACGTCCCTGTGGTCGCCGAATAATCGATCCCGGCCAGCGCTGTTCCATCCGCCGTCGCATAGTTCACCGCAACTGCTCCGGTGCTCCCGCTGCTCCTGTCCACCATCACCATCGCACTACCAATGCTCTGCTGCACATTCATGCTCGAAGACGCGAGAGCCAGTGTTCCCGGAGTTATTGGCGGAGACGTCACAGTCGTTGTGCCCGTGGACGAGCCTCCACAACCCAGTAGCGACACAGTTCCAACCACCCCTGCAAACAAGGCGATCAGTCGAAGGTACTTCATCAATAGCTCCTGAAAATCCGGTTGAATGATGCAGCATCATCGCACAAACCACCAACAGTTTACCAAACCCACAACACATCACAGGCAGATTCAGTTCCTTCGCCCCGCAGAAAACGAAGCCGCAAATATTTTCTATTCACCACGCAACAAAATTTATTTTCATTGGTTGCCGCGTCTTCTTCAAACGCTCGCTCGTTATCTCCCTTCAGGTTGACAGGCACATCTTCTAGCCGCCAAACCCGAGGCCCGATCCATGAAGACCGAAGCATGCAGCACTTTCCGCGGCATAGCCGCAGTTCTGTCCTTAGTAGTTTTCCTCCCCACACAACTAGCCCACGCACAGATCAACACCGGCGCTCAAGCCGCGCAACAAGCCAACGCACCTGTACCCACACAGATCGCCGCAGCCCACACGATCTTCCTCACCAACTCCGGAGCTGACGCCAACTTCCCCGTCGACGAAACCCAGGCCTACAACGATGTCTACGCCGCGTTCCAATCCTGGGGCCACTATCAATTCGTCACCAGCCCCGCACAAGCCGATCTCATCTTCCAACTTCACGACATCGCACCCATCACCGACGTCACCGGCGGCCGCGGCGGCGTCTACTCTCTTTCCAGCCCTGCGTTCCAACTCAACATCATCGATCCCAAGACGAACGTCGCGCTCTGGACAGTCACCTCTCCCGTCAACGTAGCCGGCAATAAAAGCGCTCGCGCACGCTGGTTCGCACTCTCCGTGACGAATCTCGTCAGCCGCGTGAAGGTCCTTGCCAACGTTCCCCTGACGCCAACCGAGTCCGCCGACCTGACCACCTTCCCCAAGAACCACACCACTCGAAACGTGCTAATCCTCGTAGGCGTCGCTGCAGGCCTCGGCGTCGCGGGGGCGCTCATCGCGCACCACGAGTTCGACAACCAGAAACAGCAGCAGGACAACTTCTGCCAGGCCAACAACATTCCTCTCAACGAGTGCGCAGGCGGCTAATAGCCATCCACTCGCTCAACCCGCCAACCCTGCCGAAAGATCGTCGTCGGGGATGGCGTTTCATTTACGGCCACCCCTGCATGTATCCTTCATCAGACGCATGAACCGAATCCTTACCGCCATTGTTCTTATCGCCTTCGTCATCGGCCTTGTCTTCTTCGGCAAGCTCTGGATGATCACGCTCCTCTGCGCACTCGTCGCCGGCCTCGCCGCGCATGAGTTCCGCCAGCTCTCCGCAGCCGGTGGCAGCCCCGTCCCGCTCTGGTGGACCATTGCCGCTGTAGCGCTCTTCTTTGTTGCCACCTTCTTCCGCCCTCAGGACACCATCATGGCCGTATCGTTCGCCATGCTGGTGCTCTTCACCTGGAACACCTTCCGCACCCCGCTCGATCGTGTGCTCTCCGAGACCGCCGTCGGCGTGCTCATCTTGCTCTACATCGCCTACCCGCTCACGCTCATCCCGCGCATGTTGGCCGAGCAAGACAACGGCACCGCGCTGCTGCTCTTCCTCTTCCTCTGTGTCTGGTCCGGCGACATCGCTGCCCTCTACATCGGCAAGCGTTTCGGCAAACACAAGCTCGCCCCGCGTCTCTCGCCCAACAAGACCTGGGAGGGCGCGATCGCTTCGGTCGTCGCCAGCGTCATCTTCGGCATGTCCGTAGTCTTCGCCGGCATGTATCTCTCCGCGCACGGCTCAAACTTCACCAGGCTTCACACCTCCGAGCCCTGGTGGCAGTCGCTGATCCTCGCGATCATCCTCAACCTCGCCGCCCAGTTCGGCGATCTGCTGGAGTCCGGCCTGAAACGCGGCGTCAACATCAAAGACTCCGGCACCATGCTCCCCGGCCACGGCGGCATCCTCGACCGCATCGACGCGCTGCTGCTCGCCGCGCCCGTCCTATGGTTCGCGCTCTCTATCAAGGAGTACTTTTCGCTGGGAAGCTTCTAGAGAGGATGGCTTATGCGTCTAGACGATGAAGAAGGGTTTCCCTGGACGGCGTCCACGCACATCGGCTGGATGTTGCTCGTTCTGGTTCTGAGCTTTGGCTTCGCTTTATTCGCTCTCGGCCTCTACCTATCGGTTTGGATAGCTAGGAAAGGTCGTTCTACATTGCCATTCCTTGCATTCGCGTTATCCGCGGTTCTTGCATTAACGGAATATCCAATCGACCGGTGGTTCCCTAACTCTCAGGCAGATTCGGTTATTGGATTGGCGGCAACAATCATCCTAATAGTGGCGTCGTTCTTACTCCGCCGGGAAATTCAGACGTATTTCCAGGAAATACAAGGATGGCAACCCATCATTAACCCGATCTTGACCTTTTTCTTCTCTGCCGTCTACATCAACTACTGCCTCGTGCCCGATCGCATCCCTGTCCCTTCGCCTGTTACCTCGCTCAACATCTCGAGTTCGACGAATTCTGCGAAAATAGACACGTGAAGAAGATCGCCCTACTAGGCTCAACCGGCTCCATCGGCCAGAGCACCCTCAGCATCTGCGAGTCGCACCCCGACCGCTTCCATCCCATCGCCTTCGCCGCCGGCTCCAACCTCGACGCGGCCTTTGCCCAGTGCGTCCGCTGGTGGCCGCAACTCATCTCCATCGCCACCGAAGAACTCGCAGCGCAGCTCTCCACGCGTCTCAAAGAGGCCGGCATCACCGGCATCGAAGTCGTCTACGGCACCGCCGGCACCGTCCGCGTCGCCACCCTTCCCGAAGTCGACTTCGTCGTCTCCGCCATCGTCGGCGTCGCTGGCCTCGAAGCCACCTACGCCGCGGTCCTCAGCGGCAAGACCATCGGCCTCGCCAACAAGGAGTGCCTCGTCGCCGCCGGGGACCTCATCCTCGCCGCCGCCCGCGAGCACAACGTAGACCTTCTCCCCATCGACTCCGAGCACAATGCCATCCACCAGTGCCTTCGCGGCGGCGCGGCCAACGAAGTCAAACAGATCTGGCTCACCGCATCCGGCGGTCCATTCCGCAACACACCCCTCGCCGACTTCGAGCACATCACCCCCGCCCAGGCCCTCAAGCATCCCACCTGGGTCATGGGCCAGCGCATCACCGTCGACTCCGCAACCATGCTCAACAAAGGCCTCGAAATCATAGAAGCCTGCCGCCTCTTCAACCTTCCACCCTCACAGGTCCGCGTCACGGTCCATCCGCAATCCACCATCCACTCCCTGGTCGAGTACATCGACGGCAGCATTCTTGCGCAGATCTCCGTCACCGACATGCGCCTGCCCATCCTATACGCCCTTAGCTGGCCCGAGCGCATCGCGTCCGATCTCACCTTTGATATGACTGCGCTCTCGCAGCTCGACTTCCAGACCCCCGACTTCACGCGCTTCCCGTGCCTGCGTCTCGCCTATGAGGCCGCCGCCGCGTCGCAGAACCACTGCATCGCGCTCAACGCCGCCGACGAGATCGCCGTAGAGGCCTTCCTCTCCGGCAAGCTGCCCTTTCTCGGCATCCCCGGTACAATCGAAGAGGTCCTTGCGCTCACCCCCAGCGGCAGCCCAGCGTCTATTCCTGAGGTGCTTTTGGCTGACGCCGGCGCACGCCGCGCTGCAAAAGAGATCGTCGCGCGACGCTGCACCATCTAACTTCTCTGCACAGGTTCTCCGAGGCTTTTAGAAACATCCATGTCCATCGCTGCAATCTTTGAATTTCTCCTCGTCCTCGGCATCATGGTGCTCGTCCATGAGTTCGGCCACTACGCGGCCGCCAAACTCTGCGGCATCCGCGTCGAGGTCTTCTCCATCGGCTTCGGCCCACGTCTCTTCGGCTTCCGCCACGGCGAAACAGACTACCGCATCTGCGCGCTGCCTCTCGGCGGCTATGTCAAGATGTCCGGCGACCAGCCCGGCCAGGTTACCAACGATCCCGGCGACTTCAACGCCCACCCGCGCTGGCACCGCGTCATCGTCGCCCTCGCCGGCCCCGTCGCCAACTTCATATTGGCCTTCTTCCTCATCCAGGGCCTCTACATGCAACATCACGAGACGCAGGCCTTCCTCTCGCAGCCTGCCGTAGTCGACTACGTCCCCACGCAATCCTCCTTCGCCGCCGCTGGACTACAGCCCGGAGACACCATCGTCCGCTACGACAACATCGAGAACCCGCAGTTCGACGACATCATCAACCACTCGCTGCTCTATCTCAACCACAACATCTCGTTCTCCTACCTGCACAACGGCCAGCGCGTGAACGCCACCGCGATGCTCAAGTCCTCGAAGACGCCCGATAAATTCGACCTCACCGACTTCTTCACCTTCTTCGTTCCGCGTATGCAGGAAGCGCCCATCAAAATCGCTTCCACCGACGACTCCGTCTCCGCCGGCTCACCCGCAGCTCGCGCCGGTCTCCGAGGTGGAGACGTCCTGCTCTCAGTCAACGGATTCACCCCCCACTCTGTCGAAGCTATCCTCGCGTTCCTTCAAGACCAGGGCAGCCGCCCCGAGGATGTAGCCGTAGCTCGCGGCGCCACAACCCTCCATGCCGTAATGATTCCCGAGCAATCCTCCGGTCCTGACGGCTTGAAGTACCGCATCGGCGTCAAGCTCGACCCGCCGCCCACGACAGTCGATAAGCTCGGCTTCGCCGACGCCGCCGTAGCCTCCGCCAAGAGCAACTACAAGGGCGCCGGCCTCATCAAGGATGTCCTCGAAGGCCTCTTCACCCGCCGCGTCTCGGTCAAAGCCATGGCCGGCCCCATCGGCATCGGCCAGCAGGTCCACCAGGCCTTCCAGATGCAAGGCTGGAGCCCCATCGTCGAAACCATGGCGATGATCTCGCTCAACCTCGGCATCTTCAACCTGCTCCCCATCCCCATCCTCGACGGCGGCATGATCCTCTTTCTCCTCATCGAATCGCTGCTCCGCCGCGACGTCAACGAGCAAGTCAAGGAGCGCATCTATCAGGTAGCCTTCGTCTGCATCGTCCTCTTCGCCGCGTTCATCATCTTCAACGATCTGACGAAAATCTACTCGGCCAGGCCGTCTTAGCATCAATACGCAAACGAGAGGGCGTGCCATGATGGCACGCCCTCTCGCTTTTCTGCCGGAAGCACCCTTGAAATCAAGAAACACTCAGCCTATCCTCAATCCATGAGCATGAAGCCGATCACCTTCGAAGCCCCCGAAGAATCCATCGCCACTATCGACGAGATCGCCTTGAATATGGAGGCAGACCGCGGAACCGTCTTGCGCGAAGCCCTGGTCATGTATCTGGCAGATTATCAACAAGAATTGGCAGATGCAGCGGAAGCAGATAGAGAGCTTGAGGCCGGCGAGACGATTGCCCATGAAGATGTGCTTGCCTGGTTGGAAGCGCAACATCCGCAGAAATCCAAAGCTGCATGATCCGTTGGTCGAAACGAGCTTTCGCAGATTTTCAATCCATTCATAACTTCATTGCTGCCGACAATCCGGAAGCTGCCAGGCAGCAGTGCGTTTTCATTTACGAATCGATTGACCAACTTAACAAGTTCCCGCGCTCGGGCAAGGCTGACAAAAAGACCGCAGACTACCTGCTACCGATACCACGAACACCTTACGTCCTGGCCTATCGATTGCGAGGTAAGATCGTGCTGCTTCGAAGAATCCGTCATGGAGCACAGCGGCTGCGGTAGTTCACCAGCTAACCTTCCAAATCCCGCAACTCCATCACAATCTGCGCCGCCGCCATCCGCGCCTCATCTTCCTGTTCCACCGGGAAGCTGATCGCCCCCACGCGCGCATGCCCCCCACCGCCAAACCTCTCGCAGATCGCCGCAATATTCGCCAGCTCATCCGCCGGCTTCGTCGTCCATGGATTCGTCCCCACCGAAACCTTATTCCGGAAGCTCGACTTCGACAACCCCACGTTATACGTGCCCTCCGGATGCAGATAGTAAGGAATGAACTTGTTGTATCCCTCCGTAGGCTGATCCGTAATGTCAAACGAGATCACGCCACGCTCACAGTAAGCCCGCTCCCGTATCAACTCCACACCCTCCCAATGCTTCTCCATCAGCGGCCCAATCAACTCCTGCACAAACGGCTGATCCAGCACCTCCTGCAGGCTCATCGCCGTCATCAGAGGAATAAACCGCTGCACCAGCGCGCTATCCGGCGCGCTCTCAATCACCATGGTCAGCTTCATCGCCGGCGCTTCCATCTCGACCGCGGCCTTCGCGCTCTCATACTTCGCACCGTCCACGATATTCGCCCACTTGATCAACTCCGCCAGCGGCGCAATATCCATCCCAAACTTCGTGCTCGCAATATACGCGATCCAGCCCGTGCAGCTCACATACTTTGGATCGAAGAACTCCCGCATCGCCTTCGGCCCCGGCGTACCGTCAGCATTCACCTGTCCCGCACGAAAGTTTGCCTCATCCTCCGGCGTCATAAACGCCGACTGATGATGATCGAACCACCAAGTCACCCGCGGCGAAGGCGAATACTTGAAGTCGACAATCGCATTCTCGCCATCTGCTTGAAACTCGCTCTCCTCAAAGAGCGCACCGGCCTTGTGCTTCATCCCTACATAATCAAAGCTCGAAGCCGTACCCACACACTCGCGATGGAACCGCGTAAACAGCGAAGCCGAGCAGGCTCCATCAAAACAGTTATCGTGATAAAAAACGCGGCAATTCAAAGTGGCACACCCTTCCAATCATTCCAATAGCAATCCTCCCAGCATATCCGAGGGCCAGAGGAACCGCCGCCGGGTTTCTTGCGTATCATCGTCCATAACGAGAACTTCTGCTTCAGGAAGGCACCCCCATGGAAGAATTCCCTGCGCAACCCAACGCCGAGAACTCCGAACCCGCAACGGTTGTTGTGCCCGCCATAGAACCAACCCCTGAACATCCTTCCACCGTCCGCCGCATCTTCATGGGCCGCTTCGGCCTTCGCGCCGGCTGGGGCATAGCGATCTTTGTCATCGTTGCCTTCCTGCTTATCGTTGCCGGAAATTTCGCAGCCTTGGCAGCTTCGGGTCACCTGAAAGAAGTACTCGCTGCCAGAGCACAAGCCCAGGCCCACCCCAATGCCCCGCATGTTCACCTCGATTTCCCATTCACGCCATCTCTCGTATTTCCGAACGATGCGCTTCCGTTCCTTGGCATGGTCGCAATGTGCTGGGTATTCTCGAAGGCCGAACGCCGTCACTTCGGCACCTACGGAATCGGAACCAAACGCCGCTCCGATTTTCTTCCCGGCGCATTCTGGGGCCTTGCCGCGCTATCCCTTCTCGTATTCGTCCTTCACTCCCTCCACTTGCTCGTATTTGACGCCCGAATCCTCTTCGGCCCCGCCATCTTCTTCTACGGCATCAAGTGGCTCTTGTGCTTTCTCTTTGTCGGCTTTTCCGAAGAGTACCAGTTGCGCGGCTACCTCCAGTACACCCTCACACGCGGCGTATACGGCCTCGCGGAACACATCTCCCCCGAGCGTGCCCGCCTCGTCGCCTTTTGGATAGCCGCCGTCATCATGTCCCTCGTCTTCGGCCTTCTCCATCTCAGTAACCCCGGTGAAAATGGCCTTGGCATCCTGCAAGTCGTTCTCGTCGGCCTCGTCTTTAGCTACGCTCTCTGGCGCACCGGCTCGCTCTGGTGGGGCATCGGCTTTCACATGGCATGGGACTGGGCCCAGAGCTTCCTGTACGGCGTCCCCGACAGCGGATACCTCGCCGTCGGACGACTCTACCAAACCCACCCCGCCGGCAAACCACTCCTCTCGGGCGGCGTCGACGGCCCTGAAGGCAGCATTCTCTGCTGCGGCATTATGCTGCTCCTCGTCCTTGTCATCCGCTTCACAACGACCCCAGGCATTCAGCCTCCTCTCGAACAGCTGCCCAAGCCAATAGACCTTCCACCCGATACACAGCCAGCCATCGCCTAAAATCATCTAGCGCATGACTTTTTCTCCCTCCGACCCCAACGAGCCCTCGCACGCAGAGCCATACCCACCCACCGAGCCCCGTCTCGCCACCCGCGAACCCTTCGACGACCCCCACCGCGAGCATCCTCGCCCCGCGCTCTTCGCCGCGTCACTCCATCACCGCGCCCACCACCACCTCCGCCGAATCCTCCTCACCGTCGGCACCCTCACCGCCTTAATTGCCTTCGTCTTAATCCTCACCACCGCCTGGCTCCGCCACGCGATGCGCGCATCGCTCCCGCAGCTCGACGGCGCGCTACACGCCCCCGGCCTCACCCTCCCCGTTACCGTCACGCGCGACGCCCAGGGCGTCCCCTCAATCCAGGCCTCCAACCTCGACGACCTCCTCTTCGCTCAGGGCTTCATCACCGCACAGGATCGCCTCTGGCAGATGGACACCCTCCGCCGCCACGCCTCCGGCCAGCTAGCCGAGATCCTCGGCGCCAGCATGATCGAGCACGACCGCCTCCAGCGCACCCTCCAGGTCTCCGAAGCCGCCGACCGCGCCATCGCCGCCCTCCCCGCCGACCAGCTCCACCAGCTCCAGGCCTACGCCCGCGGCATCAACGCCTTCATCGCCCAAAACTCCGGCCACCTCCCCGTCGAGTTCCATCTCCTCCACTACACCCCGGCTCCCTGGACACCCCGCGACACCCTCCTCGTCTCCCTCGCCATGTTCCAGGACCTCTCCACCCAATTCCCCGTAAAGCTCCGTCGCGAAGCCCTCGCGACCCATCTCCCCACCGCCCTCCTCGCCGATCTCTACCCCGTAGGCTCCTGGCGCGACCATCCTCCAACCCAGCCACCACCCGATCTAACCACCCCTGTCCCCGAAGTCGAACAGATCCCCCTCGACCGTACCCAATCCCAAACCACCACCCCAGCCGAGCTTCTCAACCTCTCCAACCAGTTCCCCAGCCTCCGCTGCCCGGAGTGCCGCGCCGGCTCCAACAACTGGACCGTAGCCGCCTCACACTCCGCCTCCGGCGCGCCGCTCGTCTCCAACGACATGCACCTCGCCCTCAACGTCCCCAGCATCTGGTACGAAGCCGGCCTCCACGCCACCGCCACCAACACCACACCCGAGCTCAACGTCACCGGCTTCACCCTCCCCGGCGTCCCCTTCGTCATCGTCGGTCGCAATCAGCACGTAGCCTGGGGATTCACCAACCTCGGCGCCGACGTCCAGGACGTCCGCATCGAGCACCTCCGCGGCTCCGGCTCCAACCTCGAATTCCAGCGCGCCGACGGCTCCTGGCAGCCCGTCGCCCACCATCGCGAACACATCGTCGTCCGCCTCGGCCATGACTTCGACATCGACGTCCTCACCACCACCGAGCAACTTGGCGCGCCCACCATCTCCACCCGCGCCGCCGGCGTCACCCAGATCGAAACCCCCATCATCACCCCACTCCTGCCCGGCGAAAAGCGTGCCCTCTCACTAGCCTGGACCGCATACGACCCCACGACCTTAGTCCTTCCCCACCTCGCCGTAGACACAGCACCAGACGGCGCCGCAATCGTCGCCGCCCTCGCCACCTTCGGCGGCCCATCCCTCAACCTCATCTACGCCGACGACCACAACCACATCGGCTACCACGCTCTCGGCGCCATCCCCATCCGCGGCCCCGCCACACAACACCTACGCACCCTCACCGCGCCTCTGCCCACCGGTTCAGAACCTGCTGACGAAGAAGATCAGCTCAACGACTCCGACGAGTCCAACGAAGCCCCCACCGCGCAACAACCACCCCCCACAGCCCTCCCCAGCAGCAAGCCCACCTTCGACTACACCATCGGCTCGCCCATCTCCCCCATCCCCGTAGACGCCCTCGACGCCTCGCAAACCTGGTCCGGCTACATCCCCTTTGCTCAACTCCCCGCCATCGTCGACCCACCCAACGGCGTCCTCGCCACTGCCAACTCCCGCGTCCAGCCAGACGACTACCCCTACGCCCTCGCTCTCAACTGGGAGCCGCCCTACCGCACCGAGCGCATCAACAAGCTCCTCATC
>Ga0302311_10007263_pt1 | contig 11320 bp, 11 predicted proteins | sample III_Palsa_N1_3_FD_200449 | JGI IMG/M metagenome (GOLD analysis project Ga0302311, IMG submission 200449) | Peat permafrost microbial communities from Stordalen Mire near Abisko, Sweden - III_Palsa_N1_3 | ecosystem: Environmental > Terrestrial > Soil > Palsa > Peat permafrost | place: Sweden...
ATCCTGTCCGGTGGTGTCGACTCGACCGCGCTCTACCCGCCGAAGAAGTTCTTCGGCGCGGCGCGCAACATCGAGAACGGCGGCTCGCTGACCATCATCGCCACCGCGCTGGTCGACACCGGCTCGCGCATGGACGACGTGATCTTCGAGGAGTTCAAGGGCACCGGCAACATGGAGCTCAAGCTCGACCGCAAGCTCGCCGACAAGCGGATCTTCCCCGCGGTGGACGTGGACGCGTCCAGCACCCGCAAGGAGGAGATCCTGCTCGGTGCGGAGGAGCTGGCGATCGTCTGGAAGCTGCGCCGGGTGCTGCACGCGCTCGACTCGCAGCAGGCCATCGAGCTGCTGGTGGACAAGATGAAGAAGACCTCCAGCAACGCCGAGTTCCTGATGCAGATCGCCAAGACCACGCCGGGCCAGGACTGATCCAGGCCCAGTAATGGCGCAGCAGGCGCAGTAGTGATGCCGCGGCCCCGGACCTTCTGGTCCGGGGCTGCGGCGTTTCCCGGCCTCGCGTACGCTCACTTGATACCCGGCATAACGGTATGAAGTCGTACGAATACACCGAGGGTCGGCAGTGAAGGACGGTCCACTCCGTGACGAACGTCGAGTCGAAGAACGACCAGCCTGGACGCCGCCCCCGGATCGGACGCCGGATCCTGCGGATCGCGGTCTGGAGCACGGCTGCCGTGCTGCTGCTGTGCGCGGGCACCGCCGGTTACCTGTTCTGGAGGTTCAACCACAACCTCAGGACCGTGGACATCAAGGCGGCCCTGGGCAGTGACCGGCCCGCCGCGTCGAGTACCGGTGCGATGAACGTCCTGGTGCTGGGCTCCGACTCGCGGGCCGGGGACGACGGCAAGCTGGCGGGCGGCATCAGCGACGGCACCGCCCGCTCGGACACCGCGATGCTGATCCACGTCAACCAGGCGCACAACCACGCGGTGGTGGTCAGCATCCCGCGCGACACCCTGGTCAGCCGTCCCTCCTGCACCGGGACCAGCGCCGGTACCAAGGGCACGGTGCTGCCGGAGGCCACCGGGGTCATGTTCAACACCGCCTACGAGGTCGGCGGCCCGGCCTGCGCGGTGAAGACCGTCGAGTCGATGACCGGCCTGCGGATGGACCACTTCATCGAGCTCGACTTCTCCGGCTTCGCCAAGCTCATCGACGCGCTCGGCGGGGTCACCGTGACCACCACCGTCAGCATCGACGACAGCCTCAGCGGCCTGCACCTGCCCGCCGGCACGCACCACCTGGACGGCGTCGACGCGCTCGCCTTCGTGCGCACCCGGCACGGTGTCGGGGACGGCAGCGACCTGGGCCGGATCGAGCTCCAGCAGCAGATGATCCGCTCGGTGATGACCCAGGCCGAGGGGCTGGACCTGTTCAGCAGCCCGGCCAGGCTCTACGACCTGGCCGACACCGCGACCAGTTCGCTGACCACCGACAGCGACCTGGGCTCGATCACCTCGCTGATCTCCTTCGCCGAGGGCCTGAAGGGCGTCGGCGCCGACAATGTCACCTCGGTCACCATGCCGACGGTCACCGCACCCAGCGACCCCAACCGGCTGGTCGCGGTGGACCCGCAGGCGGACGACCTGTGGGCGGCCCTGGCGGGGGACCTGCCGGTGCCGCAGTCGGTGCTGCGGATGCAGATCGACAACCCCGCCGACTCCACGGCACCGACCCCCTCCGCGCGGCCTTCCCCGGTGTCCGCCGCCCAGGCGGCGGCCTCGGCCGCGGCCGCGTCGGCAGCGGCGGCGGCCGCCGCCTCGCCGAGCGCCTCCAGCACCGGTCCGGCCGCCTCGCCCACCCGCTGACCGGCGCGGGCACCGGACCGGGCCGGAGCAGGGCGGGGGCAGGGGGGACAGGGCAAAGGAATCGATCAAGGGAGCGGCCGGGCGGAATACCCGGCCCGGTTCCCCCGTTTTGGGGTATGCGGCCAGTGCTGGCAGACTGGTACGTCGGTCCCGGTTCACGAATGGCAGCCCGCCGTCCGACCCGGAGCCCTCCCGAACATAGGAGCACCCCTTGAAGCCCGAGATCCACCCGACCTACGTGGTCACCCACGTCACCTGCACGTGCGGCAACGAGTTCACCACCCGCAGCACCGAGCCCTCCGGCATCATGCGTGCCGAGGTCTGCTCGAACTGCCACCCCTTCTACACCGGCAAGCAGAAGCTCATGGACACCGGTGGCCGCGTCGCGCGCTTCGAGGCCCGCTTCGGCAAGAAGCACGCCGCGAAGCTGGGCTAGCGCACTTTCGACGCCGGCTGGGCGTGTCCCCACCGCACTTCTTTGCCAAGTGTGCAGGGCACGCCCGGTCGGCGTCGTTCGCGTTGCCCCACCCGTCCCGGTCATTCCAATGGCCCGGCGGTCCAGCTCGTCCGGTCACCCCACGCACGTCGGAAGAAGGCACAGCCCCATGTTCGAGGCAGTCGAGGAGCTCCTCAGCGAGCACGCGGTTCTCGAAGAGCGGCTGGCCGATCCTGCGGTCCACGCCGACCAGGGAGAGGCCCGCAGGCTCTCCAAGCGTTACGCCGAGCTGACCCCGATCACCGCCGCGTACCGCGCCTGGCGGCAGACCGGTGAGGACATCGAGACCGCGCGCGAGCTCGCTGCCGACGATCCGGACTTCTATGCCGAGATCAAGCAGCTGGAGCAGCACCGCGACGAGCTCACCGAGAACCTTCGGCTGCTGCTGGTCCCGCGTGACCCCAACGACGACAAGGACGTGCTGCTGGAGGTCAAGGCGGGCGAGGGCGGCGAGGAGTCCGCGCTGTTCGCCGGGGACCTGCTGCGGATGTACCTGCGCTACGCCGAGAAGGTCGGCTGGCGGACCGAGATCATCGACTCCAACGAGTCCGACCTCGGCGGCTACAAGGACGTCCAGGTCTCGGTGAAGGCCCGCAGCGGCACCGAGCCCGGCCACGGCGTCTGGGCCCGGCTGAAGTACGAGGGCGGGGTGCACCGGGTGCAGCGGGTGCCCGCGACCGAGTCGCAGGGCCGGATCCACACCTCGGCCGCCGGCGTGCTGGTCACCCCGGAGGCGGAGGACGTCGAGGTCGAGGTCAACGCGAACGACCTGCGGATCGACGTCTACCGCTCGTCCGGCCCCGGCGGGCAGTCGGTCAACACCACCGACTCGGCGGTGCGGATCACCCACCTGCCGACCGGCATCGTCGCCTCCTGCCAGAACGAGAAGAGCCAGCTCCAGAACAAGGAGCAGGCCATGCGCATCCTGCGCTCGCGGCTGCTCGCCGCCGCCCAGGAGGCCGCCGACCAGGAAGCCAGCGACGCCCGCCGGAGCCAGGTCCGCACCGTGGACCGCTCGGAGCGGATCCGCACCTACAACTACCCGGAGAACCGGATCTCGGACCACCGGACCGGCTTCAAGGCGTACAACCTGGACCAGGTCCTCGGCGGGGAGCTGGACCCGATCATCCAGTCGGCCATCGACGCCGACGCCGCCGCGCGCCTCGAAGCGGCCGCGCACAGCAACTGACCCGTACGGCAACTGAACACCGCAGTATCCGAACACCGCCGAACCCCGGATCCGAGGAGGTACGCAGTGAACCTGCTGCTCGCCGAGGTGGCCCAGGCCACCCAGCGGTTGGCCGCCGCAGGCGTACCCTCGCCGCGGTTCGACGCCGAGGAGCTGGCCGCCTTCGTCCACGAGGTCAAGCGCGGCGAACTGCACACCGTCGCCGACGCCGACTTCGACGCCCGCTACTGGGAGGTCATCTCCCGCCGCGAGGCCCGCGAGCCGCTGCAGCACATCACCGGCCGGGCGTTCTTCCGCTACCTGGAACTCCAGGTCGGCCCCGGGGTGTTCGTGCCGCGCCCGGAGACCGAATCGGTGGTCGGCTGGGCCATAGACGCGCTGCGCTCCATGGACGTCGCCGAACCGCTGGTGGTGGACCTGTGCACCGGCTCCGGGGCGATCGCGCTGGCGCTCGCGCAGGAGGTCCCGCGCAGCAGGGTGCACGCGGTCGAGCTCTCCGACCAGGCGTACGGCTGGGCCCGGCGCAATGTCGACGCCAGCCCCGACGCCCCCCGGATCAACCTCACCCAGGGCGACGCCACCAAGGCCTTCGCCGACCAGCCGGAACTCAACGGCCGCTTCGACCTGGTGATCAGCAACCCGCCGTACATCCCGCTGACCGAGTGGGAGTACGTCGCCCCCGAGGCCCGGGACCACGACCCGGAGCTGGCGCTGTTCTCCGGCGAGGACGGCCTGGACACCATCAGGGGGATCGAGCGGGTCGCCGCCCGGCTGCTCCGGCCCGGCGGGGTGGTCGTCGTCGAACACGCCGACACCCAGGGCGGGCTGGTCCCGTGGATCTTCCGCGAGGAGGCCGGCTGGACCGACGCCGCCGACCACCGCGACCTCAACAACCGCCCGCGCTTCGCCACCGCCCGCCGGGCGGCGCCGTGAACCGCCGCGACCACCGCATGTCCGCCCAGGGAAGGGGCCAGTACCGATGAGCCGCCGCTACGACTGCGCCGATCCGACCGACCGTGCCGCCGGACTGCGTGAGGCCGCCTCGGCGATCCGCCGCGGCGAACTGGTCGTGCTGCCCACCGACACCGTGTACGGGCTGGGTGCCGACGCGTTCAAGCCGGACGCCGTCGCCGACCTGCTGGCCGCCAAGGGCCGGGGCCGGAACATGCCCTCGCCGGTCCTGGTCGGGTCGCCGACCACGCTGCACGGCCTGGTCAGCGACTTCAGCGAGTCCGCCTGGGAGCTGGTGGACGCCTTCTGGCCGGGCGGCCTGACCCTGGTCACCCGGCACCAGCCGTCGCTGCGCTGGGACCTCGGCGACGCCCGGGGCACGGTCGCGATCCGGATGCCGCTGCACCCGGTCGCCATCGAGCTGCTGAACATCACCGGGCCGCTCGCCGTCTCCAGCGCCAACCTCACCGGCGGCCCCTCCCCGGCCGACTGCGACGAGGCCCAGGCGCAGCTCGGCGACCGGGTCTCGATCTACCTGGACGGCGGCCGGGCGGACCACGCCACCCCGTCCACCATCGTCGACGTCACCAGCAAGGTCCCGGTGCTGCTGCGCGCCGGTGCGGTGACCGCCGCACAGCTGCGCGAGGTGGTACCCGACCTGCTGGAGGCCGGGAGGTGACCGACCCCAGCCGGAACGGTCGCAGTGGAGCGCACGCCGTCGGGCCCCAACGGGGGGCCACGGCGGGTTCGGTCGTTCCCCTGGGCGGTTCGGTGTCGGTCGGACGCCATGCGCGACCCGTCCCGCGGCCCTACTACGGCGGCGCGGAGCCCCGCCACGGGGCCTTCACCATCCTCTATGTCTGCACCGGCAACGTCTGCCGCTCGCCGATCGCCGAGCGGCTCACCCGGCACGAGCTCAGCCACCGGCTCGGCAGCGGTGCCGGGGACATCCTGGTGGAGAGCGCGGGCACCTGGGGCCACGAGGGCGCCCCGATGGAGTCCAACGCCGCCGAGATCCTCGGCGAATACGGCGCCGACCCGCGCGGCTTCATCGGCCGCGAGCTGCTGGACGAGCACGTCATCGGCGCGGACCTGGTGCTGACCGCGACCCTGGACCACCGGGCGCAGGTGATCTCCATGGGCCACGCCGCCGGGCTGCGCACCTTCACCCTCAAGGAGTTCACCCGGCTGGTGCGCGCGATAGACCCGGCGACCCTGCCCGACACCTCCGACCGGCCCGGTGACGTGGCCGAACGGGCCCGCGCCCTGGTCCGCGCCGCCGCCGCGCTGCGCGGCTGGCTGCTGGCGGCGACCCCCGAGGCGGACGAGGTGGACGACCCGTACGGCGCGCCCCTGGGAATGTTCCGCAACTGCGGCGAAGAGATCTTCGATGCGCTCGACCCCATCGTCACCGCCCTCACCGGCGTCGCCCGAGTGAGCGTCTAGACCGCGCAGGACCGTTTTTCCGGACCTAGAGTTGCCTCATCCGATGGGCGCGCCGACGACCGGCCGGGCACCCGCAGGGAATGAGGCGATGGCAGTGGTCACCAGGTCAACGGACTGCCCGGCTTCCCCGCTGCCCGGCACCGACCCGGCCCTCGCGGCACTGCTCGCCGCCGAGGACGAGCGGCGGCGGACCCAGCTGCACCTGCTCGCCGGGGAGAACCTGAGCTCGCCCGGCGTCCGCGCGATCCTCGGCGGAACCCTCGCCGACAAGTACGCCGAGGGCTACCCCGGGCACCGGCACCACACCGGCTGCGCCCAGGCCGACGCCGTCGAACGGCTGGCCGTCGACCGGGCCCGGACGCTGTTCGGCGCCGCCCACGCCAACGTCCAGCCGCACAGCGGCACCGCCGCCGCGCTGGCCGCCTACGCCGCGCTGCTGCGCCCCGGCGACGCGGTGCTGGCGATGTCGCTGGCCCACGGCGGGCACCTCACCCACGGCTCCCGGTCGAACTTCTCCGGCCGCTGGTTCGACTTCACCGGCTACGGGGTCCGCGCCGACGACGGCCTGATCGACCTGGACCAGGTGCGCGACCTGGCCCGGTCGGTGCGGCCGAAGGCCATCGTGGCCGGGGGCATCTCCTACCCCAGGGCCATCGACTGGCCGGCCTTCCGGGACATCGCGGACGAGGCCGGGGCCTATCTGGTGGCCGACGTGTCGCAGACCATCGGCCTGGTCGCGGCCGGGGTGCTGGACTCGCCGGTGCCGTACGCGGACGTGGTCTGCGGGGTCACCCACAAGCTGCTCGGCGGCCCGCGCGGCGGTCTGCTGCTGTGCCGGGCCGAGCTGGCCGAGCGGCTGGACCGGGCGGTGTTCCCGTTCACCCAGGGCGGGCCGGCCATGGACGTGGTCGCCGCCAAGGCGCTGGCGCTGGGCGCGGCATCGTCCCCGGAATTCAGGGCATACGCCCGGCGGACGGTCGACAACGCCCAGGTACTGGCGGCGGCGCTGGACGCCGCCGGGCTGCGTCCGCTGACCGGCGGCACCGACACCCACCTGGTCACCACCGACGCCCGGGGGCTGGGGCTGACCGGCAGGGAGGTCGAGCGGCGATGCGAGGCGGCTGGACTGCTGGTCGGCCGCTGTGCGGTGCCCTTCGACGAGGCCCCGCCGGCCTCGGCCTCCGGCGTCAGGCTGGGAACTGCCTGTGTGACCACCCAGGGGATGGGCCCGGCCCAGATGGAGCAGTCGGCGGCGCTGATCGGCCAGGTGCTGGTGGACGGCTCGGAGCAGCGGGCGCGGGACGTCGCCCGGGAGGTCCGTGAGCTGCTCGAACGCTTTCCGGCCTGAGCCGGACGCGGTTCGGTTCCGGGCCGGTTCCGGGCCGAATCGCACAGCCGCTGGATTGGCCACCCTGTCGACAAAACCGCAATGGTGGTTATCGGCGTCCTTATTACTAAGGTGGTCCGTCGTGAGGCACCATCAGGCACACCCCACCCCCCAGCCTCGGACGCTATGCTCTGCCGGAGTCACGGGGGTGCCGACCGCGGTTGAGGAGGGCGCTGGTGCGTGAGTTCCTGTTGACGCTGTGCGTCACGGCTGCGGTCACCTATCTGCTGACCGGACCCGCGCGGAAGTTCGCCATCGTCGCCGGCGCCATGCCGGAGATCCGTGAGCGCGACGTCCACCGCGAGCCGACGCCGCGTCTGGGCGGGATCGCCATGTTCGGCGGTCTCTGCGCGGGGCTGCTGGTCGCCTCCAGGCTGACCACACTCACCTCGGTCTTCCACAACAACACCGACGTCACCGCGCTGCTCGCGGGGGCCGGGATCATGTGGATCATCGGCGTGCTGGACGACAAGTGGGGCGTGGACGCCCTGGTCAAGCTCGGCGGCCAGATGGTCGCCGCGGGCGTGATGGTCTACCAGGGCGTGACCGTGCTGTGGCTGCCGGTCCCGGGCTTCGGCCCGGTGCTGATCCCGCAGTGGTGGGGCACGCTGCTGGCGGTGCTGCTGGTGGTGCTCAGCGTCAACGCGGTCAACTTCATCGACGGCCTGGACGGCCTGGCGGCCGGCATGGTCTGCATCGCGGCGCTGGCCTTCTTCGTCTACGCCTACCGCATCTCCTACGGCTACGGCCTGACCGACGCCACCCCGGCGGCGCTGTTCAGCGTGATCCTGGCGGGTATGTGCATGGGCTTCCTGCCGCACAACCTGCACCCGGCGCGGATCTTCATGGGGGACTCCGGGTCGATGCTGATCGGCCTGGTGCTGTCGGTGTCGATGATCTCGCTGACCGGCGGCGTTGACCCGGGCGCGCTGACCGCCAGCTACAACTCGCAGACCGTGGCCACCCACGCGATGGTGCCGGTCTACATCCCGCTGCTGCTGCCGCTGACCGCGATCGCGATCCCGCTGGCGGACCTGCTGATCGCGGTGGTCCGGCGGACCTGGGCGGGCAAGTCGCCGTTCGCGGCGGACCGGCAGCACCTGCACCACCGGCTGCTGGAGATCGGCCACTCGCACAGCCGGGCCGTGATGATCATGTACTTCTGGGGCGCGCTGATCGCCTTCGCCACGGTCGCCTTCTCGGTCAGCCGCACCGAGTTGTACGCGGCCCGGATCGGCATGGGGCTGTGCGTGCTCGGCATCCTGTTCCTGCTGATGCCGCGCTTCAAGCCGCACGCCCCCCGGATAGCGGAGCGCTTCATGCCGCCGCGCTACCGCCGCTCGGCCGAGGACGAGGCGGCCACGGGGAAGGACGCGACGGCGGTCGAAGCGCTGCCCGAACGGCTCGACCAGGCGGCCGTGCTGTCCCAGGCGGACGAGGAACTGCTGCGCAGGATCGGTACCGGAGCGCATGCTGCCGGTCGTCATTCGGGCGTATCCGGACAAAGTTCCCGTTAATCCCTCTGGATGATGTTCGTGTGGCAAGAAGCACACCCGAAGAGTAAAGACCTGACCAAATAGCTTGTGATACCGTTCACGACGTCAGGAGAAGAGCCGAAGGACCTTATGGGAGAAGGTCGTTCGGTCGCGGTCCGCCTCGCGGGCCTGTGATCCCGTGCTCGTTCTCCGCATTCACTCAGTTCACCACCCCTTTCCACCCCACCATCGCGCCGGAGTTGACGCCGATGCTGTCCAACGACGCCCGGATTCTCCGGGGAGCCGCTACTGCGGCTGTCCCCGTGGGAGCCGTCTCCGTTCTCGTCAGTGCGCTTGCCGCCGGCGGGAAGGGCCTGATCGGCGGTCTGGTGGCGATGGCCGTGGTCGCTGTCTTCTTCGGCCTCGGGTTCGCAGCGCTGATGCGCCTGACCCGGGACAAACCGCAGTTGGTGATGATGGCCGGGATGCTGGTCTACACCGTGCAGATCCTGCTGGTCGGTGTCTTCATCATCGTCTTCAAGCACACCACGTTCTTCAGTCCCAAGGCCTTCGCGCTCAGCCTGCTGGCCACCGCGCTGGCCTGGGTGGGCGGCCAAGTGGTCTACACCATGCGCACCAAGATGCTCTACGTCACGCCCGAGCCCTCCGTTCCGCCCAAGGAGTACGCCGCGGCGAAGGCGGAGTCCCGTGATGGGACGTAAGGGCGGACTAAAGACGCTTCATCCCGATCTGCTATCGTCCGGAATCACATCCGGCCGAGACGGGCAATGCCCCCTCGGTCGGCGACGTGCCCGGATCGAGCGCTGGAGCCACAGCACAGATCCCAGGGGTGCCCGGTCCTCGGCCGTGGAGCACAGCGCTCCCGACCGAGTCGAACGCGGCGGTGCCGCCACCCCAAAGTCCCCAGTGCCGACCAGTGGCCTCACCAGCCGCGCCGACACACAAGGTTGCTGTTCTTATGCGTCACGACGAAGGAGTCACGGGTGAGTGCCCACAAGTTGCTCGCTGAGAGCGGGTGCCACATCAATGCGAACTGTGGCTTCCCTGCGCCGGGCCTCAACTCGTTCGACTTCAAGCCGATCTTCTCCATCGGAAGCTTCCACTTCACCAAGCCGATGCTCCTCGCGATCATCTGCATGCTGATCGTCGTCGGCTTCTTCTGGGCCGCCTTCGCCAAGCCGAAGCTGGTCCCGGGGAAGCTCCAGCTCGTCGGCGAGATCGGGTACACCTTCATCTCGCGTGGCATCGCCCGTGACGTGATCGGCAAGAAGGGCGACAAGTACGTCCCCTTCCTGACCTCGATCTTCTTCTTCGTGTGGATCATGAACATCATGTCCATCATCCCACTCGCGCAGTTCCCGGTGGCCTCGCGCTTCGCGTACCCGGTCGCCCTCGCGCTGCTGGTGTGGATCACGTACATGTACCTGACGTTCAAGACCCACGGCTTCAAGGGCGGCGTCAAGAACCTGGTCTGGCTTGAGGGCCTTCCCTCGTGGATGGTCCCGCTGATCGTCTTCCTTGAGTTCCTGCAGAACGTGATCACCCGTCCGTTCACCCTCGCGGTGCGGCTCTGGGCCAACATGTTCGCCGGTCACATGCTGATCATCATGTTCAGCGTGGCCAGCTGGTACCTGCTCACCCCGTCGTTCATGTCGGTCATCGCGGGCGGCTCCTTCGTCCTGTCGGCCGGTATGACCGCCTTCGAGGTCCTGATCCAGTTCCTCCAGGCGTACATCTTCACGCTGCTCGCCTCGATCTACATCAGCGGAGCGCTCGAAGAGGGTCACTGACCCGTTCGTCCCCACCACCAGACTTCCGTTGGGACGCCCCTCAACGGATCGCATTACTAGGAAGACAGGGAAAAATGTCCAGCGCACTCGAGCTCGCTGCAAACTCCATCAGCATCAAGGGCAACCTGGGCGCCGTCGCCTACGGTCTTGCCGCGATCGGCCCCGGCGTGGGCATCGGCCTGGTCTTCGGCCACTCGATCGAGGCCATGGCCCGTCAGCCCGAGGCCATGCCGGTGATCCGCACCAACATGTTCCTGGGCTTCGCCCTCTGTGAGGTTCTGGCCCTCCTCGGTCTGGTCGTCCCCTTCATCTTCAGCGCCTGACCTGACCGGCCAGTAGCCACACTCGACGAAAGGTTCAGACATGGTTCTGACTAATCTTCTGGCGGACAGCGGGCCTCAGAACCCGCTCATCCCGTCCACGCCGGAACTCATCGTCGGCCTGCTCTGCTTCTTCATCGTCTTCGGCGTCCTCGGCAAGAAGCTCCTGCCCAACATCCAGAAGACCCTGGAGGAGCGGCACGACGCGATCGAGGGTGGCCTGGAGCGGGCGGCAGCGGCGCAGGCCGAGGCCAACCGGACGCTTGAGGAGTACAAGGCCCAGCTCGCCGAGGCCCGCCACGAGGCGTCCCGGATCACCGAGCACGCCCGCGAGCAGGGTTCGGCGATCATCGCCGAGATGCGCGAGGAGGGACAGCGTCAGCGCGAGTCCATCGTCGCCGCGGGCCACGCCCAGATCGAGG
>Ga0302311_10007266_pt1 | contig 11319 bp, 7 predicted proteins | sample III_Palsa_N1_3_FD_200449 | JGI IMG/M metagenome (GOLD analysis project Ga0302311, IMG submission 200449) | Peat permafrost microbial communities from Stordalen Mire near Abisko, Sweden - III_Palsa_N1_3 | ecosystem: Environmental > Terrestrial > Soil > Palsa > Peat permafrost | place: Sweden...
CTGGTTTCCTTCCTCGATTTACCGTTTCTATGCCGTCAGTCTTGCACCGCGCAGGCACACTACTCCCGCTTCTTTCCGCGGATCCGCTCCAGCAGAACCGCCAGGACGATGAAGGCACCGACGAAGATGCCCTGCCAATTGCTGTCGACGCCGGCCATCAGCAGGCCGTTGCGGATCACCTCGATCAGCGCCGCACCGATGAATGCCCCGTACGCGCCGCCTTCGCCGCCCATCAGGTTGGCGCCGCCGATCACGGTGGAGGCAATCACGCGCAACTCGTAGCCCTGGCCGACCGCGTTGATCGCCGATCCCTGCCAGGCGAGCAGCATGATCGAGGCGACGGCCGCACACAGCGAGCAGAACACGAATGCCTGCAGCTTGACGCGGTTGACCGGCACGCCGGTCAGCCGCGCCGCGTGCTCGTTGCCGCCGATCGCGAACAGATACCGGCCCCAACTCGTGTAGTACAGCACCCAGGCGAAGGCCAGCGCCATCAGCGCCAGCAGCCAAACCGACGTGGCGATGCCGAAGATGGCGCCGCCAAGGATCGCGAAGAACGAGTCTGCCGACGGGCCGAACTCGTAGATCATCTTGTTGTTGGAGAGCACGACCGCGGTCGAGCGGAACGCCTGCAGCGTGCCCAGCGTCACGACGAACGACGGCAGGCCGATATAGGTGATGAGCACGCCGTTGAGCAGCCCGCAGAGCACGCCGGCGCTGAGGCCGCCGGCCACCGCGTACGCCCAATGGTAGCCCGCGTGCATGATCAGGCCGGCGACGATGGCGACGACACCCATCACCGAACCGACCGACAGGTCGATCCCGGCGGTCAGGATCACCGCCGTCATGCCGATCGCCATGATCCCGATGAACGAGAAGTTGCGCGTGATGTTGTAGAAGTTTTCCTCGGTCGCGTAGGCGTCCGGATAGACGATGCTCATCAGCACGATGATGATGCCGACGGCGATCGTCACCCAGAACGACTGGCTCGCGACCAGCTTCTGGAGCGGCGTGCGCTCCTTGATGCCGGTGACGTCGGAGATCGCGACGCTGGTGTTCGCCGAGGCGACTTCAGGCGGCATGGATCGCTCCGGTGATCAGGCCGGTCACCTCTTCCGGGCTCGATTCCGCAATCGCCTTCTCGGCGACCTTCCTGCCGCGCCGCAGCACGAAGATCCGGTCGCAGACGGCGAACACGTCGGGCATGCGGTGGCTGATCAACACCACGGCGATGCCCTGGTCGCGCAGCCGGCGGATCAGGTCGAGCACCTCGGCCACCTGCCGCACCGAAATCGCCGCCGTCGGTTCGTCCAACAGCACGACTTTGGGATCGGAGAGGCGCGTACGCGCAATCGCCACCGCCTGCCGCTGCCCACCGGACATGCGCCGCACAAGGTCGTGTGGCCGGGTCTCGCTTTTCAGTTCACCGAACAACTCGCCGGCGCGCTGATACATCGCCTCGTAGTTCAGAATGGTGAACGGGCCGAACCGCCGTTTCAGTTCCCGGCCCAGGAAAACATTGGCGGCGGCAGTAAGATTGTTGCAGAGCGCGAGGTCCTGATAGACGATCTCGATGCCGCGCTGGCGGGCTTCGACCGGCTTGTGGAACACCACCGGCCCGTCCTCCAGCAGGATCTCGCCGCTGGTCGGCGGGAAGTTGCCGGCCATGATCTTCACCAGCGTCGACTTGCCGGCACCGTTGTCGCCCATCAGCCCAAGCACCTCGCCCGGTTCAAGCGTCAGGCTCACCTCGGACAGTGCCTTGATGGCTCCGAAGCTTTTCGACACGTTGCTGAGCTGAAGCACCGACAAGGTACAATCCCACTCCCTGGACGTTCTTATGAGCCGTTTCTTGGCAGACGGGACCATATGACCGCCGGGTGCCCGCTGTCGAGCTATCCCGGCGCCGCATGGCCGCCATCACCTTGCCCATTACGCAATCACGGCGGCGAGAGCAAGCGCGTTTTGTCTGTCAAATCGGACAGGCCTGCTGACACTCCCGTCGCCGGAGCGGCGGCGCCCTCAGGCGCGCGCGGCCGCGGTGGCCGTGGCGTCGATCGCCAGCGTCTCGGTCAAGACCACGCCGAACATGTTCGCGGCGTCCGCGCGGCTGAGCAGGCCATCGCAGACGTCTGCCTGCACCGCTTCCGGCGTGCGCAGCAACGGTGCGCCGTAGCCACCGCCGCACGGGCCGATGCACAGGAACCGGTCGCCGCGCCGCACGCGCCGGTATGGCGATTTGGACGGCAGTTCCTTCCGCGCATTGCCCGATTGCAAATACAGCGTCGCCGGATGCCCGTCGCCGCCGCCATCGAAGCCCCAGGGCCGGTGCTTGTGCCCGTCGCCCTCGATGGAGACGCCGCCGTCCGCCAGCATCTCGAACTCGCGCACCGCGCCCTGGCCGCCGCGCCAGCGCCCCGCGCCCATTGCGTCCTCGCGCAACTCGTAGCGGCGAACACGCAAGGGCAGGTGGCTCTCGATGTCTTCCACCGGGTTGTTGCGCGTGTTGGCATACAGCGTGTCCACCGCGTCCATGCCGTCCGATCCGTCGCGCCCGCCGTAGCTGCCTTCGAAAATCTCCATATGCACCCACGGCCCTTCCGCGCCCTCGCCGGAGAACGCCATCACCCGCAGGTTGCCGATGCCGGCAGAGACCTGATGCGGCACCACCTGCGCCAGCGCCTTCATCACCGTGTCGGCCAACTGGTTGCCCGGCGCGAACCGGGCAATCGTCGGCGCGGGGAAAATCGGGTTCGCGAGGCAGCCCTTCGGCGCGACGATGCTGATCGGCCGCGTCAGCCCCTCGTTCACCGGGATGTGCCCGTGCTCGGCGGTGTCCAGCAGGATGGAGCGGATGGTCAGCCACACCGCGATATCGACGGTGCCCTCGAACGGCATGTTGATCGGCCGGTCGGCAACCTGCGGCGCGGTGCCGGTCAGGTCGACCAGCAACTCGTCGCCGGAGACGGTGACGGTCGCGCGGATCGGCAGGTCGCGCCGCGCCGGGTCGTCGCTGTCGGAGAATCCGTCGATGATGGTCTCGGCGGTCCAGGTGCCGTCCGGCAGCGCCGCGATCGCTTGGCGCATCAGCCGCTCCGTGCCGTCCAGCGCCGCCTCGCACGCCGCCTCGAACGTTGCCAGCCCATAGCGGCGGATCAGCTCCAGCAGCCGTTCCGCGCCGATGCGCGAGGCCGACACCTGCGCCTCCATGTCGCCGACCACGAGGTCCGACGCGCGGATATTGTCGCGCAGCATGTGCCACACGGCGTCGTTGCGCCGGCCCTCGTCGAACACCTTGATCGCCTTGAACTGCAACCCTTCGGCGTACGCGTCGATCGCATCGACGATACCGCAACTGCCGGGCGTCAGCGCGCCGATGTCCAGATGGTGCGCGGTCGTCGCGGTGAAGCCGACCAGGGTGCCGTCCAGAAACACCGGCACGATGAACCCGACATCCGGCCCGTGGCTGGCGCCGCCATATGGATCGTTGTGCATCACCACGTCGCCGGGCCGCAGCACCTCGCCGCGCGCCTGCAACTGCCGCAGCATGCCGCGCACGTAGCCGGGCAGGGGGCCCGATTGCAGCGGCGTCGACTGCACCGACTCCGCGAGCCCCCGCCCATGCCGGTCGATGATGCCGGCGCCAAAATCCTCCGACTCGCGGATGATCGAGGAATGCGCCATGCGCATCAGCTTGAAGCCCATTTCCACGGCGATGGTTTCCAGCGCGCCGTGGATGACGCTGACGGTGACGGGGTCGACCATCTTCACGCTCCCAGCCGGATGAACAGGTTGCCGTCGCGCCCTTGCAGAAACGTGGCGCCGGGCGGGACGACGGTGGTGCTGTCGGTTTGCAGCACAATGGCCGGCCCGGGCAGCGGCATATCGAGCGGCAATGTTTCTCGTCTGTATCTGGGTGTATCGAATTCGCGCAAACCGTCGGGGGTACGGAACACGCAAGGCGCACGATGCACCAGCGCCGCTTCCAACGATCCGCCAGCGGGCGCCGGCACGCCCTCCAGCTTCGAGTGTTCGGCGGTCGCCGTCAGGCGCACGTTCACGATCTCGACAGGCTTTTCGGGGAACGCATGGCCGTATTCGGCGGCGTGTCGCCGATGGAAACCGCCGACGATGCGCTCCAGCACCGCATCGGACAGCCTGCCGTCCTCCACCTCCACGCGCAGTTCGTAGCCCTGGCCGAGATAGCGCACGTCGGCGGCGCGGCGGAACGTGCCGGCGGCGATGTCGATGCCGTCGGCCGCGACCTGCGCCTCCAGATCGGCCTGCATGCCGGCGAAGTCGTCGGCCAACTCGGCGGAATCGAGCCGGTCGGAGCGGGCGAACACCGTGCGCACCGTGTCGTATTTCAGGTCCGTCGTCAGCAGCCCCATCGCCGAGCAGATGCCGGGCGAGGGCGGCACCAGCACTTCGGGGATGCCGAGCAGGGCCGCCACTTCCGCCCCGTGCAGCGGCCCGGCGCCGCCGAACGCGACGAGGCAGAAATCGCGCGGATCGAGCCCTTTCTCGACGGTGCGGGAGCGGATGGCGTTGGCCATGTTGGCGTTGATGACGGTCAGCACGCCCTCGGCAGCTTCCGCCGGCGCGAGTTTCAGTCTCGCCGCCAGCGTCTCGATCACGTCGGCCGCCGCGGCAGTGTCCAGTTGCATGGCGCCGCCCAGAAAATGCGCGGCGTCCAGGCGGCCGAGGTAGAGGTTGGCGTCGGTCACTGTCGGCAGTTTGCCGCCGCGCCCGTAGGCGGCAGGCCCCGGCATGGCGCCGGCGCTGCGCGGCCCCACCCGGAACGCTCCCGCCGCATCGACGAACGCGATCGAGCCGCCGCCGGCGCCGATGGTGTGGATGTCGATCATCGGCACCAGCACCGGATAGCCGCCGATCTGCGTGTCGCGCGCCGTCGCCTCGACGAACGTGCCGTCGCGCACGATGCCGATATCGGCCGAGGTGCCGCCGATGTCGAAGGTGATCAGATTCTTCCGACCCGAGAGCGCGCCCGACCAGGCGCCGCCCAGCACCCCGGCGGCGGGGCCGGAGAGCAGCGTCAGCACCGGCAATTCGCCGATCAGCGCCGCGGTCGCCAGGCCGCCGTTGGAGCGCATGATGCGCAAATCGGCATCCAGGCCGCGCGCGCGCAGTTCCTCGTCAAGTCGCGAAATGTAGCGCCGTACCTTGGGGCCGATGAACGCGTTCATCGCCGCCGTGGTGAAGCGTTCGAACTCGCGGAACTGCGGCGCCACATCGGCCGAAGCGGTGACGAAGACGCCCGGGCATTCGTCCCGCACAATCTGCGCGGCGCGGCGCTCGTGCGTGGGGTTCAGATAGGAGAACAGGAAGCAGACGGCGATCGCCTCGACGCCTGTTGCCTTCAACGCCCGCGCCGCGTCGCGCACGGCGTCCTCGTCGAGCGGCTCCAGCACGGTATGCCGGTCGGCGGTCAGGCGCTCGGCCACGGTCAGCCGGTGCCGGCGCTTCACCAGCGGCTTGCTTTGCCAGGGAATCTCCTGGCGGATGGAATAATGCTGCGGCCGCTGGTGCCGGCCGATATGCAGTACGTCGCGAAATCCTGCAGTCGTGATCATGCCGGCTTCGCAGCCGTCATATTCCAGCACCGCGTTGGTGGCGATGGTGGTCGCGTGCAGCACCGCGTCGATGTCCGACAGCGCCACGCCGATCCTGGCAGTCAGTTCCTCCATCCCGCTCATCATGCCGCGCGACGGGTCGGCGGGCGTGGTCGAGACCTTGTGGATCGCAACCGTCCCGGTCGCGGTGTCGGCGTAGACGAGGTCTGTAAAAGTGCCGCCGACATCGATGCCGATCATCTTCATGCGTTCGCGCCCATTGCTGTTCCACGTCCCTCGATCACCACCAAGTGTAGCAAGCGGTGCGCCACGGCCGGGCCGCAAGGTTCCACGGCCACGCCGCATTGTCACGCGACGTCGATTTGCAAGGGGCCGGCGCGGCGGCTCCAGGCGGTTTCTGATCCCGAACATGTGTCTGCCGCCGAACTGGAGCGCCGGCCTCGTCTATGCGATGCAGGCGTAGCGGCAAAATGCAGCCGGCCTGAGGAAGTCTCCATGAAATTCACTTCAAGATTGAGTTCCTGACCGATGGCCCAAGTCGTGGTATTCGGAGGGCTGCATCTCGACATCGTGGTCGAGGCGCCGGAGCGGCCGCGTGGCGGCGGCGCGATGGTGGCCACCGACTGGTCGCAGAAATGCGGTGGCAAGGGCGGCAACCAAGCGGTCGAGGCGGCACGGCACGGCGCACGCACGGCGATGGTGGGCGCGGTCGGCGACGATGCGTTCGGGCGGCACCTGCAGGTGAATCTGCGTGCCCGCGGCGTCAACGCAAGGAATGTCGTGGTGCGGCCCGGGATCAGTTCCGGCATCAGCATCGCCGTCGTCAATTCGGGCGGCGACTGCGGCGGCCTGATCGTTGCCGGCGTCAACCGCACGCTCGGGCCGGACGACGTGGAGCAGGCGCGCGCCGTGATCGAGGGCGCACGCTGGCTCGTGCTGCAGAACGAAGTCCCGGACGATGCCAATATCGCGGCTGCACGGCGGGCGCGGGGGCGGGTGATCCTGAACGCATCACCGGCGCGGGCGCTGCCCACGTCGCTGGCGGGCTTGCTCGACCTGCTGGTCGTCAACGCGGTGGAGGCCGAGATGCTGGGTGGCCAACCGGTCGCGGACCTCGCCGGGGCCGCGTCGGCGGCGGAGCGGTTGCTGGCAACGGTGCCGGCGGCGATCGTGACGGCCGGCAGCGCCGGGCTCGCATTGGCCGAACGGGCAGGGGGCCGGCTCGCATTGCCGGGGCACGAGGTGCAGGTGGCGTCGGCGCAGGGGGCTGGCGACGCGCTGATCGGGGCGCTTGCCGCGCGGCTGGCGGCCGGTGACGACCTGGCATCGGCGGCGCGCTACGCCAATGCGGCGGCAGCGATTTTTGTCGCGACGCCCGAGGAGCAACGCGCGGCGCTGACCGCGAACGCGGTGCGCGCCCTGCTGGCGGAAGTTCAACCGGAGATGGCAGCAAACCGGCCCGGCCGCACCGGCGCGCCGAACAGCCAGCCCTGGCCGTAGTCGCAGCCGGCATCGCGCAGGTGCCGATACTGCGCCTAGGTCTGCACGCCCTCGGCGGTGGCTGAAAGCCCGACGCCGCACGAACGCCTCCAGCCGCGCCAGCGTCGCCTCCAGCACGACCGAGACCGCCGACGGCCCGTAGGTGGGAAACCCGGCGGCACGTCAGTAAGTGTCAAGAGCGGTTTGGAGAGATGTAATTTTTTAGACGGCGCTCGCCGCCTGATCCACAATGAGGATATAGCCGGCGCCGCGCACCGACTGGATCATGCGCGCGCCACCCTCGCCGTCGCCGAGCTTGCGGCGCAGGCTGAAGATGAGCTGGTCGATGCTGCGATCCTCCGGCCGCCAGGGTCGGCGCAGCGCGGTCTCACTCAACCGCTCGCGCGACACCGGCTGGCCGCCGGCGAGCACCAGTTCCTGCAGCGCCGCAAACTCCGCGGCGGTCACGGCGAGCGGCCTGCTCTCGGCGTCGCTGACCGCCCGGCGCTGCAGGTCGATCCGCCAGGGGCCTACCTGCACCGGATGCATGACCGGGGCCGCGGCGGCGGCGCGGGCGTCGCCCCGGGCGGCGGCGCGCAGATGCGAGCGCCGGTGCACTGCGCGGATTCGCGCCACCATCTCGCGCAGTTGCGGCGGCTTGGCGATGTAGTCGTCCGCGCCGAGCTCCAGCCCGACGATCCGCTCCGCCTCCTCGCTGCGGCCGGAGACGACGATGATGCCGCAATCCTGCATGTTGGAGAGCCAGCCGATCAGGTGCACGCCGTTGGTGTCCGGCAGCTCCAGATCCACCAGCACGACGTCCGGCATGAACGTGCGCTTCAGCTCCATCGCCTTGGCGCCAGTCTGCGCCCACGCGGTTCGCATGCCGGAACGCTCGATGAATTTCTGCAGCGTTTCGGCAACCGCAGGGTTGTCCTCGATCAGGAGGACGCGCGGGTTGGGGAGTGGAGCGGGTGGATCAATCGGCATCATTCGAGACGGTCGGTGACAATCGCGTTGACCTGCCAACATACATGGCCAAGGGACGACAACTGTTAGTGAGGTTTCCGCGTCGCGTCCACTCCCGCGTCCGGCTTTATGTGCATGTGGACACCGCGATGCCGTCCGCCGCCCTGCGCCCGCCGCCGCGGCACAGGCCACACCGGCGGGCGCAACGGCCGCGCACGCGCAGAACACCGCCGATCATCGGCGCTTGCGTTGATCGAATGCGATCGACTTCGACGCTGTGCGGCGCTGTCTTGCTGCTGCATGATGGGTGTTAAGAAGCGGATGCGCCTGCCGGCGGGCCGGAGAAGATTTGTCAGGGGATTGGTGCGAGTTGACCTTTGCGATGTGCGAACAATCCGCTGCCGGGCGTTCGGTGCCGGCGCTCGCGGTGTCGGCGCCCTGATGCGCGCCCGGCCACTCCTGCTCACGGCGCGGGGCAAGAGCGTGGCGATCATGGTCGCCGCGCTTTGGCTCGCGTTGGCCGCCGCGGCGATGCCGCAGCTTGCGGCATGGGGGGTCGATCCCCGCTACGGGCTGCCGCTGGCGTCGCCGGGCCTGCTGGCGCTGGTCGTTCTGGCGCTGCTGATCCAGCGCCGCGCCGGCAGCCGCGAGGCGCGCACGCTGCTCCGCGAACACCGGTTGCACCAGCTTACCCTGTTGTCGGCGCGCCTTTCCCGCCTGCGCGACCCGCAGGAGATTGTCGCGCGCGCCGAAGCGTTGACGCGAAATGTGCTCGATTGCGCCTCCGCCCGCGTGACGCTGGCCGTCGCGGATGCGCCGCTGCCGGCGCCGGAATGGCGCGGCATTCCGCTGCTGGGCGCGGACGGCGCGCCGCTCGGCCAGCTTGCGGTGCGATTCTGCGCCGACCGGCCGACGACCGAGGCCGATCGCGCCGCCATGGACCAGGTCGCCGCCGCCGTCGCCGGGGCACTGGAAAGCGCCAGTCTGCTCAGCGAGGCCGTGCGCGCGCGCTCCGAGGTGGAACTGATCCTGCGCACCATCTCCGACGGCATGTTCGTGCTCGATCGCGCATGGCGCCTGCGCTACGTCAACAGCGCCGCGGTCCGCTATCTGCAGCGCACGCGCGAGGAAATGCTCGGCGCGTCGCTGTGGGAGCTGTTTCCGGGCCTGCAGGAGGCGATGTTCGGCGAGCGCTTCGACTACGCCGTGCGCACCAACGCCAACGTGGACTTCGCCGCCCCGTACGAGCCGTTGGGGGCGTTCTACGAAATGCGCTGCTACCCGTTCGAGGGCGGCCTGACGGTGTATTTCCGTGACATCGCCGGGCAGCGGGAAACCGAGGAGAAGCTGCGACAGTCGCAGAAACTTGAGGCGCTTGGTCAACTGACCGGCGGCATCGCGCACGACGTCAACAACCTGCTGACCGTCATCCTCGGCAATTTCGAGATGCTGGCGATGAACGCCGAGGAGCGTGGCGAGGACGCGGCGCTGGATCTGAGCCTCGCCGATGCCGGGCTGCGGGCCGGCGAGAGTGCGAGCCAGCTCATGCACCGGCTGCTGGCGTTCTCGCGTCGCCAGCCGCTCAGCCCGCAGGTGATCGACGTCGCGACCCTGCTCAGCACGCTGGAACCTTTGCTGCGGCGCACGCTCGGCGAGCCGATCGCGCTGCGCATCTTCTGGCAGGACGGGCTGTGGCGGGCGCTGGTCGATCCGGCGGAACTGGAAAACGCCATCATCAACCTCGCCATCAATGCGCGCGATGCGATGCCGTCGGGCGGTCGTCTGACCATCGAGGCGGCGAACGTGCCGATCGACCGGGTGTACGCCGCGGTCGCCGGCCTCGACCGCACCGGCGACTTCATCATGTTGTCCGTCTCCGACAGCGGGCACGGCATGACGCGCGAGGTGCTGGACAAGGCGTTCGATCCGTTCTTCACGACCAAGCAGCCCGGCAAGGGCACCGGCCTCGGGCTGTCGATGGTGTACGGCTTCGCCAAGCAGTCCGGCGGCCATGTGATGATCGACAGCGAGCCCGGGCAGGGCACCATCATCCGGCTGTATCTGCCGCACACCAGCGATGCCGAGATCGCCCCCGAGGAGACCGATCGGGAGGCGGCGCGCGGCAACGAGAGCATCATGCTGGTCGAGGACAACGACCTTGTGCGCGCACACACCGAGGCGATGCTGCGCGGGCTCGGCTATACGGTTTTGGTGGCAGGCGACGGGCCCGGCGCGCTCGGGCTGCTGCAGGACGGCGCGCTGCCCGACCTGCTGCTGACCGACGTGGTGCTGCCCGGCGGCATGAGCGGGCGCGATCTGGCGGACACCGCCGCCCGCTCCGTGCCCGGGCTGCGGGTGCTGTTCACCTCGGGCTATCCGGGCAACGTGCTGCTGGAGAACGGGCGCATGGGGGCCGGCGTGGAACTGGTGGGCAAGCCGTTCCGCCGCGCCCATCTGGCCGCGCGCATCCGCGCCCAGCTTGCCGGTCAGCCCTGGGCCACAGTCGGCCGCGGCCAGCCGGGGCGGGAGGACAGCTTGTCCTGGCGGCACGCCTGACGGACGATGCGGCCTGCGGAGGAACGAACAATGGGTGCGATGAGCTACGCGAGCGGGGTGGCCGACCGGCCGCTGCTCGGTGACACGATCGGGCAGCATTTCGACCGCACCGTCGACCGTTACGGCGAACGCCTCGCGCTGGTGGTGCGCCAGCAGGGCGTGCGGCTGACCTGGCGGGCGTTGCAGGCGCAGGTCGAGGCGTTCGCCGCCGGGCTGCTCGCGCTCGGGTTGCGTCCGGGCGATCGGGTCGGCATCTGGTCGCCCAACAATGCCGAATGGGTCATCACCCAGTTCGCCACGGCCAAGGCGGGGCTGGTGCTGGTGAACATCAACCCGGCCTACCGCCTGCACGAACTCGACTACGCACTCAACAAGGTCGGCTGCCGCGCGCTGGTCACCGCGACCGCGTTCAAAAGCAGCGACTACGCGGCGATGCTGTCCATGCTGCTGCCCGAACTCGCGCAGTGCGAACCGGGGAAATTGCAGGCCGCGCGCGTGCCGACGTTGGCGATCGTGATCCAGATCGGCGCGCACTCGATCCCCGGCAGCTTTCCCTTTGCCGCCGTCGCCGGGATGGGCGGCGCCGCGGAGCGGGCAACATTATCTGACCTTGCCGGAACATTGCAGTTCGACGACCCGATCAATGTGCAGTTCACCTCGGGCACCACCGGCTCGCCCAAGGGTGCCGCGCTGACACATCATAACATTCTCAACAATGGTT
>Ga0302311_10007268_pt1 | contig 11316 bp, 12 predicted proteins | sample III_Palsa_N1_3_FD_200449 | JGI IMG/M metagenome (GOLD analysis project Ga0302311, IMG submission 200449) | Peat permafrost microbial communities from Stordalen Mire near Abisko, Sweden - III_Palsa_N1_3 | ecosystem: Environmental > Terrestrial > Soil > Palsa > Peat permafrost | place: Sweden...
CTGGACATGGCCGGCGCCATGGGACGCCTGGCCGAGGGCGATCTCGCGACCGAAGTGCGGGGCGATATGCGCGGCGACGAGATCGGCCGGTTGGCCAAGGCGATGGCCGTATTCAAGCGCAACGCGCTCGCCAATCGGGAGTTGGAGGCGGCACAGGAGGCGGAGCGTCAGGCGAAGCAGGAGCGCGCGGATCGGGTCGAAGGCTACATCGCCGCCTTTGATGGCGCGGTTCGCCAGGCGCTCGAAGCGCTGGGCTCGGCCGCGACCGAGATGCGGGCGACGGCCGAAAGCATGGCGTCGACCGCCGAGGAGGCGAGCCGCCAGGCCAATATCGTCTCGGCGGCGTCGGAGGAATCCTCGACCAACGTGCAGACCGTGGCGGCCGCGACCGAGGAATTGGCGAGCTCGGTCCACGAGATCGGCCGCCAGGTCAGCCATTCGACCGAGGTCGCGGATCAGGCGGTCCATCAGGCGGCCGAGACCAACATCACGGTCCAGGGCCTGGCCACCGCCGCGCAGCGCATTGGCGATGTCGTCGCCATGATCAACGAGATCGCCGGCCAGACCAACCTGCTGGCGCTGAACGCCACGATCGAGGCGGCGCGGGCGGGCGAGGCCGGCAAGGGCTTTGCCGTGGTTGCCTCGGAGGTCAAGGCGCTCGCGACCCAGACGGCACGGGCGACCGGCGATATCCGCACCCAGATCGAAAGCATGCAGACCGTGACCAATGACGCGGTCACCGCCATCGGCACGATCAGCACCACGATCGGATCGATCAGCTCGATCGCCACCGCGATCGCCGCCGCGGTCGAGGAGCAGGGGGCGGCCACGGCCGAAATCGCGCGCAACGTCCAGGAGGCGGCGCGGGGCTCGACCGAGATTGCGACCAACATCGTCGGCGTCGATCAGGCGGCGAAGGATACCGGTATGGCGGCCTCTCACGTGCTGGAGGCGGCCCGTGAATTGGGCATGCAATCGGAGACGCTGAAGGGCGAGGTGGCGGCGTTCCTGGTCAAGATCCGCGCAGCGTGACGGGACAGGTGCGATGCTCACGGGGCGCCAATCGATCCGTCTCCTTGGGATCGCTCTGCTTTGTATCGCGTCGCGGGCCTGGGCGATCGATCTGGTAACCGGGGTGGACTATCCGCCCTATGTCGACGAGGCGCTGGCGCAGGGCGGCCTCGCAACCGATGTCGTCCGCGCAGCCTACCGGGCGGCCGGCGTCGAGACGACGGTCCGGTATCTGCCCTGGAAACGCGGCTATGACGCGACGTTGCGCGGCGAATTCGCAGCGACCTTTCCCTATCTGCGTAATTCGATCCGCGAGCATGATTTCCTGTTCTCGGCGCCGCTCTATCCGCTGCGCATCATGCTGTTTCATGTGATATTGGACGGTTTCGTCTACACCGGTCTCGATAGCCTCAAGGGCAGGACGACCTGCACCGAGCTGGGCAGTATTCCGCAGCGGTCGATCCTGTCCCTGATCGAGGCGGGTGAAGTCACGCTGGTCGAGACCAAGGATATCCTCAGCTGCGTTCGCATGATGGGTGCCGGCCGCGTCGACTTCCTGATCGTGAACGAGCAGGTCGGAAAGACGGCCGTGCGCGATGCAGGCTTGCCGGCAGGCACGATCCAGATGGTGGATCGACCCTTCGCGCAAATGAGCCAATATCTGCTCATCCCGAGAAGCGCGCCCGATGCCGTGCGACAGCTTGAGATCTTCAACAAGGGCCTGGAACGGCTGAGGGCAACCGGGCTCTACGATGCCATCGTCGGCCGACATCTGGGCGCGAGCTGATCCGCCGGAGTCTCAATCTTTCCGAAAGGGATTGGGCCTAGTTTCCAAGGCCTTGGGCCAACCCCATCGGAATTGTCGACGATGTCGCTCAAAGAGCATTTCAAAACCCGAATTCCGTCCGTCCCGGACTTCCTGCGCCGGGTCGCTGTCGACCGGCGCCGGTTGGCTTACGACTTGCTGCCGCTTGCCTCCACGCCGGCGGCTAGGGCGCGGGTCGCCGCCCTGATCGCGCTGGTACGGCCCAAAACCCCAGGTTTCCAACCGTCGGAGCCCGCGCGCGCCTGGCATCGGGCGCTGCAGACCGACGGCATCACCGCGTCCTTGCCCAGCCTGCCGGACGGCTGGGTCGCGGCCATGCGCGAGTATTTCCAAACCGAGACCTGCAACGATCCCTATCGGGCCCATCTGGGCGCCTTTCGCTGGGATGCGCCGGCCAGCCCCGAGACCAACATGGGCTATTTCAGCGCCGAGCAGATCGTGCGCGGACCCCATGTGCTCGAAATCTTCAACGATCGGCGCGTGCTGGACGCGGCCGAGCTTTATCTCGGCTGCAAGCCGATGCTCGACAATATCGGCTGCTGGTGGTCGTACGGCGACCGGCCGCAGCCCAAGGGCACCCAGCGCTATCACCGCGATTTCGATTCGATCCGCGGCTTCAAGCTGTTCGTGTATCTGACCGACGTGGACGAGGCGTCGGGCCCGCATGTGTTCATGAAGGGCTCGCACGCCAGCCCCTTGCTCGACACCGGCAAGGCGCAGAGCGACGAGGCGGTGCGCAGCACTTTCGGTGCCGAGAACGAGATCCACATGACCGGCCCGGCCGGCACCTGGTTCCTGGCCGACACGTTCGGCTTTCACAAGGGCGCCCTGCCGGTGACCGGCCGGCGGCTGATCCTGGTCGCGCAATACAACGTCAATCGCACGCCGCACCTGCCGCCGGCCCCGGTCATGGCCCGGCCCGACGAACGGCTCGATCCATTCGTCAACCGGTTGCTGCTGGCCTAGATCGAGCGCACTGCGCCGCCATCGATCCGGATCAGCGAGCCTGTGACGTAGCTCGCCTTTTCGCTGGCGAGGAAGGCCGCGACCGCGCCGAATTCCTCGATCGTGCCGTAGCGGCCGACCGGGATCTCGGCGGCGGCCTTGGCGGCAATCTCCTCGACCGGTTTGCCCTGGCGGCCGGCCACGATATTGTCGAGCTGGGTCACGCGTTCGGTCTGAATCCGGCCCGGCAGCAGCATATTGACCGTGACACCGTCCTTGCCGACCTCGCCGGCCAGCGTCTTCGACCAGCCGACCAGTGCCGAGCGCAGCGTGTTCGACATGCCGATGGTCGGGATCGGCTGAATGACGCCCGAGGAGGCCACGGTCAGCACCCGGCCCCAGCCGCGGGCGCGCATGCCCGGCAGGGCCAGGTCGGTCAGGCCGATCACGTTCAGCACCATTGCCTCGAAATGGGTCTGCCATTGTTCCGGCGCGATGCCGGCGGCACCCGACGGCGGCGGCCCGCCGGAATTGTTGATCAGGATATCGACGCCGCCGAACGCCTCGGCGATGCGGTGAAAGGCCTTGGCGATGCTGGCATGGTCGCCGAGGTCGGCCGCAACCGCCATCATCGGCGCGCCGGTCTTGTCGCCGATCTCCAGCGCCGCCTTTTCCAAGGCTTCGCGGTTGCGCGACACGATCGCGACGGAGGCCCCTTCGGCCGCCAGAGCCGTGGCGATGCCGCGACCGATGCCGCGACCGCCGCCCATCACCAGGGCGCGCTTGCCCGTCAGACCCAGATCCATGATCGGTAACCCCTTTCTCGTTTCGTCCGCCGACACCAGGGGCCGGCAGTTTCGAAGGTTCTGCCGACGATCATGCGCCGCCAGGACAGGGGCGGGCAAGCAGGCTTGCCGTCACAGCCAATCGCGATCGTCCGGGTGCAGACCCAGATCGCGGAGCATGCGGGCTGACAGGTGGCGCAGCGCGCGGCGACTCTCCTGGCGGTCGACCGGGCGCCTGAGCGCGGCCAGCAGCCGGTGCCAGAACGGCAGGATCGACCGCGGGTGAATGGGTTCCTCGTCTGCCTCGGGCGGCGCTATCGCCGCTTGCCGTGCCGTTGTCATGCCGGGGGGCGTCCTTGTTTCGGGTGGACCGGTGCCTGGACGACCCCCCGAAACGACGAAGGCCTCGCCAGTACCGGCGAGGCCTTCGTCGTGCTCCTGCTGATCGGGTGCGGTTACCCCATGCAGAAACGCCGCGGCCCCACCCGGCGGGTGGCATCACGGTCGTTTCGGCGGAGGCGGGCGCACATCATCAACATGGATTTAGCCTAGGAATGGCGATCGTTTGCCGTCAACCGGCGCCGGGCGCAGGTCGGTCATGAAAACGCCAGCGCCACCGCCTCCAGGGCCGCGCCGTCCGGTCGCGCGATCTCTTCCAGCACGTCGAAATGGTCGCGGCCCGGGGCGGCGATCTCCTCCGTTTTCTGGCCGGCCGCGCGCAGATTGGCGGCATAGTCGGTGGTGTGACGGATCAGTTCCGGCAGCTCGATGGCGCCCACGGTCAACAGGGTCCTGGCGCCGGTACCGATATGTCGTTCGGGGCTATAGGCCGCGACTTCGTCGGGCGTCAAATCCAGCTTGTCGTTGAGGCGACCGAGCCGGATCGGCTCCAGGTCGTAGAGCCCGCTGATGCCCAGCACCAGCGAGACGGCCGGATGGGCGCGATGGGATGCCGCCAGATGACCGCCGGCGGAATGGCCGGCGAGGCACAGCCGGCGCGGATCGGCGCCCCAATCGGCCATGCAGGACGCGAGGAAATCCACCGCCTGGCCGATCTCTTCGACGATCTCGCCCATGCGCGCGTCCGGCCCGAGCGTATATTCGATCAGCGCCACATTGAAGCCGCGCGCCAGCGGGCCGGCGGCGATATGGGCGAACTCTTCCTTGTCGCGCGACTGCCAATAGCCGCCATGGATGAAGGCAAAGGTCGGCGCCCCTACCATCGGGCCGGCGATCCAGTCGATGCGCTGACGCGCGCCCTCGCCATAGGCCAGGTCGCGCTTGACGTCGAAGCTAGCGTAGACCGCGGCGCTGCGAGCAATGAAGTCGGCGAGCTTGTCGGCCGCATCCGGCACCGCGCCGCTGTTGTTGTAGGCCCGGTCGAGGGTTTCGCGATCCATGCCCCGAAACAAACTCATGTCCGCAATCCTCCGATCGTTCGATCGTCGCAGGGTCAACCGACCGCCGCGCAGATGCAAGCGGGAAGCTTCGGGCCGGCATTCTATTGGGGGCGGCACGGTCTATGGTAAACTGCGTCCGCGCGGTTGCGCCGACGACCAGACGAATAAAACCGACGGTAGCGTCGACTTCCGGTCGATGTGACAGGGAATAACCCGGCAATGCAAACCGCGGAACCCCAGGCGAAATGTCGGCCAGCCCTATCCGATGGATGGCGGTCCAGGCTTGCCCTGGTGATGTGTGCAGGTCTCGCTTCGCTGGGAGCGGCCCGGGCTGCCGATTGGCAGGGACCGACCGGCGGGCCATCGGCACCGCCTGGCAAGCGCATCGAGGTCGTTGCCGAAAACATGCATAACGACGGCATCGCCGGCCTGATCGATGCGATGAAAGAGGCGGCCGCCGTGCTGGATTGGCGCCTGAACATTCTCGATGCCGGCGGCGATGCCCGGCGCCTATCGGCGGCGCTGGATATGGCTACGTCCGGCGCTGAGACGGAGCGGGGCGACGGCCTGGTCCTGGTTGGCATGGATGCGGTGCGAAGCCTGCCGGACTTCGGCGCCAGCGTCGATGCAAGCAAGCTTCCCGTGGTCGGCTGGCACGTCGGCCCGCAACCGGGGCCGGTGGCCAGCACGCCGGTCGCCGTCAATATCACCACCGATCCGGCGGAGGTCGCCCGGCTTGCCGCCGACCAGGTGATCCAGCGTCCCGGTGGCCATGCCGGCGTCGTCATTTTCACCGATTACCAATATGCCATCGCCGTCGCCAAGGCGCGGGTCATGGCGAACAGCATCCGCGGGTGCGAGCAATGTACTTTGCTGGAGGTGGTCGATCTGCCGATCGCCGAGACGGCGACGCGCATGGGCGCGGAAATCGACCGGCTGCGCTCGCTCCATGGCTATGCGCTGACCCACATCCTGGCGATCAACGATCTCTATTTCGACGATGCCACCGGCGAGCTGCTGCGCGAGGGCGTGCCGCCCGACCACCTGTCGCTGATTTCGGCCGGCGACGGGAGTCCCAGCGCGCGCGATCGGATCGGCCGCGGCTATTATCAGACGGCGACCGTCGCCGAGCCCTTGCCGCTCCAGGCCTGGCAGCTGCTCGACGAATTGAACCGCGTGATGGCCCACCAGCCCATCAGCGGCTTCGTGGCCTCGCCCATCGTGATCACCGGCAGCCAAGCCGCGCCGGTAACCGACGTGGATTTTCGCCGCATCTATCGCAAAATCTGGGGCCGGTAATCCGCCGGCCGAGGCTCAAAAGCTGGGCGGCGTACAGGCGCTGACCACTTCGCACACCTCGTCGCCGGGGTTGCGGAAACGGTGCGGCTTGTTGCTGTCGAAATAATACGCGTCGCCCGGGCCCAGTACGCGCTTCAGCGGTCCGACTTGTACCTCCAGCCGGCCGCGGATGACGACGCCACCTTCCTGGCCCTCGTGCTGCAGCAGCACCTTGCCGGTGTCGGTGCCGGGCTGGTAGCGCTCGTGCAGGATCTGCAGCGCCCGGCCGGACAAGTCCGGCAGGATCTGGCGGAACGAGATGCCGCCCTCGCCGATCTCGACCAGCTCGTCGGCGGCGAAGAACACGCGCTCCTGATCTTCGAGCGGAAAGCCGAAGAACTCGGCGAGTCCGATCGGGATGCCGTCCAGGATGCGCTTCAACGAGCCCACCGACGGGCTGACCGTGCCGCTCTCGATCAGCGAGATCGTGGCATTGGTGACGCCGCATTTGCGCGCGAGCGCCCGCTGCGACAACCCGTGCAGGCGGCGGATCGCGGAAAGGCGTTGGCCGACATCGTCGCTCATGCTGTGCCCAGCCCTTTTGTTTCGTCCGTTCAACATATTTAACGAAAGCGCTGCCGGCCTCAATGATTTCAAGCGGTTGAGGGACCCAAGAAATAGCCTGTCGCGACGACGCCAAAGCCCCGACAATGGTTGGATATTCTTGTGCTTTTGGGGGCAAGCGCCATGGCCGACGTCACGATGCCGAACGATCTCGAATCCTTCTGGATGCCGTTCACCTCCAACCGGCAATTCAAGGCGGCGCCGCGCATGCTGGTCGCGGCCAAGGACATGCACTACACGTCGTCGGATGGTCGTCCGGTGATCGACGGCACGGCCGGCCTCTGGTGCTGCAACGCCGGCCATGGCCGCCAGAAGATCATCGAGGCGGTGCAGCATCAGGTCGCCCAGCTCGATTTCGCGCCGACGTTCCAGATGGGCCATCCGAAGGCGTTCGAGGCGGCCTCGCGCCTCGCCTCGATCCTGCCGGGTGACATGGACCGGGTGTTCTTCACCAACTCCGGCTCGGAATCGATCGATACCGCGCTCAAGATCGCGCTGGCCTATCACCGGGCGCGCGGCGAGGGCACGCGCACCCGGCTGATCGGGCGCGAGCGTGGCTATCACGGCGTCGGCTTCGGCGGCATCTCCGTGGGCGGCATCGTCACCAACCGCAAATGGTTCGGCGGGCTGCTGACCGGTGTCGACCATATGCCCCACACCCATAACCTGGCCGCCAACGCCTATACCCGCGGCGAGCCGGAAGTCGGCGCCGATCTGGCGGACGAGCTGGAGCGGATCGTGACGCTGCACGATGCCTCCAACATCGCGGCCGTCGTGGTCGAACCGGTCTCGGGTTCGACCGGCGTGCTGGTGCCGCCCAAGGGCTACCTGAAGCGCCTGCGCGAGATCTGCACCAAACACGGCATCCTGCTGATCTTCGACGAGGTCATCACCGGCTTCGGCCGCCTGGGCTCCAGCTTCGCGTCGGAGCATTTCGACGTGCTGCCCGACCTCATGACCATGGCCAAGGGCATCACCAACGGCGTCATCCCGATGGGGGCGGTCGGCGTGCGCGAGCCGATCTACCAGGCCTTCATGCAGGGGCCGGAGAACGCCATGGAGCTGTTCCACGGCTATACCTATTCCGGCCACCCGATCGCGGCCGCGGCCTCGATCGCGACGCTCGATATCTATCGCGAGGAAGGGTTGTTCGAGCGCTCGGCCGCCCTGGCGCCCTATTTCGCGGACGCGGCCCATTCGCTGAAGGGCCTGCCCAACGTCATCGATATCCGCAACATCGGCCTGGTCGCCGGCATCGAGCTCGCATCGCGTCCGGGCAAGCCGGGTGCCCGCGCCTACGACGCCTTCGTCAAATGCTTCGAGCAAGGCCTGCTGATCCGCGTCACCGGCGACATCATCGCCCTGTCGCCGCCGCTGATCATCGAGAAGCACCATGTCGACGAGATGTTCGGCATCCTCGCCAAGGTGCTGCGCGAGATCGATTAACTATGGGTGATAAAATCAGGCTGCGGCGTGATGTTCGGGTTCGACCGAAAGCCGCAGGCCGACGGTCTTGAGGACGGCCAAGAGAGTCTTGAGCGTTGGGTTTCCCTTTGGCGATAGCGCGCGATAGAGGGATTCCCGGCTGATTCCGGCCTCGGTCGCGACCGCGCCGAGGCCGCCATAGGCCTCGGCGACGGTGCGGAGCGCCAGCAGACCGGCGGCCCGATCGTTCGGATCATCGAGGGATTCCATCGCTGCCTTGAGATACTCGACCGCCAACTCCCGGTCGGCGGCTAGTTCGGCAACTTCCCGCTCGTGATGCGAGACGGTGCCCGTGAGGTCGACGACAGCTCGTCGCGACTGCTTGCCCATTATTGCCTCCGCTTCCATTCCGCCCAAAGATCCTTGGCCCGCTTGATATCGCGTGCTTGCGTGCTCTTGTCGCCGCCGCAGAGCAGGATCACGACGGTCTTGCCATGCCGCCCGCAATAGACGCGATAGCCGACGCCAACATGGACTCGCAGTTCGATGACACCGTCGCCGACGGCCTCAGAGTCACCGAAATTGCCCGCTTCGACCTGGCGCAAACGGACACGAATGCGTGCGGCGGCGATTTTGTCGCGGACGCCTGACAACCAGTCGGTGAACGGCTCACGGCCATCCTCGCGCTGATATCGAAGCAGATCGATCACAAATTGGTTTGTAGCTTAAAAGCTACTGACGATCCAGCGCTGAGCTTCACACTTCCCCGCGTGCGTTCCGCCTGAGCGGTGCTATCATTCCAGCCTCGCCGCGGAATTGACGGCGGGCTGTTCGGCATTCTCCACCAAGGTGCTGCGCGACAACGACTAACGGCCGCGATAGGCATCGGGGATTGTCGACCAGGATAAGTAAACCTGGAGGAGACGGACCATGCTGATCGGTGTGCCCAGAGAGATCAAAAGCAACGAGAACCGCGTCGGCCTGGTGCCCGGCTCGGTGCGCGAGCTGACCCAGCATGGGCATCGGGTCATGGTCGAGCGCGGGGCGGGCGCCGGCATCGGCTTTTCCGACGAGGCCTACGCGACGGTCGGAGCCGAGCTGGCCGAAAGCGCGCACGAAATCTTCTCAGAGGCCGAGATGATCGTGAAGGTGAAGGAGCCGCAGCCGCGCGAATGCGCGATGCTGCGCGACGGCCAGATCCTGTTCACCTATCTGCATCTGGCCGCCGACAAGGGCCAGACCGAGGCGTTGATCCGCTCGCGCGCCATCTGCATCGCGTACGAGACCGTGACCGACGCGCGCCGCGGCCTGCCGCTCTTGGCACCGATGAGCGAGGTTGCCGGCCGCATGTCGGTCCAGGTCGCGGCCCATTGCCTGGAAACCCATCGCGGCGGCGGCGGCATCCTGCTGGGCGGCGTGCCCGGCGTGCCGGCGGCCAAGGTCGTCATCCTGGGCGGCGGCGTCAGCGGCACCAATGCCGCGCGCATGGCGATGGGCATGGAGGCCCATGTCACCGTCATCGATCGGTCGCTGCAGCGCCTGAACGAGCTCGACATGCAGTTCGGCGCGCGCCTGCACACGCTGTTCTCGACGGCGGAGAATATCGAGCGCGCGGTGATGGATGCGGATGCGGTCATCGGTGCGGTGCTGATCCCCGGGGCGGCGGCACCCAAGCTGGTGACGCGCGAGATGGTCCAGCGCATGCGGCCGGGCTCGGTCATGGTCGATATCGCGATCGACCAGGGCGGCTGCTTCGAGACCTCGCGCCCAACCAGTCATGACGACCCGACCTATGTCGAATACGGGGTCGTGCATTATTGCGTCACCAACATGCCGGGTGCGGTCGCACGCACCTCGACCGTGGCGCTCAACAATGCGACCCTGCCGTTCGTGCTGGCACTCGCCGGCAGGGGCTGGAAGCGCGCGCTGAAGTATGATGCGCACCTGAAAGCGGGTTTGAACGTCGCTTTCGGCCGCGTGACCCACGAAGCCGTTGCCCAAGCCCTGGGATACCATTATCTCGTGCCCGACGAGGTTCTTGCAGACTGAGGGTACATGCGGGTCACGGTACTGGCGGCGACGGGGCGTTTGGGCCAGGTCCTCGTTCGGCATTTGCTGGACGCGGGTCACGATATCGTCGCCGTCGGCCGTGACCCGGCCAAACTGGCGCTGCTGCCCGAGGCGGTGACGAAACGGGTCGCGGATTTCGGCGACGGGTCCGCGCTCGCAGCCGCGCTGGCCGATGCCAGCCACGTGGTCAGCTGCACCAATGCCGTCCATGCCCCGGCGATCCTCGCGGCCCTGCCGGTGCCGGCACCGGTAAGGCTGGTGTTGATGGGATCGACCCGGCGCTTTTCCGCAATCCCGGACGCGACCGCCCATCACGTGCGCGCGGCCGAGGCGATGCTGGCCCGATTGCCGATGCCGAGCGTCCTGCTGTTGGCCAGCCTGATCTATGGCGCCGGCGGCAGCGTGATCGATGGGCTGGCGGCCAAGCTCAAGCGCTCGCGGCTGCTGCCGCTACCGGGCGGTGGCCGATCCCTGATCCAGCCGATCCATATCGACGACGTCGCGGCCTCGCTCGTGGCCGCGCTCGTGCGCGACGAGGCGCCGGGCGCGCCGATCGTCATCGCCGGGCCGGAACCGATGACCTACGGCGCCATGGTGCGCACGATCGCGCGCGGCATCGGCCGCCCGGTCGTCATCTTGGGCATCCCGGGCTGGATCTTCTCGGTCGCCGGCCGAGCCCTGGGGTTCGTCCCGCCGCTGGCGGGCCTGGGCGGATCGCTGCGCCGGCTGGTCGAGGACAAGGCCTATGACATCGGCGAGATGCGGCGACGCTTGGGCGTCCAGCCCCGAGCCTTCGAGGTCGGCAGCCTCAAGCCATGAAGTTCCGGACGCTGCTGATGGCCGCCCTGGCGCTGGTTTCGGCGACGGCGGGGGCCGAAGAGGATGCGCGTCCGCGCCTGACCTGGGTCATGGCGGTGCCGCCGCCCGCCCATATTCCCAACCGGACTGGCTA
>Ga0302311_10007273_pt1 | contig 11313 bp, 9 predicted proteins | sample III_Palsa_N1_3_FD_200449 | JGI IMG/M metagenome (GOLD analysis project Ga0302311, IMG submission 200449) | Peat permafrost microbial communities from Stordalen Mire near Abisko, Sweden - III_Palsa_N1_3 | ecosystem: Environmental > Terrestrial > Soil > Palsa > Peat permafrost | place: Sweden...
GGCGAAGCTCCGGCGCGTCGAAGGTCAGCTCGACCCCGACGATCGCCCCGAGCTTGGTCGGCTTCGCTTGCTTCGCGAACCGGACGGCGCCGTAGATGCCGTCACGATCGGCGAGCGCCACCGCCTCGAGCCCGAGCTCGACCGCCCGCTCGACCAGCTCTTCGGGGTGCGACGAGCCCTCAAGGAAGGTGAAGTTCGAGCGGCAATGCAGCTCGGCGTAGCGCGCGCCAGCCATGGGTAGCCCATGCTAATCGAACGTATGTTCGATGTCAATTAGGCAAAGGAATCTCCCCGAGCCGGGCGGACCGTAGGACGATGCGATATCGGAATGTCGGACGGTGGGGGGTGAAGGTCTCAGCCGTTGGTCTTGGGTCGTGGCTCACGTATGGCGGGGCGGTGGAAGAGGAGACGGCGAAGGCCTGCATCGAGCGCGCGTATGCGCTCGGCGTGACGTTCTTCGATACGGCCAACGTTTACGCGCGCGGTCGCGCGGAAGAGGTCGTCGGCCGCGCGCTCGCACAGTTTCGCCGCGACAGTTACGTGCTCGCGACCAAAGTGTTCTTTCCGATGAGCGATGGGCCCAACGGCCGCGGCCTCTCGCGCAAGCACGTTTTCGAACAGTGTCACGCGTCGCTGCGGCGGCTCGGCCTCGAATACATCGACCTCTATCAGTGCCATCGGTACGACAAAAACACGCCGCTCGACGAAACGTGCGCGATCATGAACGATCTCGTGCGCCAGGGCAAGATTCTGTATTGGGGCATCTCGGAGTGGACGGCCGATCAGATCGAAGCGGTCGTGACGATGTGCCGGTCGCGCGGCTGGGCCGAACCCATCAGCAATCAGCCGCAGTATAGCGCGCTCTGGCGGCACATCGAGGAGCGCATTATCCCGACGACTACGCAGTACGGCCTCGGCAACGTGGTTTGGTCGCCGCTTGCGCAAGGCGTCCTGACCGGCAAATACACCAATGCGAATGTGCCGCCGGCCGGTACGCGCGCGTCCGGGCCGGCGTCGGGGATGATGGACGACTACTTCACCCAGCCGGTTCTCGACGCGGTGCAGCAACTCGTCCCGATCGCCAAAGAAGCCGGCGTCACCCTCTCCCAGCTCGCGCTCGCGTGGTGTTTGCGGCGGCCGGCGATTTCAAGCGTGATCGCCGGTGCGACCAAACCGGATCAGGTCGACGAGAACGTCGCGGCCGCGAACCTCGACATCGATACGACGCTCTTCGATCGCATCGATGCGATCTTGGCGCCGGTTGTCCCGAAACCGGCCGCCGAACAGTTCGTCTAGCGTGGGCGCGACGCGAACGTTCGATCACGTCGATCAGCGCGTGCGCTCGCTTGAGGTCGCAAAGCCGTTCTATGACGGACTGTTGCGCGAGTTCGGATTTCGCGGCCGGCCGCATGGCGAGGGTACGCACGTATACCTCCGCGTCCTCGAACGTAGCGCGCACGAAGCGTTCGCGCTGATCGAAGATCCCGCCCACCAATGCAATCGCTCGTGTCTCGCCTTTCGGGCCGATTCCCCGGCCGAAGTCGATCGAATCGCTGCGACACTTCCGGCGATCGGCGCGCAGGCAATCGAAGGCCCGATGCCGTGCCCCGAGTACACCGAAAGTTACTACGCCGTGTTCTTCACCGACCCCGACGGCAATCGCCTCGAAGTCGCCTTTCGCTAACTCCGTAAAACGGTGTCACCCTGAGCGGAGCGCCGACGGCGCGCAGTCGAAGGGCCAACGGAGCTAGGCCAGGTCCCGTCTGCGCTTCGACAGGCTCAGCGTGACACGGTACAAGCTCAGATGTGACACGGTAGAAGCTCAGATGTGACACGGTACAAGGACAGCGTGACGCAATTAGTCATAACTTCCGCAGAGGTACCAGGTGGCGTGGTCGTTGATGATGCGGATGAGGGCGCCGTCGTCGAGGAGGACGTCGTAGGCGTCGTTTTGGATTGGGTGGCCGCCGGTCTCGAGGGCGGTGGTCCACCAGGCCTCGTCTGCGCGCCAAGGACCCGCGACTTCGAGTACTGCGCGCGCGTCGACAGAGATGGGACGCCCGGCGTTTAGCCGCACCTCGATCGCGCGCCGCGCAAGCATGCGATACGCGAGCGTTCCGGTTTGGGAATCGCGCGGCGCCGCCGGCGCAAGCGCGGCGCGCGTCGAGCGCGCGACCTCGGCGGCGGTAAAAGGTTCGTAGGCGACGCGCGACTCGAACCGGTTGCCGGGGACGACGCGCGCGCGCAGCGTCGCATGCGGACCGAGTGCGGCTTCGAGCCGGGCGAGCGCGATGCCGACGATTTCGGGATCGGGATCGCGGCCGGCGAACAGCGAGAGTTCGGCCCCGCCCTCTTCGAGACGTTCGGCGGCTAATCGCAAGCCCGTGACGGGCGAACGCAAGATGGTCCCCTCGAGCCGCGCGCGCAGCAAATCGAACATCGTCCCCGGTTGCGCGGTCGGTTGGGCGAGCACCGTCGCGAGCACGATGCATTCGCCGTCTTCGCATTCGAGGTGGAGGCGGAGCGCGCCGCAGCGTTTGCCGAGCAGTGCGATATCTTCGGCGACGAATCCGACGAGCGTGCGCAGCGCGAACAGCAGTTGGTCCTCGCGTTCGGCAGTGCCTTCGCCGTAAAGCGAACGGTCGATGGTAAGACGCCGCGCGCGCGGGACGAGCGGCGTGCCGTCGATGCCGCCGGCGAGCGCGTGCCAGCGTGCGGCCTGCGGACCGAAGCGGCGCACGAACGGACCGTGCGGCAACGCCGCAAGCGTGCGCAGGTTCGTGACGCCGAATAATTCGAGCCGCTCGATGGTCGCGCGATCGAGCTCCAAAAAGCGCAGCGGCAGCGGCGCGACGAAGGCGCGTTCCTCGCCTGGGTGCACGATGTTTTGGTCGCGCACGAGCGCGGCCGCGCGCGCGACGAATTTATTCGGAGCCAGCGCGACGTGCAGCGGCAGCCGCGCCAGTTCCGGATCGCTTGCGAACGCCGCGCGCACGCGGGCAAGCCACTCCTGCGCGCTGCCCGCGATCCCGCGCATCTCGAGAAACGCGCAACCGTCGCCCGCGTCTTCGACCAGCGGCGAAGCCGCGTCGAGCGCGTCGAGCGCCCGCTCCCACAGCGCGCGGCCGCGGACCGGATCGTCAACCGCGATCGCCGCTTCGCGCGCGCAGGCAGCAGCCTGCACGAGCGTCATCCCTTCGCGCGCGCCCAATGCGTACGCCGCCTCATCGAGTGCGAGCACGTGCCCGCGTTCGAGCCGGTCCGCCACGATCAGCGCCCGCTCGCGCAGCGCCGCCGTCCCAAGCCGGGCGACGGCGACTTTATATGCCGGAACGAGCGCGCAAACGGTCGGCATGTGCCGGTTCCAACGTGCGTTCGCGCAACGCGCCCAGCGGCGCGCCCGCGCATTCGAAGGTTGCGCACGAAAACTGTGCGCGACGGCCCGGTGCGGCGCGTTTATGTTTGAGGATCGCAGCTTCGACGCCGACCCCCGCGAGCGTGCAGAACGGCCCGCTCTCGCCGGCAAAGCGCACGTGCGACGGCTGCAGACGCACACGCAGCGAGGCGAAGTAACGCAACTCGTCCGATGCGACGGCGCCGACGGCGACGAGCACGGCGTTCGCGCGATGCGTCAGCCCGGCGAGGCGCGTCCAAACGACGGCGCGCAATACCACCGCGGGGATGACGACGACCCCGAACGCAGCCGAGCGCATGAGGATGTCGGCGCCGCGCGCAACGCCGGCGGCGTCCGGTGCGTGCACGACCAGCAGCCGCCCGAGATCGACGCCGGCCGCGGCGAGCGCGGGCGGAAAGAACGAACCCTCGGCCCCCGCCGGCGACTCGATGAGTGCACCGAGCCCGCCGCCCGCCGTCGCGCTCGCGAGCAGCCGCGCCGCGACCGCCGAACGCCCCGAACCGGGCGGCCCTTCCAGCGTCGCCACGACCCCGCGCGGAAACCCTCCGCCAAGCGCCGCATCGAGCGTCCCAAGCCCGCTGCGCACGACCCCCTCCTCAGCCAGCGTAAACGCCTCAGGCGAGGCTGCCCGATGCTCCGCCGACAGCGCCGCCCGCAGCCCTTCGAGGGTCGCGCGGCGCCGTTCGAGCGGTACGAGAGAGGCCATGGGGGGCCATAGTATCGAACATACGTTCGATTGTCAAACTCTTTGAGGTTTTACGCCGAAGGACGATGCAAGTGCAAGCACGCGTTAAAGAGGGCCCAACCGATGATGGAGAGCCGCGAACAAGTCAAGCGGAAACTTGAGACGACACCGGACCATCTGTTCCTGAAGACCTTCGGGCTCGTAGCGCTGGACGTGCTGCTCGACATTCGAGACGTCCTCAACGAGAGACTTAAGGCTGATTGATATTTCGCCGCTGCGAACGCAGTCTCTGTCACGCTGATCTTGTCGAAAGCCTGTCCCGAGCTTGTCGAGGGGCGCCGCCGTGATCTGGCCCTGCTCCGTTGGCCGTTCGACTGCGCGCCGGAGCCTGTCCTGAGCTTGCGAAGGGGCGCTCCGCTCACGGTGACAACGTTTTCAGCCGCTAAGATAACTCAACGTGAGAAATTTTCAGGCGCTTCATAATTCAACGTGACAACTTTTTAGGCGCTAGCACAACTCAACGTGAAATTTTCAGCGCTAAGATAACTCAACGTGACAACTTTTCAGGCACTGACATAACTCAACGTGAGAAATTTTCAGGCGCTAACCGTAACTCAACGTGACGCGCGGGGGTTAGGGGCCGGTGTGGACGATTTGGCGTGAGTGTTGTTGCTGCTGCGGGGGGACGGGCTGGGGGTCTTCGACGCGGTCGGGATGGATCGTTGTTTCGAGGTTTTCCGTCCGGTTGGTGAGCTTCGCGGCGTCGGTTTTTGCGTCGATGCTGAAATCGAACTTCTCGTTTTCCTTCAAGCTCGAGAACGCGGCTTTGATCGGGTTGGGGGGCTCGCCGAAGCCTTGCGCGTCGCGCTCTTTGAGCGCGAACTCTTTGGTCTTTGCGAGATCGACTACCGTCGGCTGTTGTGAATCCGCGAGCCGTTCGATCCGCGCGATGAATTCCGGATCCTTCCCCGGCTCGGTCGAAAGCGTCCGCAGGTAATACGCCGCGACGTCTTGCTTCAGCGTAAGGTTGCCGATGTGGACGTCGTAGGTTTTTTCGTCGAACGTCATGCGTTTGAACAAGTCCTGCGCCGTCGTGCCGCGCGGCAACTCGAGCGGGACCGGACCGTGCCCCGCGTCCAGCTCGCGAACGAGGTTCTTTGCCCCGGCTAGCGCAGCTTCGCGCGCCGGTTGCACGGCAACCCCCGTCTTAAACGCGTCGTCGATCGACCCCGTGTTGTACGGGTTTGCGGGGTTCTTGCCGAAACCGCCGACGGTGTCCGGCATGCTGATCGCCTGCGGACGGCCCGCGATCGTGTAGTGCACGGTCGTGACACCGTCTTTGTCGTCCATCCCGGTGAACGTCGCGCCCTTCATGTCGAGGCCCGCGCCGCGCACGGCGCCCTTACCGTCAGCCGCCATGTGAACGCCCAGCTTCGGTAGGTTGGAACTTCCGCGCGAGAAGTCGGGTTCGCTCGGGCTCTCGCCGATCACCAGGTGACTCGTCTTGTCGAGGGCCGCCTTCTCGGTGTCGTTGATGAGATCCTGGTCGGCTTTGTCGTACGGTTGCGCGAGCCATCGCTTGTAACCATTTGCAAGGTCGGCCTTGACCGTCATGTTGCCGATCGTCAAGTCGCCGTTCGGTTCGGCGCGAGCGCTCTTGAGCAGTTCGCCCTTGCGCCATTCGTCGTCGCGGCCGTAGTCCTGCGTGACGTGGGAGTGGCCGCCGGCGGTCGTCGTGATGTCGAGGCGCTCGCCGCGCTGCATCGACGCGTCGAATTCCTTCGGATCGACTGCGTCGTCACGGAGTTTAGAGAGCTTGTAACTGAGCGCCACCCCGGAGCCGACGTCGAGCACGACGCGATCGTGCTCGCGATCGACCTCGCGAACGATGCCCATGCACGTCGTCTCGACCACACGTCCGGGTTCTTCGGACTGCTCGTCCCCCGCGTGGTGCCGCGGCTTCTCCGGGCCGCCGAACGCGATCCCAACCACGAGCCCGCCGCCCTCGATTTTCTCGACACCGTGGTGTGGCGTCTCGGTCACGCCGGCGTCGACCGAGGCGCCGACGGAGATGACGGTTCCGCCGTTGTCGAGCGTCCAATTCTTGCTCGCAAAGGCGCCCGCCGTGGCCATGAATTGCTCGACGCCGTTCTGTTCGAGCCGGGTTCCTTGGACCTTGACCTCGAGGCCGAGCGAGTACTTCGGATTGAGATCGTTGGTGAGGCCTTCATTCCACTGACGGAGCGCGCTCAGCCCAACGGTCGTTCCGGTGCCGCCCACCGAGCCGATCTGTGCGTTAGCGTCCCCCTGGACGTACAGTTGCTCGACGCGCTGGTACGCAGGCCGCTGCCGATTGTCGCCGCCCCAGTCTTGTTCGTAGTTGAGACCGAGTCCGGCGGCAAGTTTCGGGTTCATCGAAAGCTGCGTGCTGACGAGCAAGCTGTGCTGCGCGTTCGGATCGTTCGCGTCCGGAATCCAGTACCGGCTGCCTTGCAGTTGCACGCTCTCGCCGGTGGTTCCGGGGGTACCGCGCGACGTCGTCACGCCCAATTGGACTTGCGCCGAATTCTTGTCCGAAAACGCCGGCAGACCGGCGGTTGCCGCGACGCCCACCGTGGGACTCTGGTTGTTGCCCACGCTTACCGTGGTTTGGGCGCTGCCTTGGTCCTTATTGTAGAGATCGGCCGGTTGTGATTGCGTCTGGGTATTTACGCCCGGCGGCTGAGCGCCGGGCGGATCGTTGTTGAAGGTCGCGTCATCGTCGCCCACGATTTTAGCCCCGGCCGCCGACGGTTTGGGCTTGTGTTTGCCCGGGCATCTGGAGCGGCGTGACCTCGACGCCGCCGTCCCTGCCGGGCCGCATCACTTCCTTCGACTGGTAGTCGGTCAGCTCGAACGAGCCGTCTTTCTTGAACTCCAACTGGACGTTCCCGGGGGGATGCAAGTGGTCGAGCGCGGCGTTTGCCAGCCCGCTCTGTTCCTTGCTGTCGATTGCGATCGTGTGCGATTTGCCCATCACGTCGCTGTATTTGATCTTGACGACGCCATCGTCGTTCTTGACGCTCTCGAGCGCGCCGTTGTAGTCTGCCCCGGGGGCCGTTGGAAGCGGCGGGCCCTTGTCTCCTTGATGCGTTACGCCGGGGATGTTTTCGGGCTGCGAACGGGGGTGGGTCTCCACCGCGATGTTGCCGTTGTGATCGTCGTAATACGAGACGTGACGCGTCCGGTCGGCCACGGAGATGTCGGCTTTGCCGGGGCTCACGTCTTTGGTCGTCGCCTCGATCATGTCGCCGGGCTTCATTAGCGCGTCGACGCGGCGCTGCGGGGTATCGCGCACTTCGACGGATGAGGGGATGCCGTACTGGTCGGTCATTTCGAGGGTCGCGCGATCGGGATTCTTCGGGTCGCGCGTGATCTTCGTGAGCTCACCCTTGAACGTTTGCTCTTGCTGCGGCTCGGTCGTGTACTGGCCGTGCTCGTCGCGGCGCGAGACCGTGCGCTGCGTTTCGTTGTAGACGACCGGATGGTTCTGCGCGTCGCGATAGATCTTTACATCGTCGCCTTCGTGAACGCTGTTGATGACCGCCTCGGAGTCCTTGCCGGGCGGTAGACGAATATGATGCTTGTCGTCAAGGATCAGCGAATTGGCGCGCGCCCCGGGGTGATCGTCGGGGAGGTTGTTGTGATGATGCTTCTCGACGACCTCTCCGGAACGTTCGGGCGTTTCGGTGTGATAGTGGCCGCTCTTATCGTGAAACGAAACGGCACCATTCTTTTCGTTGACCAGCCCGATGTTTGTGTTCTTGTCGATGAACGATCCGACCTTATCGCCCGGATGGATGTCTTTAATAACAGTGGATGCATCGCCGTCCAGCACGATCTGGTAGTCTTGCCCGTCGGGCCCTTTGGTGTCTACGCGGGTTTCCAATTTTCCGTCGTCGGATCGAGCCATGCGAGACCCGACGAACGTCATTCCCTCAGAAAGCGTGTTGGCTCCGGGCATCGTTACGTCTCCTTTTTTGTCATCCTGAGCGCAGGGCCCCAGGCCCGGAGTCGAAGGCCCGCCGGTGCGTTAGTCTCGGCGGCGCTTCGAAGAAGTTCAGCGTGACAACGATTAGCCGTGATAAAAATATGGGTCGAGCACGAGAACCGGGGTGATCTTGTCGATCGGAAGATTGCCGTCTTGCGCTGCCGCGCGAATCGCATCGGGTGAAGGGCCGTCGTAGACGCAATAGGTCTTGCGCAGATCGTCGCTGACGTAGGAGTGCACCCACGTGACGCCTCTCTTCGCATTGGTGTCCGCGACCATGGCACAGGCGCGGGCCCCTTCCTCGTCCACTGGTATGCGGAGGCCTTCTTGGAAGGATCTCTCGACCATGTAGCGTGGCATCGTTATCTTCCTCCGACGGCCAGCTCCGGCTGCGGCTGGGCTTGCGCGACGTCAACCGGCGGCCCAGAACGCGCCTGAATCGGTTCGTGCGGCTCAGAAGGGTGCCCATCCGTCACCGACATTGTCACGGTACCCTTCGTATCCTCAGCCGGCGTCCATTTGCCGTCGCTCGTGACATCAAGCGCGTACTTATGCGGCTCCTTGGCGAGCAAATCGGCGCCCATCTTATCGCGATCGGCCTTATCGTCCTCACCGCGCGCGGTGGCACCTTTTAAACCATCTCGCGCTTTGTCAAAATCTCGTCCGGCTTCGGCCTCGCGCTTGCGATCCTGAGCCAGATTATCCTGGAGTTGATTTGCCCCGTCGGCATAGGGGTGGTGGACCGGCTCGCCGTTCGCGTCGTTCATCACCTTCCCGTTCGCGTCGAGCATCGGATCGTGAAAGCTCATCGTCCGCGTATGGTTGTGGTCATTGAACTTCACCGTGTAGCGGCCGCCATCGCCTTGCGCATCCCGCGCGAAGTCGACCTCATACGCTTCGCCCCGGAGATGATCGATTTTGGCCTCGACGGGCTTTCTGACCCCGTCTATCGTGACGAACTCGGCCTTCTGCGGAGCGTAGTGGTGCGGCGGCTGCGCTTGGGGAGCCGGAGCGTCCTTGCCCTGCGGCGGCTGCGGCTGAGGAGCCGGAGCGACCTTGCCGTCGGGAGCCGGCTCGACGGTTACGTTTAGCTGGATCAGCGGCCCGCTGCCTGGAGGGCCTGCCGGGCCTGCCGGGCCTTCCTTGCCCTCCGGTCCTGTTGGGCCTACCTGACCTGCCTTGCCCTCCGGGCCTGCCGGGCCTACCTGACCTGCCTTGCCCTCCGGTCCTGCCGGGCCTACCTGACCTGCCTTGCCCGCCGGGCCCGCCGGGCCTACCTGACCTGCCTTGCCCTCCGGGCCCCCCGGGCCTGCCTTGCCCTCTGGGCCGGCCGGGCCTCCCTGGCCCGCCGGGCCTGCCGGTCCTGCCGGGCCTGCCTTACCCTCCGGGCCTCCCGGGCCTGCCTTGCCCTCTGGGCCTGCGGGGCCTGCCGGGCCTGCCGGACCCTCCCGGCCTGCCGGATCTCCCTTGCCGTCCGGGCCGTTCTTTTCTTTCTTGCCGTCGTCGAGCCCAAGTTGCCTTTCGACCTCCTTCCCTACCGCGGGGCCGACCACAGGACCGAGCCCGATGGTTGTTTCTACCTCTATTTCCTTTTTCATAATGTCTTTAGCGACGTCCCAAAGGCCCATGCAGTCCCCCTCGCTCGAGTGCGGGTGCGAAACCCAAATTGGCTGACGACCCGCGGCAAAGTGCGGTCCGGCCGAAAATCATCATAGGACCCCGAGGGAGGCGCCGGCCTCGGTCGAGTTGCCTAATTTAGCGGCGGACGCTACCTAATTTGCAGCGCTTTCGGCTTCGATTCCCAGGCGTAGCGCGGCCGCGACGGCCTCGGTGCGCGTCGAGACGCCGAGCTTCGATAAAGCCGACGCGACGTGATGGTCGACGGTGCGAACCGAACGGCAGAGACGCTCGGCAATTTCGGAGTTCTTGAGGCCTTCGCACAGGAGCGCGACGACCTCGAGCTCGCGCTCCGTCAGGTCGCGCGGATTCGCCTTGGTCGACGCGCGCAGCCCGCGCGGGAGGCCGCGCACTGCGGCGGCTCGCAGTTGACGGCGCAGCGCCCTCGCCGCGGGACGCGCGCCCAGGCGTTCGAACATTTCGAGCGCCTCGACTTGCGCTTGCGTGTCGCCTTCACCGAGCGCGCGAGCCTGCTCGTACGGGCAGCCCAGTGCTGCCCAAGCGTTCGCGGCCTCGCGGAAGCGGCCGGCGATCTGCAATTCGAACGGCTCCGCGCACGGCGCGGGCGGGATGTCCGCGGCGCCGGCCCGATGCAACCAATACGTCAGTTCGCCGCCCAGCCACACGTCATCGCGGCTGGCTGCCACAAGCAGCGCGGCGCGAGCCTCCTCGACGGTTGCGCGCAGGTCGCCGCGCAGATACGCGGCTTCGGCGCGGGCCGCACGGACCGGCGCCGCGCGCGGCAGCGCATCGCTCGAGCCGGCAAGTGCCAGCGCTTCGTCGAGTACGTCCTGCGCGCCGGACTCTCCGTGCCGGGTCCGCACGCGTCCGAGCGCAACCAGCGCGTAGATCCGGCTGATCGTGCGATCGTCCGTTCCATCGATGACGTCGAGTGCGTGGCGCACCGCTTCGTCCCAGCGACCGAGGTACGTCTCGCACAGCGCGAGCCACGAGGTCGCGTACGTAGCGGCGCTATCGATGTCGCGTTGCCGGGCGAATGCGATCGCCGCGAGGAGCTGCTCGCGCGCCTCCCGGAGCCGAAAGACCTCGCCCGAACCCGAGCCGAGGTTATTGGTGATGATCGCGGCTATGAAGTCGAGCCCGCTTTGGACGGCGAGATCGAAGGCGTGCCGCAAGTGCTCGCAGCCCGCATCGTAATCGAGGAAGAGGGTCGCGGCTCCAAGCGTGCCGAGCGCGGATGCGAGCACGTCGCGGCCGCCGAACCGTTCGGCGAGCGCGATCGCTTTCGTACTCCATGCGATCGCGTCGGCGCATTCGCGGTCCAGGAAACGGAGATGCGCTTGCACGCGATACGCACGCGCGAGCTCGAGGCAGGGTGGTTGTGCCTCGAGCAGCGCAACGGCGCGAAGGCTCGCCGCATCGGCCTCGGCATTCCGTAAGGCTCGAATGTAGGCCAGCGCGAGTTCGCTGAGATTTTCGGCCTCGCCCACCGTGTTCGCTCCAAGCCGGTGCAATTCGGCCGCCTCGACGCGGGCCGAAATCGCT
>Ga0302311_10007275_pt1 | contig 11311 bp, 6 predicted proteins | sample III_Palsa_N1_3_FD_200449 | JGI IMG/M metagenome (GOLD analysis project Ga0302311, IMG submission 200449) | Peat permafrost microbial communities from Stordalen Mire near Abisko, Sweden - III_Palsa_N1_3 | ecosystem: Environmental > Terrestrial > Soil > Palsa > Peat permafrost | place: Sweden...
CAGACCATCACCGTGCGGATCAGCGGCGGCGCGGTGACGCTGATCGGCACGGTCCGCTCCGAGCGCGAGCGCAAGATGGCGGCGGCGGCCGCGGCCTGGCCGAGCCCCGCGTCACCGATGTGACCAACGAACTCGTCGTGGCCTGATAGGGTCATGGCCGTGAGCGCTGGAGCCCGGCCGTGACCACCCGCAATCTCGACGCCTTGTTCGCCCCGCGCGCGATCGCCCTGATCGGCGCCAGCAACGCGCCGCGCTCGGTGGGCGCCGTGCTGGCGCGCAATCTGATGGAGAGCGGGTTCGCCGGACCGGTGATGGCGGTCAATCCGCACGAGAGCGCGATCCGCTCGGCGCTCAGCTACCACAGCCTGGCCGACCTGCCGGCCGCGCCGGAGCTGGCGGTGATCGCCACGCCGCCGCCGACCGTGCCGGGGCTGATCGCGGAGCTGGCGACGCGGGGCTGCCGCGCGGCGGTGGTGATCACCGCGGGGTTCGGCGAGGCGGGCGGCGCGGGGGCCGACCTGCGTCAGCAGATACTGAACGCGGCCCGGCCCAGTCTGATGCGGATCGTCGGCCCCAACTGCCTGGGGGTGATCTCGCCTGCGGCCGGGCTCAATGCCAGCTTCGCCCAGCTGACGCCGAAGGCCGGGTCGCTGGCGCTGGTGGCCCAGTCCGGCGCCGTCACCACCGCCGCGCTCGATTGGGCCGACGCACGCGGCTACGGCTTTTCGCGCATCGTCACCCTCGGCGACATGGCCGACGCCGACTTCGGCGACATGCTGGACTTCCTCGCGCTCGACGCGGCGACGGCGGCGATCCTTCTCTACGTCGAGAGCGTCACCGCGGCGCGCAAGTTCATGTCCGCCGCCCGCGCGGCAGGCCGCACCAAGCCGGTGGTGGTGATCAAGGCAGGGCGCAGCGCCGCTGGGGCCAAGGCGGCGCTGTCGCATACCGGGGCGCTGGCCGGCGCCGACGCGGTCTACGACGCCGCCTTCCGCCGCGCGGGCCTGCTGCGGGTGACCGAACTGCGCGAGCTGTTCGACGCGGTGACGACCCTGTCGGCCGGAATCGATGTGCGTGGCGACCGACTGGCGATCGTGAGCAACGGCGGCGGCGCGGGGGTGATGGCGGTCGACGCGCTCGACGCCCGCGGCGGCCACCTCGCCGAACTGTCGCCCGCCACCCTCGCCCGGCTGAACGCCGCGCTGCCGGCCGCCTGGTCGAAGGGCGATCCAGTCGACATCATCGGCGACGCCGGGCCTGACCGCTACGAGGTGGCGCTGGAGGCGGTGTTGGCCGATCCGCGCGTCGACGCCGTGCTGGCGATCAACTGCCCGACGGCGGTCACCGACTCCACCGAGGCAGCCGAGGCGGTGCTGAAGGTGGTTCGCGCCCACCGACCCCGGCCGGCGCTCCTGACCGCCTGGCTGGGCGAGACCGCGCCGGCGAAGGCGCGCGCCCTGTTCGCCGCCGAGCGCGTCCCGACCCATGAGACGCCGGACGAGGCCGTGCGCGCCTTCATGCACCTGGCCGACCACGCCCGGAACCGGCAGCTGCTGCTGCAGGCGCCCGGCTCGGCCGCCGGGCCGCCGCCCGACAGCGCGAAGGCTCAGGCCATCATCGCTAAAGCCCTCGACCGGGGGCTGACGCTGCTGTCGGACGCCGACGCCAAGGCCGTGCTCGCCGTCTACGGCGTGCCGGCGCTGGCCACGGAGACGGCCAAGACGCCAGCCGAAGCCGCAGAGGTCGCGCGCCGCCTGGGCGGCGTCGTCGCGCTTAAGATTCTCTCGCCAGACATCACCCACAAGTCCGACGTCGGCGGCGTGGCCCTCGGCCTTGCCCCGGACGGTGTGGAGGCCGCCGGCGAAGCGATGCTGGCGCGCGTCGCCAAGGCCGCGCCGGCCGCGAAGCTCGACGGCTTCATGGTGCAGGCGATGGCCAATAAACCCGGCGCGCACGAGCTGATCGCCGGCATCGCCACCGATGCCACCTTCGGTCCGGTAGTGTTGTTCGGCGCCGGCGGTGTGGCGGTGGAGGTGCTCGCCGACCGCGCGGTCGGCCTGCCGCCGCTGAACCAGCACCTGGCGCGCGACATGATCGGCCGCACCCGCATCGCCAAACTGCTCGCCGGCTATCGCGACCGGCCCGCCGCCAATGAAGCGGCGATCGTCGACGTGCTGATCCGCCTGGCTGACCTCGCCGCTGACCTGCCGGCGATCGCCGAACTCGACATCAATCCCCTGCTCGCCGACGCGGCCGGCGTCATCGCGCTCGACGCCCGCATCCGCATCGCCGCCGGCCCGCGCCCGGCCACGGCGATCCGCCCCTACCCGGCCGACCTGGCACGTTCGCTCGAGCGCGGCGGCGAGACCCTGGAGCTGCGGCCGGTGCGGCCGGACGACGCCGCGCGGCTGCAGGATCTGGTCGCCCGCACCGACGCCGAGGACGTGCGCTTGCGCTTCCGCAGCGGCCTCGCCCGCCTGCCGGACGTCTGGGCGGCGCGGCTGTCGCAGATCGACTACGACCGCGAAATGGCGCTGGCGGCGATCGACGCCGCCGGCGACATCCTCGGCGTCGCCCGCCTGGCCGGCGATCCGGAGGGCGAGACCGCCGAGTTCGCCCTGCTGGTGCGCTCCGACCATCAGCATCGCGGGATCGGCCGGACGCTGATGCAGGCGCTGATCGACTACGCAAAGGCGCGCCGCTATCGCCAACTCTGGGGTTCGATCGCCGGCGACAACGCCCGCATGATCGACCTGGCGCGCGATCTCGGCTTCGCACGCACCGCCGATCCGGCCGACCCGGCCCTGGTCCGCGCCATCCTCTCGCTGAGTTGAGCCGGCGGCGGGCTTGACCGGAACTGCGCCAGGGTTTGCGGTGCGCCGATGACCGAGACCGCAAACCGCTGGCCGGCGCTCGATTTCGCGGCCCTGCAGCCCACGGCCGAGACCCTGCGACTGTTCACTCAGGTGGTCGGCAAGGTGCGGCTGGCCCGCACGCCCTGGGTCAACCACGCCTGGCACGTGGCGCTCTACGTCTCGGCCCGCGGGCTCACCACCTCGCTGATCCCGAACGGCTCGAGCGGCCTCGAGCTGGAGTTCGACTTCATCGCTAGCGCACTGGTGGTGCGCACCACAGCCGGCGGCAAGCGTCGCGTACCGCTGGCGCCCGGCAGCGTGGCCGGCTTCTACGCCGCGGTGATGGACGCCCTGGCCGCGGTCGGCGCGCCAACGACTATCGACGAGACGCCGAACGAACTGCCCGAGGCGATCCGGTTCTCGCGGGACGTCGCGCCGCGCCCCTACGACCCGGCCGCCGCGCTGAGCTTCTGGCGCGCCATGGTGCAGGTCGACCGTGTGTTCCTGCGTTTCCGTTCGCGCTTCCTCGGCAAGGTCAGCCCGATCCACTTCTTCTGGGGCAGCTTCGACCTGGCGGTGACCCGCTTCTCCGGCCGCCGCGCGCCGTTGCACCCCGGCGGCGTCCCGCACCTGCCCGATGCGGTAGTACGCGAGGCCTATTCACACGAGGTCTCCAGCGCCGGCTTCTGGCCGGGCGGCGGCGGCGTCGACGAGCCCTCGTTCTACGCCTACGCTTATCCGGTCCCCGGCGGCTTCGCCGCCGCGATCGTGGCCCCGCCCGCCGCCCGCTTCGACGCCACGCTCGGCGAGTTTCTGCTGCCCTACGAAGCGGTCCGCGCCGCGCCCGACCCGGACGCTGCCCTGCTGACCTTCCTGCAGACCACCTACGAAGCCGCCGCCGACCGTGCCGGCTGGGACCGCGCCGCGCTGGAATGCGGCGAAGGGCAGATCGGCGTTCCACGACCACTGGTCTGAGGCCGCGAAGGCCGGCGCTGGATAGTTGGTCTGCCTGCGACGCCTGCCGGAGGGCCCCGAGGGCGGTGTGAGTTGCTTTTACGCATCGGTTGCCAAGAAAGCGAAACGCGACGCCGTGAGCGTGCAGCGGCGCTTCGCCCTGCGGAGTCCTTGATCATCCGAACCCGGATCACGCGGACGCGTCGTCGGGACTGGCGCATTGTCAGAAGCAGGGTAGGCTCCGCGGCAGCCAGGGTTGATCGCCGGCGGGTCTTGAGGGGGAGCCAGTATGATCGAGAGCGGGGCGTTCAGGTCGGCGCGCTGGCGCTATGTGTTCATCAGTGGGTTGCTGGCCTCGGTCAGCGCGCTGCCGGTGAGGGCGGCGACCGACACGGCCGCGGCCGATGCGTCGTCCCAGGGCGCGGCGGTGCAAGAGGTGATCGTCACCGCGACCAAGCGCGAGGAGAACCTGCAGAGCGTGCCGATCAGCGTGCAGGCGCTGACGCCGGCCATTCTCTCCCAGCACCTGGTCAACTCGTCGGACGACTACATCAAGCTGCTGCCCAGCGTCAGCTTCCAGTCGTTCGGACCCGGCCAGTCGGAGATTTACTTCCGCGGCCTCACCAGCGGCGGCGACGGCTTGCACATCGGCTCCGAGCCGGCGACCGGGGTCTATGTCGACGAGGTGCCGCTAACCACCATCGCCAACGGCGTCGACCTACACGTCTACGACATGGCGCGGATCGAGGCGCTGTCGGGGCCGCAAGGCACGCTGTTTGGCGCCAGCTCGCTCTCCGGCACGCTGCGGCTGATCACCAACCAGCCCGAGACGAGCCACTTCTCCGCGGGCGTCGACGCCCAGGCCGATGGCTTCACCGACGGCGGCCCCGGCGGGGAAATCGAAGGCTTCGTCAACATTCCGATCAACGACAAGGTGGCGATCCGCCTGGTCGCGTTCGACGAGCACGACGGCGGCTACATCGACAACGTGCTGAAGACACGAGTGTTCAACCTGACGCCTGGCTCCGATCCGGCCACCGGCGACACCCTGACCGAGAACAACAGCCGGTTCGTGAAGAACGACTTCAACACCGTCGACACCTACGGCGGTCGCGCGGCTTTGAAGCTCGACCTCGACGACAACTGGTCCTTCACGCCCGGAGTGATCTACCAGAACCAGAAGGCCGAAGGGGATTTCCTGAACAACCCGAAGCTGGGCGACCTGAAGGTGGCCGACTTCTCGCCAGACTTGAATGTCGACGACTGGTACCTCGCCTCGATGACTATCAGGGGCAAGATCGCCAACTGGGACGTGCTCTACGCCGGCGGCTGGTTCGCGCGCACGGTGAACAACAAAGCCGACTACTCCTACTACGCGGTCGGCTACGACAACGCCGGACTTACCTCGTACGTGACCTTCCCGGACGGTCACGGCGGGTTTCTGGATCCGGACCAGCAGTTCACCTCCAACGACCAGTACACCAAGCAGAGCCACGAATTCCGGGTCTCGTCGCCGGGCGACCAGCCACTGCGGTTCCTGGGCGGGCTGTTCTACCAACGCCAGACCGACCTCAGCACGTCGAACTACATCATCCCCGGGCTCGCGGCGGCCGGCGACCCGCGCGCCGTTCCAGACGCGGGCGACGACATCTTCTACAAGCACCTGAACCGGATCGACCGCGACTTCGCCCTGTTCGGCGAACTGGCGTGGGACATCCGGCCGAACCTCACCCTCACCCTCGGCGGGCGCTACTTCACGGCCGACAACAGCCTGCTCGGTTTCTCGGGGTTCGCCAGCAACGCTGAAGACCCGACCGTCTGCTTCGCTTCGACCGCCATCACCCAGGTGCCGTGCGTGGACGTGAACGCCAGGGTCAAGGAGGACGGCGAGACCCACAAGGCCAACCTGAGCTGGAAGATCGAGCCAGGGGTGATGGTCTACGCCACCTACTCCACCGGCTTCCGCCCCGGCGGGGTGAACCGGCTGGCGCTGGCGCCGCCTTATAAGCCCGACACGGTCGACAACTACGAGATCGGCTGGAAGACAACTTGGCTGGACGGAAGCCTGCGGTTCAACGGCGCAATCTTCGACGAGGAATGGCACGGCGTGCAGTACGCCCTCTCGCCGCCGGGCTTCGCGGGCGTCACGATCATCGACAACGCCGGCGACGCCCGCTCGTACGGCCTGGAGGGCGATGTCGCCTGGCGACCGATCCAGAGCCTGACGCTATCCGCGTCGGGAACCGTGCTGCACGCCGCGCTGACCCAGAACTTCTGCAATTTCGAGACGAACCCCACACCGCCGCCCGCAACCATCGCGACCGGCTGCGCGCCCGCGGGCACCCGGCTGCCGGTGCAGCCGAACTATAAGGTCAACGCCAGCGCCCGCTACGAATTCCTGATCCATGACTTCAAGAGTTTCGTCGAAGGCGATCTGCAGGCGCAGGGCCAGTCCACGTCGGCGCTGTTCACCTCCGATGAGGCGGCGCTCGGCCCGACCGACCCGTTCGTGACCTTCGACTTGTCGGCTGGATTCGGCCGGGACAACTGGACCTTCTCGGTGTTCGCCCAGAACCTGTTCGACGACCGCGGCGTGCTCAGCAAGAACACCGACTGCGTCGTCAGCATCTGCGGCGGCGATCCGCTCGACTACCTGACCAAGCCCCGGTTCGTCGGCGCGAAGATCAGCGCGAAGTTCGACTAGAGCCCGGCCGGCGCGTCCGGATAGGCGTCCAGCACCGGGCCGAGCGCGGCCTTCAGCGGGCCGAGCCATGGTTCGAAATTGCGCCAGTGGTCGACGCCGTCGTCGAAGATCGGCCGGCGCACCTGCTCGGAGCTGGCGGTGCGCACGGGGCGGTCGTTGGTCCAGAACCGCAGGCACGCGTCCTCGAACGGGAGCCCGAGGTGGGCCAGCAGCGCGCGCACCTGCCCTTCGGTGTCGGCCACCATCCGCTCGTAGATCACCCGATGGACCTTGCCGGGCGAGACGGCGTCGAAGTGCGCCATCAGGCCCACGTAGTCGCGGTAGTAGCGGCCGATATTGGCGAGGTCGTAGCTGAAGGCCTGGCCGCGGGCGAAGTGCTGCTTGTAGCCGGAGAGGCAGCAGCCCAGCGGATGGCGCCTGGCGTCGATGATGGTCGCGTTGGGCAAGATCAGCTGGATCAGGCCGACGTGCAGCCAGTTGTTCGGCAGCTTGTCGATGAACAGCGGCCGTCCCGTCTGCCGATGCGCCCGTGTCCGCGTCAGATAATCCCCGCCGAGCGCCGCCAGTTCGTCAGGCGACACATCAGCGATGGCCTCCGGATAGGCGTCGCCGCGGCGCGAACCCGGCGGTCGGTCCAGCCGTTGCACGATCGCCAGCATGTCGGGCAGCTCCATCGTGCCCTCGATCTGCGAATGGCTGGCCAGGATCTGCTCCACCAGGGTCGAGCCGGAGCGCGGCAGGCCGACGATGAAGATCGGATCGCGCGCCGCGCAGCCCGCGCCGCGCCGGCCGGCGAGGAACTCGGGCGTGAACAGCCGCCGGGTCCGCGCGACCTGATCGCTGATGCCGGCCGCGGCGTGGCGCAGTTGCGCGTGGCGGATCGCGTTGCCCTTGGCGTACTCGGCGAAGGCGCCGGCAAAGTCGCCCTCGTCCTCCAGCGCCTTGGCTAGGGCGAAGTCGAGGTGCAGGCGGTCCTCTTCGTTCAAGTCGTCCCGCGCCAGCTGGGCCTGCATCGCGGCGATGTCGGCCGGCGCGAAGCGATGGGTCTTCAGGTTGGCGAGGCTCCACCACACCTCGCCCAGCTGCGGGGCCTGGCCCAGTGCGCGCTGATAGGCCGCCACCGCGTCGGCGCGCCGGCCGATCGTCTTCAGCGCATGGCCGTAGCTCATCCAGCCCTTCGGCTGGCGCTGGTAGCGGTCGAGCAGATCCTCGTAGAGGCCGATCGCCCCGGCGTGGTCGCCTAGGCGGGCGAGGATCGAGGCCATCAGCATGCCGTGGTTCGGGTTCTTCGCGTCGATCGCCATCAACCGCTCGGCCTGCGCCAACGCCTCCAGCGGCCGCTCCTGGCGCTGCAGCACCTGGGCATAGGCGCGGCGCGCCTCATGGAAGCTGGGGCTGAGCTCCAGGCAGCGGGCGAGCAGGACGCTGGCCTCCTCGTAGCGCCCCAGCCGCGCGGCGACCTCGGCCAGCATGCGGATCGCCGCGACGTCGGTCGGCTCGGCCTTCAGCCGTTGGCGCAGCGCCGCCTCGGCCGGGGCCAGACGCTCGGCCCGCAGCGCCAGCGCCGCCTGCGCCAGCAGCGGATCGTTCACCCCCGCCTCCACTGCGCTGAGGTGCGCGCCGTCGGCGCCGGGTGCGTCGCCCAGCGCCTGCAACAGCTCCGCCAGCTGTCGCCAGGCCGCCGCATCGCGCGGGTCGGCCGTGGTGAGCCGGCGCAGCGTCTCGGCAGCGCCGTCCGGATCGCCCGCCGCCCACTGCGCCCGCGCCAGCAGCCGCATCGCCTCCGGCTGGCCCGGAATCGCCGCCAGGATCTCCCGCGCCTGCCGGACCGCCAGCGCCGGGCGCGCCTCCAGCAGCTGCGCCGCACGCGCAAGCGCCTCCGCCAGGCCGCCCACCGACTCCGAGGTCTCAGCCGTCAACCCGCATGCCTCCGCGCGAAACGCTTCACTTGCCAGACCCTGCGGCAGGCTGGCTTGTCTTGGCGGCTGTTGCAACCGCATCGGACGCGAGGGTTTCCGACCGTGCCGCTCGATCTCGCCGCCGCCGGTGACGCCTACGCCCGCGACGGCGTCGTGATGCTGCCCGGCGCACTGGACGCCAAGGCCATGGCCGAGGCCCTGGCGGCTTACGAGTGGAGCCTGGCCAACCCCGGTCCCGGCGCCACCCGCTTCGCCCAGGCCACCGACTCGACCTTCCTCAACGACCTCTACAATCCGCGCTGCCTCGAGGGTTATCGGGCCATGCTTGAGGCCTCGCCAATCCCCGCCATCGTCGCAGCGCTCTGGGACGCGCCGGACGTCTGGTTCATGTACGAGCAGGTGTTCCTGAAAGAGGGCGGCGAGACGCGGCGCACGCCCTGGCACCAGGACAGCGCCTACCTCGCCATCGCCGGCGAGCACCTGGCGGTGGCCTGGATCTGCTTCGACGCCCAGCCGGCGCAAGGCTCGCTCGAGTTCGTGCGCGGCTCGCACAAGGGCGTGCTCTACAACGGCTCGCGCTTCGAACTCGGCGACGACACCGCGCCGATCAACCCGACTTCGCCGCTGCCGCGGCTGCCCGACATCGAAGCCGCCCGCGCCGACTGGGACATCGTCGCCTGGCCGGTCGAGCCGGGCGACTTGATCGTTTTCCACCCGGCCACCCTGCACGGCGGCGCGCCGACCCATCCCGGCGGGCGCAGGCGCACGCTGACCCTGCGCTTCTTCGGAACCGACGCGATCTACGACGAACGCCCCGGCCGCGCCGGGCCGGTCGTCAGCGGCTTCCACCAGCGCCTGCGCCAGGGCGAACCATTCCGCGACCCTTCGTTCCTGCGGTTGGCGCCGTGAACGAACGATCGTTCTCCGCCGTCGCGCAGCGTGACCTGATGGTCGAGGCGCGCGACGGCGTGCGGCTGGCGACCAACGTCTTTCTGCCCGGCCGCGACGGCGTCCAGACGCCCGGGCGGTTCCCGACGGTCGTGGCGCGCACGCCCTATGGCAAGGATTTCGGAACCGCCGCGGCGCTGCATACCCACTTCGTCCCCCACGGCTATGCGGTCGTGATCCAAGACGTGCGCGGCCGCTATGGCTCGGAGGGGCGCTGGCGTCCGCTGAGCGACGACGGCGCGGACGGCGCCGACCTGCTGGCCTGGGTCGCGGCGCAGCCCTGGTCGGACGGCAAGGCCGGCATGGTCGGAACTTCCTACGTCGGTGGCACGCAGCACGCGCTGGCCCTCACAGGCTCGCCCCATCTCGCGGCGCTGGTTCCGGTCGACGCCATGAGCAATCCGGGCCGCTTCGGCATCCGCAACGCTGGGGCCTTCGAGCTGCGGTGGCTGAACTGGGCGCTGACGCTGGGCAATCCCAACCTGCACGGCCTGACCGCCGACGGGCGCCGGACCGATGAGGTCCGCTCCGACGCTGGCGCGCCGAGCGGGCGCTGGTCGCTGCCGACCGGCGGCGTCGGGACCGCCGACGACAACGCCGAGCTGCGCGACCGCCTGGCTGCCCGCACCGCGGCGATGGCCCGCGTCGGCGGCGACGCCGCGGCGCACGCGGCGTTGACGCGGATGGGCGATGAGTCCCGCGACCACGCCCGCACCCTGCCGCTGGTGGCAGGCGCGACGCCGCTGCGGTTCGCGCCGGACTACGAAGCCTGGCTGGTCGAGGCCATGGCGCACGGCGATGACGATGCGTTCTGGGCCGGCATGGGTGTCAACGTCGTCGGCGAGCTGGATCGCTACCAGGACCTGCCGGTGCTGCACGTGACCGGGGCCTACGACTCCTGGGGCGGTCCGGTGGCCAATCTCAACTATCCCAGCCTGACCGGGGCAAAGACCAGCCCGCAGCGGCTGCTGTTCGGCCCTTGGACCCACGGCCAGCAGGCGATGAGCTTCGCCGGCATGGCCGAGTTCGGACCCGCCGCCGCGATCGACCTGCGTCAGATCGAGCGCCGCTGGTTCGACCGCTGGCTGAAGAGCGAGGCGAACGGCGCCGAGCACGACGCGCCGGTGCGTGTCTTCGTCATGGGGGGCGGCGATGCGCACCGGACGCCGGAGGGCCGGGTGTTCATCGGCGGGCGTTGGCGCGACGAGCGCGAATGGCCGCTCGCGCGAGCCGTCCCGACCGATTTCCATCTGCACAGCGACGGCGCGCTCTCCACGGCGCCGCCGCCGTCATCATCGCCGACGTCCTATCGCTTCGATCCGCGCGATCCGGTCCCGGCGATCGGCGGCCCGGTCTCCTCGCAGGGCGACCTGATGCAGGCTGGCGCGCAGGATCAGCGCTGCCGGCCGGATATCTGGCCGTGCGAAGGTAATCTCCCGCTGGCCGAGCGGCCGGACGTACTGGTGTTCCAGACACCGCCGCTGGACGAACCGATCGAGGTGACCGGCCCGCTGGTGGTCAAGCTGTGGGCCAGCTCAGACGGGCCGGACACCGACTTCACCGCCAAGCTGGTCGACGTCTATCCGCCCAGCGCCGACTTTCCGGGCGGCCTGGCGCTCAACATCGCCGACGGCATCGTCCGCGCCCGCTATCGCGACTCGAGCGCCAAGGCGGCGCTGCTCGAGCCCGGCCGGCCCTACGAGCTGACTATCGAGCTTTATCCGACGTCGCTGGTGTTCATGCCGGGCCACCGCATCCGGCTCGACATCTCCAGCAGCAACTTTCCCCGCTTCGACGTCAATCCCAACACCGGCGAAGCGCTGAACGCCAACACCGGCTGGCGCGTGGCGACCAACACCGTCTTCCACGATCCGGAGCGTCCGTCGCGGATCATCCTGCCGGTGATCCCGAGGGCCTCAGGCTCGTCCTAG
>Ga0302311_10007276_pt1 | contig 11310 bp, 10 predicted proteins | sample III_Palsa_N1_3_FD_200449 | JGI IMG/M metagenome (GOLD analysis project Ga0302311, IMG submission 200449) | Peat permafrost microbial communities from Stordalen Mire near Abisko, Sweden - III_Palsa_N1_3 | ecosystem: Environmental > Terrestrial > Soil > Palsa > Peat permafrost | place: Sweden...
TGGCCGCTCTCGGCATCTGGCTCAGCCACGCGCTGCGCAGCCCCTGGCTCGATCCGGCAGCGTCCGTTGCGATCGGGCTCGTGCTCATCGCCTCGGCCGCTCTGCTGGCTCACAAGAGCGTCGCGCTGCTGCTCGGCGCGAGCCTCGACAGCGACCAGATCGCCGTGCTGCACAGGATCATCGCGGCGGACGCCGCCGTCGAAGGCGTGGGCCATCTCCTCACGATGCGCCTGGGACCGGACAGCGTGTTGTTGACCGCGGCCGTGCGCTTTCGCAGGGAACTCACTCTGGACCAGGTCGAACAGGCCATTGAACGGCTGGAGCATGCGATCAAGGCCAGGGTTCCGTCGATACACCATCTCTACCTGGAGTCAGGCGCCCTCAAGAAGGCGGCGCGCTCAGGCGCAACGGTGCCTTCGCCAGAGATTCCACATGACAGCACGCCGGAAGCCATTTCCCAACCCGAAGTGATGGCCGTGCGTCAGCCCTGACGAACCGGTGCATGCAAATGGCATCGTGATGGCGCCTGCTGCACCCGCTCCTCGTGTTCGCCATCGTACGGACGCAGCGGCTTGCAGGGCGCATTCTTTCCAGGCTGCATGCGAAGGCACTGCATCTTCTTCTCGAGAGCCGCGCCTGCTTCAACTCTCGACATCCTCAACACTTGAAAGCGCACCATGAATACCAAAGTCTCTTGCAAGCCGGCGTCCACGCAAGGCCGGCTGTTCCTCCATGCCATGATCCTTGCCGGCTTGGCCGTCGCGCTCGGCCTCGGCCTGTCGGATGCGAACGCCGCCACGGCCGACGCAGCGGGTTCTGCCCCCACGGCGACCCAGAAGACCGAGCGTGTCGTCTCGGACACCTGGATCACCACCAAGGTGAAGTCGGAGATCCTGAAGAGCAGCCTGGCCAAGGGCTTCGATGTCAAGGTCACGACCCTGCACGGCATCGTGACACTCAAGGGGTCCCTGACAAGCTCGGATGTCATCGACCAGGTCAAGGCCATCGCCGCCAACGTCAAGGGGGTGCAGAGCGTCGACACCTCGACCCTCGTCGTTGCGGCCAAGTAGCGTTCTTCAGTCGAATGGGACGGCATCCGCCGTTCGTTGCAACTCCGCTATCAAGAAGGTGAGGCGGACTGCCTACCTCGTGTTCGATAGGCACCATCTCGCGTATCTGACCTGGCAGCGAGCGATTGCCAGGCCGACCAAGCGCGACCATGCACGGTCACGTCCCTCGAATCTTTCATTTGACGGCCTTCGTCGAGCAGGCATAAGAACGCCTCAGCCTCACGCCGCCTCCGCGCAATAGCCGGCCTGCCGAATCGCATCGCCGAGCTGCCGTGCGCTTGCCTTCGCTGGGTCGATCTCGATCGTCCGCGTAGGAAGGTCGACACGCACCATGGCCGCGCGGTCGAGCTCCTTCACCGCCTTGGTGACGGCACTCGCGCCTCGCGCATCCTTCATGTCTGTGATCTGGAAAGCAATCATGGCGTCGACCTCACTGGAATACGCTAGTCTCCGGCGCAGTAAGCGCAAGGACAGGTCTCGAACGTCAAGCCCTGCTCGCGGAGGAATATCTCTGGCAGGTCGGAGAATTCGGCCAGTATTCGAGCTCTCGGGGTTTCTGACGGTTCGCTGCCGCACACAGGCCGAAAGTCGACGGGTCGATCGGGAGAGTCGTGGCAGTCAAGCCACCGCGCCGAAAAGCGCTCCGGCGCCGCTCGTGACCGCCATCGCCACGGCGCCCCAAAACGCGACTCGCCATGTTCCACCCCAGACAGGAGCCCCGCCGATGCGCGCCGAAGCAGCGCCCAAGGCCGCCAGGAAGACGAGTGACATCGCCGCAAGCGACCAGATGAGCCAGGCTTGAGATGCCATCGCAACCACCAGGAGGGGCAACACCGCGCCGACAGAGAAGCTCGAAGCCGACGCGAGCGCGGCCTGTACCGGGCGAGCCGCCGTGGCTTCTGAAAAGCCATGCTCGTCGCGGACATGGGCGCCCAGCGCATCCTTGGCCATCAACTGCTGGGAGACCTGTTGCGCCAGGGTTGAATCGAGTCCGCGGGCCATGTAGATCGCCTTCAGCTCACGCATCTCGCCGCGCGGATCGCGCTTCAGCTCAGCACGCTCGCGGGCGATGTCGGCGCCCTCCGAATCCTTCTGCGAGTGGACGGAGATGAACTCACCGGCGGCCATCGACATGGCGCCGGCGACCAGGGCCGACACACCCGTGAGAAGTACCGTTCGGTGGCTGGCCCCTGCCGTCGCCATGCCCAGCAAGAGGCTGGCGCTGGAGACGATGCCGTCGTTGGCCCCAAGCACGGCCGCACGCAACCAGCCAATTCGCTTGTTGCGATGTTGTCCGCCGTCCCGGGCCGAAGCGGCCTCCCCCATGCCTGCTTGACGCCGTCCCGCACGATGCTGCAACGCTTCGTCGCCGCGGACGACGCGCCGCCTCACAGGCGAACCCAGGCGCGTGCCAGCCAGTCATGCCAACGCGGAGGACGGCCGCGCATGTAGGCTTCGACGGCCATCCGGATCGCCTCTCCCTGCGTTGGATACGCATGGATCACTCCGTCCAGTGCGTCCAGGCCGAGCCCGGCCACCATCGCCAGTGAAATCACGTTGATCATCTCGCCTGCGTGACGGGCGACCACCGTGGCGCCCAGGATGTGCCCGCTGCCCTCTCGAACGTGGATCTTCACGAAACCATCGTCCTCGCTGTCGGCGATCGCACGATCGACGTCGTGCATCGGAATGGTGAACGTCCTGACCGGGATGCCCCGCTGCCGGGCTTCCTTCACGTAGAGACCGACGTGAGCCACCTCGGGATCGGTGTAGGTGCACCAGGGAACGGTCAGCGCGCTCACGCGCTTGCGACCGAGCAACAGCGCGTTGCGCACCACGATGCAGGCGGACGCCTGGGCGGTATTGGTGTAGCGGTTCTCCAGGCACACGTCCCCCGCCGCATAAACCCGCCGATTGGTGGTTCGCAGGAAATCGTCGACACGGATCCCGGACGCTGCGTCATAGGCGATGCCCGCCGCTTCCAGGTCGAGACCCTGTACCGCGGGCAGGCGACCGATCCCGGTCAATATCTGGTCGACGGTCGTGGTGGCGACGTTGCCGTCGATCACCAGCTCGACCACCTTGCGGCCTGCCTCCACGCGAACCGAAGCGACCTCCGTGTTCAAGTGGATCTCGACGCCGTCGCGCGCCAGCCCGTCGGACACCATCTGGGCGGCGTCGCGCTCTTCCAGAGGGAGGAACAGCGGCTCTCGATGCGCGATGATCGTCCTGCAGCCGAAGCGCGCGAAGACCTGCGCCAGTTCGCAGCCGAGCGGCCCGCCGCCGATCACCAGCAGGCTCGCTGGGAGCGCGGCGATGTCGAAGAGGTTCGCGTTGGTCAGGTACCCCGCTTCGCCCAGGCCCGGGATCGTGGGCAGTTGCGACAGCGCGCCCGTCGCGACTAGCGCCTTCTTGAAACGAAGGCTGACCCCGTCCACGTCGACCGAGTCTTTCCCGGTGAAGCGGGCAGCACCGAAGAACACCGAGATACCCTGGCGGGTAAGACACAAGGCCGAATGGGTGCGGCTGACGCGTGCACGAACATGGCGCAATCGTGCGATCGCCGCGCCGAAGTCGACCTGAATATCTGGAGGCGACGTCGCGCCGAAGGTGGCGGCACATCGCATGTCCGAATACATCCTCGCCGTGCGGATCAGCGCCTTGGTGGGAATCGAGCCGTAGTTGAGGCTGTCGCCCCCGAGCTGATGGCGTTCCACCAGGGCCACCTTCGCGCCCAACGCCGCCGCTGAGCGGGCCGCCATCAGGCCCGCCGGCCCCGCGCCGATGACCAGCAGGTCGTAGAGGCGCGACGGCTTGGGATTTCGCCAGTCCGTCGGGGCGACATGGCGCAGGCGTTCGCGGTCGTCAGCCGCTGACACGGCGTCCTGGACGGCGTCGAACGTCATCGTGGTCATGGGCTCACCCCGATGCCTTGGTTGCAAGCCAACCGCCCTTGAAGCCCGCGCGTTGCAGGCCGGTCCGGATCGACGGCGAATCCCGCAAGAGACGCCACAACAGTCCCGTTCGGAAGTTCTCGACCATCAAGACCGTAAGTCCCTGGTCGAGCGCGAACTCGCCTTCGGAGGTCCAGCCGCCGTCCACGGGCCCATGAGCCGTCTCGTTGAAGCCGCTGGCCCGCACCCATTCGCCGTGTCCACCCGCCCGCGCCGCCACCATGGCGCGAACAGCCGGCAGCGCGATCTCGGGCGCGAAGACGATGGACGCCAGCGTCGACGCGCCGGCAATGGTGCCGTCATCCGGCCCCCACGGAACCCCGCGCGCGGCATAGCCGTAGAACGCCTGTCGCCGGCCCTCGACGGCCTGGGGCTCGACGCTGGGCCCGTCCCCCGCCGACAAGCCCCAGCGATCCTGGCCGTAGCCGGCGAAGCCGCGCGGGTTGCGGATCGCATAGTCGCGCTGGACCAGCGTGGCACGACGGCTGTTCTCGAAATAGTCGATGCCCTTCTCGCGCATGAATTGATCCCGTATGCCGCGGAAGTCGATCCACGCGTGCGAGAACTGATGCACGAAGAGCGGGCCCGCGTACAGGTAGTCGTGGCCATAGATGTTCTCCCACTGGTAGGTCAGCGTCCAGGCCTCGAAGCTGGCGTCTGTCAGCGGGTGCGTCGGCGAGCCCAGGCCGAGGACGTAGAGCAGCAGTGCCTCGTTGTAGCCGTCCCAGCCGTAGTGGAGGAAGCCGCACTCGGGCTTCCAGCCTTGGGACACCGCGCCGCCTTCACGTTGCGCCCAATGCCAGTCCACCCGGCGATACAACGCATCGGCCAACTGACGCAACTCCGTCTCCGCGGCCGACTGCGAATCGAAATACAAGGCCGCCGTGAGCATGCCGGCGATGAGCAACGCCGTGTCGATCGACGAGAGTTCCGACTGCCAGACCCGCCGCCCTGTCTCGATGTCCAGGAAGTGGAAATAGAAGCCTCGAAAGCCGGTCGCAGTCGTAGTTCCGCTCTGGTCGCTCCTGGAGAAGAAGCGCAGCGCCGAGAGCACGCGTTCGACGGCGTCTACCCTGGCTATCCAGCCGCGCTCGACACCGACCGGGTAGGCCGACAACGCGAATCCGACCGCGGCGATGCTCGATGGCGAGTTCGGCCGCGAGGTGTCGGCGACGAGGCCGTTGGACAGGTTCGTCCTGGCGAGGAAGTAGTCGAACGCCGCGTGCTGCAGGCCATCCAGCATCGCCTCATCTCCGGGCGCCATGACGCCGGGCGCCTTTCCTGGCGCGGCCAGCGGGTGGGACTTGAACAGGGACAACATGGCGGCTCTAAGCCCGACCGGACCCGGAATGCGGCAGAGTCTCAGTCAGGCTCTCCACCTCCTTGCGGAATTGCTCCTCGCTGACGCGATAGCCGCCGCCGGATGGCAGGTTGTGCGCATAGGTGCTGCACAAGGTGTCGATCGAATCCAGCAGGCCGTAGAGACCGGCCTGGTTGTGCGAAGCGCCGCTCATTGCCAGGACACTGTCGATCCGTTCGGCGCCGTCGCATTGCCATTGATGTCGGAATCGAGCAATGAACACGGCAGCACTCACCCGTTGCGCCACGAAGTCGTCGATGACTTGAAAGTACGCTTGTTCGTCGCGGATCAGCCTCATCGTGAGCCTCCCAGCTTGAGCGATCGGAGTCGCAAGGCGTTGCCGATCACCGAGATCGAGCTCGCCGCCATCGCCGCGCTGGCCACCATGGGACTGAGGAGGGTGCCCAGCCACGGGTAGAGGACGCCCGCGGCCAGCGAGATGCCGACGACGTTGTAGACGAACGCGAAGAAGAGGTTCTCGCGGATATTGCGCATCGTCGCCCGGCTGAGCGAGCGCGCCTTGACGATTCCTCGCAGGTCGCCCTTGACCAGCACGATGCGGGCACTGTTCATCGCGATGTCCGTGCCGGTCCCCATCGCGATGCCCACGTCGGCCTGGGCGAGCGCAGGCGCGTCGTTGACGCCATCGCCCGCCATGGCAACGACATGGCCCTGCTCCTGCAACGCTTTGACATGGCGGTACTTGTCCTCCGGCATCACCCCGGCTTCCACTTCGTCCAGTCCCAGAAGCCGCCCCACGGCGGCGGCTGTGACAGGGTTGTCGCCGGTGAGCATCACGATGCGCAGACCCGAAGCCCTGAGCTGCCGGATCGCCTCCGGCGTGGAGGCCTTGACGGCATCGGCGACGCTCACATAGCCAGCCAGGCGTGCGCCGGCCGACAGGTACATCACCGTCTGGCCCTGTTGGCGCAAGGCGTCTGTCGCGCTATCGACGAGACGCGTATCCACGTGGGCATCAGCGAGGAGAAGTGCATTGCCCAGGCGCATGTCCTGCCCGGCGATGGTGCCGCGCACGCCTTGTCCCGCGACCGCGCTGAAGCCCGACACATCCAGGAGCGTCCGTCCGTCGGCCTGTGCGCGCGCGACGATCGCGGCAGCCAGCGGATGCTCGCTCAGCGCCTCGAGGCTGGCGGCCCAAATCAGCACCTGTGCTTCGTCGAATCCGCCGCTGGCGACAACGGCCTGCACCGAGGGCTTGCCTTCGGTCAACGTGCCGGTCTTGTCGACCACCAGGGTGTCGACCTTTTCCATCAACTCCAGCGCCTCGGCGTCCTTGATCAGCACGCCCTCCTTGGCCCCGCGTCCGATGCCGACGGTGATGGAGACGGGCGTTGCCAAGCCGAGCGCGCAGGGGCAGGCGACGATCAGCACGGACACCACCACGAGCAACGCATTCGCCAGCGCCGGCGCAGGACCCGCCAACGCCCAGATGACGCCAGCGAGCACGGCGACACACAGCACGAACAACACGAACCACCGGGCAACCTGGTCGACCAGCTTCTGGATCGGCGCTCTCGTACGCCCTGCTTCCGCCACGAGCGCAACGATGCGCGCCAGAAGCGTCTCGGCGCCCACCCGTTCGGCACGCATTGTGAACGAACCACTCTGGTTCAGGGTCGCCCCGGTGACCTGGCTGCCCGCCGATTTCGCGGACGGAATCGCTTCGCCATTGATCATCGACTCGTCGATCAACGTGTCGCCCTGCAGCACGACGCCGTCCACCGGCACCTTGCCGCCGGGTTTCACGCGAAGCGTATCGCCGACAACGACCGCATCCAGTGCTACCGACTCGTCGCGTCCATCGGCGCCCACCCGCAGAGCGACGTTGGCGGCGAGCCCGAGCAAGCCCTTCACGGCCGCGTTGGTGCGCACACGCGCGCGAGCTTCGAGCACCTGTCCAAGCAGCACGAGCGTGACGATCACGGCGGCTGCCTCGAAATACAAAGGCAGCCCGTGCATCGGGATGAATGCAGCGGGAAGGCTGCGCGGCCAGAGCAGCGTGTAGAGGCTGAAGACATAGGCCGTCGACACGCCGAGCGTGACGAGGCTGAACATGTTCAATTGCCGAGTGACGAACGAACGCCATCCGAGCACGAAGAACGGACCGCCACCCCATGCGACGACGACCGTGGCCAACAACGCCTCAAAGGCCGACGACGCGCTCACAGGCGCACCTCGCGCCCATCCGAGCTCGCCCGCAGCCCTGTCCACCCAGGCCGGAAGATCGAATGGCAGGATGTCGCGCATCGACATCAGAAGCAGGGGCAGCGTCAGGGCGGCCGAGACCCAGAGACGCCGCGTCATCGCGCGCGACTCGGAGTCGTCGTCTTCTTCAGCGATCTTCGGAGCGAAGACTTCCAGGGTCATTCCGCAGAACGGACAATGGCCCGGCCCGGCATGACGAAAAAGGGGATGCATCGGGCAGGTGTAGATCACCGTCGATGCAGCGGGGAGTTCGGCACTCGACGGTACGGCCATCGCCGATCGAGACGCACCGATGGGATTCAACTTCGTGGCCGGCATGACGCACACACGCCCATCCGCGCTTGTCCGAAATGGGCGTTCGCCCATGCCGGGTCGCCAGCTATCGGATTGAGTCCGTGCTCATTCACGCGTGAGCGCTCATCGGAACGACGGGCGTGTGGGACAGTACCGCACGGGCCTGGGCTGCCTCGGCCGCGGTTCCGTGGATCAGGAGCACGTACTTGTCCACCTTTAGCGCCGTCTCGTACTTGATGGCCTGATCCTTGGGAACGCCGATCTGCATCATCGCGGCACCGAGCGCCGAGATGCTGCCGACGACGACGGCGCCCTCCAGGGCAGACACCAGCGCGACCACGATCGGCCCGGCGAGCGCCAGCAAGCCGATCCCCGGCAGGATGAAGACCGCGGGAGAGAACAGCAACCCCCACAAGCTGCCCCAGAACGCACCGCGGCCGCCCCACGCCTTGATGCGGTCGCCAGACGTGTAGAAGCCCATCGCCTGCTCTTCGGTATGGCAACCTTTGCCGACGAGCGACAACGACTTCATGCTGAAGCCGGCGTCGTTGAGCGAGCGAATAGCCTGCTCGGCGTCCGCATGCGTGTCGAAGAGATAGACCGGAATGTTCGGTGTGTCCATGCTTGCCTTTCTGGCGGGACTGGATTGCGCGAAGCCTCTTCGACGGTGAGAAGGCTTCGAGCGGGTTCAGTACGACAGCGTCATCTTGTCGATGACCTTGGTCACGCCCGGGCTGTTCCATGCGGACTGCGTCGCCAGGTCGCGTTCGGCCCAGCTCTGGATCGAGCCACTGAGGGCGACGTCGCCACCGCTCACGCCGACCGTGATGTGCTTGGCATCTTCAGTTGCAGCACGCTTGATCGCCGCCTCGATGCCTGCCTTGACGACGGCCGCCTTCACGCTCGGCGTGATGGTGATCTGATCGCTGACACCGACGACACCCGACAGGAAGCGCACCGCATCGGTAGCGGCCTCCTTCTGGAACTTCCAGTCGACCTGACCGGTGAGCGTGATCCAGCCCTTCTCGACCGTGATCTTCACCGCGTCAGACTGCACGGCGGACGTCCATTGCAGGACGTTGCGTGCCGATGAAGCGATGTCGCTGTCGGTGCGAACACCCGACTCGATCAGCTTGACCTTGAGTTCGATGGCAAGCGCCTTGACCCCGGTGACACGCTGCGCCGCCAGCTCGGCGTTCCACTTTTCCGTGTACGTGGCGACATGGCCGTCCAGCGTCACGACCCCGTCCTTGACCTCGACGCGATCTGGGCTGCATGCACGGAGGGCTCCCAGGCGAGCTCGGCCATGACGTCCTTCTGCAGTTGCGAGTCTGTCTTCATGATGATTTCCCTTGGTGGTGAGGTAGGTGAGGGCCGAGACTGAGCCCGATCGACAAGGTGGTCTGTGCGCCAACGCGCAGAGAGTTCACCAAGCGGACAAAGAGCGGATCAGGCGACGCACACGCCTCGCTGACCGATGTCGCACCCTCATCCTTATCTCTGCAGTCACGCTCGTCAGCAAATGCCCTGCCGCACAAAATGGGAGCCCTGACTTCTACTTCCGAATTGAGCTCGAGTCCTCCGCTTGCAACAAGATAGCCATCCTCTCAAGCTCCTCGACTCGTCGCTTCAGATCGGCCAATTCAGAGCCTTTCCCGGACGCGCGGCGATCCGAATGAATCGTGGATCCGACGGCGATCTGAAGCCGCCCGCCCGAACCCGCACCGCCCTCGTAGTCCCATCTGGACAGCGCCATACGTCGCTGGTTGAAGCGGCTGGTCGATTCGGGACGTTGGGGTTTCATTCGAAGTTTCTGCGTAGGCCTGTCGTTTCATCCGATGTGGATGGATCCAAGGAGGGATCTCTCGAATCAGGTTGCTGGACAGCACGGTCAGCTCATCGACAGCATGGTTGAAAGTGAATCAGCTAGCATCAACGCCGTCTGTGCGCCATCGAACGAACCGGTGATCCGCGAGGCGCGTCCCATCGGGCACGCTGTCTGTGCATTTCGTCCAGTCCCCGCACTTGCGCTGCAGGTCACCAAACTGTCTTGATGGCGATGGAGCTTCACCATGGACATCGGACCTGACTTCGCGGCCAACGGCTTGCTCGCAGCGTTGCCCGCAAACGAGCGTGCGCGATGGACACCTCTGTTGGAACGCGTGGAGATGCCGCTCGGCCAGGTGCTCTACGAGTCGGGGACGACGTTGAGCCATGTGTATTTCCCGACCACATCCATCGTCTCGTTGCTCTACGTGATGGAGACAGGCGCTTCAGCCGAAATCGCGGTCGTCGGGCGTGAAGGTATCGTCGGCGTCTCGATCTTCATGGGCGGCGAGTCCACACCCAGTCGCGCTGTCGTGCAGAGCGCTGGCCAAGGCCTGCGGCTGAGGGCGCAGTCCATCAAGGATGAATTCAATCGCCCGCCCGTGCTGCATCTGCTTTTGCGTTACACGCAGGCGCTGATCACTCAGATGTCGCAGACCGCCGTCTGCAATCGTCACCATTCGCTCGACCAGCAACTGTGCCGCTGGCTGCTGTTGAGCCTCGACAGGCTCGACGGGACGGAACTTCTGATGACTCAGGAGTTGATCGCCAACATGCTCGGCGTCCGGCGAGAAGGTGTGACAGAAGCGGCTGGAAAACTGCAGAAGAGCGGATTGATCCGCTATGCGCGCGGACATATCGAGGTTCTGGACCGCCTCGGGCTGGAGCAGCGATCCTGCGAGTGCTATCTGGTCGTCAAGAACGAGTACGACCGATTGCTGCCTGACGCGGTTGCCTCGTAGCCTGCACCACAGCGACAGGCGACGCGCGGCGCAGCCCGGCGTCGTTCCCGTGCGCATCACTGGACCAGCCGAATGACCACTGCAGCCGATGCAGAGCGGCTGCCGCCCCAGTGCATCAATCCCGACAACCTATTGCGTGCGCGAGCGAACAGACGTCACGCGCCTGCCGGCGTACTTTCGATGCGAGGCAATCGTTCGCTGAAGCACGTGCCGATCGCGATTCCCGGTAGCAGCGCACTTGAAGCCTGCTGTTCTTCAAGACCAGCCTGCCTCGGGCGCGCAGGCGCACGGACGCTTGCCCGACGGGGAGAGTCCGCCCTGCCGGCCTTGGTCGACAACATGAAAGAGGAATCGCCGTGAGTAAGCCCCTGACCGAAAGCCAGAGCAGCCCATGCCAAGAACAAACGAATCTTCCCTGTGGATGTGGGCCGAGGCCTGCGAACTGAGGAGCCAGGCGGAACGTCTGCAACATCTGTTCTTTCGGCCCGCCTCGTCGCATGCCGCGCCGGTGGCGTGGGAGCCTCCAGCGGATGTCTACGAGGACGAGCGTGAAATCGTCGTCATCATCGCCATGCCCGGCGTGACTGCCGAGCGCATACAGGTGCTCAGCGAGCCGG
>Ga0302311_10007285_pt1 | contig 11303 bp, 7 predicted proteins | sample III_Palsa_N1_3_FD_200449 | JGI IMG/M metagenome (GOLD analysis project Ga0302311, IMG submission 200449) | Peat permafrost microbial communities from Stordalen Mire near Abisko, Sweden - III_Palsa_N1_3 | ecosystem: Environmental > Terrestrial > Soil > Palsa > Peat permafrost | place: Sweden...
CGCCTGGTGGTGCTCAGCGACGGTGAGGGGGCCCGCTCCATTCGCCAGCTGGACAGGCTGCACGTCGCCGACGCTCCCTGAGGAGAGCGCCTCGCCGAGGCCCCTCAGGGCCTCCTTCACTCAGTACGACTTTCCCACTCCCCCTGGCGCCGCGCTCGAGCCGTCGTGCTGCGTGAGGACGTAGGAGCGCAGCTGGTCATCCGCGTAGGCGGGGACGGGCAGGGTGCGGCGCGTTTCCTCGGAGAGCCATCCTCCAAAGGAGGACTCGACCAAGAGCGTGGCCCCCTGCCGGTGAAGCGCGGCGATGCGTTCCGGCGTGAGGTCCTTCGCCGGCAGGGCCCAGCCCATCCGCCGGAGGATGACGAGGGAAACCACGGGCGTCGTCCCGTCCGTGGCCACGGTGAGGCCGTCGGACCCAAGCTTTGCAAGGGCCCCTTCTAGCCGGGGCACGTCGAAGGAGATGGGAGCCATGAAGGGGGCCGTCCGCGCGACACTCGTCACGGCCGTGACGGCGAGAAAGAGCGTCGCGAAGGCGTCTGGCCACCGCGTCCCTTCCGTCGCCTCGGCCACGAAGCCGCCCACCAGGGCACCGACGGGCAGCACCAGGGGGAGCGCATAGTAGTAGTGGTGGAAGTAGTGGCCTCCGAGGCTGACCACGAAGGCGAGATTCGCCAAAACCCAGACGCCCACCATGGCCTGGCGGCGAAGCACCCGGAAAAGCGCGCGCCAGCGCCAGGCCATGAACAGCACCGTGGGCCAGAGAAAGAAGAGGTGGAGGCACCGGCCAAAGACGACGCTGAAGAAGGGCCAGGTGAAGAGGAGGTGCGTCCACTCCCAGAAGTCGTGCCGGAGGTAAAATTGCGGGTTTCCGCCGAGGGCGTCGAGCACCCGCGCGTGACGAAACCAGAGGACGACGGCCGACACCGGAAGCGCGACGAGGAGCGCGAGCCTGGCGGCTGTTTGCAGGCGCGCGCGCCCCGCTTTCCGCCGAAATTCCTCCAGAAACCAGCTGCCAACGGGGACCGCAACGGCGATGCCGGTGGGCATGAGGACGGCCGCCAGGGCCAGGAAGAAGCCTCCGAGGACGGTGAAGCCCAAGGCCCGGGCCGTCCCTTTGCTGTGCGTCCCCTCGAAGGCGAAGACGAGGCCCCAGCACAGAAGCGTCACCATCGGCACGACCGGCATCAGCTTGTAGGAGAAGAGGAGGATGAGCGGCTGCAGGACGACGAAGACTGCCGCGACGGTGGCCGCACGCGCGTTGCCCAGCACGCGACGCGACAGGGCCCACATCCCCAGAGCCAGGAGCGGTACGCACAGCCACACCGGGAGCCGCGCGGCGCCGTCCTGCTCGCCGGCAAGCTTCATGAGGACGGCCCCGAGCCAGTTGACGAGGGGAAACTCCATCCCCACCAGGCCACTTCCGGCGCCGCGTTCCACCACCCGGGGCGTGAGGAGGTGAAACCCCTCGTGGAGAAACGTCCGCGCGACGCCGATGCCATCCGCATCGCGCCAGGCGTGCTCGGCATGCGGCGGTAGCCACAGCGCGGCGAAGCGCCACGTCAGGACGAGGAGGACGGCCAGGCCAAGGACGAAGGCGTCCCTCCACGTCCGGAGGGCCGGTGCGACGTCAGAAGGCGGTGCGGCGGCGGGCACGGTGGACGTCCCTATGGGCCACTCAGCGAATCCATCCGAGGAGAAGCGCGCCCAGTGTCGCGCTCCCGACCAGCGCCCAGAGGGAAATTCCGAGAAGAAAGGGCCGGGCGCCCACCCGGGCCACCGCCGCCCGGGAGAGGCCCAGCCCGAGGAGGAAGAGGGTGAGGACGAGGAGGCGCTGCGCTGCCGACGCCACTGCCGCGCCCGCCGGCCGAAGCGCCGGCAAGAGAGTCACCAGCGCGGCGGCGGCGAGAAAGCCGAGGATGAACCACGGACGCCTGGCCTTGGGCTTCTCCGGCGTCTCGGTCATGCTCCGCGACACGAGGGCACCCAAGGCAAGCGTGACGGGAACAATCCACAGCGCTCGCACCAGCTTCGTCGTCGTCGCCACCACCAGGGCTTCCGGCCCATAACTTGCGGAGGCGCCAACGACGCTCGAGGTGTCGTGGATGGCCAGGGCGGCCCACAGCCCAAAGGCACGCTGGGAGAGGCCAAGGCGGTGGCCGAGGAAGGGGAAGAGCAGGAGGGCCGTGGCGTTGAGGAGAAAGACAATGCCCAGGGCCGCGCTCGTGTCCTCGGGCTCCGCTCCGATGACGGGAGCCGCGGCGGCAATGGCGCTCCCGCCGCAGATGGCCGTCCCCACGCTGACGAGAATTCCCGTCGCGCGCCGGACGGCGAGAGCGCGCCCGAGGAGCGCCCCCAGCGCCAGCGTGCCGGTGATGCCGACGACGGTATAGCCGAAGCCCTGCAGGCCGACGACGGCAACGGTGCGGAGGTCCATGGCCGCGCCGAGCCCCATCACCGAGAGGGCGAGGAGCCGCGGCGTCAGCGTCTTCGTCGGCTCGGCCCAGGGGTTTCCGAGGCCGAGCGTCACGGCGACACCGAGAAGCAACGCACCCCACGTCGGGATGGCTCGCCAGCCAAGCGCGGGCACGTCCGGAACGAGGCAGAGAGTGGCCAGTAGGGCGATGAGAGGCTTTGCCATGGGCAGCGGACGGGAAACGGCGGTGCACCTCCGGCGACACGAGGAGGCCCGAAAAACCCTCCCCCAGGGGTTTCAAAGCACGAGGGGCTCGCCAGCACTGGCGAGCCCCTCGCGGTTCGACTCAACCGTTACAGCGGGCCTGACTCGGCAGCCACGTTGGGGCTAGACCGAAGAGATTTTGTGGTCCTTGCTCTCCTTGATGAAGAGGGAGCCGATGACGAAGCAAATCGCCGCCACCACGATGGGGTACCAGAGCCCGTAGTAGATGTCCCCGTGCTCGGCCACCAGAGCCGCCGCGATGAGCGGCAAGAGCCCGCCGAACCAGCCATTTCCGATGTGGTACGGCAACGACATCGACGTGTACCGGATGCGAGTTGGGAAGAGCTCCACCAGGAATGCGGCGATGGGGCCGTAAACCATGGTCACGTAGAGGACGAGGATGAAGAGCAGCAGAAGCACCATCCCGTAGTTGATGGCCGATGCCTTGGCCGACGTCGGGTACTGGAGCCCGGCCAGGACGGTCTTCAGCTTGGCTTCGTCGACGCCGACAATCTCCTGGTCGTTGATGCGCACCACCGGCTGCGCCCCCGGTGCGCCTTCAATCTTCGTGTACGTGAGACTCCGGCTCGAGAGCTGGCTCTGGACCTTGTCACACGGGCTGTAGACGGTGGTGGGCAATGGGAAGATGTGAATCTTGCAGTCACTCGCCGTGAGGGAGATTTGCGTCCGGGAGTTGAAGTCCTCGAGGGCCGGGTTGGCAAAGTGGGTGAGCTCCCGGAAGATGGGTCGGTAGGTGATGACCGCGAGCAGGCAGCCGGCCATCATGATCCACTTCCGTCCAATCTGGTCGGAGAGCCAGCCGAAGAAGAGGAAGAAGGGTGTGGCGAGGATGAGCGAGCCTCCGATGAGGAGGTAGACGGCGGTCCAGTCCATCTTGAGCGTCGAGCCGAGGAAGAACAGCGCGTAGAACTGCCCCGTGTACCAGACGACGCCCTGACCCATCGTCGCCCCGAAGAGCGCGAGGAGGACGATTTTAGCGTTCCCCCAGCGTGCGAAGCTCTCGGTCAACGGCGCCTTCGAGCCCTTGCCTTCCGCCTTCATCTTGGCAAACACCGGTGATTCCTGCAGTCGGAGCCGGATGTAGACGGAGATGATGAGCAGGATGATGGAGCAGAGGAACGGGATGCGCCAGCCAATCGCCTTGAAGGAATCGACCGAAAGCCCGCTTCGGCAGGCGTAGATGACGGCCAGGGCCAGGAGCAAACCCAGCGTGGCGGTGGTCTGGATGAAGCTCGTCGACAGCCCGCGCTTCTTGTCCGGTGAATGCTCGGCGACGTAGGTGGCTGCCCCGCCGTACTCGCCACCGAGGGCCAGTCCCTGCGCCAGACGAAGGACGAGCAACAGGAGCGGCGCCCACATGCCCACCTGGGCATAGGTTGGTAAGAGGCCAACCAGTGCCGTCGAGAGACCCATCACCACAATGGTGACGAGGAAGGTGTACTTGCGGCCGATGATGTCGCCCACGCGTCCGAAGACGAGTGCACCAAAGGGCCGCACCAGGAAGCCCGCCGCGTAGTTGACGAAGGCGCCTAGGAGTGCGGCCTGCTGGTTCCCTGGCGGGAAAAAGACGCCCGCGAAGTAGGGGGCCAGAATCGCGTAGATGTAAAAGTCGTACCACTCGAAGACGGTGCCGAGAGACGACGCGAAGATGACGCGCCGTTCTTCCGGCACTTCAATCGGCATGGGCATGGCACTGGCGGGTGTAGCCACAGTGGAACCTCCGGTGGGAAAGCGGCCTTCATCAGGGGGCAACTCCCACGCCAACCCAAATTCTCAGGAGTCCTCTGCGGTTGCCGGATCTACGCGCTGCAGCATGCGGCGCGCGGTAACACCGCCTGCTACCAAACGTAACGAGGGTTTACGCGCGGCCGATGGGGCCGGCGCGCAGGGACACATCCTCGGGTGTGGCGAGGGCGACGAGGGTGGGTTCCGCGGTTCTCCCCGTCCAGGCGAGCGTCCCGTCCCTGAGGCGTCGGCAGCGCTCGCCGGTGCGGTAGAGGCCCGGGACGCGGCGCAGCCGCTGGTCCACGAAGCGCGCGTGGTCTCCCTCCAGCGTCCGGGGCTGCGAAGGCCAGGAGCCCCGCGTCCACAACTCCCCCTCGGCCAGGGGCCCCACCGCCTCTCCGCGGGCGTCCAGCAGCTGCGGCTCGATGCCGAAGAGGGGGCAGCCGCCCACGCCCGGCCACCGCGCGAGGAGGAGGCCGCCGCCCTCGCTGCTCCACACGCCTTCCACGTCCGCGCCGGCCACCTCCGAGGTGGAGATGAGGGCCGGCGCTGACCGCGGGCCCCGCACGGCGACGGCGCGGGCGACGTCGGCTGACGCGCCGATGAAGTGGGTGAGGCCGAGGCTGTCCAGACGCTCCACGGCGTCCCCGCGCTCGTCGAGGACGAGGGTGGCCCCCAGCGCCAGCGCGCCGAAGAGGACGTCCGTGCGCTGCCCGGCCCGCTCTGCCTTGAAGAGGACGCGGTCCCCGGGGCCGACGCCCAGCGCCTCGCGCTGGGTGAGGAGAGCGGACAGCAGGAAGCCCGCCGCGGCATGCAGCACCGGACGCGGGCCCTCGTCGCTCCCGGCGCTGGCCAGAAGGAGCGCGTCCTCTCCCTGCAACAGCGCGGGCACGCAGGTGGGCCGCGCCAGCCCGAGCTCGCGGTCCAAGTCATGGTCCCGCGCATAGGCCAGTGGGACGCGTGCCTCCGTCCGCCAGTGGACGAGCACCGCCTCCACCCGGCCGAGGCCGTTGAGCGCCTCGTCCGTCCTCTCCCAGAGGGGGATGCGCTCCTGCTCGACCTCGGCCTCGTTGGCGGTGACGAGGACTTTCACCCGCGCCACCCGCAGCGCGCGGCGCAGCCAGTCGGGCTCGGTGTGGGCCGGGACGGCGAGGTGGACGGCGCCCACCCGGGCGCAGGCCAGGAGCGCCACCACCAGCGGCGCGCCCGTGGGCAAGTACACGCACACCCTGTCCCCGGGACGGACGCCGTGGCCCAGAAGCACGTTGGCCATGCGGCACATCTGCTGGCGGAGCGCCCGGTAGGAGAGCGTCTCGACGTCGCCCTCGGCGCGTAGCCAGACGAGGGCCGGCCTGTCGGGCGCCGCCGCGGCATGCCGGTCCACGCAGCTGTGGGTGACGTTGAGGAGGCCGTCGGAAAACCAGCTCACCTCCCCCGCGGGGAGGTCGCCCTCGAAGGCGACTTGGGGCGGACGCACCCAGCTCAGCGCTTGCGCCTCCCTTCGCCAGAAGGCGTCCGGCTGGGCGAGGCTCTCGGCGTGCAGCAGCTGACACTGTGCCAGACGGGCGGCGGGCAGGCGCAACGTGGTTGAGGACGAGCGGCTCACACCAGGCTGGAAGAGACGCAAAGCCCACGCCATGCGCCCTTCTGAGGAGCCGCAAGGGGCTTATGCCCGGACGGAGCGCACCTTGCCGTGTGTTTCCGAAACAGCCGTTACCGAAGGTAACAAGCGGCCCCGCGAGGCCAGCTGTTTGCCCTCACGCCTGCAGCTTATTGCGGGGGATGCCGAGGCGCGCGCGCTTCTCCCAGAGTGCCTTCCGGCTGATGCCCAGCCGGCGCGCAATCTCGGTTTCCGACAGCTGCGCTTGGTGGTCGAGGACGAAGCGGCGGAAGTAGTCGGTGAGCGCTCCGCTGCCGCTCTCGGTGTCCTCCTCGACGGCGGCGTCATTCACCTGCGGTGCGTCGATGGCCAGAAGGTCCGGGGTGATGGGCCCGCCGTCGCTGAGGATGACGGCGCGCTCCACCGCGTTTTCCAGCTCGCGGACGTTGCCCGGCCAGTCGTGAGCGCAGATGGCGCTTCGCGCCGCCTCGGAGAAGGCGATGGGTGGCCGGTTGAGCCTTCGGCAGGCCTTGGCCAGAAGGAAGTCCGCGAGCTCCAGGACGTCGTCCCCGCGCGTGCGCAACGGCGGCAGGTGCACCTCCACCACCCGGAGGCGGAAGTAGAGGTCGTTCCTGAAGTGGCCGTCGAAGCACATCTGCCGCAAGTCCCGGTGGGTGGCGGCGATGAGGCGCACGTTGACGCGCCGGCTGCCGGTGGCGCCCACCCGGCGGACTTCTCCCTCCTGAAGGACGCGCAGAAGGCGTGCCTGGGCGGGAAGCGGCAGCTCGCCAATCTCGTCGAGGAAGAGCGTCCCGCCGTCGGCCGCTTCCACGAGGCCGGCCTTCGTCTTGTGGGCCCCGGTGAAGGCGCCCTTCTCGTGGCCGAAGAGCTCGGACTCGATGAGCGTCTCGGGGATGGCGGCGCAGTTGACGGTGACGATGGGGGCCTCGCGCCGGGGGCTCTGGTCGTGCACGGCGCGGGCGACGAGCTCCTTGCCGGTGCCGGACTCGCCGAGGATGAGGACGGTGGCGTCGGTGTTGGACACCTTCCGCACCCGGTCAAAGACTTCCCGCATTGGCGGGCAGTTTCCCACCAGCCCCTGGACAGCGTAGTTGCGCTCCAGGTCTTGCCGGAGGACGGCATTCTGACGCCGCAGGCGCGACTGCCGGAGGACGCGGTCCACCACCAGGAGGAGCTCGTCGTGGTCGAAGGGCTTGGCGATGAAGTCGACGGCGCCCTTCTGGATGGCCTCCACCGCCGCCCGGACGGTGGCGAAGCTGGTCATGATGAGGACGGGCGTCCCGGGGCAGAGGTCGACGAGGTCCGTGCCGAGGCCACCGGGCAGGCGCAGGTCGGCGATGACGAGGTCGAAGCCGTCGAGCCCCTGGCCCGACGCCTCCTGGACGGTGCGCGCCTCCGCCACCTCATGGCCGGAGCGCGCGAGAAGGCGCGCCAGCTCGGTGCGGATGACGTCCTCGTCCTCGACGATGAGGGTGCGGCTCATAGAAGTCACCTGCTCGCGGCACCGCCGCGTACTTCGGCCGGTTGCTCCGGTTCGCCTATCGACGGCAACTCCACCACCACCGTCGTTCCCTTCCCCGGGGAACTCTCCACGTCGATGCTCCCCAGATGCTCTCGGACGATGCTGAACGCTAGAGGAAGCCCGAGTCCCGTACCCTGTCCCGGTGGCTTTGTCGTGAAAAAAGGCTCGAACATTCTTTCGCGCACTGCGTCGGAGATTCCGGTGCCGTGGTCGACGACGGCCAGGCGCACCACGTCGCCGATGACACCGGCCTCCACCACCACGGCACTGCCGGCCGGGCTTGCATCGCAGGCGTTGGAGATGAGGTTGACGAAGACTTGCAGAAGCCGCTGCCTGTCCCCGTCGAGGCACAGGCCTGTAGGCACGCGGTTCTCGCACGTGACGCCCTTGGCCTGACGCGACAGCTGGACGAGGGTGATGGCCTCCCCGAAGGCCTCCCGCGCCTCGAAGCGCTCCGGCTGGGCTACGGCGTGGATGGTGCCGGCGTGGCTGAAGCCCAGGAGCACCCGGACGATGGTGTCGATGCGCTGCGTCTCCCTCAGGATGAGGGCCAGGCGCTCGCGCTGCTCGGCCGACGTCGCCTCGCGGGAGAGGTTTTGCGCGAGGCAGGCAATTCCGGTGAGGGGGTTTCCAATCTCGTGCGCCACCCCGGCGGCGAGCCGGCCCACCGACGCCAGGCGGTCTTGGTGGGCCACCTGCGCGGCCAGCGCCTTGCGCTCGCTCAAGTCCTCCACCAGAAGCACCGGCCCCCGCAAGTCCAGAGGGGCGCTGGCCGCGGACTCCTGGCTTCGTCCAAGCGCCAGGACGCGCTCGTGGCCCTTCAGCGTGATGCGGACTTCGGCGTGCGCGGCCTTCTGCTCGAGGAAGTCACAGAGCGCCTTGGCCACCGCACCGGGCTGCTGGTCCAGACGTCCCCCCACCGCGTCTGCCGAGGGGATGCCGGAGAGCGCTGCCAGCGCCGCATTCCAGATGACGACGTCTGCGTCCGGCCCGAGCGCGCAGACGCCCAGGGGCAAGTCCTCGAGGACGCGTCGTAGGTAGCGGCGGAAGGCCTCGAGCTCGGCCGGGGCGCCGTGCAGCTGGGCGCGGCTCATCCGCAGCTGCTCCTCGAGGAAGCGCAACCGCTCCGAGAGGGCCGGCTGGCGCCCCGGCTCCACGCGGATGCCGCGGTCCACCACCCAGCGGGCCCGCAAGGGCCCCACCAGGCCGGAGAGGTTTCGCAGGAGCCGCTCCCGCAGCCTCTGCAGCTGCGCCGGCCGGCGCTCGTCCACCACCATGTTGAGGTCCGCGAGCGCCAGGTCCACCTCGGTGGTGGCCGCGTCCTGCCCGAGAAGGGGCGCCAGCTTCGCCTGGAAGTCGCGCGGGCTGTCCGCCTCCACCACCACCGGGTCGACCAGCCTCGGGGCGCGGGTGCACAAGCCGGCCGCCTCCTCCTCGCGCGCGCTCTGCTTGGTGAGGAGGGAGACGCCGCCGAAGAGGACGACGTTGAGGCCCAGGGACCAGAAGGTGGAGATGCTCCACGGCTCGGCGCCGGGAAGAATGCCGAAGCGGCGGGCGAAGTCGAAACTCGCCGGCAGGAGGTGGGCGTGCGCCAACAGCGGGAGAAACAGTGTCGCTGCCCAGATGGCGATGCCGGCCGACAACCCGCTGAGAAACCCAAGCCGCGTCGCCCCCCTCCAGAAGAGGACGGCCAGGACGCCGGGCAGCACCTGGACGACGGCCACGAAGGAGATGAGGCCCAGCTCCGCCAGCCCCGCCCGGACGTCGAGCAGCCGCGAGAAGCCGTAGCCGACGAAGATGATGACGACGATGAGGACCCGGCGGGCCCAGAGAAGCCCCCGGTAGAGGTCCCCGGCCCCGGCCAGGTTGCTCCTCGGCAGAAGCAAGTGGTTGAGGCACATGGCGGCCAGGGCCAGGGTGTCCACAATCACCATGGCGCTGGCCGCGGAGACGGCGCCGATGAAGGCCAGCGCCGTGACGCCGCTGCCGCGGGCCAGGCCCAACACGTAGGTGTCCGGATGCACGCCGGGAAGCGCCACCTGCCCGGCCCACAGCAAAGGCAGCACGGCCAGGTTGAGCAGCAGGAGGAAGGCCGGAAACCCCCAGGCCGCGACGCGGAGGGCGCGGCTTCCGAGGGCCTCGGTGAAGGCCATGTGGAATTGCCGCGGAAGCAAAAAGCCCGCGGCAAACGACAGGAGGAGAAGCGTCGCCCAGGGCCCTTCCCGCACCGGCCGGTAGGCGGCTTCCAGCGCCTCGGGGTGGACGGACAGCCAGCGCTCGAGGCCGCCGAAGCCGCCGAAGACTTGGGTGACGGCCACCGCCGCCACCGCCAGGAGGGCCAGCAGCTTCACCACGGACTCGAAGGCGATGGCCAGCCCGAGGCCGGCGTGCCTCTCCCTGGGCGTGACGTGGCGCGCGCCGAAGAGAAGGGCGAAGAGCGCCACCAGCGTGCAGAAGACGAGGCCCACCGTGGACGCCGGCGGCGCATGCCCCAGCACGCGGACGCCTTGCGTGACGGCGCGGATTTGCAGCGCCAGGTACGGCAAGTTGCCGGCCAGCATGAAGAGCGTCACCAGGACGCCTGCGCCGTGGCTCTGGAAGCGGAAGGCGAAGAGGTCGGCCAGGGACGTCAGCTGGTGCTCGCGGGTGAGGCGCAGGACGGGCTGCCACACCACCGGCACGAGGAGACAGGACAGCGTCACGCCGACGTAGATGGCGAGGAAGTTGAAGCCCTCCGTCCGCGCGAACCCGACGCTGCCGGAGTAGCTCCACGACGTCGCGTACACCCCGAGGGAGAGGGCGTAGGTGAGGGGGTGGCGGACAAGCTTCGCCGGCACCCACCCCCGTTCCGCGGCATACGCCACCAGAAACAGCAGGAGGAGGTAGCCGACGGCGACTGCGAAGAGCTGTCCGAGTTGGAGCACGGCCGTGTCCGAGAAGAAGCGGGCGGAGTCAGTCCGTCCGTCGGTTCACCACCGCGCCGACGAGGATGACGGCGGCCCACAGCCCGAAGGGCCACAACCAGCCGTGCTGCCCATTGGCCCAGAGAAGACGCGCGCGCGAGGCGAAGACGAGACAGGCGAGGCCGAAGACCCACAGCGCGGGCTCGACAGTGCGTGTCCGGTGCTCCGGTGGTGTGGGCGGCATGGCCGTTTTTCGAATTTTCCTCGAGGGACTTCTTAGGCCGAAGCACCCAAGCGGGGGGAGAGACCCCGGCGCAAAAGGCGGCCCTTGCCGCAACGCGCAATGCTTCTTCCGTCACGAGCAGGCGGAGGCCCGCATGGGGTAAGCGAGGCCCCACGCTCGTGAATGCCCTTCTCTCGGTGTGGACGTGGCTGGAGATTGGCCTCGTGGCCCTTCTCGGCTTTCTCGTCCAGGGCCTCTTGGCCCTCGTCACGTTGCCCTTCGACAGGCGCCGCCTGGTGGTGGGGCGCGTCTTCCGGCTGGTGGGCGTCGTGGCCGCGCGGCTCACACCCTTCTGGCACTTCGGCGTGGTGGGGCCACTGCCCAAGGCAGTCGGGCGGACGGTGGTGGTGAGCAACCACGAGTCGCACGCCGACCCCTTCCTCATCTCCCACCTTCCCTGGGAGATGAAGTGGCTCGGGAAGGCCTCCCTGTTTCGCATCCCGGTGGTGGGGTGGATGATGTGGCTCGCGGGCGACGTCCCCGTCCAGCGAGGGGACAGCGCCTCGGGCAAGGGGGCCATGGCCAAGTGCGCCTCTTTGCTCGAGCGCGGT
>Ga0302311_10007290_pt1 | contig 11300 bp, 12 predicted proteins | sample III_Palsa_N1_3_FD_200449 | JGI IMG/M metagenome (GOLD analysis project Ga0302311, IMG submission 200449) | Peat permafrost microbial communities from Stordalen Mire near Abisko, Sweden - III_Palsa_N1_3 | ecosystem: Environmental > Terrestrial > Soil > Palsa > Peat permafrost | place: Sweden...
CGCAAGACCGGACGCCCGGCGCACATCCTGCACACGTCAACTGAAGAAGAATTCCCGATCCTCGCCGCGCACCGCGACGTCGCCACCTGCGAGGTGCTGGTGAACCACCTGACCCAGATCGCGCCTGAGTGCTACGAAACCCTGGGCGGTTTCGCGGTGATGAACCCGCCGATCCGCGACCGCCGCCATTACGACGCGGCGTGGCGAGCCGTGAACGAGGGGCTGGTGGATACCATCGGCTCCGACCACGCGCCGCATCCGTATGCATCGAAGTTGAAGCCCTGGCCCGAGGTTCCCGCGGGCCTTACTGGCGTGCAGACCGCGCTGCCGGTGATGCTCGATCACGTCGCCCGCGGCCGGCTCTCGCTTGCCCGCCTGGTCGATCTGATGGCCGCGGGCCCGGCACGAATTTATGGCGCGGTCACCAAGGGCCGCATCGCCCAAGGCTACGACGCAGATTTCACCATCGTCGATCGCCACGCCCAGCGCACCATCACCAACCGCTGGATCGTATCGCCGGTGGGCTGGACCCCGTTCGACGGCATGGCGGTGGTTGGCTGGCCGATCGCCACCATCGTCGGCGGCCGGATCGTGATGCGCGACGGCGAGATCATCGGCGAACCCGGCGGCAAGCTAGTGGTATTCAAGTAGAGCTCGCGCCGCCGTCATTGATGAATTTCAGGAAGTCTGCATCATCAATTTCTGCCAGCAGCTGCTGTAGAAGCGCTTCGTGTCCCGGCAAATGCTCATAATGATTCTTGCTGATGAACAGCGGGCTCGCGTTCCGGATCCAATCCGATATCGGATCGACACCGAGAAATCTGCCGAGCCGGTGCAAGGTTTTCCCGTTCATCTCGTTCTCGCCGAACATGAAGAACCTGGTCGGCATCGCGCGTGAGTAATTCCAGAATTCCAAGTGGCAGGCGATGATATAGCGCAATATCGAATCGATCTCGACATCCGCCAGCGACCGCCTAACATACGACTGCAGTCCGAGCGTCGCGTAGAATTTCTGCAAACCGTAGGCATGGTCGAGCAAATTCCGCACCGGACTGATGAAATACAGCTGATCGAATTTTGCCGCCAGATCTAGCGGCGAGACTTGGAACTCTTTCAGATGCTCCCTTAACCTGCCGCTCTCCTTCCAGACCACCGCCTGGATCACCGGCTTGATCTGCGCGTCACCGACTAGCCTTTGGTACGCTGCCATCACGCCATCATGTTCGAACGCGTGGCTATGCAAGATGCTGCCGCCGTAATCGCCTTGGCGTCCGCCTTCGGAGAGCCGGATCAGCAGACCGCAAAAGTGATCCAGGCTTTCCGCCTTCCCATCGGTAATGAATTTCAGGCCGTCTTCGCTTTCGATGCGTGCGAAGCCATGGTTCATCACCTGGATATGCGGATGCAGCGCCAGCGCTGCGCAAGCAAGCGTGGTGAGATTTCGGTATGGCGACAGCATAAGACCAATGCGCGGCATGTTTTTTCCGGTAGCGGGCAGCAGGACTGCCAATGATCCCCGCAGGCGCCCTTATCGGTCAAAAGTTTTTTGCTTCTTTTTTTCAAAAAAGAAGCCTTCCTTGCCTAGTTTGTTCGGTGAGCAAAGCGGTGGTGGAGCTGAGGGGAATCGAACCCCTGACCTCCTCATTGCGAACGAGGCGCTCTCCCAACTGAGCTACAGCCCCGCCTTGCTTGGCCGCGGAACATGATGTCGCGGCCAAGCCAAGTCAAGGGGACAAATCGGGGCTTTCTAGCCCGCTCGCGTCCCTGTAACCTACCTCCGATCTCAGAGGTTCCCATGATCAGTATCTTCTTCGACGTGCTCATCTACCTGCTCCGGCTCTATGGCTATGCGGTGTTCATCGCCGCCGTCCTGTCGATGCTGGTCAGCTTCAACGTGCTCGACAGCCGCAACCGTTTCGTCTGGCAGATCACCGAGTTCTTCTATCGCATCACCGAGCCCGCGCTTCGCCCGATCCGGAGGGTTCTGCCCACCCTCGGCGGCGTCGATTTCAGCGCCTGGGTGTTACTGATCATGATCTTCATGGTCACAATCCCACTGCTGGCGCGGATCGAATACGCCATCGCCTTCCACTCGGTCCAACCGCTGGTGTTCTGAACAGGTCCCCCGCGATGAGCGTCAAATTGGAAAATCCATGACCGCCCAGATCATCGACGGCAAACAAGTCGCCGCCCAACTGCGTCAGGACGTCGCCCGCCGAGTCGCAACCCTGCCGTTCCAGCCCGGCCTCGCCGTGGTACTGGTGGGCGAGGATCCCGCGAGCCAGGTCTATGTCCGCAGCAAGGACCGCGCCGCCCGCGAGGCCGGCCTCTCCGCCCGCACCATCCGCCTGCCCGCCGACACCACCCAGGCCGAACTGCTCGCCCTGATCGCCAACCTCAACCACGACGACAGTATCGACGGCATCCTGGTGCAGTTCCCGGTGCCGAAGCAGATCGATCAGCGCACTGTGATCCTGGCGATCGACCCCGCCAAGGACGTCGACGGCCTCCACCCGCAAAACATCGGCCGCCTCGCCGACGGTAGCGCCCAGCTCGTCTCCTGCACCCCCAAAGGCGTGATCAAGCTGCTCGCCGCCGCCAACGTAAACCTCACCGGCAAACGCGCCCTCGTCCTCGGCCGCTCGCTGCTGGTCGGCAAACCGGTCTCGCAGCTCCTGCTGAACGAGGACGCCACCGTCACCGTTGCCCACTCCAAGACCGCCAACCTCCCCGCCGAGTGCCGCCGCGCCGAAATCATCGTCGCCGCCGTCGGCCGCCCCGAATTCGTCCGCGGCGACTGGATCACCCAAGGCACGATCATCATCGACGTCGGCATCAACCGCCTGCCCGACGGCCGCCTGGTCGGCGACGTCGCCTTCGAAGAAGCCAAACACCAAGCCGCCGCCATCACCCCCGTCCCCGGCGGCGTCGGCCCCATGACCATCGCCTGCCTGCTGGAGAACACGCTGATCGCGGGGCTCGGCAGGCGAGGAAGGAAGTAAGGAAGGCGGGGGGCTTTGCCCCCTCGACCCCCACCAAAGGCCGAGAGGCCCTTGGAACCCATGACCAAAAGTCCGGGGGTCCAGGGGCCCCTTGGCTCCTGGCGGGGTCGAGGGGCAGAGCCCCCGCCTTCCCTACTTCTTCAACGGCTGATGAGCTCTGTCGATCAGCCTGCTCAACAGTCCGGGCGGCTTGGGCTTGGCGGCGGGGCGGGCGGCTTCGGCTTGTTGTTTTTCTTTGCTGTGCAGCCATTTATCCAGGGTCATGCCGGCTTTGGCGGCGCGCTTCTGCTCGTAGGCGCGCTGGCCGGGGCTCATTTCGGGGGGCATTGGGTACTCCGGTGAGATGATTGGGGGGTATTCAAGAGATGCTGCCGAACCGGCGCAAGAGGGTGGATTCAAGTTTCCCGAGCGCGAAGTTGATGCCGAAGCCGGCGAGCGCGAGCAGGGCGAGGCAGGCGAACATGCGCGGGATCTCGAGCCGGTAGCCCGACTCCAGCAGGCGGGTGGCGAGTCCGGTGGCGCCGCCGCCGGTGCTGTTGACGAACTCCGCCACCACCGCGCCGACCAGAGCGAGACCGCCCGAGATGCGCAGGCCGGAGAGGAACAGGGGAAGTGCTGCCGGCAGGCGCAGCCAGAAGATTTCCTGCCATATTTTGGCGCCGTTGAGGCGGAACAGATCGCGCAACTCCGGCGGCGGAGCGGCAAGTCCGGACGAGGTAGCGGAGAAGATCGGAAAGAACGCGACGATGCTGGCGCACATCACCAGCGCTGCGAACGGGTTGCCGATCCAGACGATGATGAGGGGCGCGATCGCCACCACCGGTGTTACTTGCAGCACTACCGCCCAAGGGTGGATCAGCGCGCGAGCAACCTTCGACGCGGCGACCAGGGCGGCGAGCCCTACCCCGGCGACGATCGAGACCAACAGCGCCGCCAGCATCACTGACAAGGTAACCCCAAGCGCCGCCAACAGACCGCGCCAATCGTCGAAGAACGCTACGATGATCGCAACCGGACCAGGCAGCAGGTACGACGGGACTTGAAATAATCGCACCGCGAATTCCCACAGGCACAGGCAGAGCGGCATCGAGAATCGCGCCAGCAGCTTCATGGTTCAACCGCCATTAGGGCAAGCCGGCGGCCAAGATCGGCGACGAACCCGAGCCGCAGCGCGTTGTCGCGCGCCGCATAAGGCGCCGGCGAGGCGCAGTCGTCGGCGATTCGGCCGGGATGCGCCTGCATCAGCACCACTCTAGGGGCGAGAAAGCAGGCCTCGTCGATCGAGTGGGTGACGAACAGGATGGTGGGACGGCTCTCCTGCCAGAGCTCGCGCAGATCGTTCTGCAATCCGTGGCGGGTGAATTCGTCGAGTGCCGCGAAGGGTTCGTCCATCAGTAGCAGGATCGGGCGTGGCGCCAGCGCGCGGGCCAGCGAGACCCGCATCCGCATCCCGCCGGAAAGTTCCCGCGGACGGGCCGCAAGCGCGCTGCCGAGCCCCACTTGTGTCAGTGCCTCCTCGGCGCGACGGCGCGCTTCGGCCTTGGGCACGCCGGTAAGGCGCAGCGGCAGGGCGACGTTGTCGCGCGTGTTGGCCCACGGCAGCAGAGTTGCGTCCTGGAACACGAAGCCGATCTGCCCCGGCTGGGGCGGTGCGTCGCGCCAGATGATCCTTCCGCTATCGGGCTGATCCAGCCCCGCGATCAGCCGCAGCAGCGTCGATTTGCCGCAGCCGGAAGGTCCCAGCAGCGCCACCAGCGCGCCGGGCTCGATGCTGAAGGAGACGTCCCGCAGCGCTTCGACTCCATTCGCGAACTTCCGCCCGACCCGGTCGAGCCGCAGCATCAAGGGCTGCCGACGAATTGTAAGGTATAGGCCTGATGCCAGTCGAGCGAAGCGGGGTAGAGCCCCGACGCCGCCATCGACAGGAAGAAATTCTGCCAGCGCTGGTCGGTCATCATGCCGATCGGGCCCTGCGGCGGTAGGACGATCGCGTGCGACTTCAATACGCCCCGGCCATAGGCCAGAAGAGCGTCGGTCATATCCGGGTTGTCATGCTTGATCAGCTGGTTGGCGGGCGTGGGGTCGCCGTTCAGGTACGACTCCCAACCCTCCTGCGACGCTTTGATGAAGCGCGCGATCACGTCGGGCTTGGCCGCGATCATCTGATCGGACGCCACCAACAGGCTGCCGTAGCCGGAAAATCCGGCGTCGGCGATCATCAGCACCACCGGGGTGACGCCGGTCTGCTGTTTGATCAGAAACGGCTCCGAGCCGAGATAACCCTCCTGCACCGCCCCGGGATTGGCGAGGAACGGCGCCAGGCTGAAATTATACGGGCGGATCTGGCTGTCGTCGTAGCCGAAGCGGGCCTCAAGAAAATTCCACCACCCCGCCCTGGTGTCCGCGCCGATCATGATCGGTACGCCCTTGAGCTCGGCGAAGCTGTCGTGGTGCTCGCCGGGGTGGGCGATCAGCACCGACGGGTCCTTCTGAAAAAACGCCGCCACGGCGCGGAACGGGATCTGCTGCTGCACCAGGTTGAGCGCGAGGAAGGAATTCGACGCAAGATCGAGGTCGAGCCGGCCGCCGAGCAGCGCCTGGGTCTGGTTGACCTGCGGTCCACCCTGCCGGATCGCCACGTCGAGGCCGTATTTCCGATAGATACCGGTGGCCAGCGCCTGGTAATAGCCGCCGTATTCCGCCTCCGCCTGCCAGTCGAGGCCGAAATTGACGTGATCCGCGGCGTGTGCCACGGCACCAAAGCAAAACAGCACCATCAGAGCGAGTATCGATTGAACGCGCATGGCGGCAAATTTCTCCACTTCTTATCTCGCGGATCGGACTGGCCCAGCATGGCAGGAGGAAGCCCAGTGGTCGAGCCGCGTCTGAAGTCGAAAATCGCGGTGGCGGCAATGCTGCGGATGGGCGATGCCGCGGGCAAGCCGGGCGCGGTGCTGAAGCGCGGCGACCCCGACGCCGGGGCGATTTTGATTTTGCTACGAGGCCGGAATGGATTGGCGATTTTCGGCCAGACTCGCGCACCGGACGGTGGCGAAGCCTGGCAACGCCTGTCGGGCCCGGCGCCGATCGATCAATCAGGGGCGGATGCGCTGCTGGCGCGCCAGTTCCGTTTCGATCCGGATCTATGGGCGGTGGAGTTCGAAACACCCGATTTGCAACCTCCATTTCAACTTCATGTGATCATATCATGATATTTCCGTAATGCTGTCCGGCCAGCCATAAAATCTCCAATGAAACCAACGGCTCCAGCGGCGGTTGTTGCTGTTTTGCCACAGAGATAACGAAAATATCTCGGCGGGTTGTCCGTTGCCCCGCAGCACCACATGTTGTATTTTAACAACAGGCGGTCTGGAAAGTAACCGGGTGATCGGTATTGGTCCTGGTTTCACCCTGGCACCGAAAGCAGCACTGGGAGTAAAGAGCGTCCAACTCTACGGCGTATCCGCCTCAGCCAACATGGTTGCGGCTCTTCTCACGAAAACCAGATTGCACGATCAGGGAACTAGTAACATGAAGCTAAGCATTGCCTTATTGGCCGCCACGGTCATCGCCGCGCCGCTCTCCGCGTTTGCTCAGGCGGTCGACGGCCCCTACATCAGCGGTGGCGCTGGCACGACCTATGAGTCGCAGGAGCACGTCAGCATCCCCGGCGTCGGCTCGGCGAATCTCAGCTCGAACTGGGGCTGGGCCGGCGAAGCGTCGGTCGGCTATGGCCTGGGCGGCGGGCCGCGGGTCGAAATCGAGGGCAACTACCTCACCGACCAATATACTCATCCTTCGGGCGCGGGCGGCCGTGAGAACAAGTATGGCGCGTTCGTGAACGGCCTCTACGATTTCGATCTGGGTTGGAACATTGCTTACCCCTACCTCGGCGCCGGCGTCGGCTATGAATGGGTCGAGGCCAAACCGTTCTCGTTCCCATCCCCGCTCGGCGAAGCGACTGCGAGTGGCACCAAGGGCAATATCGCCGCTCAAGGCATCGCCGGCGTCGCGTTCCCGATTTCCGGCATTCCGGGCCTGTCCGCGACCGCGGAATATCGCTTCCAGAACGTGTTCGGCGATCGTCATCTCGGCGGCGACTCGCCCTATGATGCCGACTTCACCAATGCGGAGAACAACACCTTCCTGCTCGGGCTGCGCTATGAATTCGGCGTACCCTCCGCGCCACCGGCTCCTGCCCCCGCGCCCGCTCCTGCTCCGGCGCCTGCTCCGGTCGCAACTCCGGCTCCGGCCCCGGCCCGTACTTACCTGGTGTTCTTCGATTGGGATAAATCCGACCTGACCGAGAAGGCCAAGGCAATCATCGCCGACGCGGCCCAGGCTTCGACCACGGTCCAGACCACCCAGATCGAGGTCAACGGCTACACCGACCTTTCCGGCACGCCAACCTACAACCAGGGTCTGTCGGTCCGCCGCGCCGACGCGGTCAAGGCCCAGCTGATCACCGACGGCGTCCCCGCCGGCGAGATCGTGGCAATGGGCTTCGGCGAAAACGACCCGCTGGTGCCGACCGCCCCCGGCGTGCGCGAGCCGCAAAACCGCCGCGTCGAAATCATCCTGAAGTAATCAGGCTGGTTTGATTGGATCAAAGAGGGCGGGGATCGCGAGGTTCCCGCCCGTTTCTTTGAAGCTTAGGAAGCTGATACCAGCGGCCCTATCTCTTGACCGCTGGTATCGCGCGCGGGTTGGCGGGCGGCGCGCGCAAAACAAAGACTCATACCAGCCGCCCAAATCGCTGGTCACGAGTCAAAATTTTGGGCGGCTGGTATGAGAATCTTCTTTTTGTGAACAAAAAGAAGCAAAAAAACTTTGTCAGTTTGCTATCCGGGCAAGGCGGCTGCCTCGTAACGAGCGATGCGCCACTCGGCGGGTTCCGCGGCGGCGGCGGCAATCCATTCGGCAACCAACGGATGAGACAATACGGCAGAACAATATTCTTCGCTCTCGGGCGTCAGTTCTGGGCGATAAGTGGCAAAGCGTGCCGCAACCGGTGCGAACATGACATCGGCAGCGCCAAACGCACCGAACAGGAACGAGCCGCCCGACCGCATGCGGGCCTCGGACCACAGAAGCTCGATGCGAGCAATGTCGGCAGCGGCACCCGGAGTGCGGCCGTGCCCAGGAAAACTGCCGCAAACATTCATCGGCATGTCGTTGCGCAGATCGCGAAAGCCCGAGTGCATTTCAGCGCTGATCGCGCGCGCCGTCGCGCGCGCAGCACGATCCGCCGGCCACAACGGCGTGAGTTCAGCGCAATATTCGACGATCGCGAGGCTATCCCAGACCAGGTTGCCATTGTGTTCGAGCAGCGGAACGAAGCCGCTGGGCGAGATCCGTTTGACTTCGGGTGTATTGCCGCCCGCGAGTGGGATGACGATTTCCTCGACTTCGAGGCCCGCGAGTTTAACTGCGAGCCACCCTCGCAGCGACCACGACGAGTAGCGCCGGTTACCGATATAGAGTCGATTCATTATGATTGATGCCCTTACAGTTTGGGGGTTACCGAGGGCATTGCCCTCGATAACCCCCTTATGTCCAAAAGTTTTTTGCTTCTTTTTTTTCAAAAAAAGGAAGACTCTTGCTTGTTTAATCCGCCGCTTCCGCGTCCACCTTGGCCGAAAGGCTCTCGCCGCGTTTGATCCGCGCCATCGCGTGATCGACATGTTTCTTGAACACGAAGTCCGCCGGCCGTTGATTTTCGAGCGAGATTTCGGGAGCCATCTCCCCGGTCACTTTCGGTCCGCGCATCGCCACCGCCATGATTTTCAGCGGGTGTTTCACCGAATCCACCACCGCCGCGGCTTCGTACCCCGAGTGGACCATGCAGTCGGCACATTTCTCATAATTGCCGGTGCCGTATTTGTCCCAGTCCGTGGTGTCCATCAGTTCCTTGAAGCTGTTGGCGTAGCCTTCGCCCAGCAGGTAGCAGGGGCGTTGCCAGCCGAACACGTTACGCGTCGGGTTGCCCCAGGGCGTGCAATGATAGGACTGGTTGCCGGCGAGGAAGTCCATGAACAGCGGCGACTGGGTGAATTTCCAGCCCTTGCCGCCGCGCCGGCCGGGATCGCGGGCCAGGATGTCGCGGAACAGTTGTTTGGTCTTGCGGCGGGTCAGGAAGTGTTCCTGGTCCGGCGCGCGCTCGTAGGCGTAGCCGGGCGAGGTCATGATGCCGTCGACGCCCATTGCCATCACGCTGTCGAAGAATTTCGCCACCCGCGCGGGGTCGGCGCCGTCGAACAGGGTGCAATTGATCGATACCCGGAAGCCCGCGTCCTTGGTGCGCTTCAGCGCCTTGACCGCGCGTTCGTAGACGCCGTCCTGGCTCACCGCGAAGTCGTGCATTTCCTTGTCGCCGTCGAGGTGCACGTCGAACGAGAAGTAGGGGTGGGGTTTGAACTGGTCGAGCCGCTTTTCGAGCAGCAGCGCGTTGGTGCAGAGGTAGACGAACTTCTTGCGCTCGAGGATTTTCGCCACGATTTCGGGCATTTCCTTGTGGAGCAGGGGTTCGCCGCCGGCGATCGCCACCACCGGCGCGCCGCATTCGTCGACCGCCTTGAGGCAGTCTTCCACCGACAGACGCTGGTTGAGGATTTCCGCCGGGTAGTCGATCTTGCCGCAGCCGGCGCAGGCCAGGTTGCAGCGGAACAACGGCTCGAGCATCAGCACCAGGGGATAGCGTTTGCGGCCGAGCACGTGCTGTTTGACCACGTAGGCGCCGACCTTGATCGCCTGTTGGAGGGGAACGGCCATGTCTGATCCTTACCGATGTCGATCGATTTTAATTGATAGTAACGATTCGGCGTCGCGAAATCGAGCCTAACCCCGCGATTTGTCCGGGAATGTGGCGGAGGCGCGGGCAGTGCACAAATGTTTTCTGCGCAAGGCCGCTGACCAATCGGTCATAGCGCCCCGGACGGGCAGCCCAATCGACGCCGAATTTGATCCCGAAAATCGTATAACGCATTGTTATTACTATTCTATTCTTACATGAACGGAAGTTCTGCGGCATGGTTGCGGTATAAATGCAACGCAGTTGCAAAAAAACGATAGGCTGCGTAGACCGAACTCAATTTCGCCCTAGGTCGTTGGCTATGATAGCGTGAAACCGAGAGTGCCGCTCTGGCAAGACGAGCCCTCGGGTGCGGAGAACAATACTTGCAGATAACGGTCGATCACGGCTCCAATTTAAGCGGGGCCACTGTCAGCGGCGAGAATACCAGCGTGGGCGGGGCGATCTCGGTTCCTGCGATGTTGGTGGAAACCGGAAAACTGGTGGAACAGGCGCTCGATGCGCTATTACCGCTGCCTGATGGTCCCGAGGCGCGGCTGTTCGAGGCGATGCGCTATTCCGCACTCGGCGGCGGTAAGCGGCTGCGCGGCTTCCTGGTGATGGAGGTGGCGTCGCTGTTCGGGGTAGCCGAAACCTGCGCCGCCCGAGTCGCGGCTTCGGTCGAGATGCTGCACGCTTATTCGCTGATCCACGACGATCTGCCGGCGATGGACGACGACGATCTCCGCCGCGGCAAGCCCTCGTGTCATCGCGCGTTCGACGAGGCGACCGCGATTCTGGCCGGCGACGCGCTGCAAACCAGGGCGTTCGAGGTACTGGCGGAAGAAGACACCCACTCCGATCCGCTGGCGAGGGCCGATCTGGTGCAGGCGCTGGCGATGGCCGCCGGACCGCACGGTATGGTCGGCGGCCAGATGATCGATATGCTAGCCGAGGGCCAGGAGTTGACCGTGGCCGAGATCGGCCGACTCCATGCGCTGAAGACCGGCCGGCTGATCCAGTACAGCGCCGAGGCCGGGGCGATTTTAGGGCGTGCGCCCTCGGCGATCCGCCAATCGATCGCGGCCTACGGCCGCGATCTCGGCGCCGCGTTTCAGATTGCCGACGATGTACTTGATGTGACAGCAAGTGCCGCCGAATTGGGCAAGACTGCGGGCAAGGACGCTGCTTCCGGCAAGGCGACGCTGGTCTCGGTGATCGGGGTCGAGCGGGCGCAGCGCCACGCCGAAATGCTCTCGCAGCAAGCCGTGGCCCATTTGGAGTATTTCGGCGCCCGCGCGGCGCGACTCGCCGCTCTGGCTGACTTTGTCGTAACCAGGAGGAGCTGAGAAGATGCCCGATATCCCTCCCTTGCGCGGCGCCACTCCTCATCTCGATCGGGTGAATTACCCCGCGGACCTGCGCAATCTGTCGCTGGATCAGCTCCGCCAGCTGGCCGACGAGCTGCGGGCCGAGACCATTGATGCCGTGTCCGGCATCGGCGGTCA
>Ga0302311_10007292_pt1 | contig 11300 bp, 14 predicted proteins | sample III_Palsa_N1_3_FD_200449 | JGI IMG/M metagenome (GOLD analysis project Ga0302311, IMG submission 200449) | Peat permafrost microbial communities from Stordalen Mire near Abisko, Sweden - III_Palsa_N1_3 | ecosystem: Environmental > Terrestrial > Soil > Palsa > Peat permafrost | place: Sweden...
AGTCGGCAATCGGCATCGATATGCGATTCTGACGTGGAATCGTGGAAGTAGTGCTCGTAGCCCGTCTTGCAGCAGTTTCCCGCCGCCGATATTCCATGTGAGTGTCTTCAATTCCATGCCGCGCAGTATAGCTATTTATGATCTTCGCATATAAGCATTCAGGCCTTTCGGCCGAGGAGCAGTCGTCGGTCCACTGGGCGCTCCGGTGATCATCCAAGCGGAGTTACCTGCTTCACCTCGTCGCCGAACGCGCCGATCTTCAGGCGGCACCGGCGGCCCACTCGCAGCCTGCGCCAGGTCTCCTGGTCGAGCTCGGTCACGTACTCGTCCCCGTCGCCGCCCTTGACCGCGAACGTCGCGTGGTACGTCTCCCGACGCTCGGTGATCCGCTGGTCGGCCTCGAGGGTGTGCTCGGGCCAGCGGACGTCGGCCGGGCCGTCGCCCTTGGCGCTGAACGTCCGGAACTTGCGCCACTCGAACTCCTCGTACTCGAAGATCGTGTGCTTGGCCAGCACCTCATGCGACCTGCTGGGCGGCATGCTGGCCCCCGCCCGGCGCATGCCCGCCTCGATCTCGATGTCGGGTTCCACCTTCTGCACCGCCCGGAGGTTCCGCACGTTCTCCCCGTGGGCCGGCTTCCAGGCGGTGCGGCGGGACCGCCACCGCCCCTGCTCGACCACCACCGTCCGCCGCCAGTTCAGCGCCGTCACCACCACGTCGACCTGTCGTGAGAACACCGTTACGCCCTTCTCCCACGTCCAGTATCCGCTTGCGCGGCCCCAGTGAGTCCCGAGAGGATGTCGCGGTGGGACGACGTTCGCCGAAAAGCCGGATGCGATAATGAAATATTTTACTAGAGGATCAAGTGTCTGGACATGTCTCTAGTGGCTCCATGTTCGGACGGCTACCAGGGAGTCTTCAGTCACCGACTACTATTCTGGCCGCGCGACGAGCTGACGATAGACTTTGCCGATGTAGAGGTTGAATTGACGGACCGAGAAGATGAACGCGTCTTCCTTATCGGTTTCTTCCGGGAAATTTGTGATGACGAATGATCGGATCTGCGGAGGAGTTCGTCCGGTTGCGGAGCAGCAGCAATCTAATTGACTATCAGCGCGCCGCCCACGATGACGCGCCCGACGCCGTTTGGCTAGACGTCATCCAGCGGTTCCCTGATTATCGGTTTTGGGTAGCGCACAACAAGACAGTGCCGGTATCTATACTACAGGTTCTTGCCGAAGACTCTGACGAGAGAGTTAGAGGCATGGTCGCTAGGAAACGGAAGCTGCCCTCGGAGTTGGCCGCTGTTCTCGCCCGGGATTCCAGTGAAATCGTACGAGCAGCAACGGCGCGCCACCGGAACACTCCTCCCGAAGTGCTTTCCGCTCTGGCCGGTGATCCGTCGCCAATCGTCCGCAAGATTGCGGAGCAACGTCGAGAGAATCCGAAACAAGTGGGCCAATGACGATGGCGCGTGGCAGATGAACGAGCACGGAGGAGGTGACTGATGATGCTTGAGATCTGGTGCGCCTATATCCGCTGGCTATAGGAATTCGCTCCAGAACGGCACCATGTTCGGCGGGGTCGAATCTGCGCGGGTGAGCCTTTCAACGGTGCCGAGCTCGTAATCGATGTACTGAGCGAGGTTGGCGCCGTAGATGATGATGTCGGTTTGGTACATGGATAGCACCGGGTGCCCGTAGGTGCCTCGCCCTGCGGGCAGGTAGCGGTGCGCGTAGATCGGGATCATCGTGGGTGCCTGTGCGAGGAACAGTTTCGCCATGCTCAGGGCCTGGCTGAGTTCGACCGGGCGCTGGCCCCAGGAGGGGTGCCAGAGGGCGTTGTTCTCGACGTCGAAAAGCGCTCCCTCGACGGGCCAGCCGAGCTGCTGACGAAGATCGCTTGGGGCGCCGTCGCGCCAGTCCGGCCACGGTTCGACCCGGGTCTGACCCATCCCTTGCGGGCGGTTGAGAGGCAGTCCTGCGGCGAGGAAGGCGCGGTGGTCGTCGGCGAAGTCGAGGTCGTAGTCCCGCTCGATGCGGGTGAATTCCTCGTCGGTCAAGCCGGGGCCGATTTCGTACTGGCCTGAGCGGGCGAGTCGGCGGGCCGCTTCCTCGCCCAGCCTCGTGCCTTCGTTGCTCATCACGCCGGGAAGGATAGCGCCGCGCCGCCGGTTGCCAGCGTTAGCGGAGCTCCTCCAACTCCGCGAGGGCCGAGCGCAGGTTGCCGTACGGCTCGGCTGGCAGCGGATCGCCCCTTGCGGCGGTCAGGAAATCCTCGAGCGCGCGAGCCGCAGTGACCAGGAGAGGATCGTCCACGGGCGACGGTTTCAGGATGTCTCGTGCAGAAGCGGCCTGGGTCAGGAATTCGTGGTCGGAGATCTTCTGGTCGAAGTGATCGTCCATCGCGTCAAGCAGCCGCAGTAGGGTGCGGAGCCCCTGTTCACTCACCGCTCGAGCGTCGCTTGCGTACCAGCGGCCCCATCGATGAGCGCTCGGCATCGGTCAACAGCAGCGGGACAAACCTCCAGCTCGGCACTCCCCAAGCCTACAACCTGCCTTATCCGGGATACGCTTATTCCGTGATCGCTGAACGCCGTGAAGCTATGCTTGTCGCAGTCGAATCGTCACATGGGTTCAACGAGTTTAGATGTCTCATCGAGCGATACTTGGACAATGGCATACCGAGCGATGAGGGGATCTCCTTGTAGGTTGGTGTGCGCCAGAGTTCAGGCTATTCTCGAATGACACGGCCGAATTAAACATATCGTCCCGCACACAGGCACCTGAACGAGCAGCGGGAACACGGGACCGTTCGGGATAATCCTAATTTTGATATTGGTCTCTTAGCGGGCGTTGGTGGCGACGGGCTTTCACGTTGGGCGTCGTAGCGTGAAAATGGGGTGCGCAGCTGGAGGCGTCTGGAGATCATGGGCTGGTGGGAGACTTGCGGTGGGATGACGTGCGGGAGTGGTTCGAGATGGACGGGTCGTTGCTGGACGCTTACGTCTTCGACACGAGGATCGCCGACTGGCAGGCGTTCGTCGATCTGGTCCGGTCCAAGGGCTGGTGGTTTGAGTACTCGGAGGACCAGAGGCCCAGGCGGCTGCCCGTCCGAGTGGAGGATGTTTTCGCTCGACGTGGTGAGATGGCCGTTGTCTTGCAGATCAGGCCAGTGCCGCAGGTGCGGGTCAACGTGCACTTCTTTACCGATGAGGAGATCGAGGTCGACTTCTCGCCTTCGGCGCTCCAGGGCCAGGAGCGGCTCGATCTGCTGTGCAGTTTCCTTCGCGCGATGGGCCGGCGTCTGGGTAAACCGGTGGTACTGACGCCCGAAAGCCTCCCTGATCGCCCGCTGATCAGATACGACATCGACGCCGACCGTATGATCGTGGTGCCGTAAGTGGACATCACGGCTCTGCCAGGATCGCGCTGTGGCATTGGCTCGCTTGGGACTGATCTGCCTCGATTGTAAGGACCCGGCCGATCTCGCAGCGTTCTGGGCGGCGCTCCTCGGCGGCGAAGTAGCGCCGATAAGCGACGATGTCGTCGTGGTGAAAAATAAGGGAACTCCGGTTGCGGCACTGCGAGTACCCGATTACCAGCCGCCGACCTGGCCGGACGGCGCGATCCCGAAACAGATGCATGGATCCGGCCGGCCACCCGTTCTGCCTGTGCGACTGGAGCCAGGAGTTACCGGCTAACCGCAAGGATCCGGAAGAAGCCGGTCAGACGATTGACGTGAATTCACGCGACCCTGTCCAGCCACTCGGCCAGGGTTGCGTAATCGGCAGCGGTGAGCCCCTGGGTGCGGTCAACGCGGTGTAGCAGTGCGTGTCCTTGGTGGTAGGCGGATACCCAGGCCCGGTCTCGGTTGGTGATCTCGTCATCGACCCAAGCGAAGGAGCGTCCTGCCGCCCAGGCGACGAGGGACGCGTCTTCCAGTGCAACCCGTCTCGCTCGTCTTGGTCATCGGCGTCGGACGGCTCCGGCCAGATCACGACGGGCATCGGGGGCAGGCCGATCCGCGGGCAGATGCACTCGTTCGCCTCGTTCATCCAGGTCGTGGCCCAGACCAGATCGCAGCGTAGCGCCATCAACTGTGGCCCGTGCCCGGGGTCGATTCTGGCCAGCAGTGGATTCGAAGCCGCCTTGAGCTCGTAACCGGACTGATAGACCGGGTAGCCCGCTGGATACTGCTGCGGTGACGCGCCGAAGGGGATGAGCGGTCCGTCGACATCGAGGAATAGCAGCGGCCGCTTTGCGGAATCGGACACGCCTGCACGATAGCGGCTTATTTCAGTCCTGCGGCTGCGCCGCCTCGGTCAACGTCGCGTGGCGGTCCTGGTCGGGAGGTTAAGTGAGTTCCGCCGCGAGTACCGGACGGGTCTGGGACGCCGAACGCCTTCACGGTAGCGGGACGATTCTTAGTCCACGACGCCTTCGCACCCTGCGGTCAAGCGCTGATCGCTGTGACGCCAGGCAGGTCGCTGAAGCGGGCTTTCGCGTCTTTGCTCACGACCGTCCGCCCGGTCTCTGCGGCATGAGCAGCAATGATCAGGTCGTGTGCTCCTCGTGGCGTGCCAGACTTGCGCACGTAAGCCAGCAGACGACCATGGTGCGCCGCGGTGGCGGGGGTGTAGTCCATTACGTCTATCACCGACGTGATGGTTGCCAGCGCACGTGACCTCTGTGCCGCGCGCTCTGGCGTGTCCGCTAGTTCGATGCCAACCCGGTACTCCGCTACCGAGATCGACGCGATCGCAAGCTCGTCATCATCCAGGGCGGCTCTGTCGATTGCCCCCCGCTCGTACGCTATAAGGACGTTGGTGTCCAAGATCAGGCGTCGGCCCATGGGTCGACCACCTCCGAAGTCACCATGGACATCGCCTCAGCGATGCTCTTGACGAACGCGTCATCTGGCGGCGTGGTTCCGGTGAGCGCCGCCCTCAGATCCGCGCCTGTCCGGCGGTGAGCCGGCCCGATCTCGGCGACCGGATTGTTGCCGCGCACGATTGTCACTGTCTCCCCACGCTCGACAGCGTCGAGTAGGTCCGAGAAGTGCCGGGAAGCCTCCGTGGCCGTCATAGTGCGCATGCAAGCAGAATATCTGATAATCAGATTCCTGGCTAGGGCTGGCGAGTCCCACAGCGATAGCGGTGGTGAAGCTGTCGTCCGAAGGGAGTCCTTCACGGCACCGGATTTTCTCTCGGTCGATTAGTGTCGTACACAGTCGACATATTAGGTTATATGCGCCAGTCACGTCGGCGGTCTCTCGCCATTCCGGATCCGCCTGGCCCGAGCGGCTGGCCGGCGTCTTCGACCGCATGCCGGAAGAGCGGGCGGTGCTCGGCCTTTCTGCGAACTGGTCCTCGGCGCGGACATCGGTGCGAGATCGCCGATCTGCGCGAGCTGCCGTTCCCGGACGTCTCGCTGGCGGGCGTGGTCTGCTGGTATTCGCTGATGTACCTGGCGCCGTCCGGTCGGCCGGCCGCCTTTGCCGAGCTCGCTCGGGCGTCAAGCTGGGCGGCTACCTGGTGACCGCGTTCAAGGCGGGCGACGGCACCCTTAGGCGCGGCGGGCGGGCCACCGGCCTCGACGATGAGGAGGTGGACGCCTTCCTCGACTGGCTCGTCGGGATCCTCCGCGGTTCCGATCTGCCGGACTACGGCGAGGTGCGCAACGTCGAGTTCACGACGACGCGGTGGCGACCGGGCTACGCCATGAAGGACGTCGACCGCTTCTTGCGTGAGATCGCAGAAGCCATCAGGACGTAGCCCCAGCCGGGTCGGCTGCGGCACACTTCAGCTGCCCGCCTCGGCGCATTTTGGTGCACTCTGGCACGCATCTGGCACCACGATGGGCCATGGAGAATCGATTTGGCGCCGACATGGCTTGCGATGGCACCATAGTGGTGCCATACTGGAGCCATGGACCTCGGAACGTATGTCAGCAACATCCGCCAAGAGCTGGCCTTGGCCGCCGATGCCGGCGGCGACGACGCCCGCGCTCTCGCCGAGCGGCTTACCGCCCCGCTGGAGTCGGCTCTGCGCCTGGCCCTGCTTGATGCCCTGTCCGACGCGGCGGACGAGATCACCCGTGACCTGGCGCCGGGATCGGTGCACCTGCGGCTCCGCGGCCGGGAGCCCGGCTTCGTCGTGACCCCGCCGCCCAGCGAGCCGCTCGACCAGGCCGATGCCCCGGCCGCCGAACTCCCGCCGGTCGCACCGCAGGACGACGACGGCGCCATGGCACGAGTCAACCTCCGCCTTAGCGAGAACCTGAAGGGCCAGATCGAGGAAGCGGCGGAGCGGGCCGGCCTGTCGGTCAACAGCTGGCTGGTCCGGGCGGCCGCCGCCGCCCTCGACGGCAACGGCCCGAGCCGCCGCACCAACCACGCCGCCCGCGGCTCTCAGCGCTACACCGGCTGGGTCCGCTAAGCGGCCCACCCCGCCTCCGCGGCCCGCGCCGCGTCATCTCATTGCCCGGCCGAGCAGACAACAGGCCACCCGCCGCCCCGGATCCGGGGACGGATAGCACCGCACACGCACAGGAGATTCCGTCATGCCCACCTTCGCCACTCCCAAGCCGATCACCGTTTCCATCGAGCTGTCGGTCGGCGACGTCCGTATCGTCGCCTCCGACCGCACCGACACCATCGTCCAGGTCAGGCCCACCGACGACTCCCGCGAGGTGGACGTCCGCGACGCCGAGCAGACCCGCGTCGAGCAGACCCCTGACGGCCTGGTGGTGAAGACGCCCCGGCCGCGCGGCCTAGGCCTGCTCGGCAAGCCGGGCTCGGTCGACGTAACGATCGAGCTGCCGGCCGGCTCCAGCGTCCACGGCGACTCCTCGGTCGCCGCCTTCCACACCAGCGGCCGCCTCGGCGAATGCAAGATCAAGACAACGGCGGGCAACGTCGACCTCGACGAGACCGGTCCGCTCGACCTGCACACCGGGGCCGGCGCGGTCAGCGTGACCAAGGCCGGCGGCGACACGGAGGTCACCACCGGCACCGGCCGCATCCGCCTGGGCGAGATCGACGGCGCCGCCGTCATCAAGAACTCGAACGGCGACACCCGGATCGACGCGGTCACCGGCAACCTGCGGATGAACGCCAGCAACGGCGATCTGATCGTCGGACGGGCCGACGCTAACGTCACCGGCAAGTCCGCCAACGGCGAGATCAGGATCGGCCAGGTCAGCAGCGGCACGGTCGAGGTCAAGACCAGCAACGGCGAGATCGAGATCGGCGTTGGGGCGGGCTCCGCGGCCCGGCTCGACCTGTTCACCAGCTTCGGCCACGTGCGCAACCACATGGACGCCGCCGACAGCCCCGAGCCCACCGACTCAGTCGTCGAGGTCAGCGCCCGGACCAGCTACGGCGACATCGTGATCCGCCGCGCCTAACGGCGGCCACCCCGGCCAGCCGGCCACCCCGCCCCTGCCCCGCCCCTGCCAAAAACAAGGGCGGGCACCTTGGAAGGAACACGCCATGACCACCACCCCCGCCCGGCTGGCCATCTCGGTCACCGGACTGCGAAAGTCCTACGGAGACCAGGTCGTGCTCGACGGCATCGACCTGGCCGTCCCCGAGGGCACGATCTTCTCGCTCCTCGGCCCGAACGGCGCCGGCAAGACCACCGTCGTCCAGATCCTCTCCACCCTGATCAACCCCGACGGCGGTGACCTCCGCGTCGCCGGCCACGACCTGGCCACCGAACCCGACGCGGTCCGGGCTGCGATCGGCGTCACCGGGCAGTTCTCCGCCGTCGACAACCTGCTCACCGGCACCGAGAACCTGCTGCTGATGGCCGACCTGCACCATCTCGGCCGCGCGGCCGGACGGCGCCGGGCCACTGACCTGCTCCGCCAGTTCGACCTGGCCGACGCCGCCGGGAAGCTGGCCGGCACCTACTCGGGCGGCATGCGACGGCGGCTCGACCTGGCCATGACCCTGGTCGGCGACCCGAGGCTGATCTTCCTGGACGAGCCGACCACCGGGCTCGACCCGCGCAGCCGGCAGACCATGTGGCAGATCGTCCGCGACCTGGCCGCCAGCGGCATCACCATCCTGCTCACCACCCAGCAGCTGGAGGAGGCTGACGAGCTCGCCGACCGGATCGCCCTGCTCGACCACGGCCGGATCGTGGCCGAGGGCACCGCCGACGAACTCAAGCGCCGCATCCCCGGCGGGCACATCGAACTGCGCTTCGCCGCGCAGACCGAGCTCGAGTCGGCCGGCCGGCTGCTGGCCGCCGCGTCTCGCAACGAGGAGGCGCTGACCCTGCAGGTGCCAGGCGACGGCAACGTCGAGGCCCTGCGCGCTCTGCTCAACCAGCTCGACAGCGCCTCCGTCAAGGTCGAGGGACTGTCCATCCACACCCCGGACCTCGATGACGTCTTCTTCGCCCTCACCGGGCAGCCCGAGAACCAGGCCGAGAACCAGGCCGAGAACCAGCCCGACGACTCCTCCCGCCCCGACTCGCAGAAGCAGAAGGTGACCCAGTCATGAGCACCATGTCCTACGCCGCCGCCGATTCCGCGACCATGCTCCGCCGCAACGTGCGGCACATGATCCGCTACCCCTCGATGACCCTGCTGCTCGCCTTCATGCCGATCGTCCTGCTGCTGATCTTCGTCTACGTGTTCGGCGGAACCCTCGGGTCCGGCCTCGGCCACGTGCCCGGCGGCGGCGGGCGCGCCGCGTACATCAGCTACGTGGTGCCCGGCATCCTCGTGCTGTCCATCGCCTGCGTGGTGCAGGCGACCGCGATCTCGGTCGCGATGGACATGACCACCGGCATCATCGCCCGGTTCCGCACCATGGCCATCTCCCGCTCCTCGGTGCTGACCGGGCACGTGCTCGGCACCCAGATCCAGACGCTGTTCACCATGGTCCTGGTCGTCGGCGTCGGGCTGGCGATCGGCTTCCGGACGGACGCGAGCCCCGGCGCCTGGCTGGCCGTCATCGGCATCGTGCTGATGACCAGCTTCGCGCTGACCTGGCTGTCGGTCGCGCTCGGGCTTGTCGCCAAGACGGTGGAGTCGGCCAGCAACCTGCCGATGTTCCTGACCCTGCTGCCGTTCCTCGGCAGCGGCTTCGTGCCGACCGCCTCGATGCCGATCGGGCTGCGCTGGTTCGCCGAGTACCAGCCGTTCACCCCCGTCACCGAGACCGTCCGCGGCCTGCTCGTCGGGGGCCCGGTCGGCAGCCACGCGATCGTCTCCGCCGCCTGGACGATCGGCATCGCGCTGGTCAGCTACGTCTGGGCCAAGCGACTCTACAACCGCGGGCCGCAACTGCCCCGGTGACCCACCGTCGCGGCCAGCCAGGCCGCACGCGAGCCCGTGAAGCCAGGAGACCGGAAGAGCCCGGTCTCCTGGCTTCACCGTTTCACCCGGCACCGCAAGCGAATGTGGCTAGACGATTATAGTGTCGGGCATAGTCGACAACCACTCGGCTCGTTCGTCGTATCATCTACATGACTGACTGGTTATAGGGGCGGTTTGGTACCGCGAGGCCATACCGCTTGCAGACGGGCGGTATGCCGAGCGCCTACAGGCATTGGAGGCAGGCAGGCGATGAACGACACTTACTCAAAGTGGAGCGACGTGCTGGCCAGGGGCCACGCTGTCGACCAGCGCCCGGCCGCCGAGCAGGCGGTTGGCAAGGCCGTCGCCCGGGAGCGGCGCGAGGCGTACATCCTGAAAGCTGTCGCCACCTTCCGTTCGAAATTCAAAGCCTTTTCTCCCGAACGAACCGAGGCGACTCTCTTCCCTCCATGACACCAACTGCTCTCGGGCGCGCGGCTCCCCGGATAACAGCAAGATATGCGAGTCGATGACGCCGAGCGTCCAGAAGACAGAGCGTCGGCCGGTAAGCGCAAGCGGGCCAGGCTTCTCAGCTCCGCCACGTCACCGGAGGTGAGGCGCTCCGCCAGCCCAACGGCGTCAAGAGCGGCGTCGATCTGAGCCGGGCTGGTGGCGCCGATCAAGGTCGCCGCCGTCCGCGGATGAAGCAAGGTGAACGCGATCGCCAGCGTCGCCGGGCTGGTGCCGAGCGCCGCAGCCGGACGCCGAAGCGCGGCCCCCAGCCGCAGCGCAGCCGACCGGCGCGGATCGCCCAGCTCGTCGCTGAGCCGTCCGGCCGCGCCATCGGAGTATTTCCCGCTCAGCGCGCCGCCGGCCAGCGCCGCCGACGGGATCAGCGATGCCCCGGCCGCCGCCAGCGCGGCGTCCATCGCCGGGTCCTCGACCCAGTCAGTGCGAGCCAGGCTGTACGGCAGCTGGGCCGCGCACGGCGGCGGGATCGCTGCCCGCGCGGCCTCGGCGGTCGCCGCCGCCAGATCAGCCGCGCTCCAGTTGACCACCGCCCAGGCGCCTACCCGCCCGGTCGCCAGCACGGCCGCGATCTGCTCGACCGCGACCGGCACCGGAACCTCGGACGGCAAGGTGGAGGAGTACAGCAGCCCGAGCCGGTCCAGCCCCATCCGCTGCAGCGATGCCTCCAGCTCGCCGATGGCGTCCTGCCCGGGCCAGAACTCCCACCAGAGCTTGTTGGAGACCGTCAGCGCGGCCGGGTCCGCCCCGACCGCGCGCAGCAGCTCCCCGAACAGCACCTCCGAATAGCCGGTGGGGATCGGCGCCTTCCCGGTCTCGTCGTCATACCGGGCGTCGTCGAGGAAATCGATCCCCCGCTCGAGCGCGGAGGCCAGCAGCCGCTCGGCCTCGGCCCGGGGCATCCGCTCGAACGTCCGCCACGATCCGAGCGCGATCCGCGAGACCTCGATCTCGGACCCGCCGAGACGGCGATGCGGCAACACGGCTGGCATGGCGACGGTTCTCCCTACCCCTGCGCAGCCGGGGCCTTGATGGCGGCGACCGGCGGCTGATCGGCGCTGTCGCCGGTCGTGTTGACGACGAGGTCGTCGGCCGGGAACGCGTACAGCCCGGACTGGCCGGACTGCAGGATCCCCTGGGTGAAGTATCCCAGCGAGCGCAGCGTCCCCGTGCTGGCGTTGACCTCTTCCAGCGAGTAAGCCGGGTCGGACTCGTCGACGAACACGAGCTCGCTGCCGCTGAGCGTTGCGTCGTTGACTTCGTCGGGCGTGTCGACCAGCCACTGCCGTCTGCCGTCGGCCAGCCGGTAGCCGACGATGGCGTCGCCGCCGGAGCCGCCGGTGTTGGTGGCGCCGACGAGCATGCCGTCGGTCACCGCGACCGGGACCCCGAAGCCGCCGGTGGACGCGGTGTTGAGGGCGACCGTCCCGCCCCCGAGGGGGATGCCGGAGACGCTGA
>Ga0302311_10007293_pt1 | contig 11300 bp, 10 predicted proteins | sample III_Palsa_N1_3_FD_200449 | JGI IMG/M metagenome (GOLD analysis project Ga0302311, IMG submission 200449) | Peat permafrost microbial communities from Stordalen Mire near Abisko, Sweden - III_Palsa_N1_3 | ecosystem: Environmental > Terrestrial > Soil > Palsa > Peat permafrost | place: Sweden...
GGCGAAGCAGCCAAATTTCTCGCCGGCGGCGAATTCCCGGTGCCGACCGGGGAAAGCTCGACGGGCCAGGTCAGCATTTCATTCCAGACCTACGGCGTAGGTTTGGGCTTCGTGCCGGTGGTGCTTTCCGGCGGCAGGATCTCGCTGAAGATCTCCACCGAGGTGTCGGAATTGACCAATAACGGCTCCTTCACCCTGTCCACCGGCGCCACGTCGGCGGGATTGACCATTCCGGGCCTCAACGTGCGCCGCGCCGAGACGACGGTCGAGCTGCCGTCGGGCGGATCAATGATGATCGCCGGCCTGCTCCAGGAAACTACCCAGGAGGATATCGACTCCATTCCCGGCCTCACCAACCTGCCCGTCCTGGGCGCCCTGTTCCGCTCACGGGATTACCAGGAAGGCGAGACCGAGTTGATGGTAATCGTCACCCCCTACATCGTCGGCCCCACATCGCCGAACAGCCTGCAGACGCCGGCCGACGGCCTGGTGATCGCCGACGACGCGTCCACCGTCCTGATGGGCGATCTGAACAAGACCTATCACGTCAAACCCACACCCCCGGCCCAAGGCGCGCCGCCCACGACCTACCAGGGACCAGTCGGCTATGTCATCGAATAGACGCAGGGCGACAATCATCAGGGCGCTGCTGGCGGCGATGCTCGCCGCGTCCGCGGCCGGCTGCGCCTCCACGCCGAAGCATAACCCGGCCGCGCAGAGCCAGGGCCTGACCAGCACCGAGCAGTTCACCGCCAAGGTCGATTCCCACCAGGATCAGATCCTGCTCGCCGCCCACGCCGACGGTCTGTCCGCCGCCCAGGCGCGGGCGCTGTCCGGCCTGGTCGACCGCTGGCGTGACACCGGCGGCGGCCCGATCGTGATCCAGGCGCCCAGCCACGGCGGCGGCGAGGCCTATCGGTCGGCGATCGCGATCCAGGACGCGCTGGCGGGCCTCGGCGTCCGCGATACGCTGATCAAGCTAGTAGGGTACGACGCCTCGCCCGCCCAGGGCGCGCCGATGATCGTTAGTTTCGCCAGCTATGAGGCCACGGGCCTCAAGTGCGGTCTGGACTGGGACAGCTTTACGAAATCGGCCACGAACAAGCCCAACAACAATTTCGGGTGCGCGGTCACCGCCAACATCGCCGCCATGGTGGCCAATCCCGCCGACCTTGCGGGTTCCCGACCGGAGGATCCGAGTGACGCGCAACGCCGGGAAGCCGTGCTCGGCAAGTACCGCACCGGCGCTGTCTCCTCCACCGTCAAGGACGGTCAGGCCAACGGCGCGATCTCGACGGCCATACCTTGATGGAAGGGCATCAGTGAGCAGACCCTTCACAGGACCTGACGACGAAGACGTCGGATTTGGCGCCGACGACGAGTTCTCGCTCGACGCCGCCGATCCCTGGCGCACGTCGGCGCTGGCGCCCAAGGGTCGCGCCGAGGACCCCTTCGCCGACGTTCCCTCCGATCCCTACGCCGTTCCGGGCGAACGCATCGACCCCTTCGCGGCCGAGCCGGCGCGAGCCTATGCCGAGGATGCGCCGATCAATCCGGTGGGCGATATGCTCGCCAACGCCGAGGCCGCCCTGGGTCACGGGGCGATGGGCGAGGGCGCGTTGGGCGAAGCCAGCGTTCCGCGCATCGCCATCCATATCTTCTGCGAACGGCAGGACACCGCCGCGGTCGCCGACAAGGCGCGCCGCGACCGGCGCATGTCCCGCGCCCAGACCACCGTCCAGGCCGGCGGCCTCTCCGCCGCGGTGGACTTCTACCGCAACCAGCCCACCCCCTCCCTGGTGATTGTCGAGAGCCAGGACCAGGCCGACGTGCTGATCCCGCAACTCGATGCGCTGGCCGAGGTTTGCGACCCTGGCACCAAGGTCGTGGTCATCGGCGCCCACAATGACATCGCCCTCTATCGCGAACTGATGCGCCGAGGGGTGAGCGAGTATCTGGTGCCGCCGCTGCAGACCCTGCAGTTGATCCGCGCCATCACCACGCTTTATTCGGACCCCTCGGCGCCGTTTGTGGGACGCCAGATCGCCTTCATCGGCGCGCGCGGCGGGTCGGGCTCCTCAACCATCGCCCATAACCTGGCCCACATCCTTTCCGAGCGGATGCAGACCAACACGGTGATCGTCGACTTCGACCTGGCGTTCGGCACCGCCGGCCTCGACTTCAATCAGGACCCGCTGCAGGGCGTCGCCGACGCGCTGCATCAGCCGGACCGGCTGGACCCGGTGCTGCTCGAGCGGATGATGGTCCACTGCACCGAACGGCTCAGCCTGTTCGCCGCCCCGGCCAATCTGGACGACGACTACGACATCTCCCCGGAAGCGTTCGAGGAAGTGGCCGGCAAGATCAGGAACACCGCGCCCTTCGTGGTGCTGGACCTGCCGCACCTGTGGTCCAACTGGGTGAGGCGGATGCTGCTCGCCGCCGACGACGTGATCGTCACCGCCGTGCCCGACCTGGCCAGCTTGCGCAACGCCAAGAACATCATCGATCTGGTCCGCCAAGCTCGCCCCAACGACGCGCCGCCGCGCCTGATTTTGAACCAGGTCGGCATGCCCGGCCGGCCCGAGGTTCCGGCCAAGGACTTCGCCGCCGCCCTAGGCATCGAGGCGTCGCTCATCGTCGGCTTCGACGCCAAGCTGTTCGGCCAGGCCGCTAACAACGGCCAGATGATCGGCGAGATCAACAGCCGGTCGAAGGCCGCCGAGGGACTGGAGCGGCTGGCGCAGCTGATCGCCCGGCGCGATGCGCCCGTGGCCGTCAAGACGTCGGCGCTGAGCGGCCTGTTCAAGCGGAAGTAGGGCGGTGTTCGGCAAGCGACCTTCCGACGAGGACGGCGACAAGCCGCTGGTGCGCGCCCCGCCACCCACCGGCGGCGCGCCCATCGCTGTCCGCCCGCAACCGGTTGATCCGTCCACGGTAAAGCAGGCGCTGGCGTCGGCCGCCGCGCCGCGTGCGCAATCGGCGACAGACCGCATCGCCGGCGCCCACGCCGCGCAGAAAACCAATGCATCGGGGTCTGGCCCCAAGGCGACCTCCGCCTTCGAACAGCTTAGAGCCGCCCAAGGCGGACCGACCGCCGAGATCGTCCGGGAACAGAGCGACTACTACCACGCGACGAAGACCACCATCTTCAACGCCCTGATCAACACCATCGACCTGCCGCAGCTGGCGCAACTGGACGCCAAGACTGCGGGCGAGGAGATCCGGGACATCGTCGCCGAACTGGTGGCGATCAAGAACGTCTCCATGTCGGTGGCCGAGCAGGAGCACCTGGTCCAGGACATCATCAACGATGTGCTGGGCTATGGCCCGCTGGAGCCGCTGCTGTCTCGCGACGACATCGCCGACATCATGGTCAATGGCGCGGGCAGGGTGTTCATTGAAGTCGGCGGCAAGGTGCAGCTGACCAACGTCCGTTTCCGCGACAACGCCCAGCTGATGAATATCTGCCAACGGATCGTCAGCCAGGTGGGCCGGCGGGTGGATGAAAGTTCGCCCATCTGCGACGCGCGCCTACCCGACGGCAGCCGCGTCAACGTCATCGCCCCGCCCCTGGCGCTGGACGGCCCGACCCTGACCATCCGGAAGTTCAAGAAGGACAAGCTGACCATGCGCAACCTGGTCGACTTCGGGTCGATCAGTCCGGAGGGCGCGCGGGTGCTGGGCGTGATCGGCGCCTCACGCTGCAACATCCTGATCTCCGGCGGCACCGGTTCAGGCAAGACTACGCTGCTGAACACCCTAACCGCCTTCATCGACCCCACCGAGCGGGTGATCACCTGCGAGGACGCCGCCGAACTGCAGCTGCAGCAGCCGCATGTGGTGCGCCTGGAGACCCGGCCGCCGAACCTGGAAGGCTCGGGCCAGATCACCATGCGCGACCTGGTCAAGAACTGCCTGCGGATGCGCCCTGAACGGATCATCGTCGGCGAAGTGCGCGGGCCCGAAGCCTTCGACCTGCTGCAGGCGATGAACACCGGCCACGACGGCTCCATGGGCACGCTGCACGCCAACACCCCGCGCGAGGCGATCAGCCGGCTGGAATCGATGATAACCATGGGCGGCTACGGCCTGCCGTCGAAAACCATCCGTGAAATGATCGTCGGCTCGGTGGACGTGATCATCCAGGCCGCCCGCCTGCGCGACGGCTCGCGCCGGATCACCCACATCACCGAGGTGGTGGGCCTGGAGGGCGAGGTTATCATCACCCAGGATCTGTTTGTCTACGAGATCACCGGCGAAGACGCCCAGGGCGGGGTGGTCGGCAAGCACAGATCCACCGGCATCGCCCGGCCGAGGTTCTGGGACCGCGCCCGCTACTACGGCCTTGAGCGCGAACTGGCCGAAGCCCTGGACGCCGCCGAATGACGCTGCTCACTATCATCGTCGCGGTGCTGGGCTTCGTCATGGTGGCGGGGTTGGGCCTGGCCTTCGCCGGCGGCGACGAGGCCAAAACGACCAAGCGCGCCCAGGCCATCACCGGCACAACCCGCGGCCAACGCGCCGCGCGCACGGCCCGACCGGCGGCCAACGAACCGGGCTCGCGTCGAAAACAGCTGCTGAAGTCGCTCAAGGAGCAGGAGCGGCAACAGCGCAAGGCCCAGCTGACCCTTGGCGCGCGGCTGCAACAGGCCGGCCTCGGCATCACCGTCACCCACTTCTGGATCATCAGCGGCGTGTTCGGCGCCGTGATCCTCCTGATCATGCTGCTGCTGCGCCAGGCGGTGTGGATCGACGCCGGCGTCGCCTTCGTGGCCGGGCTCGGCCTGCCACGCTGGGTGGTCAGCTTTCTCGCCAGCCGCCGCACCAAGGCCTTCACCGAGGCCTTCGCCGACGCCATCGACGTGATCGTGCGCGGCATCAAGTCCGGCCTGCCGGTGCACGACTGCCTGCGCATCATCGCTCATGAGAGCCCGGCGCCGCTGGGTCCGGAATTCCAGCGGCTGGTGGAAAACCTGGCCGTCGGCCTGACCATGGATCAAGCCATGGCGCAGATGTACGGGCGCATGCCGACCTCGGAGCTGAGATTCTTCTCCATCGTGCTGGCGATCCAGCAGAAGACCGGCGGCAACCTGGCCGAGGCGCTTGGCAATCTTTCCGCCGTGCTGCGCGCGCGCAAGCTGATGCGGGAGAAGATCAAGGCCCTGTCGTCGGAAGCCAAGGCCTCGGCGATGATCATCGGCAGCCTGCCGCCGGCGGTGGTGTTGCTGATCAGCGTCACGGCGCCGGCCTATATGGCGGTCATGTTCACCGACCCCAGGGGCAAGGTCATGCTGCTCGGCGGCGTGTTCTGGATGGGCCTTGGCATCTTCGTGATGCGCAAGATGATCAATTTCAAGTTCTGAGGGGCGCCGCATGGACATCGCAGGCGCCCTATCCGATCCGACCAATGTCCTGACCGCCTTCGTCGGCGTGCTGGTGTTCGCTACGGTGATCACCATCGCCGGGCCAATGATGAACCGCAGCCAACTGGAAGGGCGGATGAAGTCGGTGGCCAATCGGCGCGAGGAACTGCGTCTCCGCTCCCGCCAAGCCCTGGCCAACAAGAACGGCGGCGCAGGCGGCCGCCTTCGCCACACGGACGAAGGCGTTTATAAGCGGGTGGTGGAGCGGCTTCAGCTCTCCAGACTGCTGGAAGACCCCAAGGTTGTCGACAAGCTGGCGCAGGCCGGCTTCCGCGGACCGCAACCGGTCACCACCTTCTACTTCTTCCGCTTCATCGCTCCCTTCGTGCTGGCGTCGCTGACGGCTTTTTATCTGTTCGTCGTCAACGGCTTTAACCTGCCAACCATGTCCAGACTCTGCATCTGCATGGGGGGCCTGGTGCTCGGCTACTACGCACCGAACCTGTATATTTCCAACGTGGCGTCCAAGCGCCGGGAGTCCATCGTCGCCGGGTTTCCGGACGCGCTGGATCTGCTGCTGATCTGCGTCGAATCCGGCATGTCCATCGAGGCGGCGCTGCAAAAGGTGTCGCAGGAAATCGGCGCCTCCTCCATCGAGCTGGCCGAGGAGCTGTCCCTGCTGGTGGCGGAGCTGTCCTACCTGCCCGACCGCATCCAGGCCTACCAGGGCCTGGCCAAACGCACCAACCATCCGGGGGTCAAGTCGGTGGCCACGGCCATGGTCCAGGCCGAGCGCTACGGCACCCCCCTCGGCGGCGCGCTCAGGATCATGGCCAAGGAAAATCGCGAGCTGCGCCTGGCGGCGGCCGAGAAGATCGCCGCGGCCCTGCCGGCCAAGCTCACCGTGCCGATGATCGTCTTCTTCCTGCCGGTGCTGTTCGTCTTCATTCTTGGCCCGGCCATCATTAAGGTGCAGAACATCATGGCGCCCAAGTAGGCGAGCCTCGGAGCGCGGGCATGGCCGCTCAGCTGACGCTCTTCTTCGCCCCCGGCGCCTCATCAATGGCGCCGCATATCGCCCTGCACGAAATCGGCTGTCCGTTCGAGGCCAGGCCCATCTCGTTTTACGCCGACGACAACCGCAAGCCCGACTATCTGGCGATCAACGCCGAGGGCAATGTGCCGACCCTGCTGATCGATGGCCGTCCGCTGACCGAGGTGGCGGCGATCCTCTACTATCTGGCCAGGACCTACCCCGAGGCCGGGCTCTGGCCCGCCGGCGACGTGGAAACCGAGGCCCGCGTAGTCTCCTGGATGTCCTTTACCGCCTCCACCATCCATCCTGCGCGGAAGAAGGGGCTGGAGCACGCCATGGGCGTCTATGCCATCGCCGACCAGCGCCTGGGCGCGCGCGAGTGGCTGGTGGGCGACTATTCCATGGCCGACATCCACCTGTTCCGGCTGTTCTGGCGGTTCGCCAATTCGCTCAAGCCGGAGCGCTCAAGCCTGGCCAACCTATTCGCCCACCACGACCGCATGCTGGCCCGGCCAGCGGTGCGGCGAACGTTGGAGGTGGAATCGGCGATCGGCTACGAACTGCCGGCCTAGGCCCGCAAATAGATCGACCGCTTCGGCGCCGCCAAAACCCGGCGCAGCATAGGCTCGAAGGCCTCCAGTGGCATGGTGTCGTAGTTCGGGTCGAAGGCGTTCTGGTCGTACAGGTGGCAGAACTGGGCGGTGTATTCGAAATCGGGATGGCCCTTGAACTCGTCGCGCATGTCGCGGTCCAGGCCCAGGTGATGGAAGAAGTAATAGCCCTGGAAGATGCCGTGGTGGTCCAGCATCCAGTGGTTGCGCTCGGACACATAGGGCTTCAGGATCACCGCGCCGATCTCGGCGTGGTTCGACGGGCCCAGGATGTCGCCGATGTCGTGGATCAGGGCGCAGACGACATATTCCTCGTCCCGCCCGTCGCGGTGCGCCCGCGTGGCGGTCTGCAGGGAGTGCTCCAGCCGGTCGACGGCGAACCCGCCACAGTCGCCCTTGAGCAGGCCCAGGTGCGCCAGCATCCGGTCGGGCAGCGCGCGGTTGAAGGGCCCCGCCGCCTGGGCGATGGCCATCCAGTCTTCCTGCGTACCGTCCACCATAGCGTGGAACTTGGCCCGCGCCTCTCCATCCATCGTTTTGACTGGCATCGCTTCGCCGTCGGCCATGGTCCCAACTCCTCAAAACCGTCCTTCGCATCGTGCGCGACCGGACCGGACCCGTCAACGCAACTTGCCGGGGCCGGTCCGCGAGCCTAGCGTTGCGGCGTCCACCCTAGCGACCCGAGGCGAGCCCATGACCCACATCACCTATGAGATCGTCGAACACGACGGCGGCTGGGCCTATCGCGTGGACGGGGCCTATTCCGAAACCTTCAAGACCCATGACCTCGCCAGGAAGGCGGCCCATCGCGCCGCGGGCGAACAGCGGGTCGGCGGCCAGACGCGGGGCATCGTCTATGAGGACAAGGACGGGAAGTGGCACGAGGAGGTCGCCGACGGCGGCGCCCGCCCGGACACCGACGTGGAAGGCTGAGGCGCAATCAACGCTCGCTCCACGCGCCGGCCTCTGTTACATCCGCGCCCATGACGATGGTTCGGACAGGGTCTCGAATTAACCGCCCGGCGTGACGCCGCCGGATGATGGCCGATGCGCGCGCCGGGTTGTTTCGCCCCTCGTTCCCAAAACCCTCCCCTGGACCCGATTGATGGCCCCCGATTCCTCCGGCGACACCCCACCCGACAATAGGGCTGACACCACCGAAGCTGGTCGCGACTACCGTCCCACCGTCTTCCTGCCCGACACACCCTTCCCCATGCGCGGCGGGCTCCCGCAAAAGGAGCCGGAGATCCTGGCCCGGTGGGCCGAGCAGGGGCTCTATTTCGCCATGCGCAAGGCCCGCCAGGACGCCGGCGCGCCCCTCTATGTGCTGCATGACGGCCCGCCCTACGCCAACGGCGACATCCACATCGGCCACGCCCTGAACAAGACCCTGAAGGATTTCGTGGTCCGCTCGCGCTTCCTGCTCGGCTACGACGTCGACTATGTCCCCGGCTGGGACTGCCACGGCCTGCCGATCGAGTGGAAGATCGAGGAGGAGTTCAGGGCCAAAGGCCGGCGCAAGGACGAGGTGTCCAAGGGCGAGTTCCGCCAGCGCTGCCGCGAATACGCCGCCGGCTGGATCGAGCACCAGTCGCGGGAATTCCAGCGCCTGGGCATCCTGGGCGACTGGGCGCACCGCTACGCCACCATGGACTACAGGTCCGAGGCGGCCATCGTCGCCGAGTTCCACAAGTTCATCGCCTCCGGCCAGCTCTATCGCGGCTCCAAGCCGGTGATGTGGAGCCCGGTGGAGCGCACCGCCCTGGCCGACGCCGAGATCGAGTACCACGACCACACATCACCAACGATCTGGGTGAAGTTTCCAGTGGTCGAGGGCCCAGACGCGGCCGATGGCGCCAGCATCGTGATCTGGACCACCACCCCCTGGACCATCCCGGCCAACCGGGCCATCTCGTACAACCCCGACATCGCCTATGCCGTCTATTCCGTGGACGCGATGGAGCAGGGCCTGGCGTTTGAGCCCTGGGCCAAGCCAGGCGACAAGCTGATCGTCGCCGAGAAGCTGGCTGACGATGTCCGCGCCGCCGCCAAGATCGCCGCCTGGACCCGCATCGAGGCGATCGACCCGGCCGGCATGGAATGCGCCCATCCCTTGCGCGCGCTCGATGAAGGCTATGGCTTCTCCGTGCCGCTGCTGGCCGGCGACCACGTCACCGAGGACGCGGGTACGGGCTTCGTCCACACCGCCCCCGGCCATGGCGCCGACGACTACCAGGTGTGGCTCGCCCACGGCCATCGCGAGATCCCCGAGACCGTCGACGAGGACGGCGCCTACTACGAACACGTCCCTCTGTTCGGCGGCCTCAAGGTGCTGGAGACCGAAGGCAAGAAGGCCGGCAAGTTCGGGGCCGCCAATGGCGCCGTCATGGACAGGCTCATCGAAGCCGGCAACCTGCTCGCGCGCGGCCGGGTTGAGCACTCCTATCCCCACTCCTGGCGCTCCAAGGCGCCGGTGATCTTCCGCAACACCCCGCAGTGGTTCATCCGCATGGACGCGCCGCTAGAGGACGATATTCACAAGGGCGCCACCCTACGCGAGACCGCGCTCGCGGCCATCGACGCCACCGCCTTTTATCCCGACGTCGCCCGCAATCGTATCCGCTCCATGGTCGAGACCCGCCCCGACTGGCTGATCAGCCGCCAGCGCGCCTGGGGATCGCCGTTGGCCATGTTCGTCGACAAAACCACCGGCCAGCCCCTGAACGACGACCAGGTCAACGCCCGCATCGCCGGCCTGATCGCCGAGGACGGCGCCGACGCCTGGTTCACCCGGCCCCCGGGCGATTTCCTCGGCAACCACGATCCGGAGCGCTACGAGAAGGTCGAGGACATCCTCGACGTCTGGTTCGATTCCGGCTCGACCCACGCCTTCACCCTGGAAGATCGCCCCGGCACGCGCTGGCCGGCGGACCTCTATCTGGAAGGCTCCGACCAGCATCGCGGCTGGTTCCAATCCTCGCTGCTGGAGTCCTGCGCCACCCGTGGCCGCGCGCCATACAATGGCGTCATGAGCCACGGCTTCACCCTCGATGAGAAGGGGGAGAAGATGTCCAAGTCGGTGGGCAACACCGTCGAGCCGCAGACCGTCACCAAAGAGAGCGGCGCCGAGATCATGCGGCTGTGGGCGGCGATGGTCGACTACGCCGAGGACCAGCGGATCGGCAAGACCATCCTACAGACCACCGTCGACGGCTATCGCAAGCTGCGCAACACCGTCCGCTACCTGCTGGGCGCCCTCAATGGCTTCAACGAGGCCGAGCGGGTGGACTATGCCGACATGCCGCCGCTGGAGCGGTTCATCTTGCACCGCCTGTGGGAGCTGGACGCCCATGTGCGCGGCGCTTACGAGGGCTACCGCTTCCAGGACGTGTGGCGGCCGATCGCCGAATTCTGCTCCAACGACCTGTCCGCGCTCTATTTCGATATCCGCCGCGACGCCCTCTACTGCGACCGGCCGGATAGTCTGCGCCGTCGGGCCTGTCGCACGGTGATGGACGCGGTGTTCGAGCGGCTGACCGCCTGGCTCTCGCCGCTGGCCTGCTTCACCATGGAAGAGGCCTGGACCACGCGCTTCCCCGACGCCGGCTCCAACTGCCTGCGCGTCATCCCGGACACCCCCGCCGAATGGCGCAACGAGGCCGAAGCCGAGCGCTGGCGCAAGGTCGAGGCGGTCACCCGCGTGGTCACCGGCGCCTTGGAGGTCGAGCGCCGTGAGAAACGCATCGGCGCGGCCCTGGAAGCGGCCCCCAAGGTGTGGGTCGCCGATCGAGAGCTGCTGGCGGCCTTCGAGGGCCTGGACGCGGCGGAAATCTTCCGCACCAGCCAGGCCACGCTGGTCGCCGGCGAAGGTCCGCCGGACGCCTTTCGTCTTGAAGGCGGGACGATGATCGCTGTGGAGCCCCTGCGCGCCGAGGGCCGCAAATGCGCCCGCTCCTGGCGCATCCTGCCGGAAGTGGGAAGTGATCCACGCTATCCCGATCTCTCCCTGCGCGACGCCGACGCCGTGGCCTGGTGGGATGAGCGCCATGAGTGACCAAAGAGAACCCTTCCCCCTCCATGGGGGAAGGGCAGGGTTGGAGGTGTATCCACTGGCGTCGACGTCCGAATCTCTGATGGGCGCCGGCGCCCAACTGCGCCACTCCCTCCAATTCAGCGGCCACACCCCCACCCCGCCCTCCCCCATTGAGGGGGAGGGCTTTTAGGCGGCGACGATGGATCTCAACGCATATCGCCCCAACCGCAATGGCCTGATCGCCTACGCCGTCG
>Ga0302311_10007297_pt1 | contig 11294 bp, 10 predicted proteins | sample III_Palsa_N1_3_FD_200449 | JGI IMG/M metagenome (GOLD analysis project Ga0302311, IMG submission 200449) | Peat permafrost microbial communities from Stordalen Mire near Abisko, Sweden - III_Palsa_N1_3 | ecosystem: Environmental > Terrestrial > Soil > Palsa > Peat permafrost | place: Sweden...
GCCAGCCGCGACCAGACCGCAAACCATCGCTCCGCGTCAGGCTCGCCGATTTGGCGTGCGGCGGCGAGGCATTCGCCGATGTCGGCGCCTCCACTGCTGCTGTGACTGGCGGCGCGGAGCCATTGCAGCTCGAACAAATCATCCTTGAACACCGTCACCATGGTCACACCTCTCCCACTTGCCAACCGGAACCCGCATGTATATGCCATACACATGCCAGACGATGTATACGACGTCAACACCCCGCGCGCCTACCACCACGGCGACTTGCGGCGTGCGCTGGTCGAGGCGGGATTTGAAATCCTTGAGGCGGAAGGGCGAGAGGCTCTGACCCTGCGGTCAGTTTCGGATCGGACCGGCGTTTCCAAAATGGCGCCGTACCGACACTTCGAGGATAAATCGGCCTTGCTGACGGCGATCGGTCAACACGGCCTCGTGTTGCTACGGGATAGACTGAAACGAGTCGACCAGGGCGAAGACCCTCGCAAGGCGCTGGTCGATTTGGCGACCGCACACATCGAGTTCGCCATCGAACACCCGGATCTCTTCCGGCTGATGTTTGGGCCTGATCCGCAGATCGGCGGAGATCAGGCCGACCTTGCCGACAACCCAGACACCGCGTTCGGTATTCTGGCCCGGCGCATCAGGCAAGTGTTTCCAAAAGCTGAGATCGGGGTCGCCACATTGTCGTGCTGGTCGTTCGTTCACGGCTTGGCGACACTGGCGATTGACCGCCGTCTGCGACCGCCGCCAGAAGACTTGCAGGCCGTGGCCCGGCGCGCGGCGGCGTTTCTGATCGGCCGACTGGCGGACTCCTCAAATTCATCAAACCCTCAGGAACACGGCTAAGAGGTTGGGCCCAACCGCGCCAATTTCGGCGGGCCGATCACCACACATAACGTCCTTTATGTAACCGTTTGGTAGGGTCCAGCGGGCAGGGTGGCGCCATGTCCGACGCCGCCGAACTAAGCCTCCCGACCCTCGCACCCGAAAGCCATGGCGGCTTCCTCGTGCCCGCGATCGTCGCCGACACCCATGAGGACGCGGCCGAGCGCTTCCTCGAGTATTTCGCCGCCACCATCCGCAACCCCAATACCCGGGCGGCCTATATGAACGCCGTCGCCGACTTCCTGCGGTTTGAACCCGTCGCGGAACTGGGATCGTTGGCCGAGGTCCGCTCGATCCACGTATCCGCATATATAGAGTCCGTCGGAGAGCGGTTCGCGCCGCAGACCGTTAAGCAGCGCCTGGCGGCCCTGCGCGGCCTGTTCGACTGGCTGGCGCGTCATGGCGTGCTTAAGACCAATCCGGCGGCGCCGGTGCGTGGCCCAGCCTATACGATCAAACGCGGCAAGACCCCGATCCTGACTGCGGCCGAAGCCAAGCGCCTGATCGAATCCATCGAGACCGACAGCCTAGTCGGCCTGCGTGACCGGGCCCTCATCGCCGTCATGGTCTATAGCTTCGCTCGCATCTCGGCCGCCGTCGGCATGGACGTCGAGGACTTAGTGCAGACCGCTGGTCGCTCGTGGCTGCGGCTGCATGAGAAGGGCGGCAAGGTCCACGAAATGCCTGTGCATCACCGCCTGCTGGAGCATCTGGAGGCCTATCTGGACGTCGTTGGCCCGCAAGAGCCCATGGCCCCCCTCTTCCGGGCGGCCCTGGGGCGCACAGGCAAGCTGGGCGGCGAGCGCCTTAGCCGGCACGACGCTTACGCCATGGTGCGGCGGCGGGCGATCAAGGCCGGCGTCGTCGAGAAGATCGGCAACCACTCTTTCCGCGGCACCGGCATCACGACTTATCTCGAGAACGACGGCACGCTGGAGCTGGCCCAGGAGATGGCTAACCACGCCTCGCCGCGCACCACCAAGCTCTACGACCGGCGCGGCGACAAGATCACCCAAGATGCCGTCGAACGTATCAGGATCGAATAGCGTGACCCGTTTTGACCGGAAGATTAGGCTGCTCGCGGCCTGCTTGTCCGCCTTGGCAGGCTTTGTTGACGCTCTTGCTTTCCTCAAGCTGGGCGGCTTTTTCGTCTCGTTCATGAGCGGAAATTCGACCCGGCTCGGCGTAGGCTTGGCCCAGTGGTCGTCGAACGCCGGAATTGCCGCCGGGTTGATTGCGACCTTCGTGGTCGGAGTGTTCTTAGGCTCGATCGCAGGCGCTAGGGCCGGAGCGCACCGTCGACCCGTAGTCCTTATCGTGGTGGCTTTACTACTGGCCGGAGCGGCGAGGTTAAGCTTCGCCGGGCAGAACATCTTCGCTATTGGCGCCATGGCGTTGGCCATGGGCGCCGAGAATGCCGTCTTCGAGGAAAACGGGGACGTTCGGATCGGCCTGACCTACATGACTGGCACCCTGGTGAAGGTTGGCCAACGGCTTGCTTCAGCCGCGATGGGCGGCGACCGTTTCGCGTGGGCTCCCTACCTGCTGCTTTGGGCGGGTCTCGTCTGCGGAGGCGTGGCGGGCGCCACCGCATATTGTGCGTTGAATCTTTCCGCACTTTGGATCGGCGTGGTGGCCGCTGCAATTCTGGCCGCTGCGGCCGCGTATATCGGTCCGAGCGACTAGGAAACGCTCTGAGTTGCTCGGTTACAGAAGGGCCTGACGTGTCCATGCCACTATTTGGCCGGCGACCCTGGCGATTACCTTGCCGTCGCGAACGAGGGGTTCCTTCGCGTTCGACGCATGTGATTTACTCACCCGCCGCTACCGGTCTCAACGCCCCGACCATAGCCCATTCGGATGACCACCCGTTCCAAGGTCAGGCTCTGAACGATGATCGAGAAGACAACCACGACGTAGGTGGCGGCCAGGATAATGGCGCGCTCGCGCGAGGGTGGCAGCGACAGCGCCATGGCCACGGATAGCCCGCCGCGTACGCCCGCCCAAGTCAACACGACCACCAGGCCCGGCTTCACCCCTCCATCAATGGCGGATAGCACGGTGGCCGGCCCCGCTAATGAGGCCCATCGACCTAGGAGGATTAGCGGGATCGCCGCGGCGGCGAGCAGATCGACCAGGCGATCGAACTTGAGGGTGAAGACTTCCAAGCCAACCAGTAGAAAGAGCACGCCGTTGAGGTTCTCATCGACAATGGTCCAGAAGGCGCGCGTGTAGCGGCGGGTCTGTTCGCTCATCGCCTCGCGGACGCTGCGGCGCCCGCACATGAGGCCGGCGACCACTACGGCGATCGGCCCGGAAAGGTTCAGCGCCTGCGCCAGGGCGTAGACGCCGGTGGCGAGCGCCAAAGTGATCCCAACCTCGACAGCATAGTCGTCGATCGACCGCATCGCCCTGATGGCGACCAGGCCCAGGAGCAGGCCCAACGCGCCGCCGCCGCCGGCCTGCAGCAGAACCTGACCGGTGAGGAGCAGCGGCGATATGGCGCCGCCGCCACTGGCCAGCGCCAGCGCGGCTCCGAACAGAACCACGCCGACCCCGTCGTTAAACAGGGCCTCACCCTCGATCAGGGCCCGTATGTCGGCGACCAAGCTGGTGCGCTTCAACGTCGCGAGCACGCCCACGGGATCAGTCGGGCTGATCAGAACGCCGAACACGAGCGCCCAGGCGAAGGTGAGGGGGACGCCGATCCCTCGCGCGACGAGCCAGAAGCCGCCGCCGATCACGCTGGCCGATACGATCACACCAACGGTCGCGAGCACGGCGGCGGTCCAGGCGCGCTGCTTCAGCGCCTCTAAATCCACGTGCATCGCCCCGGCGAACAGCAGGTACGCCAGCATGAAGCGAAGCACCGCGGCCGAGAAATCCACTTGCCGCACGACCTCGCCCACGGTGCGGTCTATGCCCATGCCCGGCGCCAGCCGATTGACGCCGACCAGCGTCAGGGTGGACGCAAGTCCCACCAACAGCATGGCCACGCCCGTCGGCAGCCGCAGCAGCTTGACGTTCAGCCAGCCGATAACCGCACTAAGGCTGAGAAATAACGCCGCCAGATCGAACAACGAAAGGGTCATGACCCGTGCTGACCCGTCTCGCGAGGTGGATCAACTGGAATCGGAATGCTTCGCATGGCCGGCAAAACCAGCGTCTTCGATGGGCGAAGTCGGCGATCAATAACGCAAAGGCTCAGGGGCGAATGTCTCAGTCGCCGCCAGGCCGGCCCTTGGGCGCCGACGCGCCGTTAGAAGCCGACGGCGGGACGAGCCGCCAGCTCTCGGACAGCAGGTGGTAGAGCGACTCGGGCATCACCCAGCCCGACGCCCAGCGGGCCAGGAGCGCGGCCAGCATCAGCGGGCCGACCAGACCCGGATCGCGGGTCATCTCCATCAGGATCACCGCGCTGGTCAGAGGCGCCTGGACCACGCCGGATAGATAGCTGGTCATTCCAAGCACGACCGCATCTCGCCCGGCCATTGCGAACCCCATGCGCGCGAAGACCGCTCCAATCCCTGCGCCGGTCGCTAGCGAGGGGGCGAAGATTCCGCCAGGCGCGCCGGAGGCCGCCGCCGCCAGGCTGGCGACGAATTTCCAAGCTGCGAAGCCGAGGCCACGCCCAGGGTGGTCCTCAATCAGGGACTTGGCCTCGGTGTAGCCCGCGCCGAAGGTCATGCCCCCGGAGGCGGCGGCCACGCACGCCGCGACCAAGCCGCAGAGGGCGGCGAAGGCGACGGGGTGAGTGCGGCGCCAGCGCGTCACTGGATTGTCCCGCGGGCCTATCAGAAAGGCCAGGGTGCGGGCGAACACGCCCCCGCTCAAACCGCCGACGACGCCGATGAATGGCGCCGCCAGCCAGGCCGAGCCCAGTGAGGCTCCGCCTTTCAGCACGCCGAAATAGGCGTAGTCGCCTTGAAGAGCGTAGGAGGCGAGGCCCGCGATCACCACCACCAGGATCACGGTCGTGTGGGTGCGACGCTCAAAGCTCTTGGCCAGCTCCTCAACGGCGAACACCACCCCGGCGATGGGGGTATTGAAGGCGGCCGACACCCCGGCCGCGCCGCCGGCGATGATGATGGCCCGCCGCCCCGGCCCGCCCCTAAGCCCTCGTGTGAGCGTGCGCATCACGCCGGCAACGACCTGAACGGTCGGCCCTTCCCGGCCGATCGAGGCGCCGCAGACCAGGAGCGCAGCCGATAGCACGACCTTCCAGGCTGCGGTCTTCAGCGTCACCCGCTGGCCGCCCCAGCGTCCGTGCCAGCGCTCTTCCGCGGCCGCGATCACTTGAGGAATGCCGCTGCCCGCCGCTTCGGGCGCGAACCGCCGCGTCAGCCAGGTTGCGAGTGCGAACCCGACCGGCAGCAACAGAAGCGTCGCCCACGGCGCCAGGGCGTAGAGGCGAGTGTGGAGGTCCATCGCGCCGTCACACAGCCGCGCGAACAGCGCCGCGATCGCACCGCCCAGAACGGCTACGCCGACAATAACCGCCATGCGCCAGGTGTGCCTCAGATGCAGACGCGCAACCGCGCGCTCGCGGCGAGACCGAGGGTTGGACTTGCGAGGGGAACTCTGAGTGGACACCGCTTCGGTATGCGGGGGACAAGCCGTCAAAGCAATTGGCGCCGCTGGCGCGATCGGCCCAGGTGTAGGGGGCCACACTCGGCGCTCCTCCGCCGACTATCGGTGACGCGCTCGTTCCTGTTGAAGCCCCCAGGTGTTGGGGTTTGCCGCCGATCGCGGTGATCTACGCCGACAACCGAGACGCTGATGATCCTGCGGACAATGTGGACTACGTTGCATCGGCTGTCGTTGGCTACCTGATTGAGGACAATCCGGCGTCGACGAACGGATCGCCAAGCTATCAGCCACTGGGGCCCCGAGCCGCGATCTCGCGTTTATCGAAGGAGTTGAGGCGTTGGCATTGGACAATATCAGGCACGAAGTGGGCATGATGCTCGCGGAGGTGAACGAAAAGCTCGCGGAATCGGAACGGCAATTATCGCAAGGCACGCCGAGCGAAATGGTCAATGCCGCCGGCGAGTTGAGCTTTCTTCGGCGTCAGAAAGAGACGATCGAGGATAGGGTGAAAGAGATTGACGCCGCGCCGGACGGCGCATCCGAGACGCTGTTTGGATGGGTCAAGGAAGAGGTTTTCAATTTGAAGCTTCGCCTGGAATCGTGGGTCGCTGGCGGCTAAACGCTGAGCTTGATTACGCGGCCTAACATTTTCTAAGCTGAACACGCACCTGGAGCAACTCCGCACACCGTGCGTCGCTGGGTGGGCCATTTGGGATCTTCGAGCGTATCGAGGACGATCTGATTGAAGCTGCGCTGTTCTTCTGGTCCGATTGTAGCCACAACCCCCGCCTCGGCCGCGAGCTTGGCCATTGCCTCGGCGAAAAGCTGAAGCGCAGTTCGTGAGCACCCTGCCCGGTCAGCCGGCGGGAGCGAGCGTACCGACCGCCCCATTCGCAGCCGCGGCTAACGCCATGCGCGCCAAGGCCGGCAGCGACTTGGAGCCGGTCTTTTTCATGATCGAGGCGCGGTGAGTCTCCACGGTCCGTTGGCTGATGCCAAGGTCGGCGGCGATGTTCTTGCTGGGATGTCCGGCCAGGACCATGTCCATCACCTCATGCTGACGATGGGTTAGGCCCTCTACCAGGTGGGCCGCGTCCGCGCGCCAGGCGTGCAGCTTCGTCGCGTCGTGGGAATGGTCGAGCGCCATGTCGACGCTGGCCAGGAGGTCTTCCATCGCGACGGGCTTTTCGAGGAAGTCCAGGGCTCCAGCCTTCATGGCATTCACGGCGATGGTGACGTCGCTGTTTCCGGTGATCATGATCGCGGGTATCTGGCGGCCTTCGGTGTGCAGGCGCTTCAACAACTCCAAGCCGGTCATGCCCGGCAGATAGGCGTCGACCAACAGACACCCTTCTCGGGAGGGATCATACTCCGCCAGGAAGGCTTCCGCCGTTTCATAGCTTTGAACCGTCCGGCCATCGTCCTCGAGCAAGTTGCACAGACCATCGCGCACCTGCGGATTGTCATCGATGACGAAAATGATCGGCTTGGAATCGTTTGCGTCAAACTCATTGGCCGCCGCCCGAAGCCGCGCCGGGGGCAGCAAAGTCTGGATCAGCAGCGCCAGGTCGGGCAATTTTATTGGCTTGCTGAGCTGGATGCAGTCCTGCGCCGACGCTTGCCGCAATGTCTCCGTGGATATGTCGCCGGTCAGCACAATTGCGGGCAGCTGGTGGTGAAGCCGTTCGCGAATCTTTGCGATCAACTCAAGTCCATTCATACCATTTGGCAAATTGTAGTCGGTAAGGATCACGTCTGGCCGCAGGCCGCCTCGGGCGATGAAATCCAACGCCCCTGCGCCTTCTGTGGCGATCGCGACCCGGTGGCCTTCATCCCGCAGCAGCAGCACCAGGAGATCGCGCACTTCGGGATCGTCCTCGATGACCAGGACCTTACCTTTACGGTGAAGTCCGGCGTCGGACTCGCGAGACACCCCGCTCGCCGTTTGCACGTGGGGCTTGGATCCGCGATGGACGTCGGGAGCCGGGACGTCAATGGCGAACACCGAGCCCTTCCCCGGCCGGGAGCGCACCCGTACACGGTGACCGAGCAGCTCGCCCAAGCGCTGCACGATAGACAGGCCCAATCCCATACCCCGGCTGCGCTCTCGCGCGGCGTTGCCGACCTGGTGGTACTCGGAGAAGATCGCCTGCTGGTCCTCCTCGGCGATGCCGATGCCGGTATCCCATATCTCGATGCTCAAGAGATCCTTGCGCCGACGACACCCCACCAGGATGCAGCCCTTGGGGGTGTATTTGATCGCATTGGAAATCAGGTTGCGCATCATCAGTTCAAGTAGCCTCGGATCGCTCCTCACCGAGGCGCTGGAGCCGACCACATGCAGGCCAAGCCCGCCGGCTTGAGCGTGATAGCTGAACTCGTCACGGAGCCGCCGCAGCAGGTCGCCGATAGGAAAATCGACTACCTCGGGACGAACGACCCCAGCCTCGATCTGGTTGATATCCAGCAAGGTGTTCAACATGCCGGACATGGCGCCAAGGGTCTGCTCCAGACGCTTGACCAGTTCCTTTTCGCGCTCGCCCTGCACCGTCTTGGCCAGCAGGCCTTGCAGAAAGGCGAGCGACTGCAGCGGCTGGCGAAGGTCGTGGCTGGCCGCAGCTAGAAACCGGGATTTAGCGATATTGGCGAGGTCGGCGTCCAGCTTAGCTTCTTCCAGGGCCTTGGCGGCGTGCTTTCGCTCGGTAACGTCGGTGAAGGTTATCACCACCCCTTCCACGGCATTGTCGTGAGCGTGGTACGGCAGAATCCGACGACTGAAGCAAACGCCGTTCTGCGCTTCTATCTCCCGTTCCAAGGGCGTGGAACTCGCGAGCACGGCGCGAGCATCTTCCGACAAGTCCGGGTCGGCGGCTAGGGAATGCAGGTCGGTCAGCGGCCGTCCGATGTCGCCGGGGAGGATGTTGAATAGAGCCTTGGTCGCCGGGGTAAAGAAGCGAATGTTCAGACTGGTGTCCAGGAACAGGGTAGCCACCTCTGTGCTATAAAGCACGTTCTGCAGATCACTCGACGTCGTCCGCTGGCGATCCAGTGTCTCCTGGAGTTGGGTGTTCAAGGCGGTCAGTTGCTCGTTGACCGAGCGCGCCTCCTCGTTGATGGGCCTGCGGCCTGTGAGCAGTTCCGTCACCAGGTTATCGTGGTTCGAATCGAGGTGCTGGACCTGGATGAAGGCCATCCCGCGATCGGCCGGCAGGGTATCGAGGAACCGCCGAAATGCTTCCACGCCGCCGGCCGACGCCGCAACGGCTACGACCGGAAACTCGCTGGACGCATTTTTCGTCGGCGCGGACGCGCCTCCAGTCGAGCGCGGCACGGCCTCTTTAGCTGCACCTGATCGGCGCTGCGACATCTGATTGTCTCGGAGAACCACCCCTGGTCGGGGATCTTTAGAGGTTACCACGAACGCTCTGAATTTGCGAGGTTTCGACGCCGATGCTCAGGCCCGCGCGGGGCCGGCGAACTCGGTAGATTCCGAGGCTGCCGGCGGGAACCAAGCACGCAGATTATGGATTTAAGGCAGGCCGCCCATCACGGACAGTCTGCCGGGCGGAGTTCCGCCCAACTCGGCCATCGCAGTGGGGCGGCAAAACAAATGCAACAGCTAAGAATTCTGGTGGTCGAGGACGACGGTATGGTCGCCTTTCTACTCGGCCAAGTTCTCGAAGGTATGGGCCACGAGGTCTGTGGAATCGAGAGCAACAAAGCTGTGGCGATCACGGCGGCCAAGCGTTCCAAGCCCGACCTGATGATCGTCGATGAACACCTGGGTCGTGAAAGCGGCCTTTCCCTCATGGAGTGCGTGCTTCGGGATGGCCCCATGCCTCATATCTTCGTCAGCGGCGACACCGCCCGGATTCGAACGCTCAAGCCGTTGGCCATTGTGCTCGAGAAGCCCTACTTCCAGCCCGATCTTGAGCAAGCGATTTTGCGCGCGATGCCGCCGCCTGCCGCCGCTTCTCGTCTCGCGCCGACTGTGTCCGGCCGGGGAACCCGCGCTCGCGCGCGCTGAGGATCGACCTTGGATAGGACGCGGGAAAGGTCGAGGTGTGAGCAATGCCGCGCCATCGGCTTTCCGACGTGCCGGTCAGAGAGCGCAATGTGCGCCTCACGAAGTTTGATCTGGGCCATAATCTTCTGGCCGGGATGGTCAGTGATGGGACGGGTGTCTTTGCACACGGCTCTAGGTGCCGACGTGCGCGGCGACCGCTGGCGCTGCGTCAAACAAGGGAAGCCTTATTCTGACGATCGTTCCTGATCCTTCAATTCCCGACACCACCATCGTGCCGCCAAGCTGGCGCACGAAGATGGCCACGTAGTCGGAACCATGGCTCCCCGGGCGCGTCGCCTGATCTTTGGCAACCATGCCAATTCCATTGTCGGCGACGGTCAGCTCGATTTGGTCATCGATCCGGATCGCGCCTAGGGTCACTCGTCCGATGCCGTCAGGAAACGCGTGCTTGATGGCGTTGGTCCCTAGCTCATTGACGACGAGACCGAACGGCACCGCCCGGTCGGGATCGAGCTCCAACGCGTCGGCCTTGACCTCAATGCTGATGCCCGATGTGTCCCCAAGGAGACTCGCGGACATGGCTTGGCCGATTTCCCGAAGATAGGCGTCCACGGGGATGGTCGGCCCCCGGCTCGATTGCGATATCAAGTCGTAAAGCTTGGAGATCGCTCCAATTCGCGCCTGCATGGCGATATAGCCTTGCGCGTACTGGGCTGGCATTTGCCTGGCTTCACTGGCGATCATGGCGCCGACGATCTGCAGGTTGTTCTTGATCCGGTGTGAAATTTCCTGGGTCAACATCAGGGCGTCGAGTTCGCGCTGTTTGCGGATACCAATTTCGGTTTGCAACAGGATGTTCGAGGAGTCGGCGGCCTCTGTAAGCTCATGTTGACGCAGCGCGCCGAGCAGCAGCGCCTCGTTCATCGCCAGCGTCTTTTCATGAAGCGACCCGGCCTCGATCACTTGAATCGTGACGCCGACCGTGCGCCCGTCCGCCATCACTGGCCACATGATATAGGATGTGAAGACCGGACGAGGATCGCCACCTTCTTTCATTGTGTGGCTTGAGGATTTTCCGGAGTGATAGACCCGGTCCAACAGCGTCACGCATTCATCCGTATCCGGCAATATTTCGCAGAACGGATGTCCGACGACTTCATCCGCGGCCTTGTCGATGAGCCGACAGAAGGCTGGATTGATAAAGCGCACGAGGTGTGTCGCGCCTTCGACCGTAGCCATCGGTATTGGGGCATGCTCAAGAATGGGCCCCGATCGGTCGGGGGAGATCTGCTCGAATGTTGGGTTCGGGGCCATCGGATTAGGAACCCTATTGGCTCGCCTTTGGCTCCGGCGGGACTTCGCTTTCCTGCGCGACGCGCGGGCCAGTCTGATGAGGAATACCGGTGCTCAACTTTTCGTAGTCCGTGCGCCGCGGGTGGATTATTACCACGCCCTCGTCCGTGATGACATATTCACGGATGTCTTTGCTGTGATTGCCGCCGCGCATCTTGATGACGACCATCGTCTTGCGAAGCTGGCCATCGATCTCAACATAGCGCAGCCGGATGATGTCATCGGTAAGAAACGAAATGGCGTAGTGACTGAACTGGAGCGATGTGAAGTTGTCTTCCACTTCCACCGTGCTGAAAATGGTGATCCCGGCGCCGGTCAAGGCCCCAATCATCCGGTACAGAGACTCCCGAAAATCGGCGCGAAAGCCGGGCGCCAGGGCCATTTCGAAGCCGACCAATGAGTCGATCACCAGCCGCTTGGCGCCGACCCTTTGAAT
>Ga0302311_10007309_pt1 | contig 11284 bp, 8 predicted proteins | sample III_Palsa_N1_3_FD_200449 | JGI IMG/M metagenome (GOLD analysis project Ga0302311, IMG submission 200449) | Peat permafrost microbial communities from Stordalen Mire near Abisko, Sweden - III_Palsa_N1_3 | ecosystem: Environmental > Terrestrial > Soil > Palsa > Peat permafrost | place: Sweden...
TGGCGCTCTGCCCCTCGATCCTCTGTGTGGCGCTGGCCGTCGCCGGGCGCCAGCGCGGCGGCGTCTGCATCGCCATCGTCCACGACATCCAGTCCGGACTGGCCGAGCGCCTGGGCATGGGCGGCGGCGGGCTAGCGGCCGTCATGCGCGCGACCGAGCGGACGTTGCTCAACCGGACCGATCTGGTGGTCGTGCTGTCGTCCGAAATGAAGGACCAGTTGCGCGCGATCGGCGTCACGGTGCCGATCGACGTCATTCCCCTGTGGGTCGACACCGACCAGATCCAGCCGGTCGAGCGGCTGCCGCACGGTCCGGTGAAGGTACTGTACAGCGGCAATCTCGGCCGCAAGCAGGGCTTGAGCCAGGTCGTCGCCATGGCCGAGCAACTGGCCGAGCGCCGTCCGGATATCGAGATCGTCCTGCGCGGCAACGGCAACCAGGCCCACGAACTCGCCGCCGAAATAGCGCGCAAGGGGCTGGGCAACATCAGCCTGGCCGAGCTGCAGCCCAACGTCGCCCTCTCGACCGCGCTCTCGGCCGGCGACATCCATCTGGTGCCGCAGAATCCCGAGGCCGCCGCCTTCGCCGTTCCGTCCAAGGTCTTCAACATCATGGCCGTCGGACGGCCGTTTGTGGCCACCGCCCTGCCCGGCAGCACGCTGTGGCATCTCCAGCGCCAGAGCGGCGCCTTTCTCTGCGTGCCGCCCAACGAGCCGTGGTCGTTCGCGGAGGCCGTCCTGAAGCTCGCCGACGACCGCGACCTGCGCGAGGAGCTCGGCCGGCGCGGCCGCGCCTTCGTCGAGGAGAACTACGCCAAACCGCGCATCCTCGGCGCCTTCAAGACCTGCCTCGATGCCGTCACCGCCGGTCGTTAGACGGCGCCTGCTGATCTTCGAGCCGGATGCCGAAGGGCATGCGCTGGAGTGGCTGCAGCACCTGATCGCCTTCGCCGAGCCGGGCACGAAACTGTTCATCCTGGCCCCGCGCGCGCTTTGCACGGCACTCGAGCAGACGATGCCGACGCCGACGCCCGTGCCCGTCGAGCTCCTTCCCCTGGGCAAGCTCGAGCAGCGGCTGTGCCTGCAGCGTCCGCTGCCGGTCGCAGCCTTCGCGCGCTGGTGGGTCATGCGGCGCCATCTCAAGCGCACCGGCGCCGACACCGGCTTCTTCCTGATGATCGACCTGCAATCGCTGCCGCTGGCGCTCGGGCTCGGCATGGCGGGCCGCCGCATCGCCGGCATCCTCTTCCGGCCGTCCGTGCACTATGGCGAGATCGGACCCTACAGCCCGAGCGACGCCGAGCGGCGCCGGGACCGCCGCAAGGATGTGCTCTACCGGCGCATGCTCGCCAATCCCGCCCTCGACCGCGTGCTGTCGCTCGATCCGTTCTTTCCGGCCTATGCCCGCAGCCACTACCCGCACGGCGGCAAGGTCGAGGCGCTTCCGGATCCGGCCCATCCGCCCGTGCCCAGCACCTCGATCGCCGAGCCGTCGCCGGCCGGGCGCGTCGGCTTCCTCCTCTTCGGCTATCTCGCCGAACGCAAGGGACCGCTTGCGGTCCTCGACGCGCTGGCGCTCCTGCCCGCGAGCCTGGCATGCCGCGTCGCCGTCACCTTCGCGGGCCGCGTCGATCCGGTCCTGCGCGAGAGTCTCGAACAGCGCCGGCAGACGCTGGCGATTGCACAGCCCAATCTTTGGCTGCGGATCGACGACCGCCGCCTCGACAGCGGCGAACTCGCCGCCCTCGTCGACCGAAGCGACGTGGTGCTGGCGCCCTACCAACGCTTCGTGGGATCGAGCGGCGTGCTGCTGTGGGCCGCCAGCGCCGGCCGGCCGGTGCTGGCGCAGGAGTTCGGCCTGATCGGCAGACTGACGCGCGATCATCGCCTGGGCATCGCCGTCGATTCCGGGGATCCCGCAAAACTGGCGCACGAGATCGGCCGCATGATCGAGGAGGGGCCGGCGACATTCTTCGACAGCAAGACTGCAGCGCGCTTTGTCGCGGCCCAGACACCGGAGCGCTTCGCCTCGCTTGTGCTTTCCGTGTGATCAAACGCCGGGTCCTCGTTTGATCACAACATCAAGCGGCCGCGGGCGTTGAGACTCCAGCCCAAGGAGTCCGACACATGAAGCAAGCCGTTACCGCGACCGCGCTGCCACTGGCTGCTGCGACCGAGACACGCGAACAGGCCGTGCCGCGCGGCAGCGGACGAACGATCTCGGAAATCATCACCAGCCGATTGATGATCGGCTACGACGCGCTCGCCATGCTGGGCGCCGGCATCGCCGCCCTTCGGTGGGATGCACAGGGCGTCGACTGGCGCCTGGGCGGCCTCGTGGTCCTGCTGGGCACCGTGCTCGGCACGAACTTCCTTCATCTTGCCGGCGCGCATCGCTTCGCGCAGTTCGGGCGGCTCGACCAGGCCCTGGCGCGGGCGCTGCTCGGTTGGCTGCTCACCCTCGCCGCGTTGCTCGCCGCCACGCATATCTTCGATCCGATCACCGCGGCCGACGGCCCGTGGGTCGCGCTATGGTTCGCCGGCGGCGCGGCGCTGCTGGGCGGCAGCCGCATGCTGTTGTGGCGCCAGATGAAGCGCTGGGAACAGGCCGGCCGCCTCGGCGAGGTCGTGGCGATCGTGGGCGCCGGCCCGATGGCGCAGCGCCTGCTGCGCGACCTCAATGCGCACCACACCAACCTGCGCATCGTCGGCGTCTACGACGACAAGGCCGCGCGGCTGCCGTCGCACTGCATGGGGCATCCGATCCGCGGCACGGTCGGCGACCTGATCAACGACGCCCGCCAGCTCGGCATCGACACGGTGATCGTGGCGCTGCCGCTGGCCGAGGACCGCCAGCTCGTCGACACGCTGAACCGGCTCTGCCTCGTGCCCGTGGACGTGCGGCTGTGCCCCGATGCCTTCGGCCTGCGCCTGGGCGAGGTGCAGGCCACCCATATGGGCGGCCACACGTTCCTGAACGTGATCGACCGCCCGCTGCGCGAGGGCCGCTGGGCGCTCAAGGCGCTCGAGGATCGCGTCCTGGGGGCGGCCATCCTCGCGATGATCGCGCCGGTGCTGCTGGCCATTGCGATCGCCATCAAGCTCGACAGCCGCGGGCCGGTGTTCTTCCGCCAGAAGCGCTACGGCTACAACAACACGCTGATCGAGGTGTGGAAGTTCCGCAGCATGTACACCGAGATGACGGACGCCAATGCCGAGCAGCTCACGCGGCGCAACGATCCGCGCATCACGCGGATCGGCGCCTTCCTGCGCCGCACCAGCCTCGACGAGCTGCCGCAGTTCATCAACGTGGTCCGCGGCGAGATGTCGATCGTCGGGCCGCGGCCGCACGCCCTCGCCGCCAAGGCGGGCACGATGCTCTACCAGGAGGCCATCAAATATTACGACGCCCGCCATCGCGTGAAGCCCGGCATCACCGGCTGGGCGCAGGTGAACGGCTGGCGCGGCGAGACCGACACCGTTGAACAGATACGGAAGCGCGTCGAACATGACCTCTATTACATCGACAACTGGTCGATCCTCCTCGACCTCAGGATCATCTTCCGCACCGTCCTGGGCGGCTTCACCGGCCGCCACGCCTTCTAGGCAACAGGCGGGACACGTCATGCGCTGCCTTTGGCTGACGCTCGCCGATCCCGAACCGCGCCACAACGGCCAGTATGTGTACTCGGGCGGGCTGATCGATTCGGTCGCCGCGACCGGCAGCGAGGTGGAAGTGCTGGGTCTGCGCCGGCCCGAGTCGGGGCGCAGCAACGGCGCGCGCGGAGAGCATGTCGTGTGGTGGCTGCCGGGCGAGCCGCTCGACGCGCAGCACTCGCGCTGGGGCAGCCTCGCGTCACGCCTGCCGCACATCGCCTATCGCTGCCACACCGCCGCGATGCGCCACAAACTGGACGGGCTGCTGCAGCGTGGCGGCTGGGACGGCATCGTGTTCGACGGCATTTCCGTCGGCTGGGCGTTGCCGCAGGTGCTGGCGCACTATGCCGGCAAGATCGACCGTCCGCGGCTGATCTACGTGTCGCACAATCACGAGGAGAGCCTGCGCTGCCAGGTGGCCGAGAGCCAGCCGCAGTTCTTCAAGCGCCAGGCCGTGCGCTTCGACGCGCTCAAGGTGTCCTGGCTCGAGCGCGAGCTGGTCGACAAGGTCGACTACGTCACCGCGATCACGCCCGAGGATCTTTCGCTCTATCGCCAGCGCCGCGACAAGCCTATGGGCGTGGTGACGCCCGGCTATCGCGGCCGCCGTCTCAAGGAACGACGCATCTCCCGGTCGCTGCCGCGCCGCGCGGTGATCGTCGGCTCGTTCGACTGGATCGCCAAGCGCATGAACCTCGAGGAGTTCGTCGACGTGGCCGATCCCCTGTTCGCCGAGCAGCGCGTGGAACTCCAGGCGGTCGGCAGCGCCGAGGAATCCTTCCTCGCCCGGCTGCGCAATCGCACGGTGGCAACGCGCTTCACCGGCACCGTGCCGGACGTCACGCGCTACATGGACGACGCACGCATCGCCATCGTGCCCGAGCGCAACGGCGGCGGCTTCAAGCTCAAGATGCTGGAATATGTCTTCAACCGCATTCCGATCTTCGCCCTCACCGGCTCGTTCGCAGGCGTCCCGCTGCGCCACAACGACAGCGTCATGCTCTTCCCCGACCATGCCGCCCTCGCCCACGGAGTCCTCGAGGCGATCGACGATGTCGATCGGCTGAACATGTTGCAGGAGCGCGCCTACATCGCCTGCCGCGATCATTTCGACTGGGCGAGCCGGGGCCGGCAGATCCTCTCGGCGATCGCCACGTCATGACCGCCGCCTCTCTACACCTCAGCCGGCGCCTCGACGCCCTCGATACCGCGCTGATCGTGGTCTTCCTGCTCGGCCTCTATATGGGCGTATCCCTGCAGATCACGGAGAAGATCCCGTTGACGTGCGCACCATCGGGCGCCGCCGGCCTCCTCCTGTTGTGGCGGCGGCGCGATCGCATCCAGCCGGCGCACCTGGCCGGCCTGCTGGTCGTGCTCGCGCTCTATCTCGGCTCGGTGCTGTCGGCCGGCGACGTGTCGTTCCTCAGCAAGCGATTCACCGGCCTGGTCCAGCTCACTTACTCGCTGGTGATCGCCTATGCGATGTTCCTGACCCTGCTGGAGGGCGAGCGCGACCAGATCGCCACGATCCTGCTCGTCTTCTGCCTGGTGATCATCGCGGGCTGCCTGCTCGAGGCCTATGGCGGCCTGCGGCCGTTGAGCGACCGGGTGCGCGAGATGCTCTACGATCCCGGAGTCGTCTATGACAGCGACCGGCGCGACGAGATCCTGTACGGCCGCATCCGGCCGAAGCTCTTCACGTCGGAGCCCTCCGCCGTCACCTTTGCCTACACGCACTGCGCTTCGGTCTGGCTCGTCGTCAGCCGCTGGCGCTACAATCTTGCCGTCTACGCAGGGCTCATCGGATTGGCCCTGGTCGTGCTGCCGGGCCCCACCCTGGTCCTGATGATGTTGCTGTCCGTGCCCTATCTCATCTTCCTGGCCGGCGCACGCCAGGGCCGGCCGCAGGCCACGCGCCTGATCGGCGCGGCGGCCTTGTCCTGCGTGGTCGTGCTCATCGCCATCGTGCTCGGCATGACCTTCTTCGCCGCCCGCATCACCGAGATGCGGCACGGCGACGATGCGAGCTTCTTCTATCGATTCACCGGACCGATGCTCGTGGCCTTCGACATGTTCCGCCACCATCCGTGGGCCGGTTCGGGCCTGACGGGCGAAAACTACATCGCCGGCGAAGTGCTGAACGTCTACATGAACTCCGGCTCCTTCTCGTCGGCCTGGCGCATTCCGAAGATCGGCGACGTGCTGACCAACTACTTCTGGCTGCACTGGATCTACCTCGGCATGGTCTGGGGCGTGGCGGTCGTGGTCGGCCTCAGCTGGTGGCTGCGCAAGCTCGGCACGCCGAGCCTCCTCTTCTGCTGGATCGTCTGGACCATCCTGGGACAGGCCTCCGGTTCCTACGTCGGCCCCAAGACCTGGGCCGTGCTGCTGATCGCGGCGGCAGCGGCGATCCTGAGCACGCGCGAGACCCCGCTGGCCTCCCCGCGTGACGAGAGACGGCCGCTCTTCCAGCAGCGCCTGGCGAGGATCGCGCCGTGAACCGCGACGAGACCCGGCGCCGCTCGCTGCTCGGCCTGGGTGCGGGAGTGGGCGCCGGCGTGCTGGCCGCACTGCCGATCGCGGCATCGGCCGATACGCGCGCCGCGCCCGCCCGCCGCACGATGCTGTCGGCAGCCGACCACGGCGCCAAGGGCGACGGCACGACGGACGACAGTACCGCGCTGCAGGCCGCCCTCGATGCCGCCTTCGCAGCCGACGGACCGGGCTTCCTCTCGATCCCTCCCGGCACCTACAAGGTGACGCGCACGCTGCGGGTCACGCTGCGCCACGACATCACTCGCAATCACGGCATCGTGGCGCACGGGGCACGCATCCAGTCGGCGATCGGCGACGGCAGCGACGTGCTCGCCTTCGACTGCCAGTCGACCGAGCGTTTCCTGCTGATCGAAGGCCTCGACATCCTGGGCAGCGGCCGCGACGGCGCGGGCCTCTCGCTGCAGTGCGAGTCCAAGGAGCACTATCTCTACAATTTCTGCCTGCGCGACCTTGCCATCCAGGGCTGCGGCGGCGACGGCGCACGGCTGCTGGGCGACGTCTTCGAGGGCCAGATCATCAACAGCTACTTCCGCGACAACCGCAAGAACGGCGTCACCTTCGGCCACGGCAATCGCGCCGGCATCCTGTCGGCGATCCACGTCTTCGGCTGCGTGTTCGGCCAGAACAGCCGTTACGGCGTGGAGATGATCAACGGCTGCTACGATGTGGCCTATCACGGCTGCTACTTCCTGCTGAACGGCAAGCACGGCCTGGTCGCGAACAACGGCTGCACCCTGCTGTCCAACTGCGGCTTCGAGAACAACCACGAGAGCGCCGCCGACTTCGCCTCGGGCGGCCCCGGCATCTGGCTGCAGGGTTTCGCGACCATGATCGGCTGCACGGCCTATTCGATGTTCAAGCAGACCCGCCTGATCGATGCCTATGTCGTGGGCCACTTCACCATGATCGGATGCGACGGCAGCGGCGACGGCGGCGCCAAGGGCGCGGGCCTCGCCCTGATCGGCGGCGAGCGCAAGGGACGCGCCACCATCATCTCGCCGAGCGGCGCCATCGAGTACAAGAAGGACTTCGAGGCGCTCGAGATCGGCACCAAGGATGGCGGCGCGCGCTTCGGGTCGGACTGGCAGAGTCCGAACCTGGCGCAGCTCGGGGACCATCGGCTGTGGATCGACAAGAAGGGCCGCCTGCGCCTGAAGAAGGGCGCGCCTACGTCGGACGAGGACGGCGCACCGGTAGGCTCATAAGCGCCATCAGTTCGCGGCGCGTTTCCGGCCACGCCAGCAGCCCCAACAGCCCCACGACCAGGGTGGTCGCGCCGACCGAAGCGATACCGGCCGCCGTCGGAACGGGCTCGACCTGTCGCACCAGGAAGACCGCTCCCGCCACGGCAACGGCGGTCGACGCCGGCGGCGCGATCGCCCGCCAGATGTCGGCGACGCGGACGGGTCCCTGTCGGGTGGCAAGCCAGAACGCAACCGGCGTGCGCAGCGTCAATCCGACGATCGCCAGCGCCGCGGCGACGCCGTTCACGCCCCATTGCAGGCCGATCACGATGGAGGCGACGCAGAGGCCCGCATCGATCAGGGTCGCTTTCAGCATCTGGCCGGTCCGCGCCTGGGTCATGTAGAGCAGCCCGGCCGCCATCAGCACCGGCAGATAGGTCGCCGACACGCTGAACAGGGCCACGAGGGGAATGGCCTTGATCCACGAGGGCCCAAGCAGGATCTCGACGACCCAGTCGGCCGTCATCGCCGCCAGGGCGAACGCGGGCATGGTGAGGAACGCCACCTTCTGCATCACCTGCCCGAACATGGCGCGATAGCGGGCGGGCTCGCCGTTCAGCCGGCTCAGCGCCGGCATCGCGGCGGCATAGACCGGTGCGTTGATCGTGTTGACCGGCATCAGCAGGAGCCGCGTCGTGCGTTCGTAGAGACCGAGCACGGCCGGCCCCCACAGCCAGCCGATCAGGATCTGGTCGATGCTGCGGGAAAAGGCGACCGCCAGCCCGCTGCCGGTCACGGAAATGCCGAAGCCCAACAAGCCGCGCACGTCGGCCGTCCGCGCCGGCCGAGCCGGCCGCCAGCGGCAGATCAGCCAGCTCGCGACCATCAGGAAGACAGGCGACACGAGCCGCTGTGCCACGAGCGCCCAGTAACCGGCGCCCCAGATGGCAAGGCCGATCGCCACGGCAAAGCCCAGCAGATCGGCGGCGGTCTCCATGCCGGCAATGGCCACAAAGCGCATCTGGCGGCGCAGGAGCGCCCAATGCTGGACCGTGAACCCGCTGGCGACAAAGGCGAGCGCCAGCCAGTGCGCGACACCCGTGAGTGCGGGCTGGCCGTAGAAATACGCGAGCAGAGGAGCCGACAGGAACAGCCCGAACCCGAGGATCGTGCCCACGCCGGCATTGACCCAGAACAGCGCCGACACTTGCGCGTGCGTGATGTCCTGCCGCTGGATCGTGGCCGCGGAGAGACCGAATTCCTTGACGAGGTCCAGGATGGCGCCGATCGCGGCGACCATCGCCAGCAGGCCGAAGGCTTCCGGCGGCAGCAGGCGCGCCAGCACGACCAGTGTCGCCATCTGGCCCACGACCCGAACCGCCTGGGCCGCCATCAGCACGACGCCGCCCCGTCGCGACCGCCGTCCGATGTCCGCCGTCAGATGGTCGGTGGCGAGCTCCCGCTCAGGCGACAAGTCGCCTTTAGGCGACCGCACGCTGCTTTTCGCCGGCCGCATGGTTGACATACCAGCGATAGGTAGCCTCCAGTCCGGCCTTCAGCGGCGTCTGCGACCGCCAGCCGATCGACACGGCAAAAGCGGTGTCCACCATCTTGCGCGGCGCGCCGTCGGGCCGCGACGTGTCGAAGCGGATGCCGCCCTTGTATCCCACGACCTTGCAGATCAGGCTTACGAGGTCGCGGATCGGCACGTCGGAGCCCGGACCGAGATTGACGATCTGCTCGCCCGAATAGTTCTTCATCAGGAAGACCATACCGTCGGCGGCATCGTCGGCGAACAGGAACTCCCGGCGCACCGCGCCGGTGCCCCAGACGTCCATCGTCGGCGCGCGCGCCATCTTGGCCTGGTGCGCTTTGACCAGCAGCGCCGGGATGACATGGCTCTGCATCAGGTCGAAGTTGTCGCCGATACCGTAGAGATTGCACGGCATCGCGGAGATGAAGTCGCAGCCATATTGCCGGCGATAGGCCTGTCCGAGCTTGATGCCGGCGATCTTGGCCACCGCATACCACTGGTTGGTCGGCTCGAGCGGCCCGGTGAGCAACGCGTCCTCCGGGATCGGCTGCGGTGCCAGTCGCGGATAGATGCAGGACGAGCCCAGCAGCATCAGCTTCTCGACGCCCAGGCGCTTGGAGGCCTCCACGACATTGGCCTGGATCATCAGGTTGTCGTAGATGAACTCGCCCGGCCGCGTGTCGTTGGCATAGATGCCGCCGACACGCGCCGCGGCGAGGAAGACCGCCTGCGGCTTGGCCTCCCGCATCCAGCGCTCGAGCTGGTCGGGCCGCCGAAGATCCACCTGCTCGCGCGGCGCCGTCACGATCTCGCAGCCCTCGCTCTGCAGGCGGCGCATCAATGCGCTGCCCACCAGGCCGCGATGGCCTGCGACCCAGACCTTCTTATTGCGCAGCGTGTAGGACGGGCTGGACATATCGGTCTCCCATTTTCTTGATCACCATGCGGTCGGCCTCGACCATTTCCGCGACGAGCTGCTGGAAGCTCGTGCGATGTTTCCAGCCGAGCTGCTTGAACGCCTTGGCCGGATCGCCCAGCAGCAGGTCGACCTCGGTCGGGCGCCGATAGGCCCCGTCGAGTGCCACCAGCATCTTCCCGGTGCTCTTGCAGCAGCCGTGCTCCTCCTCGCCCGATCCGCGCCAGACGATGGTCCGCTCGATCTGCCGGAAGGCGAGCTCGACGAACTCTCGCACCGTGTGGGTCTCGCCGGTCGCCAGCACATAGTCGTCCGGCACGTCCTGCTGCACGATGCGCCACATGCCTTCGACGTAGTCGCGGGCGTGACCCCAGTCGCGCTTGGCGTCGAGGTTGCCGAGATAGAGCACGTCCTGGAAGCCGCGCTCGATCGCCGCCACCGCGCGCGTGATCTTGCGCGTGACGAAGGTCTCGCCGCGGATCGGCGATTCGTGGTTGAACAGGATGCCGTTGGACGCATGCATGCCGTAGGCTTCGCGGTAGTTCACCGTGATCCAGTAGGCGTAGAGCTTGGCCACGGCATAGGGGCTGCGCGGATAGAACGGCGTGGCCTCGCGCTGCGGCGTTTCCTGGACCTTGCCGAACAGCTCCGACGTCGAGGCCTGGTAGAAGCGCACGTCGTCGTTCATCTGCAGGATCCGGATCGCCTCGAGCAGGCGCAGGGTGCCGAGCGCATCGGTGTTGGCGGTGTATTCCGGCGTCTCGAAGCTCACCTGTACGTGGCTCTGGGCCGCGAGGTTGTAGACTTCGGTCGGCTTGATCTCGCCCAGCAGGCGCAGGAGGTTCGTCGAGTCGGTCATGTCGCCGTAGTGCAGGAAGAGGCGCACGCCTGCGTCATGACGGTCGCGGTACAGATAGTCGATGCGCTCGGTGTTGAGCAGCGAGGAGCGCCGCTTGATGCCGTGCACGATGTAGCCGCGATTGAGCAGGAAGTCGGCAAGATAGGCGCCGTCCTGACCGGTGATGCCGGTGATCAGGGCGATCTTGTCTTTCATACGCTAAACCTTCCGTTCAGGAGAAAAGCATCCGCTCGGCCACGCGATCCCAGGAGTGGGTGCCGAGCACATATCGTTGCGCCGCCTCGGCCATGCGCTCGAGACGTGCCGGATCCGACACGGCGTTCACGAGGGCGTCGGCGAGAGCGTCGGGATCAGGCCGGTCGACGAGGAAGCCGTGGCGGCCGCCGTCGACCAGTTCAGGCAGGCCGTTGCGCGCCAGGCCCATGACCGGCGTGCGCGAGACCATGGCCTCGAGATAGACCTGGCCCCAGGGATCGTTGAGCATCGGCTGCACCAGCAGGGTCGACTCGTGATAGAGCCGCTGCAGCTCCTCCCACGGCAGGTGCTCGCGGAACTCGACGCCGCGCATCGGCGGCACGA
>Ga0302311_10007313_pt1 | contig 11283 bp, 13 predicted proteins | sample III_Palsa_N1_3_FD_200449 | JGI IMG/M metagenome (GOLD analysis project Ga0302311, IMG submission 200449) | Peat permafrost microbial communities from Stordalen Mire near Abisko, Sweden - III_Palsa_N1_3 | ecosystem: Environmental > Terrestrial > Soil > Palsa > Peat permafrost | place: Sweden...
GTTCCGGGAAGCTATCTGGCTTGGCAACAAAGGCCAGGGGGGCCGGTCGAAGGGCCGCTCTTGGGCAGGCACTTCGGTGAGTTGACCGCCCGCTTTTGGCCGTGAAGCGCCTGATTGGCGTCCCGATTCCAGACATTCAGCTCGAAAACCGGAGAGGCGTCGGTAATGGTCGCTTGTTGACCCCGAGTTGACGTTCGTGAGCGGCGGCTTTCGGGTATCCAATTTAGCCTGCTCTCATTGACTCACGTCGGAAACTTCAACTCCCGCTCAATCGCCTGAAAGCGCGGCTCTTGGCGCAAGGGATCCATGAACGGGTCGGTCTTGAGGTTCTCTAGGCCCGGGTCCCGCAGCCGCCACGCCGTGTCGAGCGATTCAAGCGCCTTCGCCCGCTGGCCCCACTGCGCATAGATCGTGGCGTACTGATACGCCGCGGCATCGCCCCCGAAGGCCTTCAATTTCGCAAGCTCGGCTTCCGCATCCGCGTGCCGCCCGAGCTTGTCATAGATCACCGCGAGGCACCATTGACTCCCCCAGTAATCCCGCTTCGTCTCGCATGAGGCGCGCGCGCGCTCAAGATCCCCGAGCCCGTAATAGGCGAACCCGCGACTCGCGTAGGTCGCCTTGAAGTCGGGGGAAAGACTGATGACTTCTGCGAAAGCCGCAACCGCCTCTTCATAGCGGCGGGCCGTATACAGCGCCCGGCCGAGCTGATAATGGCTGTTGCTAGCGAGCGGGTCGAGCACGACGGCGCGGCGGAGGGCGGCAATGCCCGCATCGAAGTGCCCCATATAGACTGCAAATCCGCCGCTATCGCGCAAAACCTGGGCATTACCTGGCGCGAGCGCCAGCGCCCGCTCGTATTCGTCATTCGCCTGCGTGAAGTCGAGGGTTCCAGTTTCCGCAACAAACGCCAATGCGAGGTGGGCCTGGGCCAGGTCCGGTGCGAGGATAAGCGCCTGGCGCGCATCCGCCTGCGCCTTGTCAAAGCCTTCACGCATCGCCGCTGGCGTCTCGGCCTCCCCGGCGGCCTCAGAATGAGCGATCGACCGGCCGGCGAACGCGAGCGCATAGTGCGGATCGAGGCGAATCGCTTCCGTGTACGCGGCCATCGCGGCGGGGAGGTCTTTGGAGTCGCGAAATGAGCCGTACGCCTTCGCCCCGCGCAGATACGCATCGAAGGCCGCCGGGTTACCCGTCCCGCCGAGCTCGACTTTGGCCGCGACATCGCCGAGGAGTGTGACTTTGAGGGAGCTTGCCACCGCGGTTGCGATCTCGGTCTGAAGTTTCAGCACATCCCCTAAGTCCCGGTCATAGGTCTTCGACCACAGGTGAAAGCCCGTGACCGCATTGATCAACTGCGCGGTGATGCGGATGGTGTTCGCGGAGCGCCGTACACTGCCTTCGAGGACTGCGCCCACGTTCAGTTTGCGCGCGATCGTGCCGATGTCGGTGTTCGTACCCTTAAACGAGAACGCCGAGGTGCGGGCGGCCACCTGCAGCTCGTTGATCTCGGAGAGCGAGTTGAGGAGCTCCTCCGTGAGCCCGTCGGAGAAGTACTCCTGCTCCTTGTCCCCACTCATGTTCGCAAAGGGCAGCACGGCGATCGAGTGCGGCGGGGGGTTGAAGGCGGTGGACGCGGCGAGGTGCTTTGAGATCCAGAACTTGTCAGCCACGAAGTACGCGAGCATTGCGAAGACGACGGCAACGATCGCGAGCAGGACCGGCATTGACCTCCTAGAGGCGCGCACCGGCTCCCTGAGTCCGGGTGCGGCACCCGACACGGCGCTCAACGGCGACAGCTCCGGGGACAGCAGGCGCTTGATCCGTTCGACGAAAGCGGTAGGTGTCTCGCCTCCCGGCAGGCGCGTCCACTGCACCTGTCGAAAGCGCTCCGGTACATCCGCGCGCGAGTCACTCGTGTCATCGATGACGACCGGAACCAGAAACGCTACGCGGTCGGACATGTCGCCAGTGCGTTCGACCGCCAACCTCCACTCCCGACGAAAGTACCCCTCGTGACGAGCGTTAGAGTGCGCGGAGATGAGGGGCACGAAGAGAGCGCAGTCGTGGATCTCGTGCCGGATCTTCTGATCCCACGCATCCCCGCCCCGCAGCTCGCTCTGATCGAGAAAGACCTCGATGCCGGCGGCACGAAGTGCTTCGCAAATCTTCTGAGCCGCCTGCGCATCCTGCGAGGCGTAGCTTAGAAATACCACCCTGCCCGGGTCGCTCACGGTGCTCTCATCACGCGGTGGGTCCCGGAGGAAATTCCACTCCGGGAGGGTCGGCCATTCACGGGCGCTTCGTCATCGTCTCGGTAGCCTACCCCAAGCCGCGAACGGCCGCTTTCCTGCCGCGATTTCACCTACTCGAACGTCTCAAACTGGCCGAAAGCCGTCCTGCACCCCGTGTTATTCGACTTATCGCCGGCCCGCTCAGGCCGATCCCGGACGCCGCTCCCGCCAGTAACCTGGTCGACGGGCATGATGGGCGAATGCGATGACGAAGACCTCCCCCGGGCTTTCCAGAACGATGACATCAAACGGAAAGCGCTTGAGGCCCAGACGTTTCACACCGCGCGCCCGGGCCGACAGGGATACGGGCCTCAGAGGGACGAGGCCTTCCTCGAGAATGTCGAGCGCCGCATCGATCGCCCGTTGAAATTCTGTGCCAAGTCCGGGACGCTGTCGCTCGTACCACGACGCTGACTCGATGGCCTCATGCGACGCTTCCGCGTGGATGCGGAGCTTAAGGCTCACGGGCGGGTCAGGCGCTCTCGCATCCGACGTGTGAATTCCTCGCGATCGACCAGCGTTGCAGTGCCGGACTCGATTTGCTCAAGTCGGCGCAGGACCTCAACGTCCCATGCCTCTGCGACACCCGCGTCGCCGGGTCCATCCAGGCTGGCGACAAGGTCATGAGCGAGCTCAGCGCGCTCGGTCGCAGTGAGCTCGAGCGCTTCATTGCGCAGCTTGTCGAGTCCTCGATTACCCATGGCGGCACCTGTACTGATTTCCAACCTGACGGCCGGCGAAGGGTTCGGCCAGCCTGCTTAATGTTACCGCCGATCGCGCATGCCGCGTGCCTGAACTCCCGAGCACCCGGCTTTGCGGCAACCAGGTGTTTGCGGGAGTTTTGCGTAATTCGCTCGTGCTTCGTAGTGCTCAGTGGTGCAGTTTGCAACGGACGCCCCGCGAGCGATGTGTTACGAATCAAATACTTGCAATTTCAGAAGAATAACGTTGCGGCGGTACGGCGAGCTACGAACCAGGGGGTCGGGAGTTCGAATCTCTCCGGGCGCGCCAATCAATCAAATACTTGCCACTGATCGGCAATGCTCAATTGACCAAACGTAGCGAAAACGTAGCGTTGTCTGCTACGTTCTTGCCGCGCGGCGCGACCTTGAGACTCGCAGCTTCCGGTTGCCGCTCAATGCGACTGGCCACGGAACTCAGTTTCTCCGGAGCCAGATGCGCATAGCGCAGCACCATCTCGTACGACCTCCAGCCTCCCAGCTCCATCAGCTCCTGCAGCGAGGTGCCGTTCTGCACGTGCCACGAGGCCCAGGTGTGCCTCAGGTCGTGGAAACGGAAGTCCTCGATGCCAGCACGCTGCTTCGCCTTGTCCCACGCCGCCGAGCTCTGGTGGATGCGCTGGCCGGCGAAGGTGAAACACCAGCGCCGGTGCTGACCCCGCGTCGCCTCGAGCGCCGCCACGGCGTCCGCATTGAGCGGAATACCGCGGCCCTCGCCCGACTTCGTGGTGCCATGATCGAGCCATGCCACCTTCCGAGCAAGATCCACCCGGCTCCACTCGAGCCCGTGAATCTCGCCCGCACGACAGCCAGTCGAGAGCGCGAACTGCACGATCGGCTTCATGTGCGCAGGCAAGGCCGCGATCAATCGGTCAGCCTCCTCGCGTCTCAGGAAGCGCACGCGCCGGCGGGGTTCCTTCAGCATCCGAATCTTCGGAACCCCACGCAGCCAACGCCAATCCTGATGCGCGACGTTCAATATCCGCCGAACCACCTCGAGAGCGCGATTGACGGTCGCGTTCGAGATACCATCCTTCGACTTGCGATCGCGAATGAACGGCCGCAATGCCGTCACGTCGATCGCATCCAGCCGAAGAGAGCGCAGATAGGGATCGAGCTTTCTCAGATGATCCCGATCATCCGAGAGGCTCCTCTCATCTGCAAACTCCTCGAGATAACGTATGACCGCTTGCTGCCATACGAAAATGCCGAGAAGCCCCTGCTGCCGAGCTTCAATTGCCTCGTTCTTCAGGCGGACGACGTAGGCTTCGGCGTTGGTGCGTCGTTGCGCTGTGTCTCGCGCTCGAGCCGTCGGCTCGACTGCACACGGTTCAGATAGGCGTAGATATAGATCTTCAATAGAGTGGCGGGATGATATGCCGGGCGACCAGTGGCTTCCGGCTCGGCGCCCTCGAAGCCCAGATCCTTCAGATCCAGCTCATCGACGAAGACGTCGACGACTCGCACCGGATTATCTCCGCGATGTACTCGTCCAGGCTCTCGGGGAACAACATTGCCTGGGATCGGTCCTGACCTTCGACGTATCGCTTCATAGCTGACTCGCGTCTCGAAGATGAATCGATCTTATCTAATTACCCGCATTGGTAAAGACGTTTTCACACGGCTTAGACCCTGAGACGACGGTCGCGAGTGACCGCTTCCTGGCAGTCAGATCGCAAACTTTCCCATAAACGAGCATTGGCGAAGGCATGGCAGAACGAGTTCAAATTCCTACGCAATGATGCTTTCGCGCTTTCGACATTCTCAATAAAGGTCATTTATGGGAAGCAGCGCGTCGGTCTCTAGGACGATTTGCGCAGGCGAGGACGACCTCCCAGTTTACCGTTCTCCCGTGAAGTCGCCGCCTTCCGCGCTGAAGTCTTGGACCCCGCGATGCGGCCCAACTCACTCATCCAGGCCTTCGAACCAAAAACGCCAGCCGCAAGTTCGGCAACCCCTAGATCTGCGTCCAGTGTCTCCCAATGAAGTCCGGTGCCTAGTGGCGTAAGCTCAACTTTCGCCAACTGCGCGGTCGTAGCGCCTCGCAGACCCTGCAGCAACTCGGGCGGCAACATCAAAATGACGCCATTGGTGAGCTCGACCACAAGACGTGCTTTGCGAGCGTCGTAATAGGCTTTGACAGCACGGGGCTTGCTCGCAAGGCGAGCTTCTCCTGCCTTCGTCGCGCGTTCGTACCCACGTGAAATCTCTTTGTCGATCCAGTCAGCCATGAATCTCACTCCATCGACGCTGCAACAGTGCTCGATGCTCATGCACCGCCTTCAAAGCTCTTGCAACATCGCTACGCTTCATACGTCGATTCTGGATGAGCCTCGGGTAACTATCCGAGCCGCCCATCTGAATGGTCGCCTCCGCATCTGGAGCAAACACATGTACGTGTGGGGGAGCGTGATCGTTTGGCCAAATCACGAACCGTAGCCCGTCGAGACGGAGCACCGTTGGCATAGCGATAATAACCTAACTGTTAGGTTATTTCAATAGCCCCGCTCGCTTTAGCCACACGGCCATTTAAGGCTCTTTATGGGAATGTCGGAGACTCGCCACCGAAGTCACGAGCCGATCGTACGCAGTCGGCCCTGATAAGCGCGCTTGCCGATCGGTACGCCCCGCGAGCGCAGGATGTCATAGGCGGTAACGACGTGGAAATAGAAATTGGGAAGCGAGAAGGAAAGAAGGAAAGTCTCCGACGTGAAGGCCATCTGGCGCGGCGCCCAAGGCGAGACGAGATCCTCGTCGTCACTCGGGCGGTAGATGGCAATGTCCAGTACCTTGCCAGCCCAGCCGTTGACCTCGTCCGGGCTGAGTGCCTCCAGCGCCCCGATCGCCTCGTCCACCCTCGTCCGCAGCCTTGCGAAAGGGACCGCTCCGACAAGCCGGGGCGGGGCAAAGACGCCGGTCTTCACCGTTTCCAGCCCCCCTACCGAATGATTTGACAGGGCTTCGATCTGGAAGTGAAACGGCGCCATGTCGGCGATCAGCCGCGCGTTCACGAAATCGTCCGGATCGGAGCCGATGCGGGCGCAATGCGTGGCCGTGCGGCCGAGGCAACCCGCGACGCCTCTCAAGGTCTGGAGGAAGGTCGGCACGCTGAGATCATAAAGTAATGTCGCCATCCGTTTCCCTTGTTGAGGGTAAGACACGAAACGGAATTTTATGCCATTTAAAGCGCATGTGCGTGTGTCACTCAGCTTTTAAAACTTGTCCATTTTCGGCCAAGAATGGGAACCTTCATTAGCCGACCAGCAGCATCCGGATCATGAGCTCCGGATCCACCGATGGGCGTCCTGTGTGACTGTAATAAGGCGCCAGGTGGGAGCGTAGAGAGCCGAGACGAGGTACTGATCAATCCTGCGCAGCAAGTGATCGGCTGGAACGTGCTTATCAAGGTTGAAGGAATAGAAAAGTCGGTCTTGATCGCCGCTCTTGGTTCCCATCATCAGGAAGCGCTCCTACACACTGTCCTGGGCCGTAAGCATCTCAGATCGCGACGGCAAATCGATTACGTTTTTCAACAAAATAGGCCGGCTGCCGCCGGATGATGCCGCCGACAGAGAAGGCCGTGAAGCAGCCACTGGTGCCGGCGAGCTCCACCCCACCTAGGATGGCGGAATGGGCATCTGTATTGTTGCGCTTATGCAGCTTTTCGCACTTTTATTTCGACGCGCAGGCCTGCCGCTGCCGCCATGTTGACGAGAGCATCCAGACCAAACAGGTCGATTTTCCCACGCATGAGGTCGGAGACGCGCGGCTGCGTGACACCGAACAGCTTGGCGATCTGGGCCTGACTCAGGTCGGTGCGGGCCAGATGCGCTTTCAGAGCCATCATCAGGGTCGAGCGCAGCTTCATATTTTCAGCCTCCTCGTGCGTACCCTCGATGGCATCCCATACGCTAGCAAATCGGTTTTTGCTCATTGCTCTAGCTCCTTCGTCAAGTCCCGGTAGCGCTTCTGGGCCAGGTCCACATCCGTCTTGCTCGTCTTTTGTGTCTTCTTCTTGAAACAGTGAAGTACATAGACAGCATCGGCAAATTTAGCTACGTAGATGACGCGGAACGCCCCAGCGGCGTCCCGGATCCGGATTTCCTGAACCCCGGAGCCAATCCTTGGCATGGGCTTCCAGTCATCCGGCTCGTGGCCTTGCTGCGCCCGGTCGAGCTGATAACCCGCTTCACGCCGTGCCGGTACGGGAAACGCTCTAAGGTCGTCGAGAGAGCCGCCCCGAAATTCGACAGGTTTACGATCCGCCATCAGCTTTTACTATACAAGTATTTGTATATAGGCGCAAGCCCGATCAATTGAATCGATCGACCCCACGCAGCATTTCAGCTGCTACGCGCGGATTATTGAGAGCGATGTAGTCATAAACGCGTCGAAGTCGGCAGGCGCTGCGCGAAAGGGCTCGACCGACACGGCATTAGCTCCGCGCCCGAGCGCGAGCGGCCAATCGACGGCGACCTCGCCGAATAACCAGGTTGATAGCTAGTTTGCCGGCCGGTGCGGAGTCGAGGCCCTTCCGGATCTCCGACCGCAACCTGGCAAGCTGTTCGCTGCGACGCTTCTGATGCAGGACCGCAGCGACGATGGCGGCTTCGCGGCTGCTATACGCGCCGTTGCGCACCTGCGAGGCCACGAATTCTTCCAGAGCGGCTGGAAGTTTTAGCGGGGTGATGGGCAGTGCCATTCCAGCTTAGATTACGAGCCTCAGCGATCAAACCGGAAGATCGACACCGTAGCGAAAACGTAGCGTTTGATGCCGTTTCATGCGCTACGGTGCCTGTTTCGAGAGAGGGCGGGCCTGCTAACTAGTTGAAAACTAAGAACCTATAAAATCATCTTTGCGACTACGAACCAGGGGGTCGGGAGTTCGAATCTCTCCGGGCGCGCCAACTTTCAAAATTGCGAAAGAACCGCCGGTGACATGCGCAATGACGCGCGGCAAAGATTCGAACTCCCGACAGGCAAACAAGCCGAGTTCGACGCCGCCGCGCAGCGGCGGCGATCGCCAAAACGTAGGGCGCTGCGCTGATACCGCAAATGAGCGGGTGTGACCCCATCCAAGCAGTCGTCACCAGCTGCAATCGGGCAGCCTGATCAGGCGCTGTCATACCGTAATTGCCGGATTGAGCACTATCAAGGCATGCTCAGCGCACAGGGAGGGAGGGCCGAAGTGCAGAACGTCCCGGCAGGCCGAGCGGATACAGCATCCGGAGCCATATTCTTAAGCTACACATCCGAGGATTCGGAGGCTGCAGCACATATAGCCGAGGCCTTGAAAGTTGCTGATATCGATGTCTGGTTCGATCAGGCAGAACTGCGCGGCGGAGAAGTCTGGGACCGTAAGATCAACGAGCAAATCCACCAATGCCGGCTATTTATGCCGATCATTTCTGCGAATACCGAGGCGCGAGACGAGGGCTATTTCCGGCGCGAATGGAGTGTCGCCGTTGAACGCATGCGCGACATGGCGGAGCACAAGACGTTTCTGGTGCCAGTGGTCATCGATGGGACGGGCGAGCGTGAGGCAGCGGTGCCGGAGCGATTTCGCCACGTGCAATGGATAAGGCTACTCGGCGGAAAGGCAACCTCTGCGTTTGTCAGTCGGATCGCTACTCTGATGGGCGGACCCGGCGCCAACCCACGAACTGACCGAGTCCCGAATGCCAGTGCCGGCAGCCCGAGCCCCCGAAAGTCCGTACGTCGGACCAAGTTGGGCGGCGTGGGAGTCCTGATACTGGCCGCCGCGTTGGGCGGCTGGCTAGCGTGGCGTCACTTGGCGTCACATACCTCACTATCAATAGCGCCCGTCGCAGAGAAGTCGATTGCAGTGCTGCCCTTCGTGGACCTGAGCGAGAAGCACGACCAAGACTACTTCGCCGAGGGCATGTCAGAGGAGATCATCGATCTGCTGGCTCATATTCCCGCTCTTAAAGTGATCGGCCGCACTTCCGCGTTCCAGTTCAAAGGGCAGAACCCGGATCTGCGCATGGTAGGCAGCGCCCTAGGAGTCAACTACGTGCTCGAGGGGAGCGTGCGAACGTCGGGCGACCAGTTCCGAGTGACAGCCCAGCTCATCAGCACCCAGGACGGCTCGCATCTCTGGTCGAATACGTATGATCAGCCGCTCGGCGACACCCTCAAGATTCAGGATCAGATCGCCACCAACGTGGTGCGGGCCTTGCAGCTGTCTGTCGGAGCAGCCGGCTATCCGGAGCGTACGGCATTTAAGAGCCCCGAGGCATATGACTTGTACCTTCGTGGACTACACGCGCGCGACAGATACGACAAGGCGGGATTCGAGTCCGCCATGACATACCTTCAACAGGCGTTGGACCTCGAGCCCAAATCAGTCCCGGTACTCGAGTCGCTTGCGGTTACCCAATGGCTAAAGACTGGGTTTGGTTACGAAGAATCTGCCGATGGTTATGAAAAGGCCCGACTGTTCGCACAGCAGACTCTGGAGCTCAATCCGAAGTCGGGCACGGCTTACTCAGTTCTGGCATGCGTGAACTTCGTGAAATGGGATTGGGCAGCTGCGGAACGCGATGGCGAGGAAGGCTTGCGTCTCGAACCGCGTAACCCTCGGGTCCTCGGAGGCCTTGCCAATGTATACAGGGCGCGCGGCCGGTGGGTGGAAGGTGCACGTCTCTTGGAGATTGCCATTAGCTTGGATCCTCTGAACCCTGACTGGCATCTAGTCCTGAGTTGGATGCTGTACTCAACGGGAAACCTACGCGACGCGGAAACCGAGATTCGGAAAGCCCTTGAGATCAGTCCCACAAATGAACCCGCACATCGCACGCTGGGACATGTACTCCTGGGAGAGGGAAAGCTCGATGCCGCGCTGGCAGAGATGCGGCAGGGCCAGGCTCGTGTTTATTACGCGATGGTTACTTACGCCATGGGACGGCGAGCTGAGTCGGATGCCGCGCTCGCGAAGCTCATGGACGATGATGAGCCCTCGGGAGTTGCTTTGGTCTACGCCTATCGTCGGCAACTGGACCAGGCGTTTATGTGGCTTGAGAGGGCTTACGGTGAAAGAAGTGTTGGGCTCGTCGGGCTCAAGGGGTTTCAAGCCGATCCTCTTCTGAAAGACTTCGCGCATGATCCGCGCTTTGCGGCCTTTCTGCGGAAAATGAACCTTCCGGAGTAGCTGCAAAGGTCATTGGCATTGCAAACACTTGGTGAAAGGGTGAAGACGTCAGGGCTTCCAAATTGAACGGCTACATCCGCAGGCCATTTCGATAGATTGAACTTAGCGTCCTGGGAGCCGCCGGCGGCAACTCAGTCAGTCAAGTAGGGCTTCGGCGATACTCAGCGAGACTTGACGAAACAATCATCGAGCGCGGGCCATTTAAGCACGGGCGGTCCTGAGCGAAGCCAAGGACGAGCGGGCGTAAGCCCGCGAGCAATCTCTCCGGGCGCTCCAATCATTCAGGTTCCTATCCGGGCACAGCACCCATTTCATTTTCATTCCGGAAAGCGACGTGAATCGCGCGTTGAAAGTCGGTTACGAAATGCTGGCACCGCGCCATCGGTCGTCGCGGCCAGAAATATGACCGCGCCTTAATCTTATGTTCAGCTTGCCTTAATCTCGTTGGCGTAACTTGGAGTTTGGCGAGTTACCGGCTACAGCAGCGAGGTGGATGTCATGAACGCAATATCTGTTATTCGGGGCTTGCAAGGTCATCACCTTGATGAACGCCCCAGCCGTAGCCGCGTCGGCAATTGCCCCGCCAGGAGCTCCAACAGAAGCCGTGCCGCTTCGCGCTCGCGCGCGGCTACCAGAGCATGAAGCCATGAGATTAACCCTGGCACTTCCGCTTGTACCGCTCGCGTTGATTTCAGGTGCGTTCGCGCAATCGCCATCGCCATCGCCATCGCCAAGCGACCATGAATGGCGCCAGTCACAGCTCCGCGATGCCGCCGACACCTATACCTTCACGCGCTTTGTTCTGGCGGGAAGATATCTCACCGCGCTGCCCCGTCAGGCCGCCGATCGCCCCGCGCTGAGGCTCGACTGCATCGCGCCGTCAGAAGCTCACCGCTCCAAGCTCCTCGCAGCGGATCTGCTCGTAGGCACTCCGCTCAAGATCCTCTACGTCGAGCCGGAGGAGATTCGCGGGACCAACTATTTTCCCAAGGTCGCGGTAAGCTATGCCATGGATGGGTCCGGCGTGGAAGAGCACCGCTGGGCGGCGGGGACGGACCGGGTTCCGACCGGCAAGCCC
>Ga0302311_10007314_pt1 | contig 11282 bp, 13 predicted proteins | sample III_Palsa_N1_3_FD_200449 | JGI IMG/M metagenome (GOLD analysis project Ga0302311, IMG submission 200449) | Peat permafrost microbial communities from Stordalen Mire near Abisko, Sweden - III_Palsa_N1_3 | ecosystem: Environmental > Terrestrial > Soil > Palsa > Peat permafrost | place: Sweden...
GCGGCTGGAACGCCTACTACAAACCCCCAGGACCCAAGACCATGGCCCAGGGCTGGGAACGCTTCAGCGCAATCCTCACCGGCTACCTCATCGCAGCCGAGAAACTTCCGTGAATCCCGTAGCCCAAAGGGAGAGGTCAAAGCAGGGCGCTCAAGCGAAACACCTCTCCCAAAGAGAGAGGGAGGGGCCCGATCGGGGAGCGATTGGGAGGGTGAGGGGTTACGCGCTCTCCGCCTTAAACCCGCAGGTCGCTCCCGCTCGACATCCGCCGGGACGCACCCTAGCCTCGCGCCGAGGCGGTAGGGGACCAGGATGGCCAGCGCGAGACGCGCCGGGAAGGCGCAGGCCGGACTGCCGCCGGCGCTCAGGGACCGGCTCATCATCGTCGACGACTTCCTGCCGCTGGAGCTGGCCGAGGCGATGCGGCAGGGCATCGACGACCACTTCGCCAATCCCGCCGTCCACGCGCCCGACACCCACCAAATCTGGAACTACTGGTTCGTGCCCGAGCTCTACGCCTATCTGCGCACCCAGCCGGAGAAGGTGATCGCGCACGCCTCGGTGGACGCCTTCGTGGAGCAGCTGCGCGCCTGGTCGATCCAGACCCTCGGGCTGGCGCGGATCTCCTGGCCGTTTCTCAGCTGCTACGTCGCCGGTTGCCGGCAGGGGCTGCACAACGATTCCGCCAATGGCCGCTTCGGCTACGTCTATTCGCTCACCCGCGACGAGCGGAAGACGATCGGCGGCGAGACCATCGTCCACCACGAGGGCGACCTTTTCCGGAGCCTGAGCGCGCGGCCGGGGGCCGGGCGGTCGTTCTTCGACGCGGTGGCGCCGCGCTTCAACCGGCTGGTGGTGTTCGACGACCGGATGCCCCACGCGGTGGAGCGGCTGGAGGGCTCGATGGACCCGCTCCAGGGCCGCTTCGTGCTGCACGGCCACATCAGCGAGACCGAGCCGCTGATCGGCGGCGCGCTGCCGGCCGAGACGCTGGTGGAGATGGTGCGCGCCGCGTTCGCCAGCTTCGCCGAGAGCGCCTTCGTCGACGACTATCACGGCCCGCTCACCGTGCGGCTGGACGTGGCGGCGGATGGCAAGGTGGACGAGTGCAGCGTGATGCTCGACCGCGTGATCCACCCCGGCGACGGCGAGCGCCGCTGGCCGATGCTGCTGAACGAGCTGCTGGGCCGCTTCGAGGCGCTGCGCTTCCCAGCCGCCGATGGGCCCAGCCAGATTCTGGTCCCGATCAGCTTCGGGCAGCCGCCGAAGATGGAGTAAGCCTCCAGCGCATGAACGCCCTGACCGCCTTCGGCCTCTTCGCCGTCACGGCGATGCTGGTCTGCTACGCGCTGGAAGCCCGCTCGCGCTGGTGGACGCTGGCGTTCGCGGGATCGTGCCTGCTGGGGTCGACCTACGGGTTCCTGCAGGGCGCGTGGCCGTTCGGGCTGGTCGAGGGGGTGTGGGCTGGCGTCGCGGTGCGGAAGTGGTGGGGGCTGAGAAGCGCCAAATGAAGCGACGCCGGGCCGCTGCGCCGCTTGACACGCCGATCCCCCGCTCCGAAGGTTGATGCCAACCCCGCCGGCCGCTCCGGCGGGTTTTTTCGTGCGCCGGCGGGGCCGGGCGACCCATCCACATCCGAGGATCTTCCCATGCGCTCATCCAGCGACGGCGTGCGCCGGCACGCCGCAATCGACGACGGCTTCTTCGCCTCGGTGCGGGGCGTGGAACAGTGGATCACGCTGCGCGGCGCCGACGTCAGCGATCCGGCATTGCTGATCCTGCCGGGGCCGGGCGGTGCATTCAGCCGGCTGGCGCCGTTCTTCGCGGCGTGGGAGGCGGACTTCACCCTGGTGCAATGGGACCAGCCGGGCGGCGGGGCGACGTTTGCGCGGAATGGGGAGATGGCGCTCAGCCTGGACCGGTTGGCGGCGGACGCGGCGGCCGTGGCCGAGATCGCGTGCGAGCGGCTCGGCCGGCGCAGGCTGGTCGTGCTCGGGATATCGGGCGGTTCGATCGTGGGGCTGAAGCTGGCCAAGGCGCGGCCGGACCTGGTCGCGGCCTATGTCGGGACCGGGCAGGTCGTGCATTGGGCGCGGCAGGCGGCGCTGGGTTATCGGTTGGCGTTGGCGCGAGGCGATGCAGCGGCGGCCAAGCTGGAGCGTATCGGACCACCGCCCTACCCCGATCTCGCGGCCGAGACGGCGGCGGCGGCGCACCTTGGCGCCCCGACCGAGGCCGAGCGCGCGAGCTTCGCCGAACTCGCCGCGCTGGGCGCGCCGCCGGCCGGCGCGCGCTACGTCCCGGCCGGTCTCGCCCTGCCCGACCCGCGCGAACGCGGCGCGGCCGCCTACGCCGCCTTGCGCGCCGAGATCGCGGTGTTCGACGCCTGGGCGCTGGGGCTGAGGTTCGAGACGCCGATACTGTTTCTGCAGGGCGAGCACGACCTCTACACGCCCACGGCCGAGGTGGCGGCCTATGCTACCGGCCTAAGCGCGCCCGACGTGCGGCTGGAAACGATCGCGGGCGGCGGCCACTCGGCGGTGTTCCTGCGCGATGCGTTCCTGGCGCGGTTGAAGGTGATTCAAACAATTGTTTGAAATTCGGTTCCGAGGTAATCTGTGCGTCTCGCAAGGAGCCCGTCATGGCCGTCGAAACCTCCGTCGAAGATGCGCCGCCGCCGGGCTTCGCGCGGCACTATCGCAAGAGCCCGCTCACCGACGCCTGGGAGCCGCTCTACAGCCGCAAGGCCGACGGCGTCGTGGCGATCGGCTTCCGCGCCGCGCCGAGGCACGCCAACAGCCGCGGCTTCGTCCACGGCGGCATGATCTCGGCGCTGGCGGACAACGCCATGGGGCTCTCCTGCGGCGAGGCGATGGGGCGTCTCTCGAGCCTGGTCACGGTGAGCCTGGCGCTGGATTTCCTCGGCGCGGCGCAGCTCGGCCAATGGGTGCAGGTGACGCCGAGCGTCAACAAGCTCGGCTCGACCCTGTGCTTCGCCGAGGCCGTGGTCACCGCCGACGGCGAGGTCTGCGCCAAGGCCCACGCGACGTTCCGGGTGGTCAGCCGCCCAGCGCCAGCGTGACGTGCGACCTTGGACTTCAGCGGCGCTGGCGCGGCGATGGCTCCTCGCGGGCGCCCTCCACGATCCGGTAGACGGCCGCATCCCGCGTGGCGTCGATGGCGCTCGGCGGCGAGAGTTCGAGGAGGATGATCTGGGGGCCGGCGCGGCTCTCGGGCATGCGAGCCGGCGGTTGCGCGGCCCAGGCGGCCCCAAATGCCCAAGCCCACGACGCAAGCAAGATCGCCAGCCCGAAATCGAGGCGGGCTTGGCTTGGAGGCGTTAATCCCAGATTTCGGATCCGGGCCTCGAGAGGGTGAGCGCCCGGAGAATTCCACTGGCATCCGAGGACCGACGCCGCCGCCGCTTGATGCGTGCGCAGCAGCGTTTCGGCGTAGCGCCGCCGCGCGTGAGGAAGCCGATCGAGGACCGTCGCATCGCAGGCCAGCTCCTGATCCAGCCGCATTGCACGGACGGCCAGGTGCAGCAGTGGATTGAACCAGCACACCCACGTAGCGAGCGCGGCGGCGGCGTTGTAGCGGGCGTCGAGCCGGTCCATGTGCGCGCGCTCATGGGCGACCACCAGCCGGCGCTCCTCGTCCGTGAACCGCTCCGCGCAGTCCGCCGGCATGACGAGGCGGGGCCGGATGACCCCCACGACCGCAGGGCCGGCGCGACCCGCCCGGACCGCCTCGGAGAAACGGCGATGACGCCACGCGGCCGTTGCGCCCGCCGCCAGGGCGCCGGCCAGCCAAAGGCCGATCACCGCTCTGGCGTGATCGGCGACGGATAGCCACGCAAGCAGCCGGTCGTTCGTCGCCTCGACCGATCCTGGCGCGCCGGAAGCGAGCGTCGGCGGCATCAAGCTTCCCGCCGCCGCAAGGGGAACGACCAGCCAGACCGCGTAAGCGCGGCCGGCGCCGAGCCATTGCCGGAGCGGCTCGCGTAGCGCCAACACGGCGAGGATAGCCGCGGAGGCGGCGACGTTGCAGCGCGCGAGCGCCAGCAGCAGATCAGCCGCCATCGTCCAGCTTCGCGATCAGGGCCTTCAGGCGGACGAGGTCTTCCGGCCGCAGCTTGCGGTGCTCGGTGAAATGGCTGACGAACGGCGAAAGCTCGCCTCCGAACAGACGGTCGAGGAGGTTCTGGCTCTCCGCCGCCAGGTAATCGTCACGCTCGACCATCGGCCTGTACCGGGTGCGCCCAGCCTCCCGGTACGACGCGATGGCTTGCTTCTTCAGCAGCCGGCCGATCAAGGCTTTTACCGTCGCATCGCTCCAGCGATTGGCGGGCGCGGCGTCGGCGATGATCTCCTCGACGACCAGGGGGCCGCGCCGCCATAGCGCGTCCATGATCCTGCTCTCCGCGCCGCTGATCCGCACTTTTACGTCCGATCGCCATCCGCCGGCTTGACGATGAGCTACGCTCGTAGTTTTGTCAACGAACTACCGGTGTAGTTTTCGGAGGAGCGATCGCGGGCATGTCAGCACTGCCAAGCCAAGGCCTTCGCACCTACTACCTGTTGGTCGCGACCCAGACGGTGTCGCAGGTCGGAAGTCGCATCAGCTTCTTCGCGGTCGGGATCGCGGTGTTCATCCACACCTCGCAAGCGACGCCGATCGCGATCATTGCCTTCTGCCAGACGCTGCCCTGGATCTTCGGCGCGGGCTTCGCCGGAGCGCTGGCCGACCGCCACGACCGGCGCCGGATCCTCATCCTCGCCAACGCCGGCTTCGTAATCACCAGCGGACTGCTGCTGGCGAGCTTCGCCTCGGGCGCGTTCCGACTCTGGCATCTTTACGCACTGACCCTGATCACCTCGACGATCCTCACCGTCAGCGGGCCAGCATTCCGCGCCTCCGTGGCGATGCTCGTGCCCGACAGCCACCGCGACCGCGCCAACGCGATCAGCCAGATGACCGGGCCGGCCGCGAACGCGATCGCGCCGGCGCTGGCCGGGCTGCTCTATGCGGTGATCGGCGTCGCCGGCGCGATCCTGATCGACATCGCCACCTTCGGCGTCGCCATCCTCGTGTTGGTGGCGGTCCGCATCCCGATGCCGGCGAAGACCGCGGAGGGCGCGGCGATGGCGCGCGCGGTCTGGCGCCAGGCGTTCGACGGTCTCCTCTACCTCTGGCGGCGGCCGACGCTGCTGGGGCTTTGCCTGGTCGTCACCATCGTCTCGTTCCTGATGGGCGGCCTCGGCGTGCTGATCCTGCCCTATCCGCTGGCGCGCACCCACTCGACGCTGGCGTTCGGCATCGTGCTGGCTTGCGCCGACGTCGGCACGATCGCGGGCGCCGCGGCGATGGCCGCCTGGGGCGGCACGCGGCCGCGCATTCACACGGTGATGCTGGCGCTGTTCGTCGCCGGATTGCTGCTCGCCGTAGCCGGCGTCGCGCGCACCACCCCCGAACTCGCGGCGAGCTTTTTCGCCTTCATGTTCATGCTGCCCTTCGTCAACACCGCATCGACCTCGATCTTCCAGGCCAAGATCGCGCCGGACGTGCAGGCGCGCGTTTTCGCGGCGATGAGTCAGATCGCCATGCTCACGATGCCGCTGGCCTTCCTGATCGCCGGCCCGCTGACCGACCGGGTGGCCGAGCCCGCGGTGCATTCGCCCGGCTGGAGGATGGTGGCGTGGCTGGTGGGCGCGGAGGCCGGCGCGGGGATGGGGCTGCTGCTGGTGATCGGCGGACTGGCGACGGCCGGCCTCAGCCTTGCCGCCTACGCGTTGCCGGCCATGCGCCGGCTCGAGGCGACCCTCCCGGATCACGCCGCGACGCCGGTCGGAGCATAGGGCCGTGAAGTCATACGCGGCTCAGGTTCGCGCGGACGCGCCGCCCAGTTCCAGCGCCCGCGTGACGCCGATGGCGGCGAGGAAGTCGCGGTCGTGGCTGACCACCAGCAGGGCGCCGTCGTAGGCGGCGAGCGCGGCCTCGACGGCGGCGATGCTTTCCAGGTCGAGGTGGTTGGTGGGCTCGTCGAGGATGATCAGCTGCGGCGGGCGCGCGGCCATCAGGGCGCAGGCGAGCGCGGCGCGCAGGCGCTCGCCGCCGCTGAGGGTCCCCGCCGGCTTCAGCGCGGTGACATTGCGGAACACGAAGCGGGCGAGCGCGGCGTGGGCGGCGTTGTCGTCGGCGGCGGGGTTGAGGCGGCGGAAGTTGGCCAGCAGGGTCTCGTCGTCGTTGAGCAGCGCCGCGCGCTGGTCGAGCAGCGCCGCCGGGACGCCGCGGCGGATCTCGCCGGCCGTGGGCGCGAGGTCGCCGACAGCGAGCCGGATCAGGGTGGTCTTGCCGGCGCCGTTGCGGCCGACCACCGCCAGGCGCTCGGGGCCGGTGAGGCGGAAGCTGACGCCGCTCAGCACCCGCGTTCCGTTCGGCCAGGCGAAGCTGACGTCGTCGAAGGCCAGCACGGTGCGGCCCTCGGGCAGGCCGGACGGCGGCAGGTCGAAGGCGAGGCGGCGGACGCGCTCGATGCGGGCCTGGGCTTCGGCAAGATCGCGCTCGGCCTCGGCGCGCTGGCGCTCGGCGAGCCGGCTCTGGCGCGCGCCGGTGTTTTCGGCGCCCTCGGCCTTGGCGTCGAGCAGCATCTTCGGCGCGTCGCCCTTGGCGCGTTTGCGGCGGCCAGCGGCGTCGGAGCGGGCCTTGCGCTCCTTCGTGGCCTGGATGTCGCGGCCGACGCGGGCGATCGCCTGTTCGGCCCGGTCGAGACCCCGCGCCGCGGCGGCCTCCGCCTCGGCCCTGCGGGCGGCGTAGAGGTCGTAATTGCCGCCGAACACCTCCGCGCCGAGGCTGGTGAGTTCGACGATCCGGTCCATGCGGCGCAGCAGCGCGCGATCATGGCTGACCACCAGGGCGCCGCCGCGCCAGCGCTCCAGCAGGGCGGCGACGGCGGCTCGGCCCTCGGCGTCGAGGTTGTTGGTGGGCTCGTCCATGAGCAGCAGGTCGGGCCCCGCGATCAGCAGCGCCGCCAGCGCCGCGCGGGTCGCCTGGCCGCCGCTCAAGCTATCGGCCGGGCGGTCCAGCGCGAAGCCGGCGAGGCCCACCTCGGCGAGCGCGGCGTCGATTCGGGTGGGAAGGCCCCAGTCGGCCGCCTCCAGATCGCCGTCGTTCCCCTGCCCCGCCTCCAGCCGCGTCAGCCGCGCCAGGGGGCCCGCGACGCCCAGCAGGTCGGCGAGGCGGGTGCCCGGCGACGGCGCGGCCTGCTGGCGCAGCGCCGCCAGGCGGCCGGAGACGGTGACCGCGCCGGCGGTGGGCTCGGTCTCCCCGAGGATCAGACGCAGCAGCGTCGTCTTGCCGACGCCGTTGCGGCCGATGAGGCCGGTCTTTTCCCGCCCGAAGGCGAGGGTCAGGTTTTCGAAGAGGACGCGGCCGTCAGGACTGAGCTGGGTGAGGCCGTCGAGCGTGATGAAGGACATGATGCGCCTGAGATGAGCTGACGAACGGGACGAAGCGGTTCGTCGGCTGGCGCATGGCGGCGGAGTCCTTCTCTCGAGACGGGCGGACGATAGACGCCCGACGCGCTCGCGGCAATCGGACCCGCAATCGGCGCGACGTCCGAGAACCGCCAGAACATCGCGGCTGGCCGCCCTAGCTAGGGGCTGCTTCCACGCCTGCTCTGGAGTTTTCCCATGTCGTTCATCGTCACCGGCCTGCCGGTCGAGACCTTCCAGCCGCTGTTCCGCCTTTCCGACGAAGCGCTCGCGGCGCGGGGCGCCGTGCGCCGGACCGCGGTCGCCGGCCAGCGCTTTCCCTGCCGGGTCACGCTCGAAGACGCGCCGGCCGGCCAGACCGTGCTGCTGGTCAACTACGAGCACCAGACGGCGCCGACGCCCTATCGCTCCAACTATGCGATCTATGTCAGCGAGGCGGCGCGCGAGACGCGGCGGCTGGCCGGCGAGCTGCCGCCGGTGCTGCGCGGCCGCCCGATCGCGCTGCGCGCCTTCGACGCCGCCGGCATGCTGATCGGCGCCGAGCTGGCGCTGAACGACGACGTGGCGGACGCCATCGCGCGGCGGTTCGAAGATCCGGACGCGGCCTATCTGCACGCCCACAACGCCGCCCACGGCTGCTTCGCCGCGCGGATCGACCGGGCCTGAAGCGGGGCCACAACCCAGTTGCGGCCTCCCCAAGGTTGAGCTTAGGTTCGCGCAGCACGCAGGGACAGCGGCGCTACCTTGGGGGAATCGCCATGTTGAAGAAGATGTTGGCCGAGTTTGTCGGCACGCTGGTGCTGGTGCTGTTCGGCTGCGGGGCGGCCGTGCTCGGCGGCGACCATGTTGGCCAGCTTGGCATCGCGCTGGCGTTCGGGTTCGCCATCGTGGCCATGGCCTACGGCCTGGGGCCGGTCTCCGGCTGCCACGTCAATCCGGCCGTCAGCCTGGCCGGCTTCGTCGCCGGGCGCATGAGCCTCGTGGACATGCTCGCCTACTGGGTCGCCCAGTTCGCCGGCGCCCTGGCCGGCGCGGCGATCCTGATGGTGATCGCCGGCGGGACCGCGCACGGGCTCGGCCAGGACGGCTGGGGACCGGGCTACGGGGGCGGCTATCCGGTCCAGGCCGCCTTGGCGTTCGAGGTGGTGATGACGGCGATCTTCACCCTGGTGATCCTGGGCGCGACCGGGCCCGAGTCGGCCCTGCCCTTCGCCGGCCTCGCCATCGGCATCACCCTGGCGGTGATCCACATCGTCGGCATCCAGGTGACCGGCGTCTCGGTGAACCCGGCGCGCAGCTTCGGCCCAGCGCTGCTGGTGGGCGGCAAGGCGATGTCGCAGCTGTGGCTGTTCTTCGTCGCGCCGGCGGCGGGGGCGGTGATCTCCGGCCTGCTGTTCCGCTTCAAGCTGGTGTCGCCGACGCCTCAGGCGATCGCGGCCGGCGCGAGGCCGTAGCCCACCCGCGGCGTGTGGACCTGGATCCGGCCCAGCGTCGGATCCTCCCGCGCCACCACCAGCCGCGAGGCGTTGGCGGCGACCAGGGTTCCGACGATCGGATCACGGCCGTAGTCGTCGGCCCGCACCTCGACCGCAGCGCCGGGCGCCAGGCCCGACGGATCGGTGGGATCGTGACCGGCGTAGGGGGCGGGCTCCGCGGCCTTGGCGACGTCCAGCGCCTCGGCCGGCGTCATCTCAGTGCGCGCGCCGTGGCCGATGGCGCGCATGCGGCCGCGCCAGGCGACCAGCCGGTCCAGGCCGGTCATCAGCGCCGCGGCCGTCTTCGGCACCGCGCCGCCAAGGAACCAGACGTTCATGTAGGCGGCGATGTCGGCGAGGCCGGGCGCGTCGCCGGCCAGGTAGTCGCGGTCCGCCAGCGCCTGGTCGAGCCAGGCGGCCTGGGCGCGCCACTGGCCGCGCATGTGGTGGCCGGCGGCCTGCATCGCCGCGCCGTCGAACGGCCGGCCGGACAGCTTCTCACGGTCCTCGATGAAGGCGCGCGGGACCTCGATCTCGCCGAAGATGATCGGCACCGTCGAGCCGAAGAAGAGCCGGTCGGCCCAGAGGTTCACCGCCCAGCCGGCGCCGTCCAGCGGCGGCCCGCCGGCGCGCGCGGCGATCTCGGCCATGATCACCTGGCTGTCGCAATAGACGTCGGCGCCGATCTGCATGACCGGGATGCGCCGATAGCCGCCGGTGAGCGGGGTGAGCTCGGGCTTGGGCATGATCGTCGGCTGGATCACCGAGCGCCAGGCCAGGCCCTTCAGGCCCAGGAGCAGGCGCACCTTCTCGGAAAACGGCGAGGTATCGTAGTGATGGAGGATGATGTCGGGCTGGGTCATGGCGCCAGCTAAGCCCGCCTTGCCCGATGGGAAGCCAAGCCCGCGTTGCGCGTGTAACCTTTGCCGCCACGCCGCGAACTGGCGTCAAACGGAGACATCCAATGCGGCGCGCCTTCAACATCGTGATGCGGATCTTCAGCACCCTGCTGGGCCTGTTCGTGATCTTCCTCGGCTCGATCTGGACGATGCAGGGTCTGCACGTCGGCCCGGCGGCGATCATGCGGGGCTTCATGGTCAGCGACTGGCACTGGACCCTCTACGGCGCGATCCTGGCCCTGCTCGGCGTCGGCCAGGTGGTGTGGAGCAATACCCGCCAGATCCGGTAGATAAGCGCCGCGTCTTCTGCCTAGTGTGCTGGATTTGAAGTTCGCCCGTTCATGGGGTCGGCCACCGAGCGAACTTCAAATCCAAAAAGCACACTAGAAACATAAACTTGCTAGTGTCCTGATCGATTCCGAAGTTCGTCGGAGCCTGCCACAAGCACTTGCGAACTTCGGAATCGGGACACTAGATGGCCGTCATATGAGGAGACGGCCATGACCGACCAATTGATCGAGACGTTCGCAGACGGCGTCGCCACCCTGACGATGAACCGGCCCGAGGCGCGCAACGCGCTGACCGGCGAGATGCAATCGGCGCTCAGCGAGGCGGTGAAGCGCCACGCCGCCGATCCACAGACGCGGGTGGTCGTGCTGACCGGCGCCGGGAACGCGTTCTGCGCCGGCGGCGACGTGAAGGGCTTCGCGGCCGACACCAGCCGCGGCGCGGGCGTCGGCGAGGGCTCCGGTCCCAGCTTCGAGCAGCGCGTGGCGGGGCTGCGCGGCGGCATGGAAGTGGTCAAGTGGCTGCATGAGATGCCGAAGCCGACGCTGGCGGTGATCCCGGGCGCGGCGGCCGGCGCGGGCCTGTCGCTGGCGCTGGCCTGCGATCTGCGCATCGCCTCCGACACGGCGAAGATGACCACCGCCTTCTCCAAGGTCGGCCTGGCCGGCGACTACGGCGGCTCCTGGTTCCTGAGCCAGCTGGTCGGCGCGGCGAAGGTGCGCGAGCTCTACTTTACCGCCGACGTGATCAGCGGCGCCGAAGCGCTGGCGCTGGGTATCGTCAACAAGGCCGTGCCGGCGGCGGAGCTGCCCGAGGCCGCGGCGGCCTATGCGAAATACCTCGCCGGCCTGCCAACCACCGCCATCGGCTACATGAAGCGCAACCTCAACGCCTCGGCCAACGTCACGCTCTCCGAGCTGCTCGACCTGGAGGCGCTGCACATGGTCCGCACCATGATGACCGAAGACCACAAGTCCGCGGCCCAGGCCTTCGTGGAGAAGCGCGCGCCGGTGTTCGCGGGGAGATAGCTCCCTTCTCCCCTTGCGGGACCTTTGCATAAAGGCGCTCTCGTGATTCAGTAGGTTGAATCGCGGGAGTGTCAGATGTCGCATAAGAGATACGATCAG
>Ga0302311_10007325_pt1 | contig 11269 bp, 11 predicted proteins | sample III_Palsa_N1_3_FD_200449 | JGI IMG/M metagenome (GOLD analysis project Ga0302311, IMG submission 200449) | Peat permafrost microbial communities from Stordalen Mire near Abisko, Sweden - III_Palsa_N1_3 | ecosystem: Environmental > Terrestrial > Soil > Palsa > Peat permafrost | place: Sweden...
CCGGAATTTGATGGCCTTCATGATGTTCTCTCTGGAGTGCTCGCAAGCACTCGCCTGGGTGTTGGTCATTGCGCGGAAATGCGCAGCTCACATCGTCGGTCAGAAGCGCACGAGCGGCATCCCCCCAAACGGGCGATCGACACTTAACCTTCCTGAAAGCCATGGGCTCTCCGGACGCCGCCTTGACTGCCCCGAAGCAGACTGTCGCGACCGCGCGCTTCCGGCCTCAACGCGACGGTCGCGCCAACCGCGCCGTGCCACCGCAACACACGCGTTACTCCGCCACCGCACGCGGCCTCAGGCGACGCCACCCATTGTCCGTGAGAAAGACCTGGTCATCGCGGCCCGGTCCGCAGCCGACCAGGCCCTCCGCACAGGCGTCCTCCCAGATGGACAGCCGCGGGCAGCTCGTCTTCCAGGCTTCCATCAACTCGGCATGGGAGCGCGGCCGGTCCGCCACCCACTCGAGCAGCTGCAAGGTCAGGGACGCATGAGGGCTCGTCATGGCCGCCCTTGCGCCGCCTCCAGCAGCGGCCCGACGATGTCCAGGGGCAGCGGGAACACGATGGTCGAGTTCTTGTCGGCGGCGATGACCGTGAGCGGCATGGCTGCGGGAAGGCGACGGCGAGCCGGTCAGTGTGCGCTCCCGGCCACCTGCGCCGCCGAGTCGGCCTCCAGCCGCGCCTGGCCCTGCGGATAGACCAGCACCTCCTCGAGCGCCGTGTGGCCGTAGCACAGCTCCAGGAAGACCTCGGCGCCGTGCATGAACTCGGCCGGGTCGATCCAGTGGTTGCCTTGCGCGATGGCGCGCAGCTGGGGCGCGATCTCGATCCAGTTCTGCTCGATCCAGCCATGATCCTGGCGCAAGGTGTGGACGGCCGTGACGATCTCGGCGTCGCCACTGTCGAGCAGCGACGGGAAGACGGTGGCTTCCTCGAGGCGGTGGTGATCCTGCATCGATCCCGAGAAGAAGGCCTCGATGGCGCAGGCCTCGGCGCGGGTCTCGTCGCCGGGCGACTCGTTCTCCACCCGCGTGGCGAGCGCGGCCAGGCGGTCGAGATGGTCGCGCACCTGGCGGTGGTAGGCATCCAGCAGGGCGAGGTCGGCGTCGCTGGCTTTGACTCTGGCTTTGGCGTTCATCGCGAGCTCCCGGGCAGTGGATAACGCCTTTATACGCCGCCGCAGGGGCGATGTATCGCCTCGCGTCCGCGCCGGATCGCAACCGGGCTTCACCCTGCCCCAAGCGGGTGCAATCGGCCTAGACTTGCGAGGGCCCGACCGGTGCATCCGCCCCAAGCTCGGGCGAAGGAGACTGAAAACGTGCAACTCGCCAACAGTGCCTCTCCCGCCTACTTCCACAAGGTCGTCGACTGCCAATGGGCCTGTCCGGCCCACACGCCGGTACCGGAGTACATCCGGCTGATCGGCCAGGGCCGCTACGCCGACGCCTACATGGTCAACTGGGTCTCCAACGTCTTTCCCGGCATCCTCGGGCGCACCTGCGACCGCCCCTGCGAGCCGGCCTGCCGGCGCGGCCGCGTCGAGGAAAGCAATCGCGACAAGCCCGAGCCGGTGGCCATCTGCCGCCTCAAGCGCGTGGCCGCCGACCACAAGGGCGACGTGCGCGCGCGCATGCCCGCCGTCGCGCCGCCCAACGGCAGGCGCGTGGCCTGCGTCGGCGCCGGGCCGGCCTCGCTGACGGTGGCGCGCGACCTGGCGCCCTGGGGCTACGAGGTGACCGTGTTCGACGGCGACGCCAAGGCCGGCGGGTTCATGCGCTCGCAGATCCCGCACTTCCGGCTGCCCGAATCGGTGATCGACGAGGAGACGGGCTACATCCTCGACCTCGGGGTGAAGTTCGAATCCGGCCGCCGCATCGATTCCATGAGGGCGCTGCTCGAGCTGGGCTACGACGCCATCTTCGTCGGCTGCGGCGCGCCGCGCGGACGCAACCTCGAGCTGCCGGGCCGCAGGGAGGCCGCCGAGAACATCCACATCGGCATCGACTGGCTGGCGTCGGTCTCGTTCGGCCACGTCACCAGCGTGGGCGAACGCGTGATCGTGCTGGGCGGCGGCAACACCGCGATGGACTGCTGCCGCTCGGCGCGCCGCCTCGGCGGCCGCGACGTGACGGTGATCGTGCGCAGCGGCTTCGCCGAGATGAAGGCCTCGCCGTGGGAAAAGGAAGACGCGATGCACGAGGGCATCCCGATCATCGACTTCCACGTGCCCAGGACCTTCGAGCACGTGGACGGCAGGCTCACCGGGATGACCTTCGAGCGCGTCGCCGCGCGCCTGGACGCGCAGGGCCGCCGCCAGCTGGTGCCCACCGGCGAGCCGGACGTGTTCGTGCCCTGCGACACGGTGCTGGTGGCCGTGGGCCAGGAGAACGCCTTCCCGTGGATCGAGGCCGACTGCGGCATCGAGTTCGACCTCCACGGCCTGCCGGTGCTCGCGCCGGACACCTTCCAGGCCTCGCTGCCGCGCGTGTTCTTCGGCGGCGACGCCGCGTTCGGGCCGAAGAACATCATCTCCGCGGTGGCCCATGGCCACGAGGCCGCGGTGTCGATCGATCGCTTCCTGCACGGCGAGGACGTGCGCGACCGGCCGCCGCCGACGACCACGCTGATGTCGCAGAAGATGGGCATCCACGAGTGGAGCTATCACAACGACGTCTCGGCCGATACGCGCTTCAAGGTGCCCTGGGCCGCGGCCGAGCGCGCGCTGGCCGATATCCGCGTCGAGGTGGAGCTCGGCTTCGACGCCGCCACCGCGTTCAAGGAGGCCAGCCGCTGCCTGAACTGCGACGTGCAGACCATCTTCAACCGCGACACCTGCATCGAGTGCGACGCCTGCGTGGACATCTGCCCGATGGACAGCATCACGTTCACGTCCCCGGGCGACGAAGCCGGCCTGCGCGCGCGCCTGAAGGCTCCGGCCCTCAACCTCGCGCAGGACCTCTACGTCTCGCGCGAGCTGAAGACCGGCCGCGTGATGGTCAAGGACGAGGACGTCTGCCTGCACTGCGGCCTGTGCGCCGAGCGCTGTCCGACCGGAGCCTGGGACATGCAGAAGTTCCTGCTCGAGACCACCCAGGCCGGCCCGCACTGCCGCGACGCCCGCGCACTGACGGAGGCCGCATGAAGACCATCCATGCCGTCAACGACTTCGTCATCAAGTTCTCCAACGTCAACGGCTCCGGCTCGGCGTCGGCCAACGAGCTGTTCGCCAAGGCGGTGATGCGCATGGGCGTGCCGGTGAGCCCGCGCAACATCTTCCCGAGCAACATCCAGGGCCTGCCGACCTGGTACGAGGCGCGCATCTGCGAGAAAGGCTACACGGGCCGGCGCGGCGGCGTCGACATGATGGTGGCCATGAATCCGCAGACCTGGGACGCGGACGTCGCCGAGATCGAGTCGGGCGGCTACCTGTTCTACGACAGCACGCGCCCGATGCCGCCGTCGCGCTTCCGCGACGACGTCCAGGTGATCGGCGTGCCGCTGACCGAGATCGCCAACGCGGCCTATTCCGACGCGCGCCAGCGCCAGCTGTTCAAGAACATCATCTATGTGGGCGCGCTGTCGGCGCTGCTCGACATGGAGCCGGCGGTCTTCGAGCGCCTGTTCGCCGAGCAGTACAAGGGCAAGGAACGCCTGCTCGACTCGAACGTCAAGGCGCTGCACCTGGGGCGCGACCACGTGCTGCAGAACATCCCCCACCCGCTGGGCATCCGGGTGAAGCGCTCGGACCGCGTCGGCGACCAGATCTTCACCGACGGCAACTCGGCCATCGCGCTGGGCTGCATCTACGGTGGCGCCACGGTGGCCGCGTGGTACCCGATCACGCCGTCGTCGTCGGTGCCCGAGGCGTTCCAGAAGTACTGCGACAAGTTCCGCGTCGACCCGGAGACGGGTCAACATCGCTTCGCGATCGTGCAGGCCGAGGATGAACTCGCCTCCATCGGCCTGGTGGTGGGTGCGGGCTGGAACGGCGCGCGCGCGTTCACGGCGACCTCCGGCCCCGGCATCTCGCTGATGACCGAGTTCATCGGCCTGGCCTACTTCGCCGAGATCCCGGTGACGATCGTCGACGTGCAGCGCGGCGGCCCGTCCACCGGCATGCCCACGCGCACGCAGCAGTCCGACCTGTTCGCCTGCGCCTATGCCTCGCACGGCGACACCAAGCACGTGCTGCTGTTTCCCGAGGATCCGCACGAGTGCTTCGTGCACGCGGCCGCGGCGCTCGACCTGGCCGACCGCCTGCAGACGCCGATCTTCGTGATGACCGACCTCGACATCGGCATGAACCAGCGCCTGTGCCGCCCGTTCGAATGGGATCCGGCGCGCGAGTACGACCGCGGCAAGGTGATGACCGCCGAGGAGCTCGAGGCCGGCGCGAACTTCGGCCGCTACAAGGACGTCGACGGCGACGGCATCCCGTGGCGCACGCTGCCCGGAACGCACCCGACCAAGGGCGCGTTCTTCACGCGCGGCACCACGCGCGACCCGTACGCGCGCTACTCCGAGAAGGGCATCGACTACATCTACAACATGGAGCGGCTGCAACGCAAGTTCCAGACGGCGGCGGCGCTCGTGCCGCAGCCCGTGGTGCGGCAGGCGGCGCAGCCGACGCGCATCGGTGCGATCCACTTCGGCTCGACCAGCCCCGCCATGGCCGAGGCGCTCGACGTGCTGCAGGCCGAGGACGTGCACATCGACGCGATGCGGCTGCGCGCGTTCCCGTTCCCGAAGTCCGTGCGCGAGTTCATCGCCGCGCACGACAAGGTCTTCGTGGTGGAACAGAACCGCGACGCACAGATGCACTCGATGCTCGTCAACGAACTCGACATCGACCCGTCCCGCCTGACGCGCGTGCTGCACTTCGACGGCACGCCCATCAACGCGCGCTTCATCGCCGCGGCGATCCGCAAGAGCCTGGTCCGGCAGAAAGCCAACGCATGACCTACATCGCCAAACCCCTGCTGCACCATCCGACGCTGCACGAGAACAAGGTCGGCTACACGCGGCGCGACTATGAGGGCCGCATCTCCACGCTGTGCGCGGGCTGCGGGCACGACTCGATCTCGGCGGCGATCATCCAGGCCTGCTGGGAGCTCGACATCGAACCGCACCGCGTGGCCAAGCTCTCGGGCATCGGCTGCAGCTCCAAGACGCCCGACTACTTCCTGGGCGCCTCGCACGGCTTCAACACCGTGCACGGCCGCATGCCGTCGGTCCTCACCGGCGCCAACCTGGCCAACCGCGACCTGCTGTACCTGGGCGTCTCGGGCGACGGCGACTCGGCGTCGATCGGCCTGGGCCAGTTCGCCAACGCGCTGCGGCGCGGCGTGCGCATGGCCTACATGGTCGAGAACAACGGCGTCTACGGCCTGACCAAGGGCCAGTTCTCGGCCACCGCCGACCGCGGCTCCAAGAGCAAGAAGGGCGTCGTCAACAGCGACAACCCGATCGACCTGGTGGGCATCGCGCTGCAGCTGGGCGCCACCTACGTCGCGCGCAGCTTCTCGGGCGACAAGGAGCAGCTCGTGCCGCTGATCAAGGGCGCGATGTCGCACGGCGGCGCCGCCTTCATCGACGTCATCAGCCCCTGCGTGACCTTCAACAACCACGGCGGATCGACCAAGAGCTTCGACTACGTGCGCCAGCACAACGAGGCCGTGAGCCGCATCGACTTCATGACGCCCGGCGAGGAGATCACCACCAGGTACGCGCCCGGCGAGGTGGTGGACGTGCCCCAGCACGACGGCACCGTGCTGCGCCTGCGCAAGCTCCACGCCGACTACGACGCCACCGACCGCTACGCCGCGCTGAGCTACATGCAGCAGCACGCCGCGCAGGGCGAGATCGTCACCGGCCTGCTGTACCTCGACCCGCTGGCCACCGACCTGCACGTCTCGCTCAACACCGTCGCCGCCCCGCTGCACTCGCTCGGCCGCGACGCCCTCTGCCCGGGCAGCGAGATGCTCGGGAAGATCAACGCCGGGCTGCGCTGAGGGCGCGCGCGCCGCCGCCCGACGCGTCATGTGGAAGGAGCAACGCCATGTCGGAACGCACCGTCCTGCAATCCATGTCGCAACGCCACGTCCTCAGCCTGGGGCCGTCCGCGAGCGTCCGCGACGCCGCGTGCGTGATGACGCGCGCCAACTGCGGCAGCGTGCTCATCATCGACAGCGCCGGCACGATGCAGGGCATCCTCACCGAGCGCGACCTGATGACCCGCGTGCTCGCCAAGGGCCTCGACGCCGACGCCGCGGCCGTCACGCAGGTGATGACGCGCAACCCGCAATGCGTCGGCCCCGAGATGAAGGTGGCCGATGCCGTGCTCATCATGATCGAACGCGGCTTCCGCCACTTGCCCATCGTCACCGAGGGCGGCCGCGTGCTGGGCGTGTTCTCGGCGCGCGACGCGCTGCCGCGCGAGGTGAACACGGCCGCGGACCTGGCGGAGTTCAACGAGCGCGTGAACGACGCGTTGGGGTGAAGCCGCTACCGGGCTTCCTCGCCGGCTCAAATTGCCGAATTGGCCGCTAGCTGTGACGAGGTGGCGGTGGGTCGGAGCATCGCTGTTGCCGTCCCTTTCGAGTGACGGTGCGCGAGACCGGACGTCGGCGAAGGACGGCTCCTGGGCGAACGGTGTCCCTCAACGCGTCTGCGCACGAGCATCCGATGCTGCTGCCAGGCTCTGCAATTCCGCGAGTCGTTCGCGAGCAGCGTGGAAGCTCGCAACGTGCAGCGCTTGGCTGAATGGGCCCTCGCGGATCTGACGCAGGCGAACGTGTCGCCGACGAGTCGAGCCGATCCGCTCAAAGCGCGGATTGCGCTTGACTCCTGATCTCGTCCGCCAGCGGATGCAGGTCGGCACGGCTGCCGCTCCCGACGACACTGCAGCCCAGGCCCTTGTCGGCCCATGACCAGCCACCGAACGGTCCGTCGTTGCGCTGCATGACGGGCGTGTCGCGCTGGATCGTCATCGGTCGCATCAGCACCGCCAATCGGGTGCCCTGGCGGTCGTCGTACAGGAACAATGCGGCCGGCCCGTGTTCGGTTGCGACGAGGCGTCCGCCGATGAGGCGATAGCCCGACCGCTGGAGATCGGGCAGCGGAACGGGACGCTGCAGTCGCGTCGAGACCCAGCTGACCAGCTGGGCCTTGTGGTCGCCGTCGATCTCGACCGGGCGCGCCGCGTCGAACGCATAGGTCGCGAAGCTCGCGTTCGCCTCGTTCGACAGCGAAGCGATGCCCGCCGCCACCTCGCCGGACGAGCCGCGCGCGAGCCAGCCGCCCGCGCTGCCGATCCCCAGCGCCAGCACGATCGAGGCCGCGATCTTCCAGCCCCGGGCACGATCCGTCGACGCGCGCCGCTCCTCGACCAGGCGTCGAAGGTTCAGCCGCGACGGCAACGGCTCGCCGGCGACATCGCTGAACGCGGCGCGCAACGCCTGCCGTTGCGCGCGCAGGCGCTCGACCCACTCGGCAGACTCCGGTTGATGGTCGAGATGATCCTGGACCTCGCCGCGGCGATCGTCATCGAGCGCACCGTCGACGAACGCGTGCAGGTCGTCCTCCAGGATCGGGGAGGCGCGGTGATCGTCCTTGGCCATCTACTTCATTCTCCTCAATGGCATGGGCAGTTTCGTCGAAGGCCTGGCGCCCAGCTCGCCGTCCAGTGCGCGCTGGAGACGCTCGCGTCCGCGTGACAGGCGCGACATCACCGTGCCGACCGGAATGCCCAGCGACTTCGCGGCCTCCGCGTAGCTCATGTCCTCGATCGACACCAGGAGGACGACGCTGCGCTGTTCCTGTGGCAGCGCATCCAGCGCGCGCAGGATCTCCTGATGCCGGAGGCGATCCTCCTGGCGACCGGGCACGGCCATGTCGCTCTCGTCGACGTCCTCGAGCGCCACGTGCAGGCCCTGCCGGGAACGCCTGCGAATCGCGTCGATCGCCAGGTTGTGCAGGATGGCAAAGGCCCACTGCCTCGTGTCATCGCCGTCGCGGCGTTGCGACCATCGGCCGACGATGCGCTCGAGGCAGTCCTGAACCAGGTCGTCGGCGAGCTCCACATCCCGGACCAAGGCGCGTGCGTAGCGGCGGAACGCGGGAATCAGCGGCTCGATCTTCTGGATCAGGTCTTTCACGGCGGGAGTATCGGCGAATCGGCTTCAGAGCGTCTGGATCTGCACCGGAGCGCCAGGCTTGCCGGCCACCTGCGGCGCGATGACCAGGTAGCGGCGATCGCCGCGCCCCGGGTCCTGCACGATCTGGCGGATCGGGCCGAGCGCATTGACGATCGCCGAGCCGGCCGGATTCGTCACGAACGCGGCGAGCGGCTCCAGCGCCCCGGAGCCGTCCGGGCGCTCGGAAAGCGCCAAGGCGTACGCCGCCTTCGGCACCAGCCCCGTCACCGAGGCCTGCAGCACCTGCAGCAGGCCCTGGTCGAACAGCGTGACGCTGGTGGGCACGCCGGTGGACGGGCCGCCGTCGACAGCCGACAGCGTCAGGTGCGCGGCCTGTCCCGCGACGCCCAGCGGCGCGAGGCCTTGCGTGCCGGGATCGTCCGCCGGCACGGCCTGCGGCACGTAGGCGATCGCTTGCGGCGCCTGGCCGACCGGAACCGTGGCGACGACGCGATTGGTTGCGGTGTCAATGACGGCCAGCGCATCGGCATTCTCCAGGCCGACGTAGACACGCGTGCCGTCGCCCGATGGCCAGACCCCGTGCGGCAACGCACCGACGGGAATGGTGGCGACTTGGGAGAAATCGTCGGTACGGAACACCTTGACCTGATTGAGGCCGCCTACCGTCACGTAGGCGAACTGCCCGCGCGGCGTGCTGGCGAAGTTGACGTGATTCGTGATCGGGCCGGTGTCCATCGACTTGATGATCGCGAACGGCGGCTTGGCGTCGAAGACTTCGGTGCGGCCGACGTCCTTCAGCGTGAACCAGACCTGCTTGCCGTCCGGCGTCGCGGCGATGTTGGGGCAGAACGGACTGTCCTGCCTGACGCGCCCGACGATCTGGTGCATGGCCGTCGACACGACGACCGTCTCCGGGTTGAACGACAAGCAGATGTAGGCGTATTGCCCGTCGGGCGAGAATATCTGCATTCCCGGGCCGCCCGGGGTCGTGATGCGCTGCTTTTCCTCGAAGGTGTTCGCATCGAGCACGGAGACGTAGTTCTCGCCGCGCACGGTGACCCAGACTTCCTTGCCGTCCGGCGTGTAGAACGCTTCGTGCGGCGAGCGGCCGACGTAGGTCGTGTGCCTGACGGCATTGGTGGCCGTGTCGATGAACGTCACCGAGTTGGAACCGATGGAGACAACCGCAAGGGTGCGGTGGTCTGGCGAGAAGCCCATGCCGTGGACGAGCACCTGGCCGCGATAGAGGGGGCTGAAGTTGGTCGGCGCGGGTTCTCCAAGCCGGATCACGCCGAGCAGGCGGTTGTCGACCGGGTCGGTGACGGACACCGTGTTCGAGAACTGCTCGGCCGCGTAGATGCGATCCCGATGGCTGATCGGCGTGTCGGCGACGCCCGCCGCGACGGGCGCCTGCCCGCCCATGGCGAGCGCGGCTCCCGCGACCAAGACGAGTGCGAGCGACACCTTGAGCATCGGAACGACGGTGGATCGGTGGCGAAAAAGGGAGGTCATGTGCGGGTGGCTTTCAGTGGGCGGCGTGAGGGTGCGGAGAGGAGGCCGGGTTGTTCGCGTTCGAACCCGCGGCGTCGCCTTGCGTCGGTGCCGGCGCCGAGGGCGACGGCGGCTCTCCGAGCGCCAGGTGCATGGCGTCGATTTCCTGCTGCTGCTCGACGACGATTTCCTGTGCGATCCGACGGAGCTGCTCGTTCTTGCCGTGGCGCAATTCGGCCAGCGCCATGTCGATGGCGCCACGATGGTGCGGGATCATCATCGCGGCGAAGTCGCTGTCGATGTCGCCCGAGGGCTTGACAGCCATGCCGGCCATCATCGCGTCCATGGCCGCGGCATTCTCCGCAGTGAACGCGGCCTCGTCGTCAGCGGCCGGTGCGGCGATGGCCGAGGCCACCAGAAGGGTCGTTGCAAGCAGCCTGATGCCGGCTCGACCAGAGATTTCGCGGAAAGGGAAGAACTGCATGTGATCCAGGTTCGAAGTGCTGCTTCGAACGTAGACGCTGCGGCGCTCGACTTATTCCACGCGGGAGAAATTTATTCGCGTGCGCGAAGCGAGGCCGGCGCATCGACCGGCACGGCCGCCTCGAAATCGCGCGTCGCAACAGGACGGCACTTGTCCGAAACACGCGTTCGGCTTGAATTCGCCAGTCGTCCGGATGCGCCGCTGCCTTGCTCGCACCTTGCAGAGAGCGGTCGACTCATCGTCGATGGATAGACTCTCGATAGCCGCTGGAGGGGCTTCTCGTCAACCGCCGGGCGAGAGCGATGCTGCGCACAGGTCAGGCCGGCGACGGGGACAGCATGACATGGATCGAGTTGCCGCACGGCGTCGCAGAGGTGCGCCTGCACGCCGAGTGCGACCGCCCGATTCCGACGCCGCGGGCGCTGTCGGATCCATTCGACTCCGACCGCCGAAGCCGACTTGGAACGCCTCCTTGAGTCCTTGCTCGATCGGGCCGAGATACCCGAAGACCTGGACCGCGCCCAAGCTGCGATCGACGCTGTCAGGGCGACGGTGCAGCATCGGCCGGCGATCAGGCCCTTCAGCTTGCGCAAGTCAGCCCTGAACCCGGCTCAGCGGGAATTGATCGTCCGTTTCCGTGGCACCGGGCATGTCGCGCTGTATGAGATCGTCAGTCCGTCGGAAGTCGTGGCGATGGCCGACCGCAGCGCATTGACGGGCGCCGCCGGCACCTTGGCTACTTCGCTTTGGCCGCAGCCAGCCTGGCCTCGGCTTCAAGTTTGCCGATGCCTCGCAGAGCGGCGATGGCTGCGAGCGCCTCCGGCCTCGGCTTCGCCTTGCCCGATTCCCAGGCGTAGACGGACTGTCCCGTCGCGCCCACCAGGAGCCCGAAGTCGGCCGCGGAAAGGCCAAGCCGCTTCCTGTTGGCGGCCATGCCCTTCGCCCGAAAACGAAGGCCGGTCGCGCTTGATTCGTCCGACGCGCTCGAAGCGGGAGCGGCCGGCCGAGCCGAACCGGCACCTTGTCCCTTCGCGAGTTTCTTGACCACGCCCTCCAGCTCTTGGAGGCGACGCTTGAGACTCGCGATTTCGGTTCGCTGCGTCGAGACGCTCTTCCGCAGCCCGTCGCTGTTCTCG
>Ga0302311_10007328_pt1 | contig 11266 bp, 10 predicted proteins | sample III_Palsa_N1_3_FD_200449 | JGI IMG/M metagenome (GOLD analysis project Ga0302311, IMG submission 200449) | Peat permafrost microbial communities from Stordalen Mire near Abisko, Sweden - III_Palsa_N1_3 | ecosystem: Environmental > Terrestrial > Soil > Palsa > Peat permafrost | place: Sweden...
ATAATGGTTAACGGGATCGATCCGATTTGTGGTCGGGTCTTAAAGCATTTTACGGCTCATAGGAAACCGGAAAAGCGCGGAAAAGCGGCATGTCATTTGTATGAATAAAGGGGAAAGCAACCGATCCCGCCGATGATGCCTCAAGGCTACGCCAAAAAGGGACACCGATGACATCAAACGGCACATCCGCCGTCGCCGGGCTTTCCGCGCCATCGGCGCGTCGACGCATCGACTGGGTGGATTACGCCAAGGGCATCTGCATCGTCATGGTGGTGATGATGCATTCGGTGCTGGGCGTGGAACTGGCCGTCGGCAAGACCGGTTTCATGCATCTGTTGGTGGCGTTCGCCAAACCGTTCCGGATGCCGGATTTCTTCCTGATCTCGGGCCTGTTCCTGCCGCTCGTGATCGACCGCGACTGGCGCACCTATCTCGACCGCAAGGTGGTGCACTTCGCCTATTTCTACCTGCTGTGGGTGACGATCCAGTTCGGCTTCAAGGCGCCGTCCTTTGCCGCCGAGTCGAGCTGGAGCCATGTCGGCTTGCTGTATCTCGAATCCTTCATCGAGCCGTTCGGCACCCTGTGGTTCATCTATCTGCTGCCGATTTTCTTCGTGGTCACCAAGGCCACCAGCCGAATGTCGCCGCTCCTGATCTGGGGCATCGCGGCATTGCTGGAGACCGCCCACATCGTCACCGGCTGGACCGCGATCGACGAGTTTTGCGGACGCTTCGTCTATTTCTATTCCGGCTACCTGTTCGCCGGTTACGTGTTCGCGCTTTCCGACGGCGCCCGGGCGCATCCCCGGCTGGCGCTCGCGGCACTGGCGCTCTGGGCCATCATCAATGGCGGCCTGGTGATGTCGGGTTTCAGCGAGTGGCCGTTGATCTCGCTGATGCTCGGACTCGCCGGCGCCTGCGCCATTATCACAATGGCCACGCTGCTGGCGCGGGTGCATTGGCTGAATTTCCTGCGCTTTTGCGGCGAGCATTCCATCGTGATCTATCTGGCATTCTTCCTGCCGATGGCGGCGACGCGGACCCTGCTGCTGCGGGCCGGACCGTTCCACGATATCGGGACCATCGGGCTGATCGTCACCATCGCCGGCGTCGCCGGGGCGCTGGTGATCTGGCGGATCGCACTGACGGCCGGCGCAACGTTCCTGTTCGAGCGCCCCGCCGCGTTCTGGATCGCGCCGAAGCAACCTCGCCCGACATTGCAGCCGGCGGAATAATCCGCGCCTTCAGGGTTCAGGGCACCAGATACAGCGAACCGCTGCTTCGCCCTGCCTCGAGATCGGCGTGAGCTTGCGCCGCGTCGCTCAGCCGATAGGCTTTGCCGGCCGATCGCAGGATGCCCTCTCGCACGGCGGACAACACCGCGTCCGCCGCAATCCGGTAATCCTCCGCTCGGTTCATGTAGGCCATGACGCTGGGGCGGGCCAGCATCAGGCTGCGCCGCGGGCCGAGATCCTCGACGTCGAGAAGTGGAATGGCGCCGGCCGACTGCCCGATGCTCGCGATCACGCCGAACGGCCGCACACATTGCAGCGTTTTTGCAAGTGTCGCACCACCCACGCCGTCATAGGCCACGTCGACGCCGCGGGCCGCGGTCAGGTCGGCGACGGCACCGGCAAAATCGGCGTCGCGGCCGACGATGACATGATGCGCACCGGCACCGCGCGCGATTGCAGCCTTGGCACCAGAACCGACGGTTCCGATCACGGTCGCGCCGAGATGCCGCGCCCATCGCGTCATCAATTGCCCGAGCCCGCCGGCGGCGCTGTGGATCAGGACCGTTGTCCCCGCGCCGACGGGATAGACCCGCGTCAGCAGCATGTAGGCCGTGATGCCTTTGACAAATGCCGACACGACCGCTTCGTCGGCAATGGAGGACGGCAAACCCACCGCGCGCCAGGCGGGCAGATTCCGTTCCGAAGCGTAGGCGCCAACCGGCGCGCCGGCATAGGCGACGCGGTCGCCAACCCGCGGCGAGGTGACATTGGCGCCGACCGCCGTCACCACGCCGACCGCTTCGACACCGGGGATCGCCGCCGGCGGCAACGGATAGAGCCCCATGCGCTGGTAGATATCGATGAAGTTGACGCCGACAGCCGTCTGGCGAATCCGGATTTCGTCGGCTGGCGGGGGTGGAAGCTCGATCATGGCGCTTTCGAGCTGGTCGGCGCCGCCGGGCGCCCTCAATCTAATGACATGGGCCATAACTGTGCTCCTTGATTTCACAGGAGCACTTTGCCGCCCGCGACAAATATGCGAAATTCCACAAAGCTGCATTCTTGATGTGAGATTTTGCACAATGTCCGATTGGGAAGATCTGCGGCATTTCGTGGTGCTGGCGCGGGAAGGAACCCTGTCCGCGGCCGCAAGGCTGCTCGGGGTCGACCACGCCACCGTGGCGCGCCGCGTCGCGGCTCTTGAGGCAGAAACAGGACTGAAACTGATCGACCGCCGGGCGCGCAGCTATCAGCTGACCGACGACGGCCGGCGCATCGCCGCTACGGCGATGCCGATGGAAGAAGCCGCGTTCGCGGTCGGGCGCGCGGTGCAGGCCGCCAAGCCGGGCCTGCGCGGCGAAGTGTCGATCAGTTCGCCCCCCTCGCTCGCCAATGCGCTGATCGCGCCGCGGCTGTTTCAGTTGCGACACAGACACCCCGGCATCCGGATCAAACTGATTGGCGAAAAGCGGACCGCGTCGCTCAACCGCCGCGAGGCCGACGTGGCGCTGCGCCTGTCGCGGCCTCAGGAACCGGGATTGATCGCCCGCAAGATCGGCAGCTTCGGTTTTGGCCTTTACGGCGCATCGAGCTATCTGAAGGCGACGCCGCGTCACGCCTTTGCCTTCATCGCCTATGACGACAGCATGGACGACGCGCCGCAGCAAAAATGGCTGCAGGCCATCGCCGCCGGCAGCGAGATCGTGCTGCGCACCAACGACCTGGAGAACCAGGCCGCCGCCGCGCGAACCGGCGTCGGGGTCGCGGTATTGCCGAACTTTCTCGGCGACGTTGATCCAGGGCTCGAACGTTACGACGCCACGCCCGCGCCGCCGAGCCGCGACGTGTGGCTGCTGGTACATCGCGATATCCGCCAGACGCCGCTGGTGCGCGCGGTGATGGAATTCCTGACCGATTGCATCAAGGCGAAATGACGAAGCTGATCGCGCTCCGGCGCCAGCGGTTCGCGTCAACTCGCCCCCTCGATCTTCACGCCGTCCTTCATCTGATTCAACCTCGCCTGAAACCCTTCGGCGTCGCCAAAATCGGCGAACCCCTGATAATACGGGTGCGGGCCGAGCACCCGGCGGGCGTGCTTGATCGGGCACCAATAGACCTCGGTGCGCGATGCCACCTCGCGGACAAAGGCGATCGCGCCATTGCAATACGAGCAATAGGCGCAATTGATCTTCTCGAGCGTGTTGAGATAGGCCAGATGATGCCGGTCGAAGATCAGGTAATCGCGGCGGCGCACTTTCGGGATCTTGTAGGCGGGAAAGCAGATCGCCTGATAGGCCATCACCCAGAGATCGACCAGCACGATCGGAACGATCAGCGAATAGATCACCGGCGCGGTCAGCGCCACCATCGGATGGGCGTCGCGGAGATAGCGCGGCAGCCCGACCTTGATCGCGCGCTGCGCTCGCAGCACCTGCTCTTCGAATACGATGCGTTTGTTTTCGATCCGAAACCGCAGCTCTTCCCGCCGCTTCGCCAATTCGACCTCGATCTCGGCCTCGACCGATCGCATCTTCTCCATCAGCACATCGAGTTGCGCGGTCATGATTTCGTCCTTTCGGCTCTCTTGCCGGCTCTCCTGGGTGGTCGCAGGGGGTCACGGAACGGCCGTCGATGCAACTCATGGCCGAGCACAAAATTCACGGCACATCCTGCTCCGGAGGCTGTCAATCGCCGCAAAAATCCCTAAGTTGCGGCCATGCCGAAAACATCCGAAAAAGCCGCCACCAAGCCCGTCGCCGTCAAAGCCCTCGCGAAAGGCGACCACGTCTTTCTGGTCGACGGTTCCTCCTATATTTTCCGCGCCTACCACGCGCTGCCGCCGCTGAACCGCAAATCCGACGGGCTGCAGGTCAACGCCGTGCTCGGCTTCTGCAACATGCTGTGGAAATTGCTGCGCGACATGCCGCCGGACAACCGGCCGACGCATCTGGCCATCATCTTCGACAAGTCGGAAATCACCTTCCGCAACAAGCTCTATCCTGACTACAAGGCGCACCGGCCGCCGGCGCCGGACGATCTGATCCCGCAATTCCCGCTAATCCGCGAGGCCGTGCGCGCGTTCGACCTGCCCTGCCTCGAACAGGGCGGCTTCGAGGCCGACGACCTGATCGCGACCTATGCGCGCGAGGCCGGCGAGCGCGGCGCCACCGCGACCATCGTCTCCTCAGATAAAGACCTGATGCAGCTTGTCACCGACAAGGTGACCATGTTCGATACCATGAAGGACCGCCGCATCGGCATTGCCGAGGTGATCGAGAAATTCGGCGTGCCGCCGGAAAAAGTCGTCGAGGTGCAGGCGCTGGCCGGAGACTCGACCGACAACGTGCCGGGCGTGCCCGGCATCGGCATCAAGACCGCCGCGCAGCTGATCGTCGAATATGGCGACCTCGAGACGCTGCTCAAGCGCGCCGGCGAGATCAAGCAGCCGAAGCGGCGCGAGGCGTTGCTCGAGAATGCCGAGAAGGCGCGCATTTCGCGAAAACTGGTGCTGCTCGACGACAAGGTCGCGCTTGACGTGCCGCTGGATGAACTCGCGGTGCACGAGCCGGATGGACGCAAGCTGATCGCGTTCCTCAAAGCGATGGAATTTTCCACGCTGACGCGCCGCGTCGCCGAATACTCACAGATCGATCCGGCGGATGTCGAAGCCGACGGCAACAACAAGAGCGGCGCGGCCGGCAAGTCCGCGGGCTCCTCGCCGCCGCCACGCGCGGCGGGCGGAGACCTCTTCGCCAATCAGGAAGCCCCGTCCGCAGCCGGGCGGGCGAGCGCACCGGGCACCGCGAGAGCTCCGGGCAAGACCGATCCATCGAACGTCGTGCTGACGCCTCAGGCCCTCGCCGCCGCGCGCGCCGAGGCCGCGCGCAAAACCCCGGTCGATCGCAGCCGATACCAGACCGTCCGAACCCTCGCCGAGCTCAACGCCTGGATCGCCCGCGTGCACGATGTCGGGCATTTTGCCATCGAAGCCAAGGCCAGTTCGATCGATCCGATGCAGGCCGAACTGTGCGGCATCGCGCTGGCGCTCGAGCCCAACGACGCCTGCTACATCCCGCTCAGCCACAAGCAGTCCGGCGATGGTTCGGGCCTGTTCGCGGCCGGCCTGGCGCCGGACCAGATCAAGACGGCTGAGGCGCTCGAGGCACTGCGGCCGCTGCTGGAATCGGCCGGGATTCTCAAGATCGGCTTCAATATCAAGTTCAATGCCGTGATGTTGGCGCAGCACGGCGTCACGCTTCGCAACCATGACGACGCGCAGCTGATGTCCTATGCGCTCGACGCCGGCCGCAACTCGCACGGGCTCGATGCGCTGGCCGAAACCTGGCTCGGCCATGCCGTGCTCAGTGATAGCGACGTGATCGGCAGCGGCAAGGGCAAGCTTTCCTTCGATCAGGTCGCGATCGACAAGGCGACGGCGTATTCGGCCGAGGATGCCGACGTGATCCTGCGGCTATGGCGGGTCCTCAAACCACGCCTGACCGCCGAACGCATGACGGCGGTCTATGAGACGCTGGAGCGGCCGCTGATCTCGGTGCTGGCGCGGATGGAACGGCGCGGCATTTCGATCGACCGCCAGGTATTGTCGCGGCTGTCGGGCGAATTCGCCCAGACCGCGGCACGGGTCGAAGCCGAAATTCAGGAGATCGCGGGCGAGCCGATCAATGTCGGCAGCCCCAAGCAACTCGGCGACATCATCTTCGGCAAGATGGGATTGCCCGGCGGCAGCAAGACCAAGACCGGGGCGTGGTCGACCTCCGCGCAGATTCTCGATGAGCTGGCCGAGCAGGGTCACACCTTTCCGAAGAAGATCCTGGAATGGCGGCAGGTCTCGAAACTGAAATCGACCTATACCGACGCGCTGCCGACCTATGTGCATCCGCAGACCCATCGCGTCCACACCACCTACGCGCTGGCGGCGACCACCACCGGGCGGCTGTCGTCGAACGAGCCGAACCTGCAGAACATTCCGGTGCGTACCGAGGACGGCCGGAAAATCCGCCGGGCCTTTATCGCGTCGCCCGGGCACAAACTGGTGTCGGCGGATTATTCGCAAATCGAGTTGCGGTTGCTGGCGGAAATCGCCGACATTCCGGTGCTCAAGCAGGCGTTTCGCGACGGGCTCGACATTCACGCCATGACCGCGTCGGAAATGTTCGGCGTGCCGGTCAAGGACATGCCAAGCGAGATCCGCCGCCGCGCCAAGGCGATCAATTTCGGCATCATCTACGGCATCTCGGCGTTTGGGCTCGCCAACCAGCTCGGCATCGCCCGCGAGGAAGCCTCGGCCTACATCAAGAAGTACTTCGAACGCTTCCCCGGCATCCGCGCCTATATGGACGCGACGCGGGATTTCTGCCGGACGCATGGTTATGTCGAGACCTTGTTTGGCCGCAAATGCCATTACCCTGATATCAAGGCCTCCAACGCCTCGGTCCGGTCGTTCAACGAACGCGCGGCGATCAACGCGCGGCTTCAGGGCACCGCCGCCGACATCATCCGACGCGCCATGATCCGGATGGAGGACGCGCTCAACGAGAAGAAGCTCTCGGCGCAGATGCTGCTGCAGGTTCACGACGAACTGATCTTCGAGGTGCCCGACGACGAAGTCGCTGCGACCTTGCCGGTGGTGCAGCACACCATGCAGGACGCGCCCTTCCCGGCGGTACTGCTGTCACTGCCGCTGCAGGTCGATGCGCGGGCCGCGAACAACTGGGACGAGGCGCATTGAACGAAGTAGTTAGCCATCGTCGCCCGGCTTGACCGGGCGATCCAGTATTCCAGAGCAGGTGATGTTGATCGCCGCTTTGTTAGCTGTATCGGCTCATCAGAGACGTCACGGCGTACTGGGTCGCCCGGTCAAGCCGGGCGATGACAGTGGTGTTTTGCCTCCCTCCGAAATATTCGATCAACAATCGCACGATTTACGAAATGGCATCGCGGCCCCCTGCGCCCTATAAGGAGACATCCCCCGCTGATGAGCCCCACCATGCCCCATCTCACCTCCCTGCTCGGCTTCGCCCTGGTCTCGTTCGGCATGGTGCTGACGCCCGGACCGAACATGATCTATCTGATCTCGCGCTCGATCGCGCAGGGGCGCGTGGCCGGATTGATTTCGCTCGGCGGCGTCGCGCTGGGCTTTGTGTTCTACATGCTGTGCGCGGCGTTCGGTATCACCGCGCTGTTGTTCGCGGTGCCCTATGCCTATGACGCGCTGCGGTTTGGTGGTGCGCTGTATCTGCTGTGGCTGGCATGGCAGGTGCTGAAACCCAATGGCCGCTCGCCGTTCCAGGTGCGCGACCTCGCCGTGGACGGCCCGCGCAAGCTGTTCGCGATGGGCTTCGTCACCAATCTTCTTAATCCGAAAATCGCGATGCTGTATCTGGCGCTGCTGCCGCAATTCATCGATCCCGCGCAGGGCAGCGTGCTGCTGCAGTCGATCGTGTTCGGCATGATCCAGATCGTCATCAGCGTCAGCGTCAATGCGATCATCGCGGTGACCGCCGGTTCCATCACCGGATTTCTCGCTACCCGGCCGATGTGGCTCAAGGTCCAGCGCTGGCTGATGGGCACCGTGCTGGCGGGTTTTGCGCTGCGGATGGCGTTCGAGGCGAAGCGGGCTTAGTCCTCGCTCGTCATGCGCGGGCTTGACCCGCGCATCCATCGTCTGCGTAGGCAGACGAACAAAATGTGTTTTCCGAAGAGGATGGATTGCCGGGTCAAGCCCGGCAATGACACCGAGACTGCTAATCCAGCTTGGCTTCCATGCCGCGCTTGACGCCGGGCCGCGCCATCAGGGCGTCGTACCAGCGGCCGACATTGGGGAAATCGGCGAACGAGACCTTGTGCCGCTCGTGCCGCCACGCCCAGCCGAGAATCGCAAAATCGGCGACCGACAGCGCGCCGGCGACGAATTCGCTGGTCGCGAGGCGACGATCCAGCACACCATAGAGCCTGAGCGTCTCGGTCATATAGCGCTTGAGGCCATAGGCGCGGTCGGCTTCGTTCTCCAGCGCGATGAAATGGTGCACCTGCCCCGGCATCGGGCCGAAACCGCCCATCTGCCACATCAGCCATTCATAGACCGGGATGCGCTCGGCCAGTGGCGCGGGCAGGAACTTGCCGGTCTTCTCGCCGAGATAGAGCAGGATCGCGCCGGACTCGAAGATGCTGACGCGTTGGCCGCCCGGCCCGTCGGGATCCACGATCGCGGGAATCTTGTTGTTCGGGCTGATCGCGAGAAACCCCGGCGCCATCTGTTCGCCCTTGCCGATGTTCACCGGGACCACCTTGTAGGGCAGGCCCATCTCTTCCAGCGCGACGCTGATTTTGCGGCCGTTCGGCGTGTTCCATGTGTGCAGTTCGATCGTCATGTTTGGTCATATCCCGCGAAAGCGGCGTATCCAGTAGCCGGAACCCGTTGGCCTTACAACCGCCGGTACGGCATGGGGGATCATCCGCTCTGTTGATGGCGCGACATCCGCTCTGGAATGTGCTGGAAACCACCGATAGGGTGCGCCACCCCACACGAGATATCAGCCTTGTCCAAATCAGCCTCCCGCGCCCGTCTCGCCGAAATCATCCGCAAGCGCTCCTTTGGCCGCGGCGAAATCGTGCTGGCCTCGGGCCGCAAGAGCGATTTCTACTTCAACCTCAAGCCGACCATGCTCGACCCCGAAGGCGCCGCCTTGCTGGCGGAACTGACCTATGAGGCGCTGAAGGACGACGGTCTCGATTATGTCGGCGGCCTCGAAATGGGCGCGGTGCCGCTCGCCGGCGCGGTCGCGCAGCTGTCCTGGCTCAAGGGTCATCCAATCGCGGCGTTTTTCGTGCGCAAGAAGCCGAAGGAACATGGCGCCCGGCTGGCCGTCGAAGGCCTGGCGAAGGGCGAAAGCCTGCAAGGCAAGCGTGTGGTGATCGTCGAGGACGTCACCACGACAGGCGAATCGGCGCTGAAGGCGGTGGAAGCGGTGCGCGATGCCGGCGGCAATGTCGCGCTGGTCCTCACCATGGTCGACCGCGAAGAAGGCGCCACCGACACCTTCGCCCAGGCCGGCCTTCCGTTTCGCTCGCTCTACCGGGCGAGTGAGTTCCTGAAGGATTGATTGCGCCGGGAGTCGGCGGCGCTCTATCTCCTCCCTCGCCCCGCTCTTGCGGGGTCGAGACGAGCGAAGCTCGCTCTTAGAGGGTTGGGGTGAGGGGCTCTTGCTGCGAATGCCGAAACATAATTTGTGCGGTGACTCCCCCTCACCCGGATTCTCGCTTGCGCGAGAATCCGACCTCTCCCCGCAAGCGGGGCGAGGTAAAGAAAGCCGCATTTCTTTGCGGCCATCCGGTGCCTGCTCATACCTCGTTTACCATCCCGCACTAATGTGAATCGGGCCGGGGCATAGCCTGCCGCGGTGGAATTTTGGGCGTCGGGTGGAGTTCGCGTTGCGTACAGAGTTGTCTGATCAGCCCATGCGGCGGCGCATGATGCGCGTTGCCGCCGCAGCCCTCGCCGGCGCCGTCGCGTTTGCGCCGAACCCGGCATCCGCCGAAAATCTGTTCGATTTCCTGTTCGGCGGGGCCCAGAAGCAGCAGCACCAGGCGCCTGCGCAAGCCAATTTCTTCGCCGACCCGTTCAGCCAACAGCCCGCGCCGGCACCCACGCACGCGGTCGCTTCGGCCGGCTCCGGACCCGCATTCTGCGTACGCAGCTGCGACGGCCGGTATTTCCCGCTGGCGCGCAACAACGCCACACCGGTTCAGATGTGCCAGGCCTTCTGCCCGGCGAGCCCCACCAAAGTTTTCTTCGGCAGCTCCATCGACAATGCGTCGTCCTCGACCGGTGAACGTTATGCCGACAGTGAAAACGCCTACGCCTATCGCAAGGCGCTGCGCGCGGATTGCACCTGCAACGGCCGCGACGCCGCGGGGCTGGCTCCGGTCGATCTCACGCTCGACACCTCGCTGCGGGCCGGCGACATCATCGCCACCACCAACGGGCTGGTGGCGTATTCCGGCATCAAGCTCGGCGTCAACCAGACCGCCGAATTCACGCCGGTGGCCTCCTATCCGGGCCTGACCTCCGACGTGCGCGCCCGGCTCGGCGAGATGAAGGTAGCGCCGGTGGCGGCGGAAATGGTCGGCGAGGAAGCGCCGATGGCCGAGACCAGCCGCGATATCGTGTTGCCCTCGAGCTCGGTGCCGAAGTCCTCGCCGGCCAAAGGCAAGCGCGCCGAAGTGAATTAAATAGTGTTTCGAAATCGTCATTCCGGGGCGATGCGGAGCATCGAACCCGGAATCTCGAGATTCCCCGATGCGCAATGGCGCATCTGAGGTCTGGTGCTAGCGCACCATCCCGGAATGACAAAGACTGGATTGCTTCGCTTCGCTCGCAATTGACGGGCGAAGTCACCGCCCGACGATGACGCCGATCACGTTCGGCGCCGACAGATATTTTTCCTCGATCTGCGCGCGCGCCGCGGCGCGGTTGTCCGGCGTCAGGAGGCCGCGCTTTTCGGCGAGGATCATCCAGCAATAGCCCCACCAGTCCGTCAGCATGCCGTGGTCGTCGACGAGGTCGTAGCCCTGCTCGGCGGCGAAGATGCGCGCATGGGCTTCATCGAGTGTATCGAGCCAGGCGTGATCCTGTGTGGAGAACAGATCGTCGCTGAAATCGTCGGTGGTGTAGCCCCACACCGACATGCAGACGGCGTTGAATTCGCGGTCGATCTGGTCGTCATCGACCGGCCGCCGGCGGGAAGCCTGATGCAGCCGCGACAGCGAGCGGGCGAAATCGGCGACGCGGGTGAGCGCGAAGGTATCGAAGGCGATGGTGGACATGTAGTCCTCGAAATCCCGGATAGACCATAGATGTTGTGTCGGCATAGCGCCGAATCACTATGATATATCAAAGACTTGCTAAAGTGTTCTTAATTTGTTCCGATTTATTCTCTTGTCGTCCCGGCGCAGGCCGGCAACTGTTATGTGGGGCTCGGAACGGCGTATATCTTCTGGTCGCGTAGCAT
>Ga0302311_10007329_pt1 | contig 11266 bp, 8 predicted proteins | sample III_Palsa_N1_3_FD_200449 | JGI IMG/M metagenome (GOLD analysis project Ga0302311, IMG submission 200449) | Peat permafrost microbial communities from Stordalen Mire near Abisko, Sweden - III_Palsa_N1_3 | ecosystem: Environmental > Terrestrial > Soil > Palsa > Peat permafrost | place: Sweden...
TATGGAATATGCTTCCTCACCCGTGGCGCAGGCCGCCACCCAAACGCGGAACACATAATCGTCGGGCTTGTCGGCTAACAGTTTTGGGAGGATTTCATGCTTGAACAGCGCGAAGGCTTCCCGATCCCGAAAGAAGCTGCTGACATTGATCAGCAGTTCCTGAAACAGGGCCTGAACTTCGGCCGGATGCCCCGTGAGATAGCGTGCGTAAACATCGATATCGGTCAGGTCGTGGCTGTTCATGCGCCGTTCGATTCTTCGGCTGAGGGTGCTCTTCTTGTAGAGGGAAAAATCATGGCCTGTGGCGGACCGCAGCAGCAGGAGCAGCCTCTTGATGCCGTCGAGCGACATGCGTATTTGTGTGGCTTCCCGCGACACATAACCCTGGTGCAGCGTCCTCACACGGGTCAGCAGCGCATCCGGCATTTTCTCCACCGGCAAGATCTGGGTGGCGAAACCAGCCTTGATGGCGCTGCCCGGCATGCCGTCATATTTCGCCGTCGGCGGTTCCTGCACCAAGGTAGTGCCGCCTGCGCCGATGATGGCGCGCAGCCCAAGGGTGCCATCGGTGCCGGTTCCGGAGAGAATGATGCCGATCGCCCGTTCACCTTGCTCTTCGGCCAATGACTGCATGAAGGAATCGACGGGCATCCGCTGACCGCGTGGCGACTCGGGCACCCTGAGTTGCAAGGCGCCATGAAAGATGGCCATGTCGCGATTAGGTGGAATGACATAGACGGTATTGGGCATCACGACCATCTGATCCTTTGCTTCCAGCACTGACATGGCCGTGAAGCGTTGCAGGATGTCGGTCAGCATGCTGGCGTGAGACGGATCGAGATGCTGTATCAGTGCGAAGGCCAAGCCGCTGTCGGGCGGCATGTGATCAAAGAACGCTTTGTAAGCCTCCATTCCCCCAGCGGAGGCCCCTATGCCAACCACTCGGACGGGAGCATTCGAGGCAATCTCCGTCGAGCCCGCGGGACGTTCGGCAGGGGAGGGAATTGAGGGTTTGGCTTCGTTCGTTCGCTTGACTGCCATCGCGTTCTCCCGGGGTGACGCATGTTCGGCTCGGCGTTTTGATTATTCCGCGATAGTACGCCACCAGCCGGACGAGGAGCGCTCTCACCATCCGCCGAAGCGGCGCCAATGCTTCAGTTCGCCGCCGTTGGCCGGCAATACGACGTAGCTCTGGTGCTGCGCGCCTGTCGCGCAGGCGTGGTTGGGCAGGATGCGGAACTGGGTGCCGATCGGGAAGCGTTGGACCAGATCCACCGATTTATCGCCGATCCAGCGCAGCACGCCGTGTTCCTGGTTGGCGCTGTCGAAGGCCAACTCCGGGATCGCCTTTCCATCCCCGTCGCAGACCAGGCCGTAGCCGTAATCATGCGGTTGCGCCTGCGTACCGCGGTCGCGGCTCATCGCCATCCAGCCGGCGTCGGTGATGATCCAGCCGGCCTCGCGCTGATGGCCGATCACGCTGCCCAGCACGGAGAGGGCGATCTCGTCCTGACTGCAGCTGCCGACGCCGGCGATCACCAGGTCGAAGAAGATATAGACGCCCGCGCGGACCTCGTTGACTCCGTCCAGATTGGTGGCGGCCAAAGCGGTTGGGGTCGAGCCGACGCTGACGATCGGACATTCGAAGCCGGCCTTGCGCAGGGCTTCGGCGGCGGCGACGACGCGCGAGCGCTCCTGTTCCGCGAAAGCCTCGCGCTCCGCCGCCGTGCGACAGCCATAGGAGGCGCCGGCATGGGTCATCACCCCGGCCAGCTTCGCGCCGACGCCATTCTCGGAAGAGAGGGCGGCGGCCACGTCCAGCAGCTGCGGATCGTCGGGTTTGAGGCCGGAGCGGTTTCCGTCGGTGTCGATCTCGATCGAAACCGGATAGAGAAGGCCATGCTTCTTGCCATGATCGGCGATCGCTTTGGCCGCGTCGGCCGATTCGGTGATCAGGCTTAGCTTGCAGCCCTTTCTGATCAGCGCGAGGGCGTGGTCGAGCTTGGCCGGGACGATCGCCACCGCATAGAGAATGTCGTCTATGCCGCCGGCAAAGAATTCCTCGGCTTCCTTCAGGGTCGAAACAGTGATGCCGCGCGCGCCGGCGGCAATCTGCTGCTCGACTACTTCGACACATTTGCTGGTCTTGGCGTGCGGACGCAAGCGAACGCCCAACCCGTCGATCTTCTCCTGCATGCGGGCGACATTGCGCCGCATCTTCGCCTCGTCGAGCAGAAGGACGGGCGTTTCGAGGGCAGCGAGGGCGGACATAAGAGAAACTCCTACCAGATCCTGGGCACCCGTCCGTCGAACACGGAATCGGCGGAAACCAGGGGCAATGCGTAATATTTGGCGGTGGCGGCGATCAGGCGGTCGAAGGCGTCGGTATGATCCCACTTCATCATCGCGGCGTCGGTGCAGATGCTGGGTTCGAGCGCGGCGACCGTGCCGCCTTGCTGCTCGAGGACGGAGGAGAGTTGATGGATATAGGGCTCCATCTCCGGCCATTCGCCCGATTGCACCTTGAGACCGATTTCGAAGAAGGAAATGGGGCTGACCAAGATGGTTTCCGCCCGATCGAGGGCTTCGAGCGCGGCGGCAGACAGCTTGGCCGGGCCACTGAGAGTCGCAGCCCAAACGTGAGTATCGAGCAGAACGGCTTTCATTCGCCACCTTCCCAGAGCGCAAGTTCGGACTCGGGCATCGGTTCGAAGAAGTCCGGCGCTTCGCCCACCATTCCTTCCAGCATGCCCATCTTGAACTTGCCCTGCGGGATGGCGACCAGCTTCACCACCGGCTTGCTGCCTTTGGCGATGATGATCTCCTCGCCAGCCATGGCGGCGTCGATCAGTTTGGAAAGGTTGGTCTTAGCGGCGTGAACGGTGACTTGTTTCATGGCCAGCCTCCTGCGGCTAATTTAGCTAAATCAGCTGCGGAAGATCAAAAAAATTCACCACAGAGGTCACAGAGGAGAAGAGAGGCGTCGCAGGCAATCTTACCTAAGCCCAGCAGAGCGCCGGAACTCAGAAATGACTGCGCTTCGCGCTTCTAACCTCAGTGTCCTCTGTGCCTCAGTGGTGAACGACCTTTTTACTCGCGGTGAACCGCGAAGCCGGCCCAGCTCTGGGCGACCGGCATGATTTCCAGGGTATTGATGTTCACATGCGCCGGGCAGCTGGCGATCCAGTGGATCTGATCGGCGATGTCGTCGGCCGACAGCGGCGTCATGCCCTGATAGACCGCGGAGGCCTTGCTTTCGTCGCCCTTGAAGCGGACCACCGAGAATTCGGTCTCGCACATGCCGGGTTCGAGGCAGGAAACACGCACGCCGGTACCGCCCAGATCGTTGCGCAGATTCAGCGAGAACTGCTCGACGAAGGCCTTGGAGCCGCCATAGACCGAGCCACCCGGATAGGGGTAGGTGCCAGCGACCGACCCGAGATTGATGATATGGCCGCGCTTGCGCTCGACCATGCCGGGCAGCACGGCGCGGGCGACGAACATCAGGCCCTTGATGTTGGTGTCGACCATCAGTTCCCAATCGTCGAGATTGGCCTTGTGGGCCGGATCGAGGCCGGAGGCCAGGCCGGCATTGTTGACCAGCACGTCGATGGCGGCGAAGTCCTTGGGCAGGCCGGCGACGGCCTTTCCCACCGATCCGCGTTCGCGCACGTCGAGCACCAGCGTGTGCACGGGCACCTTGAGTTCGGCCTTCAGCTCGTCCAGGCGTTCCTGGCGGCGGCCGGCGAGCACCAGTCTGGCGCCATCCTTGGCGAAGCGGCGCGCGGCGGCGGCGCCGAAGCCGGCGGTGGCGCCGGTGATCAGGATGGTGGCGCGGGAGAGATCGGTCATGGTTGCTTATCTGCCTTCTGTTGAACGGGCGGCCATGCGCCGGATCGCTGCATGACCAGGTGGGGGGCGGGCGAGAACGCGTTCTCGATGGTCCAGATATAGACGGGGTAGCCCTGAAACAAGGTCACCTTGCTGGCATTGTGGCTAAGAACTTGCGCGTCGGTGATCAACCGGAACTCGCCTTGAATGGATAACCCCATCGCCACGGCGGCGTTCGCGTCGGAGGGTTTGATGGTGGCGCCGTCGAGCGCGACCTTGCCGTCGGGGGTGGCGTGCAGCTGCAGGATGATGTCGTTGCGGCGCACGAAGGTGACCAGATCGGTCGGGGCGAGATGGCCCTCGCGCTCATAGGTGACGTGGAAACGGCCCTGACCGAGCGATTCGACGGTCTTGAAGGCGGGGTCGCGGACCAGGTCCTTGCGGATTTCCTCGATCTTCTTGGGGATCTCGTCGGCCGGTACATTGCCGCGCTGAATGTCGCGATAGAGCGGCGCCCAGATCAGGTCGCCATAGAAGGACACGGCGTAATCGCCGGTCGAGCCGACCCGCACCTCGGATTTGAAATGGTCCGGGAGGTAGCAGGCGGCCAGGGTTAGGGCGGCGGCGACCAACGTTGCAAATGTGGCGATGCGTCGCTTCTTCGTCATCCCCGCGAAGGCGGGGATCCATGCCGAAGCCAGACTCCGTTGCTGGCGTGGATCCCCGCCTTCGCGGGGATGACGGTTGAGGGGGCGGGGATCAGTGTGGAGGGGGCCGGGATGACCATTGGGAGCGCCGGGATCACGGTTGGATATGGGAAAAGAGCGGTTACTCACCGGCGACGCCTTTCTCCAGCTGCTTGGCCTCGACCCACAAAGCCTCCATCTCGTAGAGGTTGGAGTCTTCGGGGCGGCGGCCGTCCTTGGCGAGGCCGGCTTCGATATGGCGGAAGCGGCGTTCGAATTTCTGGTTGCAGCCGCGCAGCGCGGTCTCGGGGTCGACGCCCAGCTTGCGGGCCAGATTGGCGCAGACGAACAGAATGTCGCCCATTTCCCCGGCGATGCGGTCCTGGTCGGGATTTTCTCCCAGCTCGTCCTTCAGCTCGCCGATCTCCTCGGTCAGCTTGTCGAACACCTGATCGATCGCGGGCCAGTCGAAGCCGACGCGGGCGACGCGCTTTTGCAGCTTCACGGCGCGGGTGAGGGCGGGCAGGGAGACCGACACCCCGTCCAGCGCGCCGGTCGCGGCCTTTTCCGCGCGTTCGTCGGCTTTCTGCTGCTCCCACAATTTCATGTGATTGGCGGGGTCGACCATCTTGGCGTCGCCGAACACATGGGGATGACGCCGTTCCATCTTGTCGCAGATCGCCTCGGCCACCTGGTCGAAATCGAAGGAGCCTTCCTCCCGGGCCATCTGGGCGTAGAACACCACCTGGAACAGCAGGTCGCCCAACTCGTCCTTCAGGGCCGCCTTGTCGCCGGCCTCGATCGCCTCGACCACCTCATAGGCCTCTTCCAGCGTATGCGGGGCGATGGTGGCGAAGCTCTGCTCGATATCCCACGGGCAGCCGCCGTCCGGATTGCGCAAGGTGGCCATGATGCGGAGCAGGCGGTCCATGGAGGCAGACATCGGAATCCCTAACTTGTCACTGGCGAAGTTTCGCCCATGGACGCCTTGCTGGCAAGAGCAGCCGGGGTTTATATCTACGCGTAAGTAAAAGGAGATTTCATGGAGCAGGTCAGGGAGAACGCCCTGCGCCTCTGGTCGCGTTGGAGCCAGCCGCTGCGCCGGTCCTTACGCGACAACGAGCCGGTCCTGATCGGCTTGTGCGCGCCGCTGGGAGCCCTGGTTGGTTTCGCCGTGGTGTTGATGCATGAGGCCGTCGCGGCGCTGCATTGGTTGATTTACGACGTTCCCATCGAAGGCTCCTTAAGCGCCGCCACCAACCTGTCGTGGCCGCGCATAGCCCTGGTGCCGGCCGCCGGCGGCCTGATCCTGGGTCTGCTGGCGATGCTGACGCGCCGCTTTCGTCAGGCCGAGATCGTCGATCCGGTCGAGGCAAACGCCCTTTATGGCGGGCGCATGTCCTTTATCGATTCCTGCCGGCTGGCGGCGGCGACCCTGATTTCGAACGGCGTCGGCGCAGCGCTCGGGCTCGAGGCCGCCTTCACCCAGATCGGCGCCGGCATGATGTCGGTGGCCGGCCAGAAGCTGCGTCTGCGCCGCGCGGATCTGCGCGTCTTCGTCGCCGCCGGCGCCGCGGCCGCCATTGCCGCCGCCTTCAACGCGCCGCTGGCCGGCGCCTTCTACGCCTTCGAGCTGATCCTCGGCAATTACGCCCCGGCCGCGCTGGCTCCGGTGGCGATGGCTTCGCTGGCAGGGACGGTCGTGATGCGTAGCACCGTCGGCGTGGCGCCGATCTTTCTGGTCAATGCGCCGCAGATGAGCTTCCGCGATTGGCAATATCCGCTGTTCGTGGCGTTCGGCATCGGTGCCGCCGGGATCGGCATCTGCACCATGCGCTCGGCCACCTGGATCGAGACGCAGCTGCGCAGGCTGCCGACGCCCGACTGGCTGCGCCCGGCCATCGGCGGGGTGATGCTGTCGCTGGTGGCGCTGCCTTTCCCGCAGGTGCTGGGCAGCGGTCATGGCGCGATCCAATGGCTGTTCGACACCATGCCGCCGATCGCGCTGCTGCTGGTGCTGCTGGTGGCTAAGATAGCCGCCTCGGCTTTGTCTCTCGGCGCCGGCTTCAGAGGCGGCCTGTTCAGCACGTCGCTGTTTCTAGGCTGTCTCTATGGCAATGGTTTGTCGCGCCTGCTGGGTCTGTTCGGGCCCTGGCTGGCCGGGCAATACACCGTCTTCACCCTGGTCGGGATGGGGGCGGTGGCCGCGTCGATCGTCGGCGCGCCGGTCACCATGGTGCTGCTGGTGCTCGAAGTGACCGGCGATTTCAACGTCGCCCTGGCGGTGCTGGCCGGAGTGGTGACCGCCAACACCATCACCCGCTACAAATTCGGCTATTCCTTCTCCACCTGGCGGTTTCATCAGCGCGGCAAGCAGATCCGCGGCGCCTACGACGTTGGCTGGCTGGCCGATCTCAAGGTCAACAAGATCCTGCGCGCCGATGTCAGCCTGATCGGGCGCGCCACGCCGCTGCTGCAACTGCGCGAGCTGGTCCCGCTGGGCAGCCGCAGCACCGTGTTCGCCGTCGATGAGGGCGGACGCTATGTCGGCGCCATCGATGTCGGCGCTATCCACGATCCCGAGTTCGACGACGCCGCCAGCGCCCTGGTGGCGGGCGACCTGACGGGCGGGCGCGGCCATTTCCTGCTGCCGGAGATGGATGTGCGCACCGCCTTGTCGCGTTTCGAGGATAGCGAGGCCGAGACCTTGCCGGTCCTGGCCGCCGCCGACGATTCCCGCGTGATCGGCTATGTCAGCGAGGCCTATGCGCTGAAACGCTTCGCCCATGAGATGGAGCGCCAGCACAGCGCGCAAATGGGCGAGCGCGATCTTTTCAATATCGGTTCGGTCAAGTAGAGCGCGGCGAACGACCCTGCTACAATTGGGGCGGCTACCCCACTGTGGCGGGTTGCGCATTCAGGGCAACCCGCTTTAAAGTCGTCGCGTAAAAGTCGTGCCGGGGGGTGCGCCTTTGATCGGAATTCTCAGGTTCAGTATCGGGCGGGGTTCATGGACGACGTGTCGCGTTGGCTGGTGGAAATCGGTTTAGGGCAGTATGCCCAGTTGTTTTCCGATAATGCCGTCGATCACGAGGTTCTGCTCGAACTGACCGAAGAGGATCTTACCGGCTTGGGCATCGTTCTCGGCCACCGCAAGAAAATTCTCAAGGCAATCGAACAGCTTAAAGGGGCCAATCAACCTTTGATTGTGGAAGAGCCGCGCCATGAGGCGGAACGGCGCCTGTTGACGGTGATGTTCTGCGACCTGGTCGGCTCCACCGAATTGTCCTCGCGGATGGACGCCGAGGATATGCGCGAGCTGTTGCGCCATTACCAGAAGGCCTGCACCGCCGTGGTGGCGGCTTATGACGGGTTCGTCGCCCAATATCTGGGCGACGGGATCATGGTCTATTTCGGCTATCCGCGGGCCCGCGAGGACGCGGCCGAGCGCGCTGTCCACGCCGGGCTGGACATCGTCGAGGCGGTGCGGGGATTGCGCGAGGATACGCCCCTGCAGGTGCGGATCGGCATCACCACCGGGACGGCGGTGGTCGGCGACGTGGTCGGGCAGGGGAGCCTCGCTCAATTGCACGCCGCCAGCGGCCAGACACCCAATCTGGCGGCGCGCATCCATTCAATGGCGGAACCCCAGCAGATCCTGATCGGCGAGGCGACCAAGCGCCATGTCGGCAATCTGTTCGAATGCGAGGATATGGGCGATTTCCGCCTCAAGGGAATTCCCGAGCCGGTGCATGTCTGGCGGGTGATCGCCGAGAGCAAGGGCGCCAGCCGCTTCGACGCGGTGCGGTCGCAGAATCTGGCGCCTTTGGTCGGGCGCCGCGACGAGAACGAGACGCTCGACCGGCTGTGGCGCGAGGCGCGGACCGGCGGCGGAGGGCGCGCCGTGCTGCTGAGCGGCGATGCGGGCATCGGCAAGTCGAGGCTGGTCGAGGCCTTGCGTCAGCGCCTGCGCGACGAAGCACATACCGAGTTGCGCTGGCAATGTTCGCCGCGCCACACGGCCAGTCCGCTCTATCCCTTCATCGAACAGCTTGCGCTGGCCGCCGATCTATCGAGCCAGCCGGGCGACGCCGCCAAGGTCAACCGGCTGATGGCGCTGCTGTCGCGCACAGGCCAGCACGAGACCCTGGATCTGCCGCTGCTGGTGCATCTTCTGTCGATCCCGACCACCGGCCTGATGTCGCTGTCCGGCCTGACGCCGGCCCGCCAGCGCGCCCAGACCATCGAAGCCCTGGTGCGCTTTGTCGGCGGCAGCGTCGCCGGCCAGCCGGCGCTGCTGGTGTTCGAGGACGTGCATTGGATCGATCCCAGTTCGCTCGACGCGCTGTCGCGCTGTATCGCCGCGCTGGTCAATTGGCCGGTGCTGCTGGTGATGACGGCGCGGCCCGAATTCACGGCACCCTGGGGCGAGGCGGAGCGGGTCACCGTGCTGCGCTCGGGCCGGATCGCTCCCGAGGAAGCCAAGGCGATGATCGGCGGCGTCACCGGCTATCGGGAACTCCCGACCGAGGTCGAGGAGATGATCATCCGCAAGGCGGACGGCAATCCCCTGTTCATCGAGGAACTGACCAAGCTGGTGCTGGAATCGGGGCTGTTGCGCGAGGAGGATGGCGAGTTCGTGCTGGCCGGTTCGCTGGCGTCGCTGTCGGTCCCCGAGACCTTGCAGGATTCCCTGATGGAACGGCTCGACCGCTGGCCGGCGCTGAAGGAAGTGGCGCAGATCGGTTCGGTGATCGGCGGCGAATTCTCCTACCGCATGATCTCGGCGGTGTCCGACATCTCCGAGCGCATTCTGCAGGGCTCGCTGCAGCAGCTGTCGACATCCGACATCATTCGCGGCCAGGGTGCGATGCCCGAGACCGATTTCATCTTCAAACATGCGCTGATGCAGGACGCGGCCTATTCCAGCCTGCTGCGCAGCAAGCGCCAGAAGCTGCACAAACGCGTCTCCGAAACCCTGCTCAATTTGTTTCCCGACATCGTGACCGCAGCCCCCCAGGTGATGGCGCATCACCTGATGGAGGCCGGCTCCTGGCTGGAGGCGATCAGCTATTTCCACCAGGCCGGAATGCGGCTGATGCAACGCTCGGCCAGTGTCGAGGCGGCGCTCCATCTGTCCGACGGCATCGCCCTGCTGGCCAAGCTTCCCGAAGGCCCCGAGAGAACCAATTGGGAGTTCAAGCTCAATCTGGCTCTCGGCCAGGCCAGCTTCGTCATTCATGGGCCGGCGGCGAAGGAGACCACCGAGGCCTTCGCGGTGGCTCAGCGCCTGCTGGAAACGGTTGGCGACGCGGCCCAGCGCTACGATGTGCTCTATGGCATCTTTGGCGGCTATATCCTGTCCTGTCGCCTCGATCTGGCGGCCGGGCCGGCGGAACGCGTGCTCGACATCGCGACGCGGGCCAATGACCCGGCCTATCGCTGCCTGGCCAACCGCATGCTCGGCGTGCTGGCGGTGCATAAGGGCGATTTTCCGCTCGGCCGGGCCTATCTCGAGGAAGCCTCGCGTCAATACGAGCCCGAGCTGCATCGTCCGCTGGCCTTCCGCTATGGCGGCGACATCCATGTCATCGCCCAGCTCTATCTGGCCGGCATGGATTGTTTCGAGGACAAGTGCCCCGAGGCTTTCGCCCGCGCCGACGTCGCGCTGGCCGAGGCCCATGCGATGAACCATGCCCTGTCGATCGGCCAGGCCTATGCCTATTGCTGCTATGCCCGCTTCTATTTCGGCGATCGCGAGGGCGCGCTCGACCTGGCCGATATCGGGCTGGCCTTTTGTTCCAAGACCAATGTCACCGTGTTCGCCTTCATTTTCCGCATCGTCACCGCCTGGGGGCATGGCGAGGATTCCCAGACCATCCGCCGCATGATGGCCGGGTATGCCGATGCCGGCGGGGTGATCGGTCTGCCTTTGTTCTCTTCCATGCTGGCCGAGGTGCTGCTGACCCGTGGCGAGGCCGAAGCGGCGGTCCTGGAAATGCGCCACGCGCTGGACGCGGTACGGCGCACCGGCGAATTGTTCTTCGAGCCGTTGGCGCTGCAGCTTCTCGGGGAATGCCTGTTGGCCGACGCGCGTGCCGACGAAGCGCGGACCTGCCTGGAAGAGGCGGTGATCTGCGCCGGCCGCATGGGCGCCGCGCTGTTCGAGCGCCGCGCGCGCGAGACTTTGTCGTCCTTAACCCGGGATGGGGGTTCCCGCCATGAATTATCTCGAGGTTCCTGAGGTCAGCCGCTTCACCTCGCGCGCCGGCAAGGTGGTGCGCGATATCGGCGCGGCGGCCGATTCCAAGCAGCGGCCCGAGGAAGCGGGCGCTTTCAAGGTGGTTCCGCCGGCCGGCAAGATCCCGAACCCCACCTTTCGCAGCCGGTCCGCCATCGCTTTGGGCGGCCTGGCCGGAAACAATGCGCATGGGGCGGGCTTCCTCGAGGCTCTGCGGCGGTCCGGCAAGACCCCGCAGATGGTGACCTGCACGTCCGGCCAGATCCTGCATGTCGCCAAATGGCTGCAAGGCGTCGACATCCAGACCTTCTTCGAAGAGTCGATGCAGCAGACTCAGCCCTTCGGCACTTGGCTCGACGCCAATCTGATCTACAAGCAGCTGTCGGCCGACAGCCAGGTGATCCGGCCCTCGACCTCGCAATTCCCGATGGATGTGATGGCGACTCTCGGGCGCAGCTGGACCCGCGCGCTGACCGATCCGCAGAATTTCTCGGTCTTCCGCGAGATG
>Ga0302311_10007331_pt1 | contig 11266 bp, 10 predicted proteins | sample III_Palsa_N1_3_FD_200449 | JGI IMG/M metagenome (GOLD analysis project Ga0302311, IMG submission 200449) | Peat permafrost microbial communities from Stordalen Mire near Abisko, Sweden - III_Palsa_N1_3 | ecosystem: Environmental > Terrestrial > Soil > Palsa > Peat permafrost | place: Sweden...
TGACGCTGCGGACCCGATCGATCTGCTGTTCGTGCCGCAGACCTGCGATCTGCAGGCGCTGGATACGATCCTCAAGCAGGGTCCTCACCCGGCCGAGGGCGGCGTGCTGATCGTGCAGACGCCCGATGCCCGGGCGGTGGACGGCGTCGATCCGGTCCATGACCTGCTTGAGCGGCGCGGCTATCACGTCGAGCGATGCCTGCACGGACGCCATCGCGAACTGCATGTCGCCCGGCGCCGGCCGCGTGAACCCTACCGGTCGGCGGCGTAATGGGCCGCGATCAATGAGCGATGCTCACGCGCCCCAGACCTACCGAGTCCAGCGGGCTGCCGGTGGCTGGTCCGTCGACCGCGCCGATGCCTGCCTGGGCGTGTTCGCGGACCCGGCCGAGGCGGTGGACTGCGCCTGTCGCTCGGCCCGGGACGATGCGGCGCACGATCATCTGGCGATTGTCACCACCCAGACCACGCCTCAGGAATTCCATTGTTTCGTTCCGGCCCAGGGCCAGGCCGCCGGCTCGCCGTTGCCGTCCTACCTGCGACTGCTGGTGGACAATGACGGCGGCGGACAGTCTGGCCCCAAGACCTGAGGCTTAAGCGGCCTCGAACTGCATGGGCGCGCCCAGGTGCTGCAGGAAGTCCGGCTTGCCAAGGGCGACGCCGTCCTTACGCAGCAGGGCGTAGGTGGTGGTCACGTGGAAGAAGAAGTTCGGCAGGGCAAAGCCCGTCAGGAACTCGGCGCCGGTGAAGCGGTAGCCCATCCCGTTGGGGAATTTCAGTTCCACCTGGCGGCTCTCGGCGCCGTCGAAGGCGGCGCGGTCGAGACCGTTGATGTAGTCGATGGTGCGCTGGCAGCGGTCCTTCAGCTCGGCGAAGGTGGTTTCGGTGTCGGGCATGGACGGGGCGTCCACGCCGATCAGGCGGGCCACGGCGTTCTTGGCCGTGTCTGACGAAATCTGAATCTGCCGGGCGAAGGGCAGCATGTCGGGCGCCAGTCGCGACTCGACCAGGGCCGATTCGGACTTGCCCTCGGCCTGAGCCTTGTCGAGCCAGGCCTGGATGTTGGTCAAAGCGCGCACGAAAACGGTCGCGGACGCGTCATAGATGGTGAAGCTCATGGGGTCCCTCCTCAAGGAAGGCCTTATGTGGCGGCGCACGCGGCGTAAATCCAGGGCGCCGGTCCAACCTTGACCGTGTCGCCGGTCAATCGCTGTGGACGCTTTAGGCAGCCCGCGCCCTTGCAGCCTCGGCGGCGGCGATGATCCCGTCGACACGATGGGTCCAAAGATGGCCTTGGGTGACGCGCGCCTGTCCGGCGCAGGCGAGGGCGAAGGCGGCGCCGGGGTCTTCGGCCAGGGCGTCGATGGCCGCCAGATCCTCCTCCAGCCGGGTCCAGCGAAACGTCGCCATCTCCGCGCCGGCCTTGAAGTTGGCGGCGTAGAAGCTGCTGCCGTCCGTGGCGGCCACCGCGCCGGCGTTCAGCGCCGTCAAGGGCCGCTCGTGCGATCCGGCGCCGAAGTTGGCGTTGGCGTTCAGAACCACGCGGGATCCGGCCATCAGCGCCAGGGTGTCGCCGAAACTGGCTTCGCCGACCAAGGTCAGGTTTGGATTCCGGCAGAGCTCCGGATCATGGCCCTTGCCGACCAGATGCACGGGAAGGTCCAGGCGAACGACGGCGTCCAGCAGCTGGCGGCGGCGCAGGACCCGGACATGTTCGTGCACATAGGTGGCCAGTTTGCGGAAGGCGGCGAAATCGGGGTTCGCCGGGTCGAGGCCAGCGGTGCTCATCGCCTGGTCCAGGGCGTCGAGGGGCGCGGTCCAGTCGCTGGCCAGGGCGATCTCCACCGCCTGCTCGAACACCTTTTGCACTCCCGCCGGCAGGTCTCGCCACCCCACAGGCGGCGGGCCGTAGCTGGTGGCGGGAAACAGGATGCGGATCGGCCGGCGCGCGGCGAAGTCTTCAGCGTCCGCCCCTGGCGAAACCGTGGGTCCGACGGCGGCGTGCGGGCTGAAGCGGACCGCGCCGAACCGGTCCAGACCATAGAGCGAGGTTATTGCCGCCACATGGCTTTCGTCCACCATCAGCAGGGCCGCGCGGGGCGAGGTCTGCTCCAGCCGCGTCAGGTGGGACAAGGGATAGTCCACATACTGGATCACGTGCGGCGCGCCGACGAGATCGCCGACGAACCGGCCCTCCCCGTCGGCCGACTCGCCGAAGATGCCGAAGGAGAAGACCAGGTCGACCGGCGTGTCGCGGCCATAGGCGTCCAGGGGGCGATGCAGGTCGGCTTCGACTTCCAGATCGATCATCGCGACCGTCCAGCCTCTGGCCCGGAAGGCCGCGGCAAGGTCGTCCGTGAACAGACGAAGCACATCGTACGCGGATTTACCTTTGATAAGCAGTGCTTTCACGGAATTCCTGGCGCGCCGGCTGCAGTCTCGAATCACAGCGTCGCAAAACCCGGGGCCGCGGGCAAATTCAGCCGCCGACGAGCCGCACCTTGACCGTAGTTGACAGGCCGGGCCGCAGGCGGTCCAGACCCGATTGGCCAGCGTCCAGCCGGATGCGGACAGGCACCCGCTGCACGATCTTGGTGAAGTTGCCCGTGCCGGGCTCGAACGGCAGCAGCGAGAACTGCGAACCCGATCCCGGCGCGAAGCTGTCGACCTCGCCCTTGAAGGTCTTGCCGGGCAGGGCGTCGACCTTGATCGTCGCCGCCTGGCCCACGGTCATGCGGGCGACCTGGGTCTCCTTGAAGTTGGCGGTCACATAGAGGGCGTTCATCGGCACGATGGTCAGGAGCCGGGTGCCGGGCTGGACATAGTCCCCGGGCTCCACCTGGCGGTCGCCGACCACCCCGTCGATGGCCGCGCGGACGGTGGTGTGGTCCTGGTCCTGCCGGGCTAGCGCCAGGGCGGCCTGAGCGCGGGCCACGGCGGCGTTGGCCTCGGCCAGGGCGGCGATTAGGGTGGCCCGCTTGGCGGCGGTGACGGAAGCTTGGCTGCGGCTGACGTCCAGCTCGGCGCGGCTGTGGTCGGCGTCGGACTGGGCGGTGATGGCGGCGGCGCGATAGGTGTCCGCGTCCCGGCGGGCGACGGCGCCGGAGGCCACCAGGTTGTCGAACCGCTTGCGGTCGGCGTCGGCGCGGGTGTTCTGGGCGTCGGCCGAGCGGATCGAGGTCTCGGCCGCACGGACATTGGCGGCGGCCAGCCCCTGCTCGGCGTCCAGGCTGACCAGAGCCGCCTTGGCGGAGGCCACGGAGGCCTGGGCGTTCAGCAGATCCGCGCCGGCGGACGCGACCTTGGCGTCGAATTCTTCAGGATCGATGCGGATCAGGGGATCGCCGCGTTTGACCAGCTGGTTGTGGCTGACCAGGACATCGGAGACCAGGCCGCGCACCTTGGGCGCCACGACCGAACTGTCGGCCTGGATGTAGGCGGCGTCGGTGCTCTCGGACGCCTTGGGCGAGGCGATATAGACCGCGCCGGCGGCGGCGATGACCACCGCCGCGCCCACGGCAAGCAGGGTGCGGCCCGAGAAGGGCAGGCGAAAGCCGCCGGCGGATCTACCCGCGCCCATCGGCGCGCCAGCAACGGCATCGGTCATCGGTCGAACACCAGCAGGGTTGAGGTGGCGGAGGCGTAGAGGCGGCCCTGTGCATCCATGAGCTTGGCTTCGGCGAAGGCGGCGCGGCGGCCGAAGGTGAGTATGCGGCCCTCGGCGCGGACCAGGCCGGTCTGGCTGGTCATCGCCTTGTGGTAGGCCACCTTCAGCTCCAGGGTGGTGTAGCCCTGGGTCGGGCTGAGCTTGGAGTGGACGGCGCAGCCGCAGGCCGAGTCCAGCAGGGTGGCCGCATAGCCGCCATGGACGGTGCCGATGGGATTGTAGACCGCCTCGCTGGGGCGGCCCTCGAAGGCGGCGAAGCCGTCGCTGGCCTCGACCAGGGCGAAATCCAGCGTGCGGCCGATGGCGGGCAGGCCGCCGGCGGCGATCATCGCCTTCAGCTGATCGAGCCCGCTCGCGCCAGGCGCCAGGGTGTCGGCAAGGGTGTCGGCAAGCCCATCTCGGGGGGTCATGACAGAGGCTCCAGTTTGAAGCGGCGTTTTAGCGCCGTCTTGGATGTATCGAGGATGGCGTCGGAGACGGTGGGGTCGGGCTCGGCCCTGGCGAGGGTGAGGGCCCCGACCATTTCCGCCAGCATGGAGCCGGCGTCTTCCCGGGCCGTCGCCAGGCCCATCCGGGCCAGCTGGCTGGCCAGCATGCGGCGCAAGCCCGCGACGCCCGCCGCGAACTGTTCGCGCACTGGCGCGGGCAGGCGCGGCGCATCCGCGGCCAGATAGGGCAGCGGGCAGCCGCTGGTGCGCGAGTCGCGGTGGCGGGGTGACAGATAGAAGTCCAGGTAGCCGTTCAGCACCTCGATCGGCGGCCGGCCCTCGTCAGCCAGCGCCTTAGGTGCGCCGCTGTCGATGAACATCTGGCCCACCGCGGCGGCCACCAACTCATCCCGGGATTTGAAGTGGGCATAGAAGCCGCCGTGGGTCAGGCCGGCCTTGGCCATGACCTCCGCGACGCCGACCTGATGCGGCCCTGACAGCCGTATGGCCTTTGCGGCTTCCTTCAAAACCCGCTCCCGGGTCTGCTGCTTGTGTTCGGCTCCGTAGCGCATGGCCTTGCGGTCTCCGTTTATATGACGCATATAATATTAAGGGCGGTGGTTCCGCAAGAGGCGGCGATATGGATGATGCATCGGCGATTTTGACGGCTGCGGCGCCCGCGCCCACCGCGCGCGCGGTGGCGCCGATCGACCCCAGCGCCCTGCCGACCAAGCTCAAATTTCTGATCTTCGCTATCATGGCGTTCGGCCAGTTCATGGCCCTGATCGACATCCAGATCGTCGCCGCCTCCTTGAATGACGTCCAGGCGGGGCTATCCGCAGGGCCGGACGAGATCAGCTGGATCCAGACCGGCTATCTGATGGCCGAGCTGGTGATGATCCCCTTCTCAGCCTTCCTGGCCCAGGCACTGTCGACCCGTTGGCTGTTCGCCCTGTCGGCCGGTCTGTTCACCCTCTCCAGCGCCCTGTGCGGCGCGGCGTGGGACATCCAGTCCATGGTGGCGTTTCGCATCCTTCAGGGGTTTGTCGGCGGGGCCATGGTGCCGACGGTGTTCGCCACCGGCTACGCCCTGTTCGCCGGCAAGCAGCGGGCGATGATCCCAGCCATCCTCGGCATGGTCTCGGTGCTGGCGCCGACGCTGGGCCCCACGGTGGGCGGGTGGCTCACAGACGCGGTCGGCTGGCGGGCCATCTTCTATGTCAACATCCTGCCCGGCGCCGCGGTGACCATCCTGGCCCTGACCTTCATCAGGGTCGACCGGCCGAACCTCTCGATGCTGAAGAAGATCGACTACTCCCACCTGATCGCCATGGCGGTCTTCCTGGGCGGGCTGGAATATGTGCTGGAGGAAGGCCCGCGCCACGACTGGTTCGGCGACCCGGCCATCCTCACCGCGGCCTGGCTGTCGCTGGTGGCCTTCGGCCTGTTCCTGGAGCGGTCGTTTCGCTCGGGCGGACCGGTGGTGGTGCTGACGCCGTTCCGCAAGCCGACCTTCGTCTTCGCCTGCGTCTTCAACCTGGTGATCGGCTTCGGCCTCTATTCCTCCACCTATCTGGTGCCGGTCTTCCTGGGTCGGGTGCGCGGCTACAGCGCCCTGCAGATCGGCACGACGGTCTTCGTCGTCGGCATTACCCAGGTGATGTCCACCATCATCGCCGCCCGCCTGTCGCAGAGCACGGACCCGCGCCGGGTGATCACCGTCGGCCTGATCCTGTTCGCCGCCAGCCTCTGGCTCGCCTCCTTCGTCACCGTCGACTGGGGCTTCGGCGCCTGGCTTGCGCCCCAGATGCTGCGCGGCTTTGCGGTGATGCTCTGCATCGTCCCCAGCGTCGGCATGGCCCTGAATGGTTTCGCCCAGGTCGAGCTGCGCTATGCGTCCGGCCTGTTCAACCTGATGCGCAACCTGGGCGGGGCCATCGGCATCGCGGTGGTCAACACCTGGCTTGCCGACGACACCCGCATCCAGGCCGCGCGGATGGGCGAGACCCTGGGCGAAGCCGGCCGTCACGCCCCCGACCTTATCGCCCAGCTGGCGGCGCGGATCGGCCAATCCGCCGGCGACCCGGCACAGGCTTTGCTCACGGCCCAGGGTCTGATGGCCAGGGTGGTCGGCCGCTACGCCCTCACCTCCGCCTTCGACGAGGTGTTCCGCACCATGGCCTGGCTGTTCGTCGCCGCCCTGGTGTTGGTCCCCTTCTGCCGTCCAGCACCCCTCGGCGGTCCACAGCCGCCGCCGGACGCGCACTGATGGCCTTCTCCTCACCCGCGAGCGAAGCGAAGACAGGGGGAGGTGGGTCGCGTAGCAAGACGGTGGGGGCAACCCACTCTCCGCGCCACAGGCTGACCTGGAATTGGCTCAACAGCGGCCGGCGCTGGCCCCACCGTCACGCCGCTTTCGCAGCGCTTCAGCGCCGCGCCTCCTCCGCCTCTCTCGCTTCGCTCGGGGGTGAGGAGGAAGAGATGCGCGCTCTACCCTTCAGCCCGAACCTCTCTACCCAGAAACGGCATACGCCCATGACCCTCTCCAACCACCTCGCCGCCGCATCCGTCCTCGCGCTTGACCTTCTCGCCTCCGCCTGCGCGGTGGGTCCCAATTACCAGCGGCCGGACCTGAAGCTGACGGCGGCCTATGTCACGCTGGCGCCGGCCGTATCCGCCCAGACGCCTGCGCCCATCGAAACCTGGTGGCAGGGCTTCGACGATCCCATGCTGGTTACGGTGGTTGAGCGGGCGACGGCGCAGAACCTGGATATCGAGCAGGCGCGGGCGCGGATCCTGCAGTCGCGGGCCATCGCCCATGCGGCCGGCGCGGCGCTGCTGCCTCAGGTCGATGCGTCCAGCACGGCGGCCAGCGTCAACCAATCCCTGCTCAGCCCCATCGGCGAGATCGGCAGCCATCTGCCGGGCTTTCCCCGCTATCTGAACGACTACACGGTTGGCGCCTCGGCCTCGTGGGAGATCGACCTGTTCGGCGGCTTGAGGCGCGAGCGTGACGCCGCCCGCGCCAACGCCGAGGCGGCCAAGGCCGGCGCCCAGGCGGTGCGGATCAGCGTCGCGGCCGACGCCGCCGACGCCTATCTGCAGATCCGCGCCTATCAGGCCCGGCTCGATGTGGCGCGCCGCCAGGAGAAGGATCAGGCCGACCTGGTTTCCCTGGTCAGCCAGCGCGCCGATCAGGGGGTCGCGCCGGACCGTGAGCTCAACACCGCCAAGGCCGCGCTCGACGGTGTGCGCGCCTCGATCCCGCCGCTTGAGGCTGGCCTCGACGCGGAGTTGAACCGTCTCGACGTGCTGATGGGCGCCCAGCCGGGGACCTATCGCGCTGAGTTGGAAACCCCCGCCGCTCTTCCGGCCACACCCGCCTTGTCCATCGCCGAGGGACCCGCCGACCTGCTGCGCCGGCGACCCGACGTTCTGGCCGCCGAACAGAAGCTGATCGCCGCCAACGCCGGCATCGGCGCGGCGATCTCGGACTACTACCCGAAGATTTCCGTCTCCGGCCTGCTGGGGTTCGACAGCGTGAATTCAAATCAGCTGTTCGCTCCGCTCGCCCAGGAGAACCAGCTGGCCGCCGGCCTGCGCTGGCGATTGTTCGACTTCGGCCGCGTCGACGCCGAGGTCGCGCAGGCCAAGGGCCGCAAGGCCGAGGCCCTGGCCGCCTATCGCGCCAGCGTGCTCAAGGCGACGGAGGATGTGGAAAACGCCCTCTCCGGCCTGCGCTGGGACCAGGAACAGGCGGCGGTGCTGCAGCGGCAGGTGGCCGAACTGACCCGCGCCCGTGACCAGGCGCAGCAGGCCTACGAAGGCGGCGCCATCAGCTTGGTCGAAGTCCGCGACGCCGACCGCGACCTGCTCACCGCCTCCGACGCCCTGGTGCGCGCGAGGGCCGATGCTGATCGCTCGGCGGTAGCCGCTTATCGGGCGCTTGGCGGCGGTTGGAGTACGGCGGACGTGACAGTCGCTGCGCGATAGTTGGGTTGGGTTTGCGGTGTCGTGCGCGAAGATGCCCCACGCCTAACCTGCATGACCTTTCCTCAAAGCCTCCGCGCCAACGGCAGCACGTGATCGCGGGTTAGGGGGGCGAGTGTAAGTTGGTCGGCCAAGTCCAGCGTGATCCACACCGCTTCTTCGATCTCCGCGCTGGCCTGAGGCTGGCGGGCGGTCCGGACGTGGAAGAGTTCGGCCTCGACCAGATGGCCGGATTCGTTCGCCGCCTCGGCGACGAAGCAGCCCAGGTGGCGGGGCGCCAGGACTTGCAGGTCCAGGCCGATCTCTTCCTTCAACTCCCGCGCCAAGGCCGCGAGCGCCGTCTCGCCGGGCTCAATCTTGCCGCCGGCCTGCATGAAGAAGCGCGTGTTCGCCTTTCTCACCAGCAGGGTTCGGCCTTGGCCATCATCGATCACCGCGGCGGCGATGCGGATCGTCGGCATGTGAGACTCCCTCCACAACGCGGAAGGATTGCGAGCCTTACCTGAGTCCGCAACCCCTCGCCCGCGCCATCGCAGCGGTGCTAACCTCACTCCAAGCCAGCAATAGCCAGACAGCGACGCCAGGGAGAGACGGCCATGAAATACGTTCGGATGGGATCCACCGGGACCCAGGTGTCGCGGCTCTGCCTGGGTTGCATGAGCTTTGGCGGCATGGCCGACTGGACGCTGGATCAGGACGCCAGCCTGCCCATCGTGAAGAAGGCGGTGGAGGCGGGGATCAACTTCTTCGACACGGCCGACATCTATTCCCGCGGCCAGAGCGAGGAGATCCTCGGGCATATCCTGCAGGAACTGAAGGTGCGCCGCGACGAGAGCGTGATCGCCACCAAGGTGTTCAACCCCATGGGCCGCGGCCCCAACCGGGGCGGCCTGTCGCGGAAGCACATCTTCCAGTCCATCGACGCCAGCCTGAAGCGGCTGAAGACCGACTATGTCGACCTCTATCAGATCCACCGATACGACTATGAGACGCCGATCGAGGAGACCATCGAGGCGCTGGACGATGTGGTGAAGGCCGGCAAGGCGCTCTACATCGGCGCGAGCTCGATGTTCGCCTACCAGTTCTCCCGCTACCTGCATCTGGCCGACGCCATGGGCCGCACGCGGTTCTCGATGATGCAGAACCACTACAACCTGCTCTATCGCGAGGAAGAGCGGGAAATGAACCCTCTGTGCCTGGAGGAGGGGGTCGGCCTGATCCCCTGGAGCCCCCTGGCCGGCGGCGTGTTGGCCGGCAGCCGGGAGGCGGGCACGGTGCGGTCCAAGTCGGCCATGGGTCCGGGTCGCGACCGCTACAACCGTCCTGCCGACCAGGCCGTGCTGGACGCGGTGAAAAAGGTTGCGGCCGAGCGGGGGGAGTCACAGGCTCAGGTGGCGATCGCCTGGCTGCTCTCCAAACCCGAGGTCACCGCCCCCATCGTCGGCGCCAGCAAGGCTTCGCACCTCGACGATCCCATCCGCGCCGTGGACAGTCCCTTGAGCGATGAGCAGGTCGCGGCCCTGGAGGCGGCCTATGTCGCCCAGGCGGTCGTCGGGGCGCTGGGGCCGAACGACTATCCGCAGCGGGAGATCAAGGCCGCGTCCGTGCCGAAGGTAGCGGGTTAAAGCGCTGCGATTGCCGGAATGAGCGGAATTAAATTACGGACGCGGGGCATGCGTAGCCGTCGCCGCCGCCTTAGCCGGCGCCGCCGTCAGCCCCATCGTCGGCGGAAATACCGCTGTCCCCGCCACGATGTACCAGGTCACGAACAGGGCGCAGATGAAGGCCCCGGGCGCATAGTCGCCGGTGCGTCGGTAGGTATAGGCCGCGATCACCCCCACCATCGCCAGGATCGGCACGAACTGGAAGGCGACGATGGTGTTCAGCGCCTCGTCCGGGGTGATCAGCAGGCCGGTCATCGCCATGTGCACATATTGCGCGCCCAGCATCACCGCAAAGCCAAGTCCCATGGCCAGGGCGCCATAGATCAGCGCCATCCACAGGCTCTCCCCCTTCACCGGAATGGCCATGCAAAAGGACCGCAGCGCCAGCAGGAAGAAGACCGTGAAGGGCAGGAGATAGACCAGGAACAGGCCGAAATGGCGCCCGTCCAGGGCCTTCAGCCCCAGCACCCAGAAGCGGAAGTCCACCGCATAGACCTGCTGAATCACCGCCAGCGCCACATAGCCGGCGCCCACGCTGATCAAGGCGACCACCGCCGAACTGACCCAGCGATGCATGAAACCCGGCTTGGCCACGCGTAGCAAGAAGGACAGCGCCAGGCTGATCACCCCGTTCAGCAGCGCCCAGATCATCAGCTGGTCGGTGATCTGTTCGGAGAAGGTGGACAGGGCGAAGGGCAGGGTTTTGGTGATCACAAAGGGCGCGAACAGCACCACCGGCGCCAGCTTCATGAAGCTGTAGAAGGTCAGGGCCGGGATCGCCGTGGTCAGCACAAAGGCCAGCCACCAGCGCGGCCCCCGCACCGTCGCCGACGGCTCGGCCGGACTGTTTAACAGCCCGAACACCGTGTCGATCAGCAGGCTGAAGGTCCCCAGGATCAGCGTCACACAGCCGATGAAGCCGATCAGGGTGCCGACCTCCTTCCAGATCCAGATCTGGTCTGAAGACACCCTGGGGGCCGCTTCGCCGTGCAGGGTCATCTGGAACCAGTCCACCGCAGCGCCCACCCCGGCGCTGCTGAAATGCTCCATCGGGTGGTCCACCGGCGGATTGACCAGCCGCCGCCCCGTGCCCGCATTGATGTCGCCATAGAGCTGGCCCGGAACCACCGCGATCGGCGTGCCGAAGATGACCTTCAGCCGCGGGGAGGTCCCCACCATCGAGCCCCGCGCCTGCTGCCACATCAGCGGCGCGAACTCGTCATACTGGCCGAACACCACCTCCAGATTCCTGGGAAAGCTGGTCGATTCCCCGCCCGGCGCGCCGAAGAAGCCGGTGGTCGAGCCCTCCAGCACCATGGCCTTATAGCCATCGGGCTGCGCCGCCGCCGCGCCGACGATCGGCGCCCCGCCCATGCTATGGCCCTCAAGGCCGATGTTGGACTTGTCCACCTGCGGCAGGCTCTGCAGATAACGCAGCGCCGCCGGACCCCCGTGATTGTATTGGCCCAGATAGCCGCCGGAATAGCCGTGGCCGCTCATGTCCATGGCCAGCACCA